>LUMU01000100.1_pt2 | contig 31416 bp, 23 predicted proteins | sample 729751 | NCBI WGS metagenome assembly LUMU01 (sample SAMN03860300, study PRJNA289734) | marine metagenome | biome: seawater column; feature: ocean; material: water; isolation source: Red Sea water column Station 192 - depth 100m | place: Saudi Arabia: Red Sea | collected 2011-10-15 | depth 100 m
AGTGTACTGCCCGTCGAATTCAACTAGCCTAATCGTGGGAGTCCTCGGGGAGTCGGGGCCACCGAGACCTGCTACCTGGTTTCCTGCCTTGTCTGTGGAGGTAATCCAGAACGAGACCTTGTCCCCGTCACTTATCTCGAACTCCAAGGAAGGTGAGAAGTCTAACTCCCCCCGATATACGTGAACGCCTTCTACACTTGAGAACCAAGGAACTTCGCCGCTGTCCTCAGTACCGGGGATAATCTGGCCGTTCCTCTGGAATGCCCATGAGACCTGAAGAGGTCCGAAGTTCATCCCTATCTCCTCCATGATGGTAATCGTGACGGTGACTGAGTCCATGTTGTTGGTCTCGATCACTGTGAGTGAAGAGTCCGGATATGCTTCAACGTTGAACAATGCCGTGGGAGGCTTAGTATCCACTGTTACGGAGGCCTGTGAGTCCTCGACCGAGTGAGCGTTGCCCGGTACTCCGATTAATGAGGTAGTGAGAACTGTCGTTGGCTCTATGGGTTGGAAATTTGGCAAGGTCATCTCTACTGTGAAATTGCCATTGGCATCCACAGCACCCAAGGACTCGTAGTTCCCGCTCCCGTATGTCATCGAAAGCACTGCGGTTAGATCCTGGTTTACCTCGGAGATCCTAATCCCAGATCCTTCGTGGTGGACAGAACCGCTAACTGAGAAGGTGTCCCCCTGTCCGAGGTAGAGAGAGGTCCCTAAAGCTGGAATTATCGGCTCCGATAAGTCCTCTGCTGCGTTTGGAATAGCGGAAATCCTGTTGTCTAGGCGCCATGAAAGAGAGCTGAGGACTTCTGACTCAATCTGATCCAATCCATCCTCCACCAATACTCTGGGCTTGCAGTCGAAGTCTTGCTCTGTGAATGGCATGTCCCACGAAATCTTGAACCTGACGCTCAGCTCGGTTACAGTGGAGGTGATGGCCTCGGTGCTGGCCCCAATAACCTCCAACATGCTACTGCTAGGGCTTAGCAGCGTAGAGGTGAATGGCTCGTAGGAGAATACCCCGTATTCGCTTCCGTAGCCGCAGAGGAATACAGAAATGTTGTCAATAGTTCTGAATCCGTTCGGTTCGTCCAGCCTCACCTTGAATGTGTGCTCAATTCCCGGTACAAGGAAGTAGTCGATACTGTCTTGTGTAAGCCTGTCCAATGAGAACGTTGAGCCGCCTCCGGAACCAGTCCCGAGACCTGCGCCTGCGAATTCGACCATCACGTCCTCTGCCACGACGACCGAGGCCCATGAGTTGGTAGCACCGGGGCCCCCTCCTGTGGAGCCGTCCTGGTAGCTAAGTCCTACCCAATCCGTACCCTCGACATAGAGGTGTATAAGCTCGTTATCCATCGAGGAGACATCTATTCCCATGAACTGAACTTGCTGCTCCCCGGTTAGCCCGACGCTGAGCTCCCTGTTCTGGGACTGGTACTCTGATTCATCGGCAATTCCGTCAGAATTCTGATCGTCTACCCCCTCCCTCCAGTATCTCAGAGTAAGAGACTCCCCTCTGGCCTGATCTTCACTGATTGTTATGTAAGGGGAGAAAGTTGTCGGTGGGACTACCATGCCGTCAACAAACTGAAGCCCGACAGGAGTCTGGACTTGCATCCTACTCGCCACGGGAGGACTATTGTCTACCACAATGTCCACCATTGGGGGGACTCCAGTAGTGTCTTCTGCCCCGTTAGTTGAGGATGAAGGCCCTACTCTCAACATCAGGGGAGAGAGAGTCATGGAAGACAACCCAGTGGGAGATTGAATCACGCCTGAGAAGGACCCCTGATCTCCTACCTGTAGAGAGTATATGGATCCCGAGAGGTTCAATGCTACGGAAAAATCACTTGCTTGAGGCCTCCGATTCTCATTGTCCTGGAATCTAACTGTTCCCGATATATTCAGGGGCCCCCCTTCTTGGATGGGGAACGGGTAGAATAGGGTATCATAAGTATTGGAAATTACCCTGTCAAACTGGTCTCTGATCTCGAAGTAGTCTATCTGTAGATCGTTCTCTACGGCATTCTCACCGGAACGACCGCTCTCAGACGTAGCAGGCCAAATGGTTTCCCCGTCTAGATCGTTCGCTCGGGCCTCCCACTCTATGCTTTCTACATCGTCCCAGTTCCAATCAACTTTGAACTTCCAGTGGACTTCGATATCGACGTAACCGTCGCTATGCAGAGACTCTGTGACATAGCTCGCACCCACGCTCAGAGGAGCTATGCTGTCTCCTGAGTTCTGTGAGAATTGCACATCTCCCGAGCCTGCCCCCCAGAGGCCATCGGGACTATTCTCGACCCTGAAGCCGATAGATTGGCCGTCCGAGGATGTGCCGACTAAGGTGATATCAGCGAGTTGAGAGTTGTCATAGAGATGATGGTGACTTGTGACGATTTCGATTATCTCACCGTCTGGATAGAACGTATTAGGGACTGAGAAATCTCTGTTTACAAACATGAAGTCGTAGACTATCGAACCATCCAAGGAGAGTGCTCCGTAGTCCGAGGTATAACTCAGTGGGATGTCCGTCTCGTCTTCGAAGTCGACATCGGATATCCCATCCAAGTATCCTTCGATTCCTGGTCCCAGGCCGGACACGTTCTCAAAGAATAGGTATCCAATACCCATTGAAGAAATGTGTACTGTCTGGGCAGAGTTGGAGGATACTGATATTGGGACCTCGAGCCAATCCCTGCCGTTCTGAGCGTCAGTGTGGGTGGGGTTGAGATACCCTATTCCAGAAATCTGTGCCTGGCTGAGAATGCTTGTGAAGGCTGAGTTCCCGGATCCTCCAGAAATCGAGGAGCCTGCTACTGAGACAGTCACTGGGGATTCGAAGCCGTCATCGTCTGGAGAGATGCTCACGAAACCAGAGTTGACTGTTGCAGATTCGGGAATCAGTGCAGTAAGACTCTGCGGGTTTGTTCCGTCCAGAGCCAGAGAGGCGCTTCGCGAGTATGAGTCTTCGAGAGTCATCCATGACTGCCATCCTAGGTTTCCGTACGCCAGTTGCCCCGAATCATCAATCATCGGGAATTCCCAGTCATCAGAGCCATCATTCAGGACATCCAGATGAGGGTTTGAAGGTGGGTTGGAGAACGATGAGGTGATTCTCAGAACGTCTATCCACCCGTTAGTGGGAAGGCTTACTGATGTAGAGAAACCCACTTGCTGGGAAGGGAACTGTATGGTCCCTCCCTTGCTTGCGGAGCCAAGAGAATTGCCCAGCTTATCGTAGATTGTAACGGAAACTGTGCTGGAAATGTTTCCGTAAATTGTTACGCTCTTGATGGGACGAGGAGAGAAGACGAACTCAGATGATATCGTCCCGGTTATTGCAGTGGCGTTTAGCAACCCGTCTACGACCTCTATTCCAGCGCTATACTCCCAGCCATTTTGCCCCGAGTCTGCGTTTAGTACTCTCTTTCCACCGATATGCACCTTCTCCAAGCTTGGAGTCTGCTCGGGGTCATCCGAGCCCATGTGTACTTTCAGTCTGACCTGCGGGTACTGTTCGGCGTCTACCCCTGCAAGGCTGAATGGGAATGAGATGTTGGAGAAACCTGGGACCTGTGCCCCAGTGCTAGCTTCCAATAGCGAACCTCGAATCCATCCATCCTCGCCTGCATGGCCCTCGATGTCGACAAAACCTAGGTTGAATTTGCTGTCGGAGTCCAGCGATATGGATGGGCTTAGCCAGCTTCCAGGGATGCCGAAGTTTGAGATTTGGACTCCAGCGTTGTCTATGAACCATCCAGCGAGGCTGTAGTAGCCATCGGATCCAAATGCGAATTTGAATTTGACAGAGTCTCCCTTGTAGGCATCTAGGTTTGCCCTGAGATTAGTCATCTGACTGGTCGAAGCCCATGTCCCAGACCAAGCAGTACCAGTACAGTGATCCATCGTGAAAATACCCATTCCCTGTAGGTTATGGCCTGCGAAAGAAGAAGCAGTGCCAGAATACCATCCTGGGTCGAAGTATTGCCATGCCCCGTTGTTCACTTTGATGAAAACCGCGCCACCGTCCCATCCTGCCTCTGAACATGACCAATGGTCGAACGTCAGATATGAGGTTCCATTGAGAGGAATGTCATAGCTAGGAGAAATCAGTCGTGCCTCATCAATTCCGTTCTCATAATTGCCTGAGAAACCTACCCCATACGCGTAAGGGAAAGAGGCGGTTAGTGGAGGTCCAGAGTTTGATGAAAGCTTGTTCAATGTGAATTTGCACTTGTCATTGCTACATGTTCCAGATGTCGATCGCGTCCATCCTGGCGCTTCGGAGACTGTCGGGGAGTTAGCAGTCGAGTCTTCGAATCCGATCATTTCGGATTGGACTCCCTTGGTTACGAGCCTGTAAATCCAGTCATCTGGAGCGGGGTTGCCTTGAGAATCCGGCATCCCATAGTGGGACATAGTTGAGGATGACGAGAAGTCATCGACGAACATGGTACTTCCATCGTAATCTACCACTCTGAACTGGGATATGGTTAGTCCCTCCCTTGTATCCGGAGTCCCTCCCCCGTAATTGAATGAAGAACTGGTGTCAACTACTATTCTGATATCAACGCTGGACTGATCCTGGAAACCGGACGGGATGTCGAATGAGACTAATCTAAATTCACCGCTCTGATCCCCGTATGTTTGTCCGTTGTCGGCAGTATAACCATTTCCGGGAATAGGTCCGGATCTAGCCGAGCAATCCGAAGAAGTACTGCTAGTGCTTGATGAGATGTCTGCCCATGTATTGCCGTTCAATGAAAGTTCTATGCAAGCATTGTCGCTGGAACCACCCTCTAGGTCCCACTCCATGTTGAACTCTATCTTTGACGAGGAGTTCGTGCCAGTTAGGTCGATATTCCTCTCGAGCACTCCGTAGGCGTTTGAGTTGTATGTGCAAGAAGAAGCTGTCGTGGTGTAGCATCCATGGTGCCAGACATCCAGATCCACACCCTCATTGATGGTCTCGATTTGATCTATGAACCATCCCGGCCTCTCATTTGTTGAGTCTGGATGGGTCCAGATAACGAATCGGAATTGGATATTATCTGCTTGGTCAATTCCAGAAAGAGAGGATAGTGAGAAGTTACTGGTAACCCATCCACTATGAGAGTCGGAAGCAAATACTGGCACAGGTGATGAGGCCCCGCTAGGAACGGGAGCATCGGTCGATAGAGTGCTGGGATACCCACCTTGTGGTTCTATGTACGACCAATTTCCCCAATTTGAGTCGGACTGGAGCCTGTATTCAACCCAAGTTCCATCCCCTCCTCCAGATGTTGTACTATCTAGGTGGTACCAGTGATCGAAGGTCAGGTAGTATGCACTGATATACTGATTATTTGGCACTGTTTGTGCTGGAACGACTAGATGCCCAAATGTTCCTGCAGGAACCGGTTCACCGGGCATGGTCCCGGCTGAAACCAGACCCTGGGGAGAGGATGATGGGACAATCCCGTGGGCGAGGGTTTGCTCCTCTCCGTAAATTGTCCCGTTTAGATCAAGGAAGGTAGTGGCCCTCCAGAGTTTGCTCTCGTGACAAATGAAGACTGTTTCCGATATCTCCGTAGAGTCGAGGTTTCTGTTCTCATTCAAGTCTAGGCCGGCTAGTTCCTTGAATCCAGAATGGGTACAGTTGGCTCCGCTAGATTCTGGCAAAATATCAACTTCATATTCGTAATAGTCACCGAGAACTGCTGAAATATCTCCATCGGCACCACTGGTGTCACTGATGACAATTGTCGGAGAAGAAGTGTAGTTCGAACCGCCATCTGTCACTATCGCGGAGTGGATTACTCCGGTGGAGTAGACATTTGCTGTCAGAGACTCGCCAGTACCATTTGCGACGCCTACCGCGATAACATCTGTTGACTGGTAATGATGCCTGCGCCCCTGTGCCGTCGCATTGACATTGGATCTGAACCTGATCAGTAGTGTCAAAACCAGAACCCCCGTTATTGATTGTGATGCTCTCAATTCCTGAGCTTACGGCGTATGTTCCAGAGAATCCGGATCCCCCTCCTCCAGTGGCAGATAGGTTGCCTGCTGAGTACCCCGTTCCGGAATCATCTATTGAGAGGGAAGTGATGACATCGTCATTTGCGAAGGACTCGCAGAATACGAGAGTGTCAATCAACTCATCGGAGTCTAGGACCTGGTTGAAATTATTATCCAAACCGTGTTGAATGTAGTCTCCAGCAGAGCCAGAGCATCCTGAGAGGTTTGTGGAGGAGGATTTGACGAAGACCCTTCTCCAACCAGGAGAGTATGTGTAGTCAGAATTCAGAGTAACTTCGATTTCCCCGACATCGAATGTACTGACATTTGAACGAGTCCCGTCGTCCTTTAGGACCAAATCCCCATCATCATTCATCTCGACACCGAACATATTGCCAGAGCCGAAACTATCCTCGTCCCAAACGATACCAGAATCTGAGGATGATGGCAGCGGGGAGTTGGTCACATGTACCCATCCGTCCATGACAGTAGCATTCGTGGGTACGGTGAATCCGTCCACCACAGTAGGGGTTCCATCGCTGTTAATCATCGATGGACCGGACCAATTGGAAACCCCTGCATATGAGACAGGGGATAGTACCATTAGTAGTGTCATTGCTATTGCTAGTCTTGCGCGTTCGCTGGGCATGCTTTGGCTGTAGGTTATGTTAGTTATGAATCAATCTGCGCCATAGACATGTGGTGGCATTTCGACTGGAGCCACTGGGGGGAATTGAACCCCCGACCTTCGCCTTACCAAGGCGACGCTATACCTCTAAGCCACAGTGGCAGTGCAACAACGACCTAAGTGGCTGGTTTAATCGTGGCGACTAGGAGGTGGAGATTTTTTGAAACGTCATTGTGAAAACCTGAGCACCTGTGGGCCTGACTAGCCGAGGTCGCATAGCCCGGTATTGCGCGGGCCTGGAAAGCCCGTGGGATTTTTCCCTCGCGAGTTCAAATCTCGCCCTCGGCGCCAAAATATGCATAATTAACTCCATTCACCGTATCCGAAGGATGGGATTCTTATTCAATGCCACTAGCCTAAGAATATCATGGAGTTGCGGAGTGACGGTGAGTCAGAAGCCGAGGGGGTTGCTCTCATGGAAAGGCTGAGCGACCATCCTACGGGAAGTATCTTCTCAAATTTCAACAGACGTTTGCAAATTCTAGATGATTTATTTTCAGAGATTAGCTACAGTTTCAATCTAATCAAGAAATACTGGGGGGCCAAGGAACTGGTGATGATGGCTTTTTGCGTCTCTGGTTTCATTCTAGGTACCTGGGACCTCGGAATTGGAGAGATTTCGAGTGGCGGAGACTACGATCGTTGGGGCATAATGGGGGATGAAAGTGGATTCTTGCACATGAAAGATCTGGCTCTAATTGTGTCACTACTTTCCTTGATTTGTTGGTTGGGTTTCGTAGTCATGCTCTGGAATAGTTACCCCATAATGAGGGAAAATATGCTTTACCTTTTGATTGGAATGGGCTTCATACTGTTCGGTTTCATAAGGGCACATGCAGAGAACCCGGATTTTCCCACAGAAGCAGGACTAAAGAGTTGGACTTGGGTAATTATTGCAAATCTGATATTGCTTTTCCTATCCACTTTCGTAGTTAGGCGCGCAGTTGTAGAGACTCGGGACATTCATGTCCAAAGAAAGCATGCGCATCCAGATCCCAGAGTGGTTGATCGGGCATGGAAAGATCATAGCTTATTTGCATGGAGTAGTGCTATCGCAATATGGATTGTTTTCTTGAATATCAGTTTCTGGAGTAGCACCCACTCAATCGCACCTAGTCCAGGAGATCTAGACTTCAGTTTCTCGCTTGTCCTGATTCATATTTTGACTGGAATAATTGCCACATTTCTCTTGTTGATTATAGTCTGGTTTCCCGAGTTCATGCTTGGTGCAACGGAAGCCAGAATTCAATCATCTAGAGCGCGAGAGGTCTCGGGGGAAGAAGTCCAGGCCAAGAAGGTCGAGCAGGGGAAGTGTCCCGTGTGCAATCAGAACACTATCGCTACTATGGACGAGGAAGGGAAAATCACGATACCCTGTGAGATTGAAGGATGTAGAGGCAAGGGGATAGTGGGTTCGGATTGTAAAGAATGTGACAGTAAGATACCAACTAGATTAGTATGCGTCAATTGCGGATCGAACACACCCGTAGGGGGTCACTTTGGAAGGGTTGAGGCTTGGTGAAGGAATCCTCTTCCTTAATCCGTGACGGCGATGACGAGGAGTCAGTTGAGTCATCGGAAAAAGACGCGATCACGTCGGTGATTGCGGTTAGTATGTCGTTGATTGTAATTTTTGCATCCTCAATTACAATAATCTACCTCTGGAAGGGAGAAGATGGTTTCGTAATTGAAAGGCCATCATCGGCATTGCTATCTTGGCAAATGGAATACATGGACCTAATAGGAGCGAACAATGAATCACTAACTGAACTAAATGGGGAGGGAGTGGTTGTTTGTGTGGTGGATTCAGGTGTCGATCTGGATCATCCCGATTTACGAGGAGTTGAGTTGAGAGGATGGAGAGACTCAATCAATGGAATTGAAGAGCCATATGATGACGAGGGCCATGGCACTGCAATGACGGGAATAATCGTCTCCGACGGAGGTTTGGATGGGGTCGCAAAGGGAGTGGATTTACTAGTTGCAAAGGCCATAAATGATGAGGGGCAGGGGACCGATGGGACCGTCTCTGATTCTGTAGACTGGTGCGTACAGCAAGGAGCAGACATCATCTCTCTAAGCTTGGGCGGAAGTCAGAGTTTCGGTTCTGACTTCTTCACCACAGATGAGTTGGAACAATCGGTTGACGATGCTCTGGATAGTGGAGTATTCGTGGTTTCTTCTGCCGGTAATGATGGAGAGGATGACGATGGGGATGTAGGCTCCCCGGGTTCAGTCGAGGGCGTTATCTGCGTTGGTGGAATTACGCGTTCTGGAAGCATCTGGTCAGGCAGCTCCGAAGGAGACAATGATGGCAGACTGTGGCCAAACCCGATTCTACCTAGAAGCGATCCGGATAAGAAGCCGGAGATTGTAGGTCCGGGACACGAAGTACCTGTCCTAATGGCTTCGGGAGCGAGCAACTCTGAATGGTGGGGTTGGTCCAGCGGGACATCGGCAGCAACTGCCTGGGTAAGTGGTTCTCTCGCACTTTTGTTACAGGAGAATCCGGATCTCCAGAGAGAGAATTCTACTGGTAGGCAGGCAATAGAAGGAGTGAAGGATGCTATTGCTCAGTCTTCACAGAAGAAGGATGGGCAGGAGAGTCATGATGATCACTATGGGTATGGGCACCTTAGGATTGATTTGCTAATCTCCTATTTTGATGATTGACTCTAGGATTTTTTGAGGAAAGCGACGAGGGTGCCTCCCGTCAAGTCAGTAAAACCGACCAAATGCTCTTCGTTGACCTCCCTGACTAGCTCAATCCACCTGTTAAATGATCGAACCTTCATCTGAGCGGGAGTGAGTTCAACTCCGGAAACAATTTCTCCCACGTCGCCCGTGGGAACGGTCGGCTCTAGGAGAAGAACTAGCCCTCCAGGAGAAACCAACTCAAAGACAGATTTCGCTGCATCGGCACGGTCATCTTCTGGTAAATCGACGACTACCAAGTCTACAGGCATTGGTAAATCGGAATTCAATGCTGATTCGTCAATAGAGACGTTTGAAGCCCTGGAAGAAATTGTCTCAGCGATCACTTCTTGCCAATTCATGGAAACAACTTGTGCCCAATCTCCTGCTTCGTACCTCCTGATTAGTCGCTCAATGATGACGCAGAACCTTTTTCCGGGCTCAATAATCCTAAGAGATTCTGGACGATTTGTTTGTATTTTCTCATTCTCCGAACTGATGGGCGACCATAGATCGAAGAGCCATGCAGACAGATGGCCGATCCCCCCTCCTATGATCACGGCATTCTTCGGACTTATTCTCGAGCACACGTCTCTGATCCTAGCTCTGATTGAGCGAGGGAGTAGGGGAATGTCCATGTGCAGCATTTGCTCTCCAATGCTTGATGCCACCTCTGGTTCAGACTGATCCCTCTCTTCGTCCTCTGAAAGAAGAATGGTCATAATATCAGAATCTGACCTCATTGGCAAACCTGAACTTCTTTCGCCTACGTCCACGTGTTACTCTGGCAACCACTACACTTCAACCATGCTCTAGGATGGTTTGAAGACTATGCAACCTCACCATCTATCATGGAGGCTGACGGAGGTACCTCGCTCGCAGAGTGTCCGCGATGTCAGGAAGTTGTAGACCATACTATCATCAAAAGGAAAAAAAGGGGTTTGGGCGAAGATATATTGGTGAAGTGCGAAGGGTGCCAAGCTGTTCATACGATAATAATCAGACCTCCTAAGGCGACTTCTATCAACACCACATTATCCGACGGAAGGGAGAGTTTCAATGAAGAAATTGAGGTTGACAAGGATGAAGAGATTTCGGTCGGAGACATGTTCGAACACAATGAAATCACATGGAAGGTAACTAGGATTGATAATTCTCAATCTCGACCCCAAGAAAATCTACCAGCGACAGAGATATTCTCAATGTGGGCTACAAGATCTGATAGAACCATCGTTGGAGTGACAATGACCGATGGAGAAGTTAGCGAGTCTGGGAAAATAGAATGTGAACCTGATCGGGTTTTCTCATGTGGTTCGATAATCAAATTCGCAGATTCAAAGTGGAGAGTCAGGGCTATTCACACGGGAAAAGGAAGAACACTCAATGGAAGTAGGATGGCCTATGAGATACGCAGGATATACCTCCATCCTCAAGATAATGTGAGAAGGTGAAATCCGGCCCCTCTAATGGGGATTATCTTTCTTCATTTTCAAATTCAGTTAAGTTCGCGGATCTTAGTCGGATCAAGGAAACGGTAAGCATCCCTACTAGAACAACTACGATCAGGGATAAAACTGGTACTAGAGCAGAATTTACTGAATCGCCGGAGCCACTTGCAAATACGGGTTCAGAACCAAGAACGAAGACCTGGGCAACTAAGTTTGTAGATGCGTCATCACCAAGGATAGCCCGTACCATTACAGTCTGATTTCCTTCGATTTGATTACCAGGAAGATATTGGAGCCGGTCGACCAACATAGTGTGGCTGATCTCAAAGTTTGTTTCGCCTTCTAGGAAATCTGGATGACTCATCCAATTGTCCCTCATGTCCCAAGTTCTCCATTGGACCTCCATCGGAGATCCTTGTACCGACACAGCGAATGACTCACCCGGATGTAGGTTTATCCTGTTCTCTTCTGAGAGGTCAGAGTCGACGCTTAGGTTGATATCGGTATTTAGCCCATACACATAGCTTGCAGCCTCTAAAAGAGCTGGGAGTCCCTCGACATGCCCATGACCATACACATTGTTCTGCCTATTCTTAGGAATCAGATCCTCCGGGCACGGCTCATTTGCAAGCAAGTAGTGGCATTGCCTGTAGGTCGAGGTTTCCTGCATTATATTCCTGATATCAAATGGTGAAAGATCAGGGTTGGCCTGATACATTAGTGCCGCTAGTCCTGCTGCCCCCGGGGTAGCCATGCTGGTTCCTGAGTAAGCTACGTAGCCATCTCCCGAATTTGCTTCCGGAGCCATTACGCTGGACCCAACAAATGCAATATTAGGTTTCACCCTTCCCTCTTCGGTAGGGCCTTGACTGGAATAAACTGCTATCGAAGTGTCCTTGTCCAGAGCTCCTACGGTGATGACGTCCTCTGCAGAGCCGGGAGTACCGATCTGGGCGCTAACCGCGCTGTTTCCAGCTGCAATGAATAGTGCTACTCCCGACCTAACCATCTCATTGGCCATTCTATTGACGCTTTCTTCCTCGCTGGATGTCCATTCTATCAGGCCAAATCCCCCAAGGCTCATACTAGCTGCTCTTATGTTGAAGTCATGTCTCTTGTCCACCGTCCATTCCATCCCCGCCATCACAGTGGCGAAAGATCCGGAGCCACCCTCATCCAAGACCTTGACCCCTACCAGTTGAGCCTGTGGAGCCACCCCGATGTTAACGAAATCTGGTGCACCGGTTCCTGCGGTAATTCCAGCACAGTGCGTACCATGGCCTTGGTCATCATATGCCTTAATCTCGGTTCCGTTCGTCTTATCGGGGTTGTTTACCGCATCATAGAATGCTATGACCTTCGAGTCATTGGTGGAATTGTCATCATCCAGATCGTCGAGTCCTGCATGATCTGAGTCTATTCCAGTATCGATGATTGAAACTACACTCCCCTCTCCAGTGTAACCGGTGTCCTCCCAAATCATTGGAATTCCATGTATGTCATTCACATCGCTCATCTGTGTAGTTAGAATCCCATCTAACTCGATAAGTACCACTCCGGGAAGACGAGAGGCTTTGATTAAATCTTCCACCCCTATCCTTCCTGCTATGCTATCTATCAGATGATAGCGGAACTGAGTCTGGAAATCTACCTCCCTCTCCAACATTTCCTGATCCTGAGATGTCGGAGTATGATCAAAGTCTACAATCACGCTGATGGTATTTTCTCCGTCCACCCAATCATACAATTCGCTGCCTATTGCCGACCAGATGGCATCATGTATCTTGTCACCATCCCTATCCATTGAAGTTGACTCCCACCATGGTGACTCTTGATACTCCCCTGTCCCAATACTAGACGAGGAAAGAGGGGCGAAGGCCAAGATAGCCAGAACTGCAATCGCCGCGGTCCTCATGACCTCTAGGTGGAGCATCAAGACTTCAATCAGACGGTTAAGCGTGTATGGATTTGTCATACATTCAGGCGTGGTCCGGGAAGCAATAGGGACAATACTCGCCAACGAGGTAATTGTCCGATTTCTGCTCTTCCACGGATAGTGGTTCCCTACATTTGAAGCACATCTCGATAGTAGTCTCTGAAAGTTTGTGATCGACTGCTACACGCTGATCGAAGACGAAACAGTCCCCGTTCCAATGTGAGCCACCGCACTCTTCGAAGTATCCAAGAACCCCCCCTTCAAGTTGCTTTACATCGGAAAACCCTGCATTCAGCATTACTGCAGAGGCCTTCTCACATCTTATCCCTCCAGTGCAATACATAACAACCTGCTTGGATTTATACTCATCTGGAAGGGAGTTGATAGCTGCTGGGAACTCCCTGAATGAAGAGATTCCTAGATCTATCGCTCCTTCGAATGAGCCGATTCTGACCTCGTAATCGTTCCTTGTATCCAGTACCAAGATATCTCGTCTTTCATCCAATAGTCGTTTGAAGTCGCTTGGTTTGATGTGAGGTCCTGTGAATATAGAAGGTTTGATTTCTTGCAAACCAAGAGAGATTATCTCATTCTTTCTCTTCACCAGCATTCTCCTGAAAGGCTGGTAATCTGTGTAACTGGACTTTATTGGAATCCCGGTGAAACGAACGTCTGACTCAAGGAAATCGATGAAATCGCTGACTCTATCCTCGGGACCGGCAAGGAAGAAATTTATCCCGTTCGGACTCAGGAGTACGGTCCCCCTTAGCTCCAAATTAGTACAAAACTCTAGGAATGATTCTCGGAGATCGTCTCTATCTGGCAGGTCTATGAAACGATAGCCAGCGACATTCAGTATCTCCTTGCTCACACCACTAGGGAGTTCTATTTAGGGTAAGAACGCTGTTATTACCTTCTATTTGTCCAAGGAAAAAACAGAGACTTGGTAACGTGGACAGCTACGTCTGGATTCTCTCTAAGTCTCCTCATCCCATACTCGTACCACTTTGTCCCATATGGCAGGTAAATCCTCGTCCTATGTCCCTTTTCTGCCAGTGATCTGCGAATGTTTCCCCTTACCCCCAAAAGAAATTGAAACTCATAACCGGGCCCTTTTCCTTTGGCCCTTGGTACGGGAGTATCATGACGAGGGTCATCCTTACCAGGTCCTAAACCTCTCGACTCCAATGACTCTAGAGCATGATCAATTACTGGCAAATCATGAGATGCGATTGCAGTATAGGCCCCTGATTCTAGCATCATATCTAGGGCTTTATTCGTTCCTTCAACGATGCCTTGATATGAAGTATGGGCAATTTCACGAGGTTCCAAGTAGATCCCCTTACAAATTCTGAAATCTGCCTTCGGACCTAGAGTTTCACACATTTGGGTAATATCGGACGGAGTTCTGAACATCCTTCCTTGGAGAACTAAGCCGATATTCTCTAGACCACGGGCTTGCATGTCTATAGTAGCATCAATTGTGGCTTGAGTGGCTCTACTGTCCTCCATAAAGTATATTTCTCTTTTTTTGTAAGCTGATTTTTGATCTATCAGTAGACCCAATGCTGTTGGCTTGATAGAGATGTTTGCATCTATTCCACTTTCTACGATTGAGTCCAGTACTCTCTCATACTCATCAATGAACCATGATGACTCCTCGATGGAGTTAATCTCCTCACCTAGGACATCTACTGTGAAGCATGCTTCTTCGGATGACAATTTTATCATCAATTCGAGAGCCTGCTCCAGGTTCTCTCCTGCCATGTACCTCTTTGCCACCCATCCGACGACAAAGCGTGGTGCGAAAGGCAAGAGTGCCACAATAGTCCTTCCGAAGATCCCCATGGCTCCCTCAACTAGACCAGAGACTTGACAATTACGGGAGGAGAATTTCCTTTCCCCTTCTCACTGGGACGTCTAGTTCCGTAAGGAGGGAGGATAATGCCTGTCTTTGCCACCCCTTGAAGGATTTCCTGTCTAGGTGAGCGAAGACGTGCCCTCCGGGGAATGCCGCTCTAGTAGAATCCACAGCAGTACGAACAGAGTGCTCCCAAGAACCGAGAGGGGAAGATGATTCCTCCTGGCCCTCGAAGACTATGGCATAGTTTGCCAAGATATGCCCTACCCAAACTTCTGTCTCGGAAATGATTGCTTTGTGCCTAGGCGCATAATGCCCACCCCCTAACCCTATCATGACATCTCCCTCTCCCAGCCATTCTCTTTGTTGGGTATCCTCGGACATTCCCAAGCAGGCTGAAATCGTCTGTGCCCAAACGCGTGCAGCTCTTGAGTCGGCCCATCTTTCCTCGTCTGATCCAATTTCGAGATACAAGGTCGGACTATCCAACAGCGGACCGTGGTGTGTTGCCTCCAACGTAATATCATATTCTTTGTCAAGATTTGCTTCCATAGCAATCTTCCTCATTGTCCTAAACATATCTCCGAATCTTGTTGATGGAGGGACCGCTTTACCCTTGATTCCCCCGGATCGAGCCCTCTCACCGTGCGGAGTTTCCCCTGGAACTCCAATTGCATGTAGAGTGAGTGCCGGGACTTCGGATGCAGAGGCGTGCTTGGAGAGAACAAGGACCTCGTCGACTGGGAAACCTGTGCTTTCCTCATGTTCTTTGTCTATTCCATCTGCCATAATATGTAGATTGTCAATAAGGAGAATCTGCACTTCGAATTCTTCATGAATAGTTACCAAACCATGTGGAAAATCCTGTTCCTCCTCCCATCCCTCAATCTTGAGCACCTCGGATAGAATGTTCATCGAAGCAGTATCCTTTGTTGAGGATAAGAGTAAGGTTCCCACGAAAGCGGGACAGGGGGGTGGTTCAAAACTCTCGGGTTCAAATTCAATAGTTACTTGTCCCATAGTACGCCCCGGGGTACCAATGGTCGATGGGGAAAGTAGGCAAGCCTGGAGATTTATCGAATGGATAACTAGGCCAATGGAAACTGGAGAAATAGGATTTTCACCATCTGGAGTTGCTAGAGGGGATGATGTTCATGTCCTTACAGGTACACAAGGTGAAGTGGTTAAAATCGATAGAGAGGGCATGCTACTTGGCCCCGTAGTATCCCCATTTCCATCCCCCGTCGTTGACTCTACAATAGTAGGGGACAGATGGTGCGGAATGTGGATGGATCGAGAGTTGAGGCAGGCAAGGATGGCAGCAATTCCACTAAACGAAGACTGGTTGAATGGCCCCAACAGGGAGCAAGTGAGGATCTCCATCCACTCAACAAATGGTGATGTCTTGAAGCCTGCAATGTCGATTTGGCATAGGACACTAGACTCGGAGCCCATGAAAATAGGAGTTTCGGGAGAAAACATAGTTTTCACGACAGTAACTGGGGTGTATATGATAGACTCTGATGCTAATGAGATTTGGAGGGGGATGTTACCAAGATGGCCTGATATCTCGAGCCTGTTCGCGTTCGATCAGATCGTGGGGATAGTAGAATTTCCTGGAGGATTATCCATTTGGTCCCGAGCAGGGGGAGTCTCGGTTCTTGACCCCTCCAATGGACTGGAAATTTTCTCAAGGACAATTCAATTTGGAGATAAGATATCAGGAGTTTCTTACTCCGAAGAAGGGGGTTGGTTTGTTATGTTACATGAGGGGTCCATAGCCGTGATGGACAAAATTGAGGGTGATTTCAGCCACTACAAGACAGGTTCTCCTGTTTTGGATGTCCAGTTCATTGATGGCTCATGGAGGTGGACTGGATGGCGGCATGATGGAAGTCTTACAGGGCAAGTAGTGGATATTTTCGAACGCGACAGCGTCGGCGTGTCCATCATAAATGGGAGTGTTCTGACGAACGATGGTTCATGGAGCGAGTGGGGGGCTACTCGTCAGACTTGATCGTGTAGCCGCACTTGCCGCATACTTTCCTGTCGCTATGCTCACCCAGAAAAACCCCAGCACCGCATTCAGGTTGGGGACAGGGGATTCCCTTCCTGACCAGTTCTCCGTCCACGATTTCGTATTTTGATGGCTTGGATTTCTTCCACTTCTCTCCGGATCCAGCCATCAAGCATCACCTTCCTCGGACTCTTCTGGTTGGTCCTCAGACTCTTCTGGTTGGGAATCCTCTTCCTCGGAAGGAGCGTTTTCCTTAGTCGCGGAGTTTACCCTTGAACTGTGCCTCTCTATTACGTACTCTGGCTCAATTGATTTTGATTCCGCCGAGCCGTAAATCAATGCTGTCCCTGTAGTTCTGGACATTCCAAATCTCGTATTCACGTTCTTTACGACAACCATGTCTCTATCTGCTCCAGGCTCTGCCTTAGCAGCCGCCTCCACCATTTGGGAGAGAGATGGAGTGGCTTCGTTGGAATGGTCCCACTGAAATTGTAGTTCGACCCGATCAAGCGCCGGGTTCTCCTTCCTGTTGATTATCTCCATATCATCCCACCTACCTGATATTTACCTTGAGTGCATAGCTTCCAGGTCTCTCTATTTGCAATCTCTTTGCAACCTCGGACCTGTCTGGATGCATAATTACGACGAAACCTTGCCAGTCTGTTGTAACTGGCGCGCTCGGGCAATGGTTGCATTGTGGTGGGTCTGACTTCTTCTCAGGATCTGGCAGAATCATATTGCACTCTCCACATGCAAATGGTTGCTTCGCCATCTTATTCATCTCCCTTGGGCCAATCGAATCCCCCTAGGCCGTCCATTTTGCAATTCAATCCAATCTTGCTTGAACGAGGGTCGTTGTGATTAATTGACTTAGAAACAATTCTAGCCCGAACCGATGATCCCATGACCAGAGACCGGCCACTCTGCTGCCCCTCAATTCTAGCCGCATCGCCTCCTAGATTGACCTGTACAGGTTCATCAAGAATCTGTGACTTGTGAAGGAGAGCCTCCATTGGGCCAATCCTCACGAAGGCACCGTACTCTGACACCTCGGAAACAGCCCCGTCGATAACCTCATTGTTGTCCATTGTGAAAACTAGAGCCTTGAAACGGACGTTCTGGTAAATCGCACCGTCTCCGTGAATTATCTTCCCCCTGCCTACTGCTTCATGATCGAACGTCAGTAGGGTGAAATTCTCATCCTCATCAAATCTACACTCAAATGCGTCATGAGCCAACTCGTCTATGTGGTCCTCAAGTCTCCGGCCCCTCCTGATATATTCAGCAGGGATTCTGATAGTTGACTCTCTTGTCTCAAGGGTATACATTTCTTTTCCACCAACGCGGACCTTCCCGAAGCCGGACGGAGGGGGGGGGTCGCCTCCCGTCCCTCATCGGCCATGCCTCTGGAGGAGAGGTCCGTGCGACCCGGCGACCGACCCCTCCTGTATAAGCACAACGGATTGAGTTGGGAGTTCGGCTACTTCGATTAATCGTCAGACCGTAGGTCTGAATGTGCGTTTGGTGCGAATGTTCAAGTGGATTCGGAAACGCATATCTGATTCTGATGACAGCGGCTAGCTTGCAGAGGCCTTTCCGGCGAGGAATTATATCGGGATTTGTAATTGCGATGATGCTATCCGTTCCGCTAGTGTCTATTGACAGGGGTATGGAGAAAAATTCCTTGAAAGATGGCATTGGTATCAAGATGAATACGCAGGAAGAGTCGGGTTCGACTTGGATAGATGGAGGTCAGCCATGGCCTCAGTCGGGTAGAACAGCAACTAGGATAGCGGATGTCCCGAATCATTCTCCAGATGGCGGTGCCGGATATGGAGATCCTACTAACTCCAGTTCACTTATGTCAGTGGTTAAGCCGGCGATTAACTGGGAATTTGGTTCATACTCAATTGGTACAGACTCACTGGCTACTCCGATTGCAGAAATGAGTGGTTCAATAGAGATTGGCCCAGGTGCGGAGGAGAGGTGCGGAGGTAGATCGCTGTTCACCGTTTTGGTTCAAAGTGAAGACGTTGCTGGATCCGAACACAGCATACTGAGACTGATAGAAGGAGAGGACGCCGAACTAGCTTGGCAGGTTGATCTTGGAGTAACTGAGAAAGTCAAGGCCTCCCCAGTCGTGGTAGACATCGATGAGGACGGGAGTCCGGAGATAGTAGTAGCGTATGATGCAGGGGGGTCGTTGTATGTGGATGTCTGGTCCCCTAGAATGTTCTGCTCGGTAACTGGATGGACTTACTCGGGCCACTCTGAAGACCTCCTTTGGACTTGGAGTGACGAGTCTTTGATGATTAGCAGTGAAGAAGGGCCGTACACAAGTGGAATTTTAGGGGGACATAAGCCAACGACCCAGCCTCTTCTTGCTGATCTAGACCTTGACGGTGATGCGGAATTGGTAATCGCTGCTCTGGACGAGATATCCGAGGAGCCGGTAGTACTCGCTCTACCGTTGCAAACCAGCGGATCACCAAACACGCTGTGGCAAGTTTCTCTAAGTAAAGGAAGCCATCCCTCTGACCCTGCATTTGCACAAGTTGATGATGATACCGGATATGTCCTACTGACTACCATCGAGGCAAATAATGGAGGGATGTGGGTTTGGAAGATTGACTCTGAAACCGGTAGCTCGATTTGGCAAGGAGGTTTGTCACTGAACAACCTGGATGGGGATACCAATTCACCTCATGTTAGATTGCCAGGGCCCATTATAGCCAATCTTGATTCTGATTCCGATCCTGAGATTATAGTCACAATACCCAGTGATGCAGATGGTTCAACTGCTGTGGATGGGGCTGAATTCAGAGGAATAGAAATTTCAGATGGTTCGCAATTGTGGGAATTCGAGGCAACAAATGGATTTGCCGATGCCCCCCCTACGGCTATTGACACGGATGGAGATGGAATGCATGACAGAGTGTGTTGGAACACATGGTGGCAGACTACAACAGATAGGCAAGGTGCAGCAGGGTGTCACGACGTAGGAGGGACTGTACCAAACCAGGAGTGGGCTCAGGACCTGGAGCAAAGCAGCGGCAATCCCAATGATGAGATTGCAGTTGCGACCCCTATATGGATGAATATAGATTCAGAAGACGAGCCAGAGCTCCTAGTCTCTTATGGCAGATCTCTTTGGGCATTCGATGGATCAAGTGGTTCTCCAGCGGGGATTAATTCAGAGTGGTCAAATGATGTCGAGTTGACGCACAGGACTTGGTCCTCTCCTGCCATCGCCGATGTAGATGGCGATGCCACGGCGGACATTGTTTTGGGCAGCATGGTAGTATCTATGGCAATGCCCGACGTCAGGCCAATAACCGATGGAAGGGGGATAGAGTTCAACCCCAGTGCTCCCGATCCTGGTGAAGAAGTAACTGTCACAGTTTACATCGAAAATGCTGGAACTGCAGATACTGAAGAGGTAGTGGATGTAGCAATATTTGCCAACGGAGAGAAGATTGGTGGAGAGGGCATTGAAGTTCTAAATCCGGTAGATCCAACAGGTTCTGGTTCATTCGCATCCTTCAACGTTGAGTGGAGCGGTGATCTTGGCGAGCATACCTTCGAATTGATTGTCGACCCATATCGAAACTTGAGTCAAACAAGGTTCGATAACGACAAACAGGTTAGGACTCTTTCAATAATCCCAACATACAACGCGACTTTCGAGATTCCCACGGAACCGATAAGAGTCGATCCGGGAGGGGATGGAGATGCGCGATTCGGAGTCAGATCGACGGGTAGGTTGGCAGGAACCTGGACGCTTAACGTCGACAGCACCTCTCTACCTGATGGATGGGCTTGGGAAGACGAAACTCCTGGTGGGATTAGTTCGATCGAAATTGGTGTTGGACAGGTCTGGACCCCCTCGCTGAGAATTATCGCCCCCTCGGAAGCACTGGGTTCAGATGCAGGTTTCCTAGCCCTGACCCTCACACGTGATGGAGGCGATGAGGAGATTTATGCAAATCTCCCAGTAGAGGCTAACAGAACCAGAGGCCTATCGATAAGAGGTCCGGACGGGACTACACAGAGTACTGGTTTTGGGCTTGTATCAGAGGATGCCAGGGCTTGGTTACTGATAGAGAATGTTGGAAACGCTGAGGAGAGTCAGATCGCCATATCCTGGGACGGAACCGAATGGGGCTCAGATCTGAGAATTTTCGATTCTTCTGGATATGAGATAAGTGCACTGACTCTGGGCCCGGGGGAGGAGAGGGAAGTGACTGCTAGACTCCCTGTACCTTCCGGAACCGCGCCCGGAGAGTCCGTAACCACTCCTCTGAGCATGTGTGTTGGGACGGGGGATGAGCAAGAGTGCAGCCAAGTACAGTTGGAATTTATCTCTTCCAGGTCAGTGATGGATCCTAGCCACATCAGATCGGTACCTGAACAAGGGCTAACCTGGGAGATCTCAGCCGACATCCCAGAGGGAGTTGGGGGCATGAATTGGTCATTATCTGATTCCGGGATGTCAATCCAAGGGTGGGATTGGAGTGGTTCCGGGCAAGTATCTGTCTCGGGTGACGTAATATCTATCATCGGAGATTCCGGGACCAGGGCAATTGGTTCGCTCACATTGGACCTTCCAGAGGATGCCAGGCCGTCTTTCCATCTCTTCGAAGACGATGGCTCGGGAGTGTCTGAGTCTCCATTGTCTATTTCCATAGAGGTATTGCAAATCCATAGGGCGGGCATGGATGTCAACTCTCCTACAATGCAACCTTACGTCGTTGACGTAGAAGAGTCCAACCTAGTGGTACTGAAGCTCGAGAATCCGGGTAACGGAGATGACTCATACATGCTTTCTCACGAAGTATTGCTCGACGAGAACATGACTTCTGACCCTGGCATTGTTGTATCATTTTCCAGCAACCCAGTTCATCTCGGAGCAGGGAGCCTTAGAACCGTCCCACTTAGCGTCTCGCTGCCAGAGAGCACTCCTGCTAGAGTGCCAATTGCGATATCTTTCACCATGACTTCACAGGGCAATGTGTCCGTCTACTCTCATGAGGTGATTGTTTTCGAAGTAAGGCAAGACCATAGGTGGGACTTCGACCTAATTCATGATGGAGAAGATATCAACGGAACGAAAATATTCCTAGCACCAGGAGAAGAGAGGGCTATATCGATTAATGCAACAAACACGGGGAACCTAGTTGATGACATATCTCTAGATTTGGGCACTCAGATTTTCCCATTGGGTTCGGATTCGTCAGAAGGATGGATTGCAAACGGGAGCTCAGTTGAGGGAGTGGAAGTTAACGAGTCTGTGTCTCTGGAAATTAATCTTGAGGCACCCGAGGATTCGTGGAATGGATCTATTATGAGAGTAGATGTTACTGGTATGGCCAGAGATGAGGCGATTATGGAATTCCACTTCATGATCGAGGTTACCAGAGTTCCGGGTTGGGGGGTGTCTTCTTCGATATCTGATTTGGAGATAGATGCCAATGGATCGACCATCCAAATAGAGATTATGCAGATGGGGAACAATCCTAGTATACCATTCGTTTCAACTTACATCACCGGACAAAAAGGATGGTTAATCGAAGATTTGCCGCAACTTCCCGAAGTGATTCCAGGGGATTCTACAACGCTGGAAATCAACGTAACGCCATCAGAAACTGCTAGTCCGGGAAGATCTGTAGAGTTACATGTGAGAGTTAGAGATGGCGATTCTGCTGGTTTGACAGAGATTACCATGCCACTTAGAGTATCTGCTGTCCAGAACTTCTCTATCGAATCTCATGGTTCTTGGGCGGTTTCCAGTCATGGTGGTCAACCTCCCGCAATGGTATCAAACACAGGAAATTCCCCTACGACCATCGACTTCCACATAGAAGGAGTTCCAGATGGATGGGGGGCTAGTGGGAGTATGCAAATTGTACTCGCACTTGGAGAACAAAGAGGGATTCCAATTGATCTGGTTCCAGAAGAAGGTTGGACTGGCCCTTCCGAGACAGTAAGGATAGTAGCAGAAGATGCGAGTGGTAATCAGAGAGAAATCGAACTTGAAGTGCACTATTCCGAGTTCTCCTGGGCTAGCTCGCCCTACATCTTTGCTCAGAGTGGGGATGACGCCACCATAAACATCCATGGAACTGACGAAAGTACCGAAGTTCTTGACAGAGGCAGTAGACTAGAGTGGAGCGAGATGGGTTGGTTGCTGCCAATTGATGATTCGACCAATGGAACCCTGTCCATAGAAGGCGAGGAACTGGATTATTTCCTATCCTCGGAGTATTCCGAATCCAGAGTGGTCTTATGTTCCATAACAGGGGATTTCGACGACATGGGGGCTACGTGCTCCGTAGGGAACGGAACCATGGACTTTGATTTCCAAATACTACTGATTTCGGATGAGGGTTCTGTTCTAGACTACTTCTACGGTAGTCTCGAGTCAAATGAGTCTGCTCAGCAGATAAACCTGAGTGGATCCGAATGGAAACCCCTACCAGGAGAAAGGAGCGTTGTAATCAGGGTTCTAGACGAGAAAGGATTGTTGATTGGAGACTTTGAGAGAGAGTTTGATGTTAGGAGGAGCGACTGGAACGTGGGAATCGGAGAAGTTGAATTAGTCGGAGAGGGTACAGGGCAGCAGATCAGCGTCCCTACAAAGAGACTCAACGAAAATCTACTGTCCGATGCAGATTGTATTATCTCCCTTAGTGCCGAAGGAAGTTCTGGAAGCCACTATTCTGAGCATATTGTCGATATGACACAGGCCTTCGTACCCGCCCCCAAGTTCGATCGGCCAGATGTGGAAGACTCGACAGAACTTGTGATAACCATTAGTTGCTCTTTCCCATGGGATATCGATTCAGATCCAAGTGATAATCAGAGGACAATAGTACTCAGTGGAGGTTCTGCCCTAGAGGATAGAGTTGACGAACTGGGGACGGGCCTTCTTGCTGCTATTCTTGTAGTCGGCACTTACCTTGGTTTGTCTTGGATTATGAGCAACCGTAGGGAGTCTGAGAGGATGATGCAAATGGCCCAGGCTGCAATAGACGAGAAGATTGCCGAGAAGCAATCCGCGCCCATGATTGAGGAAAATGAGCCCGAAGGAGTTGAAGAGCCCGAATCAAGTGATGATGACGAGGTAGAAGTCGTTCAGAATAAAACAGAAGAGGGTGACGAGTACGACGAGCGGCTCAGAAGGCTTCTTGACAGATAGTCAACAGTGTGTGCCATGGGGAGTTACATTCCGCCTTCTTCCTTCCATACTTTCGACCCGATAAGGAACAGTCCTGATTCGATAGTAAACGGAATCATCTCTTCCATGTCTGGGAATCATGGAGAGTTACTCCTTTCAGCGGCAGGAATAGAAGAGGTAGCAGGCCTAAAGGAGGGGGAAGACTCCCCTCTTGACAAGGCAACACTGCTATTCATCTCTGTTCTCGACTGGCAAGATGACTGGAGCGTTCCCCGATCCCTTGATGGGGGTCACTCAAGAGAGAGGCTAGGGAGGTTCCCTAGTGATGATGGCAATGCAATAGAGTATCTCCTCCGCTTCACGAAAGAGGGAGAGGGGTCTGATCTTCACCGTCTATTGGAGAAGCTATGCAGGGGCCTGAATGAAGATTCATTCGGACATTCTGGATTCAATGAGGGCTCCGCAGGTATCGAGATGCTAGGTTGGCTAGATGGAGAAGATATCTCCAAAATTAGGAGGGAGATTGAGAAGGGAGCTTGGTCAGTCAAGTCCGATGAGCCCCTCGATGGAGGAGTGCAGGATGCATTCAGGCATCTTCTTGTATTTCTTAGAGCGGCTGTCAAAAGGAAATGCGGGATTCTGATGAGAAGGCATTCCTAGGTCCTGATGCGCATCTCTCTGAGCTCTTGATAGATCATTGTTGATTCTTCCAGGACTGAATGCAGGTGGTCGCTCAACTCCCCTTCCTTTGAAGACGGAGGGGAAAATCCCGAGGATTTCCATACAGAATCATACCAGTATTTTCCCCATAAGCCGTCACAACTCCTTGGTCCTGGCTCCCAAGATAGCATTCTCCGGGAGAATGGAATACCGATAGATTCACACAGTACTGAGAGGATTAATTCGGGATTTTCCAAGACGTCTTCCGAATCGATGACAGGGGGTATTTTCCCGGAACTCTTGATTACATGCCTGAAGATTGTTAGTTGCTGTGGGAGGCCTGTCGATAGCAGGTCAATGGAGTCGGTAATCTTGGAAAGGGATAGGAGAACGTCCCGAGGGTTCCTGATCAAGAAGCAGTTCTTGAAATCATCAATCCAAGAAATGTCAGAGTCATCGGGAATGGGGCCAGTGAGTGTTGTGATTACCTTTCCCAAATCGGTCTCATTTTTCTCAATTACCTCCTCCGCGCCGGGATGGGGAGTCCTGCTGTTGAGGAGGAAAGATGCATAGAGAGGTTCATCGGTTGCATGGCAGTCAAATCTATTTTCGAATGAGTACATCAGTGCAGTTGAGATATTGCGGGGTCCAGACCACATCGCGATCCTAGTTCTATCCAAGCGAGTCACCTCATTACGAGTTCTTGATACAGTTGTTGGATCCTTTCGCATATCCTCCCTCTTGATCCTTGTCCAATCACAGTACCATCAAAAGAAATTACGGGAGTCAAACCTGCGAATGTCCCGGTCACGAAAGCCTCGTCTGCCAAATGTACGTCCTCAAATGTGAAATTTCCCAGAGTGTATGGGATTCCGTGAGAATCGCAAATTTCCAGGACCTTGCGCCTAGTAATACCATCTAAGCAGTATTCCCCCGTTGAAGTCCAAACTACGCCATCCCTTACCATGAAGAAGTGGGTCGAGTTACAGGTTGATACAAACCCATGTGGATCCAGCATCAAACCCTCCTCCCCCCCTTTGTTATCTGCCTCGATGCAAGCCGCAATGCAGTTGTGCTTGGAGAGGCTGTTAATCCTAGGATTCTGAACCTCTGGGCCGCTTCTCCTGATATCTACGGAGACAAGCCTAATGCCATCGATTGACCTTTTTTCATTGGCCTTCTTGAATTCTGGGATGATGACGATTGTAGGTTTTGAAGAAATTACCCAAGGAGCCTGGTATGGAGTTGGCTTGAGGCCTCTTGAGACAATTAGCCTGAGATGGACGTTATCATGCATTTCGTTAGCAGAAATCACCCTGTTTATCTCTGACCTAATCTCGTCCCTAGACCTCCCGGGGTCAAGGGAAATCTCCGATGCCCCGTGGAAAAGTCTGTCCAAATGTTCTTCGATGAACACTAGTTTTCCATCATGGAGCCTAAATGATTCCCAGACGCCATCTCCCAAAAGGAAGCCAGAGTCGAAAACCGAAACCTTCGCTTCTTTCCTTGGGAAGAGTTCTCCATTTACAGATATCAGTACATCCTCGTTTCTAGGGTCATCCTCGTACTCATGTGTCCCCATCAAAGAGCCTCTCCAGTAAGGCGCTGGAACATACTAGCGTATAGTTCAGCCGTACTGGCAATAATGCTATCTGGTAGAGGGGGGATGGGTGGTTCTGGTGACCCAGATTGTCTTGCTTCGTATAGTTCCGAATGGTGGCCTGACTCGATGTAGTGTTTTCTTACTGACTCCTTCGAGAGCTGTACTATCTCTCCGTCCTCATAGGCATCGGCATCCCACCATCGATCCTCATCGAGAGTTCCGAAGGAGTCTATCAGAACAGGCTCCCGGCCTTCTCCCAGTGCGAATTCCTTCTTCCCGTCAACATGGATTAGTCCTCTCTTAGATGTCTCTCGATCGATTACCGAATCCACCTCCAGAACTATCGCTAGAATTGCGTCAAGCTCTGCAGGATCCAAATTTGAAATCTCCAATGCCTCATCTCTATCCAGATTCCTGTCGAACTTTTCGAACTTAGTGGAGACTTCCAGGAACGGCTCTGGAAGCCTGACTCCCTCATCAAGCACCTCCCCTGCTTCGAATCCGAAGTCCTCAGGCTTTACCTCTCCTCTCTGATATCTCCTCCATGCGGTACCTGCCAGATAATGCCTACAGATTACTTCTAGTGGGACGAAGAAGTTCTCTGCATCTCTGGGAATGGCGCCAGGTTCTCTGATCACGTCAAAACGTCTCGCTAGAACTCTGTCTGGGGCATTCATCTCTATGACATGAGTCTTGCAAATTCCTTCATCCTCAATCAGTCCGAACCAATGACAAGATGCTCTGTTCAATGACTCTCCCTTCCTCGGAATCAAACTAGGAATCACTTGGTCGAAGACTGATATCTGATCCGTGTATCTGAACTCGATGATATCAGGATCATCCGTGCTCCAAACCTGTTTAACCTTACCACTATACAATAATTCTGTCATGACCTAGCCCGAACAAAGTTCGGACATCAATATTGCCCAATGAGCCTCTGTGTCAAATTTTTTCTTAGTAGACTAGACTAAATCCTCACAGCCCAGCGAGAGGGCGGGTATTGTGGCATCGGAAGCGTCTCTCTGGAATGGCCCCAAGGGCAAGCGTAGTGCAGATTTACTGATCGCATTCGTACTAGTTGCCCTTCTTTTCTCATTTGGAGAAGTTTCTGCTCAAGAGGTTAGGAGTGGGTGGGAAGTAGTCGATAGCGGGACTGAGGAGAATCTGTATACTGCAGAGTACCTAGAGGGAGAGATATGGGCATTCGGATCTGGAGGAACCATGATCAGGAGTATCGATGAAGGAAGAACTTGGTCTGAATCTGGAATATCAGTAAGCCAAGATCTCACTTCTTCAGATTCGAGTTACGAATCTATAATCGTGGCAGGAAATAGAGGTACTGTCCTATTGATGAATGAAGGCGTCTGGATGGATGTAAGTTCTGATCAATTTGGAGATATCAAGGACGTTGCCCTTACTGGGAATGATAGTTTTGTTGTCATTGAGCAAGATGAAGTCTGGACTTGCACAGTGACAGTGGAATGGGATACTGAATGCGATTCGGCAAATGAAGGAGGGGGGATAAATTATCTCAGTGTATCATTCTTGGATTCAGAAAACGGAATTATTTCTGGAGAGAACGGGGCAATAATTGCATCCTCTGATGGAGGCAGTAGCTGGGAGTATAGAGATGCGCCTAGCGAGGTTTCAACGAAGGCAATTATCGATGTTGAATACTACAGTACGATTAGGGCGTACGCGATCTCAGAAGAAGGGCACATTCTGAAGTCATCGAGAGAAGGAAATGTTCCCGTGGGATTCGTCTGGAGCATAGTGGATATCGAAAGAGAATACCCCCCAGGAGGTGGTGATGAGTTCGAATCTGGAGGTTCGAATCTGGACTTCGAAGTATCTGGGATGAAGGTTCTTGGACAATTCAAGTTCATGATTTCTGGTCCGGGAGGTTACCTCTCCCTCAGTCTGGACGGGGGGAATATAGTCTCTCAGCAAATGATTCCAGTCTCGAACGAGACTGTGTTCAATGGATTTGCTATGCTGGACGGTTTCAGAGGGGTCGCCGTAGGGGATGGAGGAGTTTTACTCAGGACAGAGAACGCGGGATCGGAGGAGTTCGTCGGATTCGAGGTGATTGACTTCAACGATTTCGGACAATTCATCGACTACTCTAAGGAGAGATTGATGGATGGGCTTGTAGCGACTGCAAAGATCGTGATTTTTGGAATTCTAATGGGTTTCTCTCTAGGAATAGTCCTTTCAATGCTAAAGACATCTCCAACTACACTCAAGAATGTGGCTCAGACCAATAGATTCCAGATTCTATTGATGTTCGTAGTTACGCCATTATGGTTATCTTTCCAGATTCCTATCTCAGCGATTAACTCAACTGGATTGGGTAGAAAATTGAATCTGAGCAATCCTTTCAGCAGCGTATTAGGTTACTGTAGAGGGAGATCCTTACACATTGCAGCAAGTGAGCCACTGAACATTATCGCTATTCGTACAATAGGATTAATTCTGATATTTTTCGGGATTTATCGGATTCTCAGTAATCTCGATGATATCAGAGACCTAAACCTAGATGGTTGGGAACACATCTACTCGCCTATCGGGGCTCCTGGGGCGATGTTCTGGATTCTACTGGGTCTTGGAATAGCGATATTGGGAGGCATATTTTTGTCATGCAATGGGGACTTCTCCATACGAGAAATTGAGTTCAGCAAGGTGAGTTTCTCTCTCGATCCATGGGGAATCAGGCCATTGAACACGATTGCAACGGTATACACGGACATTTTCAGAAACACGCCATTGCTCGTTCAGTTCATGTTCATACACTTCGGATTCGAGCTTGGAAGAAGATTGCAGGACCCTGGGCTAATGTTGTTCGACTTCGATTACCTAGTGGGCAACTCAAACTTCATCACCGATATTTTCGTAGTTTACGAGACGAATCCCGAATCGCTAGCCTACGGTAGGCCGATTGGGGGGATTCTTGAGGATAGGGCATACATTGTATTGGGCTAAATTACATGCAATCGATGAGGCTGGTGGTAATGCCCCAGGCTGTCAGAATCTGCATACCCCCACTAGGTAACGAGATGGTCAACCTAGTACTGAACTCTTCACTAGCTATGATTATCGGTTATGCTGAAATCACAAGGCAGGGGAAGTTAATCGTCGCGACTACTTTCCAGGTTTTCTGGACTTGGGGAATGGTACTGATCTCATACTTCCTGATTACATGGACCCTAGCACTCTTCCTCAGGTACCTTGAGGAAAGGACTAGGATTCCTGGGTTAGGAATATCAGGAGGTGCTTGATTGTCAGAAATTATCCTCAGCGTTGAAGAGATGGAGAAGACGTATGTTGGAGGGGTCCATGCGGTCAGAGGAGTCTCGTTCGAAGTGAAGGAGGGGGAGTCATTGGCTATTATTGGCTCATCTGGGAGTGGCAAATCTACCGTACTTAGGTGTATCAACCGCCTGATTGAGCCCACTCAAGGTATCGTGAGGTTGAAGGGAGAAAGGATCAACACGCCTGCTGCTGATGTTAATGATGTTCGCTCTAGGATAGGGATGGTCTTCCAGTCTTTCGAGTTATTCTCTCACTTGAGGGTGATTGACAATGTTTCCCTTGGGCTAATTCATGTCAGGGGAATGAGTAAGGAGGATGCTTTTGACCATGCTCGCAGTGTTCTTGAGAGGGTAGACATGCTCGATAGGGTTGATGCCTATCCCGGAAACCTATCTGGTGGTCAGAAGCAGAGGGTGGCTATCGCAAGGGCACTTGCGATGAAGCCTGAGGTCATGCTGTTTGACGAGCCCACTAGTGCCCTAGACCCAGAACTAATCGGCTCCGTTCTTGAGCCATGGTAGTGGTCACCCATGAGATAGGATTCGCCAGAGACGTTGCTGATCGTGTGATATACATGGATCGGGGCCTTATTGCAGAGGAGGGGGAATCATCCATAATCGATAATCCGAAAACGGACAGGATGAGAGATTTCCTCTCTAGCATCAATGACTGAATCTAGCAAACTGACACGGCTTCCCATATGTCGTTCGAATTGCTGGTACTGTAATCGTAGTACGAGGTGTCTGATATCTGCGATTCTCCTTGTGTGACGGTTACTGTGAACGAATAGCACCCATAGTCACCAGCGGAGTCGAACTCGTCACGAGGGACGTACTTTCCGAAGGTTGCATCGAAGACAGATCCTTCCATCGCGAATTCTGATCCGTATTCCCCCCAAGTTCCTGATCCAGTTCCGAAGATCCCCCCCTCGGAGTCCCATGATGCTTCTGTGTTGCTTACCGAGATTGTTGGATAGGCTATTGCCACATCATTCCCTTCCATGAGAACGGCCTCTACAGTGTAGTCGGCGAAGGGCATCCTTGCAGGCTTATCTGCACCGGTGTCGAGTCCAGACCAACCTGACATGACTACTCCAACCAGGCAGTTATCTGCATCGCCACTGCACCGGTCTGGATCCTCCTTGACAACTCCAGATGCCAGGCCGTCAACTCCTGTGATATCCCTTGAGAGGGCGTCTGCTCCCGTCCACTGGGTTGTATCCCAAGTAATCTGGCTGTAAGTTAGGTCTCTGGTTGAACTATCCCCGTCTATGGTCAGCTCCAATGTGTAAGGGGAGTCTGGAAGGGCATTCGTGGAATAGAAATCTTCGACTAATATGGTGATCTCCCCCTCTCCCTTCCCGCTGTCTATGGAGAAGTTTGCAGTAGATGACCAAACTTGCTGCCCAGCCTGAAGGATGACTATGGAAGCCTCCATGTCCCTGTCTGAGATAGTGTTCTGGAGGACCTTGATGGTGATAGACTCGCCATCCTCGCTGTACTCAACCTGCCCAACCGAAAGTTCGCCCTCTAGCAAGGCACCTAGAATCAGCGGAAGAATTAGCATCATTATGTAGGAGATTGCGACTATGGATGCTGCTAAAGCGCTGGTTCCCGTTACAGCGAAACCAGAACTGGAAATGGAGAATACCCGTAATCTCCACATCACAACGGATAGAGAAAGTAGGAATACGAATGACATGACCAACGATGCCCCGATCACGGGGATAGTTAGTTCGTCGCCCGGGAGATACACAAGAAGAATACGTGTGAGGAAAACTGGCAGAATTCCGAACAATGCTACTGTCTTGAGTGCTTCAACCGGTCCTGCTGCCTCTGGAATTGGTCCTTCTTCCTCTTTTCCTGAGTCTTCAGGAATAACGGCAACTGGAGTTGGGCTTTGACTTTGCTCGGCAGCCTTCTCTAGAAGTCCTGCTGATTTGCTAGCAGCGGCTACCTCGTCGACGTATTCGCCGACCTTGGCACCCGTAATCGGGTCTATGCGTTCTGAC
>LUMU01000102.1_pt1 | contig 30970 bp, 33 predicted proteins | sample 729751 | NCBI WGS metagenome assembly LUMU01 (sample SAMN03860300, study PRJNA289734) | marine metagenome | biome: seawater column; feature: ocean; material: water; isolation source: Red Sea water column Station 192 - depth 100m | place: Saudi Arabia: Red Sea | collected 2011-10-15 | depth 100 m
TTCTTGATGTAGCCGCTGCGGCTCTTTCGCGCATTGCAACTTCTTGAGCTAAAAATCTTGAAGTTATTGCGGCTTGTTTTGCAGTGTTGCCTTCGGCTGCAGCAATCGCTTGTTGAAATTTTAAATTAGTAGCAAGTAGTTGTCCAATACCTTGTTGTAGTGCAGCTTGTTGTTTTGAGGCATTATTTAATCCAAGAAGATTTTTTAAACTTTTAACACCAAATACAGTTAAGTCTTTAAACAGTTTTATAAACACACCACCTACAAGAACCAATCCTGGGCCAGTTAAAATACCACCAACACCTTTTAGCAAACCTTTTGCAAAAGTAGCTCCAGTACCTTCGCCATCTAATCCTCGAGTCATACCTTCAACAAGCTCATTAAAGGTAGTAATGATATTTCGCATTCCAGGGCCAAGACTTATATCGCCTACTTTTTTAGCCAGTTCTTCTATTGCTACACCACCTTGTGTTGCTAGCGCAGCTAAAGTTTTATTTAATTGTTGGTTTTTTTGAATTGCTTGATCAGTCGCGTTAGCAGAAACTTGCTGAGCTCTGTTATACTCATTATTGACTGTACTTAAATCTCCTAATACAGATTTTAAAATGTTAATTTGAAATTTGCCTGCAACGAATTGGTCGATTGTAGCTTTCTGCGATCTATTTAAAGTGTCATATGTTGAAGCTAAATTTTGTAATACTCTGTTGGCTGGCAATGCAGCACCAGCGATATCATCAACAGCGATTCCAACAGATCTTAGTGCGTTTAAAGCTTTTGGATCTTGTATACGAGTATAAATTGTTTTAAATGCGTTACCAATAACAGCGCCACCTCGAGCAGTTCTTTGTTGTGCTACTGTTACCAGTGCAACCAATTCGTCAAAGCTAACTCCAGCGTCTTGAGCTACAGCGCCTGCACGACTCAACGCGTCAATCAAGTCATCTGTACCAACCGCAAATTGAACGTCAACGGCAGACAGTTTGTTAATAATCTGAGTAGTAGTAAGTCCAGCTTTGCCAAAGCCGTTAACTGCAGCAGTTAGACCTTTAACAGAGTCCGCAGCTTTTAGTCCAGTAAGACGAGTAAGAATAAGCGCATCATTTGTACGCTTTAATGTTTCTTCAATACTTAAACCTTGACGAGCAAATTCAGTAGCAGCTTCCGCAACAACATCAAAACTTTGTGCAGTATTTTTTGCAACTTTAAATAATCCGTCACCAAATTTTGTTAACTGACTTTGGTTAGCATTTAAAACAACATTAATATCAGTTAAAGATTTTTCTACGCTAACGGTGACTCTAACTAATTCTTTGAAGGCGTTAGAAATACCATTAATAACTCCAACACTAGCACCAAATGCAATAACACGTGCGTTAGAGGCTTCAATAGATTTTGTGAATTCATCTGCATCTGCTCGTATTTTTCCAAGCATTCTGCCCAACGGAGCTACTGCTCCTGACGATCTGCCCAAACTTCTAAACGCCGTTGCTGCCTCGCCTTCTATCGATCTTGCAAGCGTTCCTTTCTTTGCTACTACTGGTACTTCTATTGCTCTGGCCATGGGTCCAATTATCCTTATATGCAATTACACATAAAAATCAACCCATTCCACTTAATTTCATTAAATCTTGCATATCAAGGGTGCCGCCTTTTTTCTTGGCAGCATCTTCAAGTGAAACTGTACCAGCTCCTTTGGTTTCGACGCCCAATGCCTCAAGATCTTCTTTTGTAGCGCCAAATAAGCCTGCACCACCTTCTCCAGCTTTTGACATAACTTCTTTAGCTTTTTCACGACCTTTTGGATTTCGTGCCCAATCAAGTATTTTTTGCGGATCTTTGCGGATTTGAAAAGGTATTTCTTCTCCAGAACTAAATATGTTTTTAAACAAAGTTGTATATGAATATAATTTTAATTGATAATTTGTTAGCTGCAATGTTGCTTTGCCAAAAAAGTCTATGGGTTTTTCACATGCTTGTAAATATGTAGAATAAAAATCTTCGATTGCTAATTTTTGAAAGTTTTCGTCGCTAAATGTTATAAATATTTCATCGTATATACCAGTTACAATATCTAATTCACTTTGTACTAATTCATCAAATTCATCTTGAGTAAATACTTTTTTTGTAAATTCTCTATCATGATGAAAGCTTCTTATAACATACAAATCAATACATCGTTTATCTGCGTATTTTTCACAAGTGTTTCCAAGTAATGCAGATCTGACTACCAATTTATCCATAAGCTCTTTACGAGCTTCTTCAATAAGTTTGTCTTGGTTGTCTAATTGACTTTGAAGATATAAACCAGATTTGTTTTCCACCAAAGAATCTATATATTTTTGTTTGTCTTCAATTTCTTTTTCTTCTTTTTTAGACCACTCACCTTCTTGAAACAATATTTCTAAGCTTTCTGCTTCAGTTGGTATTCCGCGTTTTTTAGCTTTGTTGTAGTGTTCTTCTCTATAATCGTCAATATCTACTTGATCAATCAAGCCTAAATGACGAATATAAATTCTTTTATCTCTAAAATGAGAAATGCTGTAGCCTTGCGCTACGTCACGTAGTATTCGCTTTAATACAGATACTTTTAACGACTTCATTATACATCGCCGTTTTCAATATCTTGATCTAATTTTTGAAAATCTTCTTTGGTAATGGCGCTTGCATAATACCAATAACTAATAAACGTTGCAATCTTGCCTTGTCAAAAGTTTCTCCTTTGAAAAATACTTGTGGCTCTTCATCTTCCTCGCGCATGACATGTGTTAAATTCAATACGTACCACATAATCGCACGATTTTGAGCTTTTGTGTCTGCGGTGTGATTAAACAAAGAAGCATATGCAGTTTCAGTATCAACAATGTGTTTTCTTAATGCGGCGATATCTTCTAAAAGTTCAGCCAACCTTTCTTCATCTTCTTTTGTCTTTTTGCCAGTTTTTGTAGAAAGTCGAGTATATTCGGATTGTATTTCTCCAAGCTTACCATATGATTTTGCTAAACTCTTGGCATCTTCTTCTGCAACAAGTCCTCCAGTGTCGGTATATTTATTTGCCAGCATAGCTTTTGTAAGAATGCCGCGTTTTACGCATTGACTCATTTCAATACTGTACTCCATGTCAGCTTCTTCAACTTGTCGACGATTTGGCTCTTTTAGAATAATGCGGACAGGTTCAGACGTTACGACTTCTTCTTCTGCTTTTACTTTTTCTTCCTTGCCCGTTTCTTTGTCTACAATAGTCTTTTCGACTTCTTTTGTAGTCTTTGTTTCTAAATCTACCGAAAAACTATATATTTCCTTCATACCTTGTACCTTTATTATATTAATTTTTAAATTGAAATTCTATTGTGAACTTGTCTAAATCATCGTCATTATTGCGAATATTTTCATTGCCCATATCTAATACTTTTTTACGAAGATATTGCATCTTCTTTTCGTCGAAATAATCAGCTTGTTCGATTAATTCTTTATGATTGGGTAAATTTTTGCGAAGTTTGCAAAAATGAATGTCATGGTCTGTTTTTAAATCTTCTAATAAAATTAAAAATGTCTTAAATAATTTCTTAGTATTACGACCATAATAATCGCCTAATAATCCTTTTGCGTCCATAATTTAAACCTTAAACCTAAATTATATTACACAAAAAACAATAAAAAGTGTAAAGAAAAGCATGGCAAGTTTACTTACAGCTACGGATAAATCAGCATTGAATGATGTTATGGACAGCCTCCATGATACTTTTGCACGCGATATCCAGATAATCAAAGAAGCCACAAAAACAGTTACAACTCCTAGTTCAGAGTTTAACTCTGTTTACGGAACCGCTGGATCAACAACAAGTGTTGTAAATGTAACACAATCTGGCAGTTACAAAGCGAGAGTTCAATATATGAATCAAAACGAAGAATATTTTGCAGACTCTCAACTTGACTCTCAATTAAAAATAAAAATGCCTGCAGGTAGCGTAAGGATCAAGGTTTCTGGAGATGCACATAGTTATTTAAAAGATGCAAAACGTGTCCAACTGGATGGCAGAAGGTTTACTATTTTTAGTGATTATAGACCGCACGGACTTTTTGATGCGAGATTTTATACTTATTATTTAAAGCCGATCGATGAGTAATGTTGTAGTTCCAGCAGGAGCAATAGACATTGTTTACCAACAGACTGGTAAATTTTTAAGAAAAGATGTCGAGTCGCGACTAATAAAAGAGTTTGAAGTCTTAAAACGAGAAATGTTATCTGAGTTTGACAATCATCCAGTAACTCGCGAACTTGAACAAAAAACCAGTGCAGATCCTAGCTCTTTTGTCAGCGTGGGAAGCTTGTTTGGTTTTATTGGTTTTAATCAAAACGATGAACCAATTACAGTTGTAAGAGAAATGCTTAAAACATCATATATAGCATTTATAAGAACAAAAGGAGCTATTGTAGATTTCAAAGTATATTATCCATCAAAAGACGAACTTTTTGACGCAACTCCATTACCGTATGCCACGGGTAGAAGCTGGTTAAAAGGTATAGAAACTGGATTGTCTGGTTTGGGCAGATATTTAAATATTGAATCTGACAACAGTAGATCTGGAGGAGGTATACAAAGTCAATCACAAGTTCGCGGAGGAAGATTTAAAAATACGAAATATATATCAGAAATACTAAATAACTTTATTATAAAAGTCAACAAACTAAAATTATGAAACCACAATTTCAACATACATTAATGACCAGCTTTTTTCTTTGGTTTGACAACTATTTGCAAAAGTATGGAGACGCTTACAAAAACAAAACTGGCGTATTTTATAATATGACAGACGATAGATTATCAAGCGATTACAGTGTTTATTCTTCTCAATATAAACAATTTATATTTGATAGTGGTTTGCATAGCGGAGTTGTGAATTCACAAGGAACACAGGGTGCAATAGTTATTGACAGAATTAGTGGTCAAAGAGAAAATGGAATGGCTTTTGAAATACCTCGCGGAACAAGTGGTTTAACAATAGATTATGATAACGGTAGAGTATTTTTTACTGGTGACGATTCTGGAAATGTGCCTGGCAACGATTTATCTTTGAGCGGTCAATTCGCGGTAAAAGATTTTAATTTATATATGACAAACCAAACAGAAGAAGATTTGGTTATTGAAAAATTTAAAACAAATGATAGATTTGGCTCAATTAACACAACTGGAGTAGAACCTTATGATCAAGTTTTACCAGCAGTTTTTGTTACTTCTGAAAGTGTACAAAATGAACCATTTGCTTTTGGCGGACTAGATATTACAAAAACAAACGTAAAAGCTGTTGTTATGACTAGTGATTTATATTGTTTAGATTGTGTATTGTCATTAGCAGCGGATGCTCAAAAAAGATCTTTTGTGCAAGTTGACTTTGAAGATTTTCCTACAACAGAGTTTGGTGATATAAAGTCATCAAGTTATCCCACGGGTTATAGCTACAATCAAGTAGAAAGTGACGCATCTGACAGTTTGTTTCATATTGAGTCTGTAGACGTTTCAAAATTAAGTGATCGTGTCAAAAAGCGTGTGAATCCTAATATTTTTATAGGGTTTATTGATTTTGAAATACACAAATATCGTTCGCCTAGAGCAAATTAAGTGTAAAGTAAAGTATAAAGTTGACTTTTAACTTTATATAAGTTTAGAAAAAATTTCACATTACAGTAGAAATGTTGTAAACAACAATAACCTTAAACCTTTTTAAATATCATGGCAAGAAACAGAGTAATTTATCAAAGTGAAGCGTTGTTTGTGACCCACCAATATACTGGCAACCAAACAATCGACTTAGTAACTAATGGATGCGGTGGCGTTGGCGGCGCAGCTCCTGACTTTTCTGGTACACACGCACATATTCCAGCGGAAGCAATGCACCAAATTCATCGCGTTCAAAGTGCAAACTACAACTTTGCAATTAATAGAACAGACATTAATCAATTTGGACAGCTAGCTCGTATAGACACAGCTGTAATTGATGCTCCAACTGTAGGATTAGACTTTACATATTTGGTAACAAACGGTGTAAATGAAGACGCGTTGGGCATTTCAGTTGATAGTAATAATGACATCACTCCTACGAGTTCTGCCATTTCTGGTATCCTTTCAAATATTTCTGGTAGAAATTATCATATTCTAACGGTAAAAGAAGGAGAAGATGCCAATGGCGGTGGAGCTCAAGCTGATAGCACGAGTACTGTAATTTCAATTGGTAATGGATTTATTACCAATTATAGCGTTAACGCTTCTGTCGGTGCAGTACCAACAGCCAGCGTCTCTGTTGAAGGGTTAAACATTAGCGCTCAAACTGCAGCGGCGACAATGACCACTCCAGCAATTGACCCTGACGCTGGGACACAAGGTGCTGCGACATTTGGATTGCCTGCCCCAGCGACTGGTTCTGTTGGAGAAGTAATTAGACCTGGTGATATACAGGTGTTATTTGCTGGTTCTAGCAATAATCAAGGAACGGGAGTCTTGACTAACTTAGTTGACAGCGCCTCTGCAACTTCTGCTCATATTAATAGTTTTTCAATTGATTTGCCATTAGGCAGAAGCGTATTACAAAGATTAGGAAATTCTTTTGGCTTTGCCAGAGAAATCGACTTCCCAGTTCAAGTATCTGTTAGTGTATCTGCTACTGTTGCAGATTTAAAAGCGGGCAATTTGTTCGATGAATTGTACGATAACACAAAACATGATATCGTTTTGAAAATGCATAAAAATGCTGCTGGCGGAAGTAGCGCTGGAGTTAACGGGCAAGGTCAATTATCTTATGTTATCAAAAATGCAACGCTAGACAGCGAATCATTTAGCTCAAGCATTGGAGATAATAAATCTGTTGATTTATCATTTACTGCTACTATTGGTGGTCCACAAGATACAACTAACGGGCTATTTATCTCTGGAACTCAATGCGGAATTAATGCTATTAGAGGTTCAGAATAAAATACCATTAAATATAAGTTATATTTTACACCACAGTCTTTTGATTGTGGTGTAATTTTATATAGGCATGAGGAATAGGATAGCATATCAAAACGTAGGATTATTAACTGGACCATCTCCAGCATATCAAGTTCATAGTGGATCTGATGGCTCTTCAAAGTTAACCGCATTAAACTTAGTTCAAGCAGCAAGTTTTGATATTGGAATAAATCGTGCTGAAGTTAAACAAATTGGAGGAAATAAACTGGCCGCAAGACAGCCCGTTTTGCAGCCGAATGTTGCCTTAGGATTTACTTATTTATTAACAAATGGAATAAATGAAAAAACATTAGGTTTTAATGTTGCGGGTAATACTTCTTTTTTAAGTGGAGTAACTGGCAACGACGATAGAAATTTCTTTTTATTTGTCACAGAAAAACAAGAAACAGATTTTAATTTTCAAAGTGGATTTAACGACCTTAGCGTTTTAAGTTTTGGTAATTGTTATGTAAATAACTATTCTTTGGAAGCTTCTGTGGGTGCATTACCAACTGTGTCACTAGATTATTCCGCGTCTAATGTAAGATTTGATCAAACAAGCGGAACTTACAATCCTAGTCACAGCAATCCTAAATATGATAACATTTATGCTTCTGGAATTATTCCTGCTGTAGATAGAGACAACGGAACACTAGCAAGTGATTTTGACAACTTTGGATACGTGGTAAAAGGCGGCAGCACACAAGAAACATTATCGTCTTTGGGCGGAGTATTTCACACTGGAGATACTAAATTTATAAAACCTGGTGATATTCACGTAGAATTTTCAAACCCTAATATAGGAGGTATAAATTTAAGTGGTTCACAAAAAATGCATGTACAATCTGTTTCAATAAACGTTCCAGTAAACAGAACTGATTTATACGGTTTTGGATCTAAATATGTTTACGATAGAAGAGCAGAATATCCAACATTAGGACAAATAGAAATATCCGCCACTGCAACAAATGTTGTTACTGGGCAAACTGATACCATATTTTCTAAAGATGATGTTTATCAAATGGAATTATTGTTTAAAAAGTCTAGCTCTCCAACTAATGCCACTGATACGGTTTTAACAAAATTTCAAGACGCTAAAATAGTTGCGCAGTCTATAAATCAAACAATTGGGTCAAATATGTCTTTTAACGCGACTTTTTCATTTGAGTGCAGTGCCAGTAAGGGATTCTTATTTAGTGGCCTTGCAGCGGACGTGGGGGACTAATTAGACTATATTCTCGCGGTTACCTGTTACTGGAGCCACGCGAACGTCAGTTCCTGCAACTTGCCTTGGTTGAGCTTGATAGTAATTATAAGCATAAACTTGTTTTTCCAACTCTTCCTCTGCGTCTTTTGCTAACCCGCGATATGTTTTAGCAATTTCGTTTTTGTTTGTACGAGTAATCATAGAATCACCTTCACGCAAAGAAATAAAATCTACGCTGCTGTCAATGCCTTTTAATACATTTCTAGCCTTTTTACGATAAAAGTGTTTTAAATATAATTGTTTGAATATTCCACTTTCTTCGTAGCCAAATTTATTTTCTGGGACAATTTTAATACTATCCGTAACACCAATACCAGAACCGCTAAATGAAGTAAATATTAAAGTATTTAGCTCACCAATATTATTTTCAAACCACCCCGAGATTTGACTCAGAGTGGCCATGTCTGTATCACTGTCAAATTCATTGACAAAAACGGTATTAGCTAATACTTTAAATTCGTTCATTAGAAACCTTCAGACATTAGTTTTTTTACTTTATCAAATTGTGGATCACTTGGATCGATAATTGGCTTTTGTTCACCAGTGGTATATCTACGACCTTTTGTCTGGCTAACAAACTCTTTTACTAGTTTTTGTTTAAGAGCAGATCTATTACCAGATGGAAATACTCCAGCTTCTACCGCTAAAGCTTGCATGTCTGTTAAAGTCATATCTGACAAGTCGTCTTTAAAAACTTCTAAATCATTAGTTTTAAATACTGTTGTTTGATCCACGCCTAAAAGCTCTTCAAGCTCTCTGACTTTATCAACTTCTAGTTTTCCGTCCATTAAATTAAGTTGTTCCAACTCAGACTGTTTTTTAGCAACCGTCTTTTTTCTAGGCTTCTTAGCAGAAGCTTTTCTTTTTGAAGTAGTCTTTTTCATATTTTATAATATTTCCTTATACCTTTGAATTCTATTCTTATTACACTTTTTAAGTTAAAAATAGAAATAAAAAACCCGCCCCAAATGGAGCGGGTTAAGAGTTTGTGTCGATATGGATTACAGATCGATTGCAACACCAACAATAGCTCTGTCGTCGAGGACCACGCGGCCTTCTTCAATAGAACCATAGTAGCCAATCTTCTGTTGACGAACACTGTACTGATCATCAGCAACTAAGCTGAACTCAGAACCAGTCTCACTGTCAACTGCGATTGCGCGAACAAAAGCATCGCGGCTACGATCAATACCGATAACCAAGTCATCAGCATCACCATGATCGAAAGCGTTGTCGCCACCGTTCGGGTTATTATCCATCTGGGAAGAACCAGCCAAGCCAGCGAAGATCTTAGTGAACTTCTTATTTGGACCAAGCTCGTGAATTTCCATTACGCTTACGCCGTAGAACTCAGGAATACCAGCGCTAGTATACATGCCAGCACGCACTGAATCTGGAGCAGCAATTAAGTTGTCCGCAGAAGCAGCGACGGCGCCGTCAGCATCTCTAGTGTTGATTGGGTTGTAGGCCATTTCACGAAGATCTTCAACAGTCTCAGGAGAAACGATAAGATCCGTGATACCAGCGCTACCAGCCACAGGAGTTCCGCCAGCAAACGAAGGACGAATTCTCTTGGCCAAGGTTAACAAGGCGTTAAGATCATCCAACAAGAAGCGGCCAGCCTGGTTGCTAGCAAATGTATGCTTCTTAGTTGAACCATCAATAGTGGTAGAAGCGTTTGCTAATGCACCCAATAACAAGTTACCAGAAGTTCTCTCCTGCTTCAGAAGAATTTCCTGGGCAGCGCGAGTGAAACTTTTGCTAACTACGTCCATTCTCGAACGAGAAGCATATTTCTTATCAAAAGAAACTGCAGTGTCGAGCTTGTAAGTAGCCAACTTCACTTCGTTATGAGAAGGAGTAACTTGGTTGGTGGGAAGACCACCTGGAGCGTGTGAGCTGTAAACGTTAATGTAGTCTTCGTCAGCTACATCGTAATAAACATCCAAGGGGATGCTGGGGTTGTCATCAGCATTAAACTGAAGCGGGGTGAACAAGTTGCTCAAAGTAGGAGCGTTGTTAACCACTTCGTTAATCACTGGGCCGATAAACTCGGCTAAAGCAACCTGAGCTTCGTAAGCAACATCTCTGTTCTTAGAGGCCATTGCCTGAACTAACTCAAGCTGTTCATTTGTTCTTTTTAAGGTAATATTCATTGTATTTATTTCCTTTCTATACTCTAAGATTAGACGTTAAGTTTTAAGACGCCATAGGCACCTGCGTGTACATCAGTAACAGGACCGACAGAAGTTCTTGTACCTGAACCAATCCAAGTACCAACAACGTGGTCAGTCGTATACTTCACAACAGTTCCGCCCTGGCCAACGTGAGCCAAACCAGTTACGGAAGTAGCTAAGCCGCCATACAAGCTAGAGAAAGCTACACCACTTACTTTACCAGCGGTTGCAGGAGAAATAACTGCTGCAGTGCCAGGCACACAAGATGGAGTACCGTTGGCAGCGTTGTCAAAAGCGTCACTTGTTAAAGTGAAAATACCTTTCGTGGCGATAGGCACTGCCTGGCCAGAAAGTACAGCTTGAAGCTCGTCTCTCTTGACGGGATTGTAGAGAAGTTTCTCTTCGTTCTCGTCTTTTTCGAGGGTTTGCTTCAATGTAATACCGAGCACCTCACCAGCAAAAGCGCCTGCAGCTGCTGCAGTAACTTTTAACTGAACTTCAGGATACTGGTTCTTAACATGATCGTAAGAAGCAGAAAGCTCCGTGCGATCAACGTAAGTGATGGGGTCTTTACTAAAGTTTCCTCCACCACTCTTAACACTAACAAAAACTCCTGCACTTCCGTTCCCATTGGTAGTCGGCTTAGCGTCCGACGTATCATTGGCGAACAGATTAATGACGTCGTTTTCGTCGTATTGTCTGAATGGTAATAATCTATATGCCATAATGCTTGTTAGTAGGTTATTTTAATGTTTTCTTTGCTAAACGCGGATTGGAACTTTGATTTCAGAGTTTCCGCCTCTCCAGAAGAAGCTTCGTTGGTATTAGCAATCTCAGGAGTTGTCTCTTGAGCTTCATCTAAAACCTCTTCTAAATTTACTTCTGCAGTGGCCTCTTCAGTAGAAGCTTTAGATTCTTCCAAAGAAGAAACTTTCTTTTCTACCGCCTCAGCTACAGCTGCGTCAAATTTTTCTTTCTGAGCTTGAATGTGCTCCTTGCTCTTATGAGCGAAGATAACACCAAGCTTTTCCTGATAAGAAGCAAAAGCTTCATCAGACTCTTCTAGGTCTTTTACCTCAGATGCAACGATCTTAAGGTCGTCCTCGTTTAATTCGTAACCCTGCTCGATTGTTTCCATACGAGCGTCGAATCTAGCAACTGCCTGCTGGCGGTTGATATCTTCTTCGAATTGACGAATTTTGTCTTCGGCCGCTTGGAGCTTCTCGCTAAGAGTCTCCACTGACGCGGTGAGTTCTTTTTGCTGAGCCTCGACTTGAGCTTTTTCTTCTTGTGCCTTCGAGAGTTCATTTTTGTACTCTTCATTCTTTTCGCGAATCGCTTGATTCACAATAGAAGAAATGGAAGCCACAGACTCTTCTGCGAAATTGTCCGAAGACACTTTTTCAGAAGAAAGCTTTTCATCTAGCACAGATTTAATCTCTTGGATTAGTTGTTCTGTATTCATAATGCTTGAATTACTTTCTTGTTGATTTTTTACAGTGTTTTTTTCACTTTGTGAAATTTTATTTTTAAAATTTAAAATATTTTTTAATATTTTGCCAGCTTTTTCTGGAGCAATAATTGATGCGTCATCTTCATCGTTAAAGGAAACACTATCTTTTTCTGTCAGAACAACGCCTTCTACTTCGGCAGCTGGATTAGCAGTAAACCCTATTCCTAAAGGATAAACATTGCCAACTACAAGTCTTCGCACCAATGTGCCATCTTTCATAGTACCGTTGCCCTCTGCAGCTTTTAAATACTGACTTAGTTCTTTGATTTGCTTTTCATCAGTGACTATTTCTGCTTCAGATAAATCTTCGCTACCCAGAGCAATTTGATAGTCATTGAATCCTATCTCCCAACTTGCAGAAACTTGATTGTGCAATGGGCTTTCTGGATCAACTGACTGATTAATTAATTCTGCAAACTTTTTATCAACCATTCTGTAAACTACTGCACCTAATGCAATGTTAAAAGGATCTTTTGTTTCTCTTAATTCTTCGTCAGAAACTAATTCGTTATCTCCATAACTAGAAAAAGCGGAAGAAACAATGTGGCCTACAATTCTTTGTTTTTTATGTTCTATGTTGGTAGGCTTGTGAACAAAATAGTCTTTAACCGCTAAAGCTGTCTCAGTGCCAATGCCATCATGATTTCTGTTAAATTTATTAACAACAGCAGCGTTAAAAGCGACGCCAACTAAATCAATATTTTTATCCAAGTCAATTGACTCGGGCATTAATGTTTTTAGACTGTCTAGTGATGCTTGAGAAATCTGCAGGCTGTCTTGATCAATATCTGCTGATGCAATAATTGGCTGCAGGAATGTCGTCGTGTGTTTATACATGTACATAAACTGTTGGTACCTATTAACCTGTTACACAGTTTTTATTCGTTTGAGAAATTTTTCGAATGATAAATCAATGCTGCGCTGTAATCAGTTAAGTGATGTTCTTCTGCAGTTTTTTCAATTTCTTCCATCGTCGATAGTCCGAGTATAGAGTTTGAGTCTTCAAAACATTTGCTGATTTGATTTTCCCAGTCTTCCATATCACTAGCCATAATCACTTTTTTACATAAATCATTGACTGTTTCATTTTGTGTTTTTGACAATCTTTTGATCTTGTAGTGTTTTCTTGCCTGCTTCTTGCCAAAAGTTTCTAATTTTTCACTTGCATGAATAACATTTGTAATGTTTTTAGCAGATATTTCTGAGCGCGCGATTTCTTGTGGAATACCTGTAGTGCCGCTTGGTCGACCAGGAGTTCCTGGTACGGTCTGCTCAGTTTTCTCTGGCTCACCTAAGTCATCATCTAGATCCATCATAGGCGCGCCACCAACCAACGGATTGTAGTACCCTTGCTTGCGCTGCTCGATGAATTTTTCTTGACTTTTGTCAACTTCTTCTGAATTTGGAAATACTCCCTTGTTTATAACATCCATGCCTTGTTGCGGAGTCATTAAACCAAGCTCCATAAGTCGCGTGGCAACACGTTGCAATTGAGTCTCATCTTTAGTGTCAACTTCTTTAAATCTTACAATTGGATAATTTCTAAAACCCATGTTTTTGCATACCTGTTTGATTTCAGGTTGTAGGAAATCGTTGATAAAAGCTTCTCGAGCTTCTTTTAATCTTTCTAAAAAGATTTCTGCTTTTACTGCAGTGTTGCTATATTTTTCACTGCCAACAACTATATTTTGTAAACCTTCTTTGATATCTTCGTTAACAATTCTATATTTTTCATATCCCAATACTTTGTTCATATCAGGAATTAAAAATTCAGCTTTAGTGGTATAATCAGATATTAAAACTCGGCCAACGCTTTCATTTCTAAACAGTTCTTGCATTGCCGCAAGGTTGTTATGATTAATGCCTCCCTTGTTAGGCTCATTGCCCATTGTAATCAACAAAATGACGTTTTCAATAGTTCTGACAATGGCTTGGTCAATCTTCTTGAACTCAAGTTTCATGTTAATGTCTTTTAAAACTGAAAAGCCAAATGGTACAGAAAAAGGCTCATAATCTTGCTTTTTGTAAAAAGAATATCTTAGCCTTTCTGGCTCTAGCTCAAGTTTAGCTCCGTCAAGAAAATATCCATTCCTACTAAAGTTATCTTTCATTTCTTGTGGCAAAGATTCGTAGACCTCGCGATCATAATCATTTTTTGGATTTTTTAATCTTTCAATTTCATACTCACTTAAAACTTTTGCATAAACTCCTGTGGTTTCAAATCCAGTAGTTCTTCTTGCTACTACATCAAAAGGATTAAGCATAATATATCGCACTGGCAACTTATTTAAAGATACTCCATTTGATCCATAAGTTTTTAGCATCTTAACATAATCTTCAGTATTAAATTTACCGTCGATCTTATAAAAGAAAATATTACCAGATCTATAATATTCGCGGAAATATTGATCTTTTAATTTCCAAATCTTAATTTTTCTAAACCAAGCTTCAATAAAATCCCTCGATCTTTTACTGCCAGAATCTAAGAAAAGATCTGCATTAGAAAATTCTGCCATAATGTCAATAGCATTTCTAAAAATAGCTACATTTGCATATGCTTTTTGGCAAAGTTCAATAGCCTCTCTGACATTGATGCCACTGACAGCGTAATCATATGGTAATAGTCCATCACGAATATTTGTATATTGATCTCTTTGAGGAACTCTATGAATTCTATTTGAACGAGTTCTAACCTCTGGATTACCTCCCCCTCTAACATAAGAAGCTTTTGCGGTTGAACCAATATACGGTTCTCCTTCAATACTAGGAGAATACGTACTGTTTTGCAACAAAGGATTATTAGCTAAAGTTTCTTCAATAGAGCTAGCTTTGCCAAATTTATTCCAATATTCCGATTTCTTTGTATATTTTCTTTTAGAGGCCATTTGTTTTAGTTACACGAAAGTTATGAATGTTAACTTTTAAAAGTTAAAAAAGTTACTTTTAGTTTATAAACATGGGAGTAAAAGTAGATTGAACAGACTCTTGTTTAAAGTTCATCATATCAAAATACGTTTTTACCATCCAGTTGCCTAATACTAAAGCTGAATAGCTATCTTTTCTAGCTTTATCTCTGCCAGATTGCCTTTTTAGATTAGGCGGAAGGTCAAAAGTTTGCGTACCTTGGGAAGTTGTGGTTATTTGTATAAGTGCGCATTCTACTTTTGTTAAATCAATTATGTCTGTTTGATGTTCAATAAAATCAATCATTTTTGCTTCTCTACCCATTTTTTCGTTATCGCCAGCACGCAGATATTTTAATGTATCAATTGGTATATGTTTTCTTTTTTGATTTTGATACGAGTCGTCAATAGCTCTTGACGCAAAAAATATTCTTTTATGATCAAAATTAGATTGCAATAACTCGTTAGCCTGTCTAATCCAATTGCTTGTAGGTTTTCTTAAATAGCAAATCTTTTTTTCTTTTATATTATAAGAATTTCTAGCATTTTGTAAATCTTGTCTGTAACTTTCAGAGTGCTCAAATGGAACATCAATAATTCCTAAATTAATTTTATCTTTTTTAAATGTTTCACTTTCATTGCATGCACTTAAAAACTGTACGCCGCCAGCATAGTCACCCACTACCATTACAATATTAAAGTTGGTAAGCAGATAATGAAAATATCTAATATGATCTTTCATGTTTGCACCAGACAACGCATAACTGTGAACCACGGTACCAATTTGTTTTTCTTTATTTAATTTTAAAACTTGTATTGCAAAATCATCAGAGCTTTCACTTTCCGCCCAGCTTGGGTCAAAAGCTAGCAAGTATTCTGCTCCAGGCTCACCAGCGACTTCTATAGAGGGATCTTCTCCGTCTGGTATAGTACAGTCTGCCATTTTTGATATTTTAAAATATCCGCTACTATCGTCTGTAAACTTTGCGCCAAACTCGCGGTCAAACTGAGATTCACTCATGGTTGCTTTTGCTTGGTTGATTAAGTTTTGATCGTACAACTGTTTAGGAGCACAGTCGTATGAAAATTGCATAATTGTTCTATGAGCGGTGTCTTTTGAATTTTGATTAAAAATTAAGTTTTCAAATTGACTATACAATTTATACATATATTCAAATTTGTAAGACGCAGAAGAAAGTGCTATAAGTTTATTGTTTGGCCAAACATATCTTTCTTCTTCGGTCATTTTCCCCTGCTTAATTAAATCTGTTTCAAGGTTGTATAAATCTTCACGTTGTGTTGGGTTTTCCACGACAGATAAAAACGGTACAATCACCTCGTTGTAAATTCTTTCTGGCATGAGCAAAAATTCGTCAATAATTATTCTATGAAAACGAAAACCACGCAGCTTCTCACCATCACCTAATGGTAATGCTCGTATTCTTGAGCTACCAATTTCTAACAACCATTCGTCATTACTTTTGCTTTTCTTTGTTATGCACTGAGCGAACAAAGCCGCTTCAGGTTTTGCCGCAATATCTTCTATTTTCTTGAAGATCATTTTTGCCTGTCTGAACGATTTAGAAAGTATTCCTATTTCAACCCCCTGATTCAATGTAGCATCGAGTGCAGCAAATATAGCGGTTGTAAAAGACTTTGACATACCACGAGACCACACGCCCATAAAATAATCTGTTTCAAACATAGCCTTCACAGACATATGCTGAAACGGAAAAAGTTTTATACCCATCAATAAGTCTGCTGCAAAAGTTGTATTTTCTCGCAAGAACTTATATAGTAAAAGCTTGGCTTCTTTTTCTTCTAAGAAACCAAGATCACCTTCAAGAAGCTCTTTGTTTATATCGCGAGTTTTGCTGAGTCTTCTTTTTTGATTGCCTTCTTGCCAAGCCATAATTTCTTGCGTCTATATGATATTGTAAATCACAATACCATATCTTTCTTCCAAAATATAAAATTCTTTGAATCAAATCCATTGAAGAAGTTCTATTACCAGAAAAAACAAATTGACATGTTTCTGGGAACTCGTGGCATAATGCTTTCATATTGTGAAAAATAAATTTTAAGTTTGCGGGATGCGGAGAAAAGTGGTTTTGCTTTTTAATTTTTTGTATACTGCTATCAACCACAACAAACACATAACTGTCCATTGCTTTTGCTCTTGCCATTTCTTTTCTAAAGCGTGGAAAGTTGTACGACATTGTAGATTTAAAATCTGACTCGCTTTTTCTTTCTACAAATGTATAATCATATTTAGTGCCACTTGCAGTATAATCCGCAAAGTCTAATGCAAACTTTTTAGTATTTTTAAAAGGTAGTGGATTGTTTTCGCGTGTGTCAATAACTATTTCTAAGTTGTCAAAACCTTCTTGAGTAAAAAAGCTTTCGTCCAAGTTTCTATATAGCATTGGACGTACTCCAGCTTGACTACAGGCATGAGAATAACTTGTGAAAAACTTTTTGTAAATGTCTATTGTTGGTAAATCACTTAATAAAAGCTCAAGATGTGTTGGGCCAAGTTTTAACTCTTTTTCTTCTATGCGCTCTTTTAATTTTTTTAAAGTGTATTTTTTAACTTCATTAACATCTGAATGGTGACACCATTTTAAAAGTTGACTGTATGTAGAAAAATCTTTTGCAAAATAATCCTTCTTCACTCCTAAAACTCTTGACTTCCATTCGCCCATAGACTCAAGTTCGTCCGCCTCTTTGCGAACAACCTTCTTTTGCATTTCTGCCATCTTAACCATAATGCCACGCTCTTGTTCTTCTTGAAAAAGTTGAACAATATTTAAAATGCTAGCGTTCTGCTGATTCCTAGATGCGACGCGTTTTGCACGATCACCATTTAATTTAGTTATTAACTTGTCCATGCGTGATGCACATTGATTATATTCTTCGCTTTTGGTTTTTAAAATTTCTGTTAAGCGGATCGTAAATTCTTGTTGATCTTGAGCATCATCAAACATCATGTTTAACTTAGCTTTTTGTTGTTCAATATGTTTTAAATTTATATAATCCATACACACATTGATATATAAATTAATTTCGTCAGATGTTAAATCTGGTTTATCCCAAACGCATCTTACAAACTCTGCCTCAAATAATTCTCTGTCTTCTTGTGAGCCGTAGTTATTAATTACTTGTAAAAACCTAGGGCTTGATAAAAAGTTCATTAAGCTCTCTGCAGCTTTTCTGTCTTGCATTTGCAGTTTGTTTTCATCAAGATCTTTGCCTGCAAAGTCATTTATCTTTTTGATTGACCTTGACAAAGCTTTTGGCGGACTGTATCTCGTGCCCACGGCGCTTTCTTCTGATTTTACAAAGTCTGGATGATGGTTCTTAATGTAGTCTGCTACGACTCTTTGCTCTTTTGATAGCTTTTTGATTTCTTTATTTGGCCACAACAACTCTGCCAGTTGTATGCTTGACATATCTTGACCAGCATGTGAATTTAAAAATTCTTTTTCTTCATCTGTTAAAATTATTTCCTCAACCTTTGAATGTTTAGAAGTTTGATAGTTCAAACCTTGATCAACCATGAACTTTCTGATAGAACGTCCAATTTTGCTTCTACCATCAATGGTATCGTCACCCGATACTATTTGCGTTAGCCGTGTTAAGTCTGGTATAGATTTGTAATTTTCTGCAATTAACTTTTTTTGCTCGTCAGTTAATTCACTCATTTGTTATTATAATATCTTTTTCCTTAATAATCAAAATAGCTTTTTCTTTAAACATCTTTTTTAAGTTTTTGATTTGCTTGTATCCAGCTTTTCTGTTTTTTTCATTAGTGGTGTAGCCAAGATCTTTTGCAACTTCATCTTCTGGCAAGTTTTTAATAAATAAATCTTCGTAAACTTTGTAATGTTTTGTATTCAATACCATCTTCATTTCAATGTGTAGTTTTTTTATAGAGTCGCCAAAATTAAACTCTGTTGTTGAAATAGAAAATACTTCTTGCTGATGATTTTCAAGTGCTAATGGTAACTTTATGTCGTACGCATGTTTTTTGCTTTTTTCCCATTTAGCATAAAGCTTGCATTCAGAGCATTGTTTTTTACTCGGTGTGAACGAGCAACTGTTTTCGCCGCCACCTTCTTCTTCTGATTCGTTAAATGGGCAATTTAAACATGGACGCGCAAAATTACTATAATGATTTCTTAAAATGTTTTTAAGTTGATTAGAAATAATTTTGTTAACCCATGGCTCAAGATTTCTTGATTGATCCCATTGATCCCACTTTTTAAAAATATGAAATCTTATTATCTGCTCAACGTCTTCGAAATCAAACCATGCAAGCGCATTTAAATGCCACTTGTGTTTTCTTTTTTGAAGCTCTGCGTCAATAATTTCGACTTTGTCTTCGTACTTATATTTCTTTTTGCGAGGCATTAATCATCTAAAGGTCTGTTACGAGCACTTTGACATTCTCTCATAGTTTCAGCTTCAATTTCTTCTCGAGTCATTCTTTTTGAAGCTTGACTAGTGTTTGAGATCCTCGTACCTTCAGATGAAGATTGTTTTGAATTTATAAGTTGACCAATAGTCGTTTTGTTATTTGCGCCAACATCAACAGAGTATTCTAATTTTGAAATATTTGGAATGTCTGTTGACTCTTCTAAATTAGCTTGTGCTGATTGCAGGTGAGGTGCGTTTGTGGTTTGTGGTTCGTTGCCTGCTGTCGCCTGGTTCAGTGATTGCCCACAACCAGCACAAAATTTTGCCTCGTTTAAAGTATAAACGTTTTTAAAACCACATTGTGTACAGTATCTAAATGGCATATTTTATTTTATATATTTTTTAAAATATTTCTAACTTGAACGTTTAGTGTTTACACTTTTATTTTGCCTTGTGGCTCTTTTTTTAGCTGGAGCAGGAGTTTCTTGTAGTTTTTCGAGCTTACCAACAATAAATTTAAGTATCTCGCTTCTTACGATATCCTCCTTGTAAAAGTCAAAACAATATATGCCTTTTTCGTTAGATTCTTGATCATTAAAAAGATTTGATATAGTTTTAAATCCGCTTTTACCATTAATGTCACTTTGCATGGGATCGCCACAAATAAATAATTTACTATTTTCTCCTAGTCTTGTTATTAGAGTTGTTAACTCTTTTGCGGTAAAATTTTGAGATTCATCTGCAATAATAATTTTATTAATCCAGTTTGAGCCACGCAAGTAATTTATGGGCATAGCATTTATGATTTTCTTTTGTTCTAAAAAGTTTCTTTCTTGTGAAGCTATCATTTCTTCAAGCTTATCATTTAGTGGCATCATAAAAGGATTAAACTTTTCATTAACGTCTCCTGGAAGCGAGCCCAAACCTTTTTCGCCACTCTCAGCAATAGTACGAACATACATAATATCATAATCGTTGTTAATATTGAAGAGTTGAAGCGCAGTGTATACAGCCAAATAAGTTTTGCTTGTTCCAGCGGGACCGCGTACAAACATCATTTTCGTATCTTTAGCAATCGATAATTTTAAAAATTGTTTTTGTTTTTCAGTAAACTTTACTGGGTTTAATTTTATTTTTTTCTTTTTCAAAGAAGACATGCAATCTATTATGTTGTTTTCGTCAGTTTCGCAAATAACGTCAGCATTAGACACCGCCTTGATAGCAGATTTTCTAGCCATTGTTTTATAAAAATTTTAGTGCTTAGTTTTGGTGTTATCACCATAATATATTACACTAAAACTTGTTATATTCTATAACGAATTACCTCTTCTGAGACAACGTTCCCTGCTCCGCCAATAAAAATTTCTTATTCGGTTGTGGCTAATGCGGTTTCTGGCCTTCCATGTTTATCAGTGCCACCAACTCCAGAATATTGTATTTCTTGCGTCTGGGTCCAGCTAGCACCTTCTCCAGTAAATACATAAGCAGCGCCTTTATTAGCATCACCTCTGCCTGGCGCGCCCACAACAATTTTATGAGCGGTTGGCATTGATACAGTGTAGCCAAATAAATCGTTTGCCGCAGCAGCAGTTTGACTAAGCGTAGCTGCGTATTTCCATCGAGTTGGCTTAGACTTATAATTTTTTGCGTCACTTGCCGCGTCGTTAAATCCTGTAAATACAAAAACTGCTCCAGCATTAGAAGTTCCATTGTGATCGCCACTAGGAGCGCCGACTACAATAGTATTTTCAAAAATGTCTACGTCAGTGCCAAAAGCTGAATTTTGAGTTACACCTTCGGTTGATCCATACTTAGTACCAGTTAAATTTGCAACAACCCTATAATTCCCGATTGCGTCACCATCTCCTTGTGTGGCAACATAAACCAAAGCAGCTCCCGAAGGGTGCGTGCCTGCTAGAATATTATTTTCAGGTGCACCAGCAACAATAACCCCTTTATGCATTGCTACGCTATGCCCCAATCTTTGACCTGCCGTGAAAATTTGACCAGCCAAGTCTAAACTGGCTGTTCCTATCTGGGCCTCACTAAACGCATCAACTGCAGAAGTTTTATACCCGTTTGTAACTGTTCCTTTGAATAAATATATCGCCCCATGATTTCCAGTGCTACCAACAGTTTGATGTGGCGCACCTATAACTCCGAGCTGTTGACCGTCACCACTAACAGATTTGTCAAAAGCAATATCGTCTGAGTATCTGATATTATTTGTCGCATCAGTTAAAATAGTATTAATTGTAAAAGAGTTCTTGCCATCATTGGGCTCAAAAATTGAAACTGATCCATCGTCTCCAGCCGCATCTGGGGTCGCAATTGCAATCAATCCACTAGGGCTAACGGCCACTGCGGCACCAAAATTATGATGCCTGCTATCATCTGGTAATTTTGCAGTGATGCTTAATCCAGCTTGCCTAATTCCTGCTTCTCCGCTTGTTTGGTGGATTTGCTTGTAGAAACCTTTTTCTTTTTTATAAATATATGCTGCACCATTTTCGAATGTGTCGCCCCCGCCAATAAATCCGCTTGCACCAATAACCAAAAAGTCATCATTTGCCGCAACAGCGCTGCCAAAACTAAATATGCCATAGCCTTGATCAGTTTTTGTGTCTGTTGACATTCCTGTTTCAATTACTTGTAACTGCTCATAATTTCCAGAAGAATTCATTGTAAACGATCCACCCAAAGAGCCATCTGCTACATTTTTAGGATCACCTAATTGTGCAGTAAAAGTATAATCAGCGCTTCTGTTGTCGCCAATGGACATACCATAAGATTCGCTTTCCAATGTAGCATTTTTTAATATATATACAATAGACTTATCTCCCTGCTTTGCTCCAGCGCTAGAAGGTTTATGCATTGTTATTTTAATATCATTTTTATTATTAGCGTAAACTTCTTCAAACAAAGATCTTGTTTCATCTGGGCGATCTGCTAAAATAGCAGAAATGCTGACAGATGCAGTAATCGGAGTATCTAAAACTTTTGAGTACCCAAACGAGTTACCAATTCTTTGTAAAGTCGTTCTTCCTAATGGTACATCAATAGAAAAACTTTGTATATGAGCAGAATTTGAGCCAGCACTATCAGATATTAAACTCAATAAAGCGCCAGTGCCAAAGTCAACCTCAATGTCTCCTGGCAGTAATTGCGCTACACCGTCCCCAGTGCTTATATATTCATTTGGTATAACATATGTTTCATTTGACTTTGTGCCATCTTTTATGTTAATTCCTGGACTGTCTCCAGCTTTGTTACCAGCGTCAACTTTTATGTTAAAAGCTTCTGCGGAAACCGAGGCAATTGGCAAACCTCCAACCGAAGCATTTACGGAATAATTTGTTACATAACAGTTTCCAATTCCAATAACGCTTTTATTATCGTCTGATTGAGCTTCTAAATCTGAGGTTGATCCTATGGCATCATTTTTTTGATCAGCTGTATAAATATAAAAATTTCTACCATCTTGGTCGTTTATAAAACTTTCTGATAAAAAATTAGAATTTTCAGCGTTGTCGAATCCTAACAGATTTTCGTTTTGGCCATCAGTGAGGTAATAACTAAAGTCTAAAGAAACGGTTGGTGCAGATAAGACTGCAGAATCTATTCTGGCTAATTGCCCAAACTGATAGGTATCAGTTCGATTGATAGAAAAACCATAATTAACATTCTGGACTCGCTTTACTTGCCTGATTAAGCTTTCTCCTGCGCCGCCATCATTTAGATATTGTGATCCTGTTGCTGATGGAGCTACCATCAAAATTTCATTTGAATAAATTGTCCTGTTTCTTGCCATTTTGCTTGCCCTTTGATTATATATACACTTTTTTGCATAAAAATCGTGTAAAATAAATATATGGGAGAAATACACAATTTAGCTATCAACGGCAACATTAAGGGCATAAAAAAAGCCTTGTCCCAAATGACTAATAAAAAAGTTTTTTTATCTCCAGATAAAGAGCTGGGATGGAGTCCAATGCACTATGCTTCTCACCACAGTAAGGCTAAAATCGTGCAATTAATGTTAGATGCTGGAATTACGCCAAACATCAAAAGCGTGCCCCCAGAAAAGAAAAAACAAAACGACTGGAACCTCGCCCTTGAAGAAGATGGCTCAGATAAAACTCCAATAGTTTATCCCATGGATGTTGCGGAAGGCCCTAATCGCACAAAAATAATAAACAACTTAATTAAAAAGGGCGGCAAGTTTTACGGCGAAGATTTAAACTTACATCAAGCTGTGCAAATGCAAGATATTGATGAAATAGAGTGTTTGTTAGAAGACGATTCTATAAAAATAAACGCAAGAGACGTTAGAGGGTGGATGGCAATACATTATGCAGTTGAAATGAACAATCTTGAAATAGTAAAATTATTACTCGAAAACAAAGCTAATGTTAATGGATCTACATTCGAACCAGAACTTGATCAACTAAATCCTTGGGAAATAGCTAATGATAATGAGAACGAGGAAATGTTAAAGTATTTGGTTTCTAAAGGCGCAATGAAACATTCTACTAGAGGTCAAGTCAAATACAAACAATCTATAGGTCAAGTTCAAGTTGGTGGCGACAGCGAGCCAGAATTTAAGGGTTATGAATATGAAGATGCCCCTAAAGAACCTGATGGACTATTAGGTAAACTATTTGAGTCTAAATCTGATAAAATAAAAAGGCTAGAAGCGGCGGCAGCGCAAATGAAACAAAAAGAAGATAAAGCTGCTGAAGTTAGAAAGAAAATTCAACAAGAGGAAGAAAAGAAAAAAAGGCAACGAGTTATTAAATGGAAGTGGGGAGAAGATCCATTTAAATTAAAAGGCGAGTCACTAGTTTATGATAGTCCTTGCGAAGCTCATACATACTTTATGGATATTGTTGGATACTCAAACAAGAGCACGGCCGAACAGAAAAGGGTCACAGATGAGCTCATATCTTACGTTAAAGGCACTGAAGGGTTCCAGCAGGCAAATAGACAGGGTAAGCTAATAATATTGCCTACAGGGGACGGTATGGCGCTCGTATTCTTTAATTCTGTGCACGCTGCATTCAAGTGTGCTGTTGACGTAGGTAAAAAGACTTACAAACATCCCCAAATAGGATTGCGTAACGGAGTATATTCTGGACCCGTTGTTCCAGTAAAAGATATTAATGATAATCCAAATGTTAGCGGCGCAGGAATAAACATGGCACAAAGATGTATGGACGCAGGTGACAATGATCATATACTAATATCCAATGGCGTTCATCAATATGTAAATCAAATGGACATCCCAGGATTAAAATTTGACGACTGGGGTCCTGTTATAGTCAAGCACGGTTCGACTGTACATATGTGGACAGCTTACGGACCAAACTTTGGAAGAACAGAGTTTCCCGACTGGAGGGGAACGAAGAAAGCAGAATTTAATTAAAATGAAAAAACTAATATTAACACTATCGTTTTTCTGCGCGTTTAACGTAATCGCAGAAGATTCTCAAGAACTAAAGTTTCTAGGTAAAACAATTATCCATGAAGATGGAAGTTGGGTAAATCCTGAAGAGCCCGAATGGAAGTTAAAAAAACCTAAAACTTGGTTTAAAAGAAATTATGTGCGACATTATATGCAAGGCTCACAAGAAGTAACTGATTCAATCATAAAGATCAATTGGAAAAAATTAAAAGATGCAGCTAAGTCAGGAGAAAAAGTTCCCGCAAAAGAAGTAATACAACTTTTCAAGTTCAAAGATACTTACAAAGCTGTAAAAGCGCATCCAGAAGCTGCGATAGTCCCAGTCGGCATGGCCGTGGGTTCCGCGGCAGAAGGTGGTAAGGGTACAGTTATGGCTACAGTCGGTTTGTTAAAAAATGTTGGCGTGGGAACTTTAAAGATAATCAAGTTTGTTAGCTCGCCAATTATCAGCCAAAAACAATATGTAGAAAATGAGTCAAAAAACTAAAGAACGTATTCTATACATCATAGGAGTTATCTTTATAACAGCGGTGTGTGTTTCATCATGCGAAACCCAAGGTAATATTCAGGAAAGTGATTTGATATTTCAAAAAGTAGGTTCTGGCATTCGATGAAGATATATTGTATTTCATGGAAGGATGAAAGATGGAGTGCAGACAAAAAATCTTTACAAGCGATAAATAAATTAATTTCTAAAGAAAAAGTAAAAATGAATAAACTTCAAAAGATTATCGAGGTATTTTTCATATTTTTAGGTTGGATATTGGTTGCGCCAAAATATATTATAGATATATTTAAATCTAAATTTAAAAAATGAAAAAACTATTATTAGAGTTTATCAAGGTTATGTTGTTATTTTTTTGCGTCACCGTTGGTGTAATTATTTTTAAAGCTGAACCCGTGGAAGCTAAAGCTAGAAAAATTCAAGACAGAAAAGGCAATTTGGCTAAAGAGCTTTCTAGAGAAGAACGAGATGAGTATATGCAATATCTTAGAACGCTAAATAATTTTAGTTATGAAGACCCAATCTATAAAAAACAAATATAAATATGGATCTTGACAAAGAAATAAAGTTTTTAGAAAGGTGGACTTTGCGTATTCCCATAGGCGGATTGATTTTGTGCCTTATTCTTCTTTTTCTTTCTACTGGCTGTAGCGGTACTTGGGTATGGCAAGAAGATTATCCTAAGCATAGAACAATGTCTTTTAAATGTCCACAATGGAACTACAATGAAGCTTATGATAAACTTCATCACATTTACGCAACTAAACAACACGAACCTATAAATGTCAATATTAAGAAGAAATAGTAAAATAGCTTATGATATAATAAAAGTTATTATAGCTGCGTCTATTTGTTTTATTGTGCATGAACTTACGTTATTGCTATGACAGACTTCCCGTGGAGTATAGGAGATAATGACATTCAGTCTAAAGGTATAAAAGCTTGGAGTGATAGGCAACAAAAGACATCAGAAATGCAAAGTTACTCTTCAGCAAGAAGAGTTCACTCAGATATGTTATTTGGAAGATATATAGCAGCGCAGCTAAATGAAACTTCAGAGTATAATGCTTTTTATGATACTATGCCAACATACAGACTTGATTTACTAGCATGAAATTTAACGAGTACGTCAAACAGCAAAGAATAAAATATTTTAAGAATCTTGAAAAATTTTGTAAGATAATTGGAGTAGAAAAGTCTATGTGGCGCAAGATAGAGAGGGGAATAAATCCTCCTCCTAAAAAAACTTTATTAAAAAAATTTGCCAACTTAACTCACATGCTTGGATACGAAGAAGCTCAAATGTACGAACTTGCTAAAAGATGGATTGCGTCTGAAGACACTAATACGGGTAATCACATTTTACTTTCTGAATATTCTAAGGCAGAATGGAGGCAAGCTTTAATACAAGAAAATACTCCAGATTATGAACATAAGTTTTGGGGTAAAAGAAATTAAATTATATTAAACTCGCCAGTAGAGTCGCCAAAATGTTTTGTTTCAATATTGTGCTTATGCAATAAGCTAACAAACAAGTCGCACATTGGTTTTTCTTTTTCTACTCGTATGTGTTTTCTGCGATTTTTACCACCAACCAACAAACATGGAAGTTCATCGTGATTGTGTCTGTTTCCATCAGATATGCCTGCACCGTAAATAATGTCTGTATTTTCTAGTAAATTGTCTTTTTTAAGTTTGTCAATAAATTCAGAAAATAATCTAACATTAAACAAATCAATTTTAGCAAGTGCTGCTAATTTTTTTTCATCTTTTTGATGATGTGATAAACTGTGATGACCTTCATTTACGCCTATTTCTCTATGAGGACCATTGTAGCCATCATGCGCAGTTAAAAATGTTATTACGCGAGTTGTATCTGTTAAAAATGCTAAATGCATCAAACTATACATTAATCTAAACTTGTCAGACTTTTGTTCTGTATCAAAGTTAAATTCAAAATTGTTTGATAAATTAAATTCATCGCGTCTTTCTAGCTCTAATTCTACTTCACGAACAGAATACATATACTCGTCAAGTTTGGCTTTATCTTTTGATGATATATTGTGAGACAAAGATTTGCTTTCTTCTAAAACAAAATCTAAAATTGATTTTTTATATAGTTTTTTCTTTTGCTCAAGTTTTTCAACGTTAAACAATCTATTGAAAATGTCTTTGGGATCATACATGGACGCCATTGGTTGAGATGCAGATTTCCATGATAAATTGTATTGATACGCACAACTGTAGCCAGAATCACACTTACCAATAATTCTAGCTTTTGAGCCTGTAAATTGTAAACTGTCGAATCTTGTAACTCCGTTGTATTTATCTGCGAGATATTGATCAACAGATTTTCCAGAACGTATTAAAGATTCATGCTTATGTGCTTGAGCGCCAGTAAGAAAAGTTGCACAAGCTCTTGCGTGATCTCCAGCGCCATCACCGTTTGGCCTTGCTTTATCATGAGTTAATCCAGACAAGATGTGCATATTGTTAATATGATCTTGCATCGGAGACAAAGTACCAGGCAAATCAATTAAATCTCCTTGATAGCTTGGAGTCCAATGGTGCATATTGATTCCGTTAGGAACGTATACTGCGGCAAAGCGTTTTACGTCTGGCTTAATATTTCCTAAAGCTTCTAAGTTTGGCAACATGAATGATAAGCCCATGCCGCCCAGAAATTTGCGCCTATTTAACATCGTCTTTTTGTGCGTTGTGCCGTGCTACTTCAAGTTCTAAAACTCTAAGACGTTGATCTATTTGTTTCAAGTCTGCAGTATTACTCGTTATGGCTTTTTGCAAAACCGTCATTTCAGTTATTTTTTTATCCATTTGGATAAGTTGCGTTTGTATTTCTTTAAACTCGTCTTTGCTCGGGAAAAGTGTTTGTAGGTAAGCTAAAATGGCGAGTCCTATTATTGGAGCAATTTTTAGAAAATTATCTAAATCGGCAAATGTGATCTTTGATTTATTATCTTTTGTCATTTTGTTTGTTGTTTTGGTGGACCCCAAATGTAATATACACATATTTTTTTATTTTTTGAAAAATTTAGTATTATGTGTAATAATATATATCATGGAAGAAGATATTTCAAACATAGATGATATTGGAATCGATTTGCCAGATATTCCCATGCCCGACGAAAATGCTCAAACTCAAGAAATTGAGGATGAATTTGAGGGCGCTTATCAATTTGCGATTATTGGCGTAGGTCAAGGTGGATCTAGAATAGCGGAAACATTCTGGAATTTAGGATATAGAAGAGTTTGCGTAATTAACACTGCAAAGCCAGGTAAAGATCCTGAGACCGCAGAAAGAATTTTCCAAGAGAACTCTGAAGAGATTTGTGACTTTTTTCGTGCAAAATTAGGCACAACATATGATCGAGTGCTGGTCTGCGCTGGTGCGGGAGGTGGCACAGGCGCAGGAGGAGCGCCAGTAGTATTTAAAATTGCACAAGAAAATACTGATGCCACAGTAGGTTTTATTTCTGCTTTGCCAACCAATGCAGAAGGAAACCAGGTCGCCAAAAATACAAAAAGAACAATGCAAAAAGTGGTTGAATATGCCAAAGATGGTATTTTATCACCACTCATTGTTTTGAACAATGAAAAAATAAAACAATTATATCCAGGACTATCTGTCAATAAGTTTTGGAGTACAGCCAACAATAGTGTTTGTTCGCTGTTTCACTTGTTTAATAAGATTTCTGCACAAGACAGCTCGTATACTACTTTTGACAAGGCAGACCTTGACACAGTATTAAATTCTGGAATTATCACTTTTGGAGCTACACCAATCAAAACAGAGCAAGCAAACGATACAGACATCAGCAAAGCAATACGTGACAATTTAAAACGTAATATTTTAGCAGGTGCAGATATTTCTACTGGTAACGTGGCAGCTTGTGTGATGGTAGTAAATAATGAATTGATGGATAATGTACCACAAGAAGCGTTAGAACATGGCTTTGAGCAACTTAATAGGTTGTTGGAAAAAGATAGTATGGTTCATCGTGGTATTTATACATCGAACAAACCAGGAATTGCAGTATATACTGTGATTGGCGGACTAAAGCCAGCAAAAGAATGGTTTGACTTTGCTCAATGGGTTCCCAAAGAGTATGTCCAATAAAATTACATATGTTTGTATAGCATTAATCGCGGCTGGTTGTTCAACTCCGTTGGGCAAGTTTAATAAACAAAAAGACGTTGTTACAGGCATAAGTCAAAATATAGACAAAAACAAAGAAAAAGAAATTGAAAGCGGCAGAACTTTTGTATATGCTGCAGATCAAGCGTTACAAAAAGATCCAGCTCCTTCAAAACATTCACAAGTAGCAAAACAAATGACTACTCGTGGAATTACTGCCTTAGGGCCTCCACAAGCAGAAAATGCAATAAAGTCCACTAAAGTAGTAGACGACTTGTTATCTGAAGATCCAAAGCAAGAAAAAGAAGGTCAAAAATTATTACAACAACTTGACTCACAATTAGTCGCTGTACAAAATCAAAACAAACTACTAGAAAGTAAATTATCTTCTGCACAAGCAAAATTAGAAGCTACTAATCAAGAAAATGCATTGATGGCTACTAAATACCAAAGTTTGATGCAAAAAGTATATTGGATTGTTGGTGGTGTAATATTAATCGGACTTGCAGGTGTTGCTATCAAGGTAACAGGAGTAATCGCGCCTTTTGCAATGCCAGCCTCTGGAGCTACTTCTACGCTGCTTAAATTAGTAAAAGGTATACAGAGTATCCGAAACGACCATCAAGGCGAGAAAAGCCCTATGTTGGCTCAAATAGACAATCATTTAAAAGGCAATTTAGACGAAAAAGATCGTTGGCGTATTAATCAAGCAAAAAAGAAACTTAACATGATATAATAAACATGATAACTTATACAAAAACAAAACTAAAAAAATTATTAGAAGCACAAAATTTCAGTGAAGAATGTAGTATTCACTTGAATGATAAGTCATATGTTGTTTTAGACACTGACTGGCTGAAAAAAGAAGCGTATCCAGCATATCATAAGTGGTTGTCTTTTGCTGGGGTTACTAAATGGCGCACAAATTGGGATTGCGACAACTTTTCACAAACTTTTAAAACATTTTTAAACATTCTGCATGCCCGCGAAAACTCACTTGCTTTTAAAGAAACATTTAATTCTGAAAATAAAAATGCTACTGATGCAGAAGCTGTAGCTGTTGGTGTTATATCTTACAACAATTCTGCACGATCTGCACATGCAATCAATATGGTTATAGGAAACGATGACGAAATATTATTTTTTGAGCCAGACGGTGGCGATTATTTAAATTTATCAAAAAAACAAAAGGAAAGCATATGGTACTTAAACTTTTAAAAAAGATATTAGGCGTAAAGAGTAAAGAAGATTTACAAGAAGACATTTTTATCAAACCAAAATATGCTTATAAAGATTTAAAACCTAAATGATTAAACTTTCTATAGTTAGTGGTGGATTTGATCCGTTGCATGTTGGTCATTTAGAATTGTTTGAACGCGCGAAATCACTAGCCTACCGTCTTTTTGTCATTGTGAACAATGACCAATTTTTAATTCGTAAAAAAGGCAAGCCATTTATGTCATTTGCAGAAAGAATACGTATTGTAGAATCTATTTATTGTGTTGACAAAGTTATACCGTGTGCAGATACCGATGATACTGTGTGTCGTACATTGAAAAATATTTATAAAAATCAAAAAAACA
>LUMU01000200.1_pt1 | contig 30897 bp, 36 predicted proteins | sample 729751 | NCBI WGS metagenome assembly LUMU01 (sample SAMN03860300, study PRJNA289734) | marine metagenome | biome: seawater column; feature: ocean; material: water; isolation source: Red Sea water column Station 192 - depth 100m | place: Saudi Arabia: Red Sea | collected 2011-10-15 | depth 100 m
CCAGGGAATGCAGGAAGTAATGATGGATGAATATTGATGATTCTGTTTGGATATCTCCAAACAAAGTTAGGTGTTAAAATTCTCATATATCTTGCCAATGCGATCAAATCAATGTCATATTTTTTACAAACTCCAATAATCTTTGATTCAGCTTTGTCTTGATTTTTTTCATCAATCAATACAAAAGGTAATTTTGCTTTCTTGGCAATAGATGATAACGTATTTTCTGTACCTATTACAACTGCGATCTTTCCTTTCAGTTCATTCTTTCTTTGTGCGCGAATCAATGATTCAAGACAATGTGGTTCTTTTGTAACAAATACTGCGATATTCTTTTGTGAATTTGATTCATGATGGGTATTAACCTCCATACGCAATTGTTTACCTAATTTCTCTAAATCTGAATCAAATCTCTTAACATCAATCTTTTTTGTGAATGATGCTTCTAAATACATGCCAAATAGACCTTTGATTACATTCTGATTCACTCTTTCAAGGTTACCCTTTCTCTCAAAAACAAAATTTGTGAAATTAGCTACAATTCCTTCCTTATCTTTTCCTACTACTGTAATTCCAATTAGTGTTTTTTTCAATGCGGTAATTTTTCAATGATCTCATATATGCTTAAGGTATTTTGTAAAAAAAACCAATGATGCGGGTGGTGGGATTCGAACCCACGAACTCCTGAGAGACAGGGTCCTAAACCCTGCGCCTTTGACCAGGCTGGGCGACACCCGCAACGAATGTGCAACAACAGACAAATTTATCGGTATTGAATTGACAATATGAAAAAATTATTTGGTACGAATGGCGTTCGTGGTGTTTTTTCAGAGGACTTTACACTAGAATTTGTTAATGATCTTACGATGTCTTTGGCAGCATATTTCAAAAAAGGAAAAATTTTGGTTGGATATGACGGCCGACATTCTAGTCCAATAGTTGCAAAGATTGTTTCTTCAACATTAAATTATTCAGGTTTGGATTGTTATATGGCTGGACTCGTACCAACACCCTGTTTAGAATATGCAACAAAAAAACTGGGTTATGATGGAGGATTGATGATAACTGCATCTCATAATCCTCCTCAGTATAATGGAATCAAACCCGTAGCTTCTGATGGTGTTGAAATATCTCGTGATGATGAAAAAATAATTGAAAAAATTTATGATGAAAAGAACTGGATTAAAGGAGATTCATTTGGAAAAACACTAGAAGAAAAAAATGTTATTTCTACATATCTTGATGGAATAATTTCTCTAGTCGACACAAGTGCTATTAAAAATAAAAAATTCAAGGTTTGTTTGGATCTTGGAAACGGAGCGCAATCTGTTACTGCAAAAAAGCTATGTGAAAAATTGGATTGTGACATTTTTACAATTAATGAAGAAATAGACGGCGATTTTCCTGGACGTGGATCTGAGCCTACTCCTCAAAATTTAGGCAAGTTATCTGATTTAGTTATTAAAACAAACTCTAATCTTGGAATTGCATTTGATGGTGATGGAGATCGTAGTATTTTTTGTGATGAAAATGGAAAAATTTTGACCGGTGATAGTTCTGCATTACTTTTATGCAGTTATCTCTTAGAAAAATATCCTAATTCACAAGTTGTGACCTGCCTAAATTCTGGCAACATCATTGAGAGTATTGTACAGAAAAGCAATTCACATGTAGTACGAACCAAGGTTGGTAGTGTAGAGGTTTCCAGAAAAATGGTATGTGATGATGCATTAGTTGGATATGAAGAAAATGGAGGATTCATGTTTGGAAAGCATAATCATGTTAGAGATGGTGCTATGACTTTGGCATTAATGTTAGACTTACTATCAAAGTCAGAAATTAGTCTTAGTGAAAATATAGAAAATTTACCGCCTAGTTATACAACCAAAACCAAGATAGAATGTTCTTTGGAACAATCAAAAATTGTTATTTCTGAACTTTTGAAAGAATTTCCAACTTCTGACACTTCTGATGGAATAAAAATTCAGGTTGATCAGGATAATTGGGTCATGATTAGACCAAGCGGTACTGAACCTATAATCCGAATATATGGTGAATCAAACTCTCAAGATAATCTTGATTCTTTAATCTCTAATTTTGTTGCAAAAACCAAATCAATTCTCTCCTGATAACATATTTAAGACCATTTTAGAGCATGCTCATAATGGCTAAAGCATATTACGTCAAATTTGAAACACCAGAAGAACTTGTTAGTCCGATCCTAGAAGCACTTAGAGTATCTGCTACTTCTGGCAAAGTCGTAAGAGGTACAAATGAAGCAACAAAAGCCATTGAACGTGGAATTAGTAAATTAATCATTATCGCAGAAGATGTTGAACCTCCAGAGGTTGTTGCCTAAACTAAAAGGTGGCTCGACTGAACAATGAGTCAACAACCAGAATCTGACCAATTAACTCCTGCAGATATTATACAAATTGTTGGTAGAACTGGCATTGCAGGCGAAGTTATTCAAGTTAGAGTAAAAGTTCGTGAAGGTAAAGACAAAGGACGCGTTCTTACTAGAAACGTAAAAGGTTCTCCACGGGTAGGCGAAGTACTAATCTTACGTGAAACTGAACGTGAGGCAAAGAAATTACATTAGTGATAATTATGAGTCTTTTAGTAAAACCATGCAGTTTTTGTGATCGTCCGGTCGCAAAAGGTACTGGAACAATGTTTGTAAAAAATGACGGCACTGTACTCTGGTTCTGTTCTGCAAAATGTAAAAAAAATTACATGGTTCTCAAAAGAGACCCAAGAAAATTCAAATGGACAAACAAATACGTCAAAGGCGGAATTAAACAGAAGAAGTAAATTGTCTGAACAAACATTATTCATTGTCAAACCTGACGGTGTAAAAAGAAAATTAGTTGGAGAAATAATTTCACGATTTGAAAAAAAAGGATTTACAATTTTAAAATTAAAAATGTTCACATTCACCAAAGAATTAGCCACAGAATTTTATTCAGTGCATAAAGATAAACCATTTTTTGGTGAATTGTTAGAATACATCACATCTGGTCCTGTAGTTGTTACTGTAGTTGAAGGAAATAATGCTGTTGCAACAACAAGACAAATGGTGGGTGCAACAAAATCATTTGAAGCAGAACCTGGTTCAATACGTGGAGATTTTGGTTTAGGTTTCACTGAAAATATTATTCATGCATCTGATTCAACTGAAAGCTTTGATAAGGAAGTAAATGTGGTATTCAAGTGATTCACATTGCGTATCAGACAACCCATTGTGGCCGTTCTAGGTCATGTTGATTCCGGCAAAACATCTCTCTTAGATAAAATTCGTGGTACTGGTGTACAGGGACGAGAAGCTGGTGGTATAACCCAACACATTGGTGCAAGTTTTCTACCTGATGAAACTATTCAAAAACTCTGTGGTGCACTGTATGAAAAACTTGGAAAAACTGAAAACAAAGTTCCAGGAATTCTAGTAATTGATACTCCAGGGCATGAAGTATTTACAAATCTTCGAGCAAGAGGTGGTTCTGCAGCTGATATTGCAATACTGGTAGTTGATATCAATCGTGGTTTTCAACCTCAAACAAATGAAAGTTTGAAAATTTTAGAAAGTCGAAAAGTACCATTTGTAGTCGCATTAAACAAGGTAGATATGATATCTGGTTGGCAACAATCTGATGATGCCTATATTTCTAAGGCAATAAAAAAACAATCTCCTTCTATTCAGACAAATATCGATGAACAAATCTACAATGTAGTTGGTGCGTTATCCATCTTAGGATATCAATCTGAGGCTTTTTACCGTGTACAGGACTTTAAAAAGGAGATATCTATTGTACCTGTTAGTGCTAGATCTGGAGTTGGAATACCAGAACTACTTGCAGTTTTGGTGGGTTTAACACAGCAATTTCTTAGTAAAAAATTAGAACAAGAAGAAAAGCCAACTCGTGGAATTGTTCTAGAAGTAAATGATGAAGTTGGATTGGGTCCAACTGCAAATATGATATTGATTGATGGACATTTGAAAAAAGATGATAATGTTGTTGTTGCAAAAAGAGATTCTGTTATAGCCGACATTGGACCTGTAACTCGCAGAGATATTATGCAAGCAAAGGCAATCAAAGACAAGGATAGACATCTTGGAGTAGTCCTAGCTTTCAATGTCAAAATATTTGATGATGCAAAAACTGAATGTGATGAAAGTCACATACGTGTATTTGAAGACAAAGTCATCTATAGCTTAATTGATACATATTCACAATGGGTTGATGATGATAAAGCTGATCTAGAAAACTCAATTTTCAAAGAATTTACTCCAATCAGCAAATTTACATTTCTGAAAGGATATGCATTTCGTAACAATAATCCTGCTGTATTTGGTATACGTGTAGATGTTGGTACATTACGACAAAAAATTGCATTTACAAACAAATCTGGTAAAAAAATTGGAAATATTCACTCCCTTGAAGCTGATGGTAAAACAGTTCAAGAAGTAAAATCTGGTGAAGAAGTTGCATGCTCTGTTCAAAATGTTACTATTGGAAGACAAATTAATGAAGAAGATGTATTCTATACTTTACCTACTCCATCTGAAGCAAAACAACTGTTAAAAAAATATGCTCATAAACTTTCTTCTGAAGAATTGGAAACATTAAATGAAATTGTTTCTATTCAACGAGAAACAAATCCAGTTTATGGTTACTGAGTTTCAGTAAATTTTTTGCAAATCATATGAATTCCTGGTTCCCCTACTGCACCAACCATAGTATTTGCAACTTCCCCGTTTTTGAACATGATAAATGTAGGAATTGACTGAACTCCATATCTTCTTGCAATATCTTGAGCATTATCTACATTTACTCTTGCAAATCTAACTGATTTGTATTTTTTTGCCATTCTTGAAAATATTGGATGCATTGATTTGCATGGTCCACACCATTCTGCCCAGAAATCAACCAAAAGTAATTCATTTTCTGATTTTTTTTGATCAAAATCTTGTGATGTTAATTCTATCACTGGCATTTCATTAACAATTTTGTTTAGATTTTGTTGTTGTAATAATTCTTCCAATTGTTTTTTCTTTATTTTCTCAAGCTCACTATCTTCCATATTATCATCTAATGCATTACGATATTTATTGATTACAAATCAAGTAAATATCTCATCACAATTTTTTCATTTTGTTCTATACGCATATCATGAAATGTCGGCGATTTAATTTCCACCTTAAACTCATGTTTTTTCAAATCTATACTTTCTCCAAAAATTTCTGCAGTGATTCTCCATTTGTCATCTTCATTCATCTCAACTTGAATTCTTTTGCCAGCAAAGCCTTCTGTAATTGTTAATATGATAATTTCTTCAAGCCAATTATACAGGAGATATTTCAGATCTTTTCCTTCAACTACAATTTTCTTGCTTTCTTTTTCTTCAACTTTGGAAATATCTAAAATTGTCTCAATAACAGAAATTCCTGCTGTTTTGAATGCATCATTCAAATTGTCTGCGGTAACCTCGATAATTGCATCAGTTGCATGTTCTAATGTCTTGTAGCTCATAGCATTATCTGATATTATGTTATTAATTAGTTACAACCATGACAGCAAAGTCTAAATCCGTTGTTTCATTTTTTTTTGTAAATGGATTTGCCTAGAGGAATGAAAGATTTTGAAAATGACGAAATTCAAAAAATTGAATTTATCCGAGAAAAATTTCTTTCAACTTCTAACGTATTTGGGTTTCAACTAATGGAACCATCTCCAATTGAATTAATGTCTGTCATTGAAGCAAAAAGTGGACCGACAATTAGAGATGATGTCTATTTTTTCAATGATAAAGGCGACAGAGAAGTATCATTAAGATTTGATTTTACAGTTGGATTGACACGTTATGCAACTGAACAAAAATCCATGAAACTCCCCGCAAAAATTTCTGCATTTGGAGGTGTATGGAGATATGACGAACCTCAAAAAGGTCGATATCGCTATTTCCATCAATGGGATATTGAAATCTTTGGAAGGCAAAATACTGAAACTGATTCCGAAATCATAGAATTCACATCAAAATTTTTCTCTAATCTGGGATTGACTAACATAATTTTGAGTATATCTCATCGTAAAATTGTTCAATCGTACATTTCATCCCTCTTTGAATCTGAGGATTCTGAAGTAATTTCTGACATTCTTCGAGCAATTGATAAAATCCAGAAAAAATCTGAACAGGAAATAATATCTGAATATGAGAAAAAGGGCTATCAAAAAGAAAAATTGGAAAAAATACTTGAATTTTCTAAACTTAAAGGAAGTCCTGAAGAAATTTCAAAATCTTTAGATGTTTCTCAATTTGAAAATTGGTCTGAACTAACAACTCTCTTTGAATCTCTAAGTAATAGAAATGTAAAAAATATACAAATTGATTTTGGAATTGTTCGTGGTCTTGATTATTATTCTGGTGTAGTTTTTGAAGCGTTTGATCAAACCTTTGATATTGGTGCATTAGTTGGAGGTGGAAGATATGATAACCTTCCTTCTGTTTTTGGACGAAATGATTTGGGTGCAACTGGTGTTGCTGGAGGTGTTGAGAGAATTATGTTAGCATTAGAAAATCAAAAATCCTCGTTTAAAGAAAATACTAATCGTATCTCTGTTCTGTATGTCAATGATGAAATGAAGGCAAATGCTATGAAAATCACTTCCTCATTAAGAGAAAATAATATTCCAACTGATATTGATTTGTCTGGTAGAGCATTAAAAAAACAAATGGAAAACTCCATACAGTCTAAATTCTCAATAATTGTAGGCCCAGATGAATTTTCAAATGGTATGGTCGTTGTAAGAAATATGTCAGATAGAAGTGAAAATAAAGTTAAAATTTCTGAATTATTAGAATATGTAAAAAATTCTCTAGTGTAAGAATGCTCTTGTAAGCATCATTATTTCTGGGCCATTTGTCAATGTTCCAACAACTACCGCGTTGTTATTTGCCAATATTCCTGATGACACAAACGGAATTCCGCCATTAATTGTGGCTGCTTCTATATTTCCTCCAAGAAGATTACTAATCGTTTTCATATCTTCGTCATCAGTTTCTGGGTGCACTACTATTCCTTTCTCTGATGCAGTCATTACTGCACCCACTTGTTGGAACCCTGCAATTTTAAACTGCATTGTTTCTATATCTAGCACATCTTTTATTGTCTGTAAATCTTCTTTTGGAATCAATGGAGATACAATTCCTCCTTTATCGTTAACACTCATCATATTTCCTAATGCATTATTTTTTACATCTAAAATCTCGACATTGAGATCTGTATTTTTTTTAATATGCTCAAATTCTCCTTCTGAGCATGTACTTGGTAAAAGTATTCCATGATTATTCACTGCCATCAAAATTCCTAAAGCTCTTGAATTTGCAACTGAAATCTCCAATGGAGTCACTTCCAAATATTCTGATAATTTCTCTGATTTTGTATCTGCAAAACCACTAGGAAGGAATACAAATTCATCGTTTACTTTACTGTAAATCCCAATATTTGGTCCGCTATAGAAATCGTACTTGATTATGTCCATGATGTGAATTGTTCTAAAAAGATATGAACGTAGGTATTTTTCTTGTTCAAACAGTGTTATAATTTCAAAATGATCGTTTAGTTTCCACTAATTTTGTCTAGATTTAAATACAATTCCAATGAGGTGGAATTATGCCAATTAATGAAGACTTTTGTCACGGCGACAAAAAACCAATTGGATCAATGAAACATGCAGACTCTGGTAACGAGCATTTCATTTGGCCTTCCCAAGCTGGTGAAGGACAAAACGAATGGGATGCATCCAAGGATGAAAACGTTTTAGCCGCTTATGAAGCACATGGCGAAAAAATGGAAAAACTTGGAATTGACGGAACCATGGTTGCAAATGACTGGGACGTCTGTGTTGCAGACGGAGCATGTATTGAAGCATGTCCAGTACAAGTTTTCCAATGGTATCGAACCGATAAAGACATTTCAGGCATTGATGCAGTTAATGACAAAACTGAATGGCCAGGTGCTGGTTCTACTGAAAAAGAAGAACGATTAGATTATTCTGATAAAGCATCTGTCATCAGAGAACATGACTGTATCTACTGTATGGCATGCGTTTCAGTTTGTCCTCCACAAGCAGTTCTTGTTGACCAAGCCAACATGGAATGGCACGAGAAAGCAGCTGGAACTTTTGTCAAAATGGAATCCGGTTCAGAAAACCCACACGCACACGATTAGAAATAATCGTAGCATTCTTTCTTTTTCATTTTATCCTGAACAAATTTTAAGCTCTATTTCACACTACTTCTTGCCGAGGTCGCCTAGCCTGGTAGGGCGCGGGCCTTGAGAGCCTGTGTTCGCAAGAACGCGGGGGTTCAAATCCCTCTCTCGGCGTTATTTTTAATCTTATTTTGAAATTTATATCGCAACAATTCTTGAATTATTCATGGGTGATGGAATTGGAGGTCCTGTTGTCAAGTGTTTATCTGGTAATGCATTTGAACTTGATGTAACTCATTATCGTAAAGACAATCAAGAACAATACAGCCGAATTGAAAAAATCATAATCTCAAAAATTGATAATCCAGATAATCCTGAATACAAGGAAACAACTCTTGAAGATTTAGAGCGTGCATTAAAGGGAAAATTTGTCTCGTGTAATGTTCAATATCGCGATGAAAAAACTGATGCTTTGGTATGTAATGTATTTGTCCAAAAACCACCTGAGGGTTTTTAATTATTTAGAGAACTTGCCTAATTCAGCAAGCATTGCTGATAATTGAATCTCTGGATTTGAACCAACCAAAATTCTATAATCATATTTTGCTATAATCTGTGATAATTCTTCCAGATTATCATATTTTGCAGAAAATAATGCTTGATTGATATATTTGAGAAAGTCTGATTCTGACATTCCATATACTTTGATCAGTTCAATCATCTTATTTCTAGAATCTTGAATTTTTCCAGAAACTGCTAATTTTAAAACATCTTCCACATCATTTGTTTTTGTTAATCCTGCTGCTGCTTTTACACTATCTTGAGTGATATCTCCTGTACTTGCAGCAGTTTGTAATAGATTGATTGCATGTCGAAGATCTCCTCCTGCATATTCTGCAATTTCTTTTAGACCTTTTTCATCAGCTTTGCCCTTTTCTTTTTTTAACACAGCTTTTAGATGTGTAGTAATCTCTTTTTCTTCAATCTGTGAGAATTTGAAAACCGCACATCTACTTTGAATAGGATTAATGATTTTTGATATATTATTTGCAATCAAAATAAACCTACAAAATTTTGCAGTATCTTCAATTATTCTTCTTAATGCTGTTTGAGCATCTGATGTCATTTCATCAGCCTCATCTAAAATTATAATTTTAAATGGAATCTCTGTATCAAGACCTGCAAATCTAGAGAATTTCTTAACACGTTCTCTAACCATGTTAATTCCCCTTTCATCAGATGCATTGAGTTCTAATGTATAGTCCTTCCATTTGTCCCCCAAAATTTCCTGAGAAATACACAATGCCATTGTAGTTTTCCCAACTCCTGCAGAACCTGAAAATAGCAGATGTGGCATCTCTTCTTGGTTTTTTAATAATGCCGAAAGACTGCCTTTGATGTCTTTTTGATTGACCACTTCTGAGATCTTCTTAGGCCTATACTTCTCTACCCACATAATATCGGAAATTGTCATAGTTGCAAACTCATTTTGTTATTAATAAATGCCTAGAAGGATCAATTGATCAAAGCTAATTGTTGATAAAATTGATCGATCGCTGTCCATAAATCCCTGAAAGGTGTGTGATCAATATTGGAATTAGAGGATGTAATCAAGGTTCATTCGATAGGATATGGTCTAGAAGACGTTAAAGTCGAATTCAAACATGACCTAAAGATGGACGTATCTGGTGTACAGATAGATGGAAAAGAAAATGAAATGATGAATATTCCTAGATGGGTTGCTGATATTTTAGAATCTGAAAAACATGTTATTCTCCATGAACAAGATATGATTAAAGAATTAAAACAAGCAAAAGTAAAAGAAGACATTGCAGACGAAGATTCACTTGCAACCTTAGACAAACATTTCTACATTAAACTTAATGCATACATGAAAAAACTTGAAACTGCTGACTTTGACAAAGCCCAAAGTATGTTAAATCAGCTAGTACGAATTAGACAAGGTAAAATTGTCAGATTGGCAGATTCTTCAAAATTAACATCTGACCTTTCGTCAAAACTTAGTGTAGAAGAAGAAGTATATTATAATCAGATACATAATGCTAGTCTTGCATTTAAAGATCAAATATTGGGTAAAAAGAAATGACTCTTGAAACACAAACTGAATCCGCACTATCTGACTATGTAAAAAAATTCCTGCTGGAGTTTAAAGATGAAAAAGGGAATTTTCGATATGTTGATGACATTGACAATATGATGCCAACAAAATCCAAATTCATTAATGTTGATTATAATGATCTTGTTTTACATCCTGATATAGAATCTGTATTTGGCGAAAATCCTGATTCAATACTAGAAGCATTTTCTAGAGCGATCAAAGAAATCTTACAAGAACGTTTTCCAAAATATGCAAAAAAAATTGAACATGAAATTAGAGCACGAATTGCAAATTATCCTGTACAACGAAGCTTACGTCAAATCAATGCTGAAGTTATTGGAAAAATAACAAGTGTATCTGGAATGGTATTACGTGCATCTGAAGTAAAACCTCTTGCAAAAGAATTAGTCTTTGTTTGTCCTGAAGGTCATAGAACTGATGTCATACTTGGACACGGATTGTCTCTTACATCTCCTGTCCAATGTTCAAATCCAAAATGTACTCACCGAGAACTTGGAGTTGAGCCTGAATCAAGTCGCTTTATTGATGTACAATTTGTACGTCTACAGGAATTACCCGAAGACCTTCCACCTGGACAACTACCTCATTATCTGGATGTGACTGTAAAACAAGATTTAGTAGATAATGCACGACCTGGTGATAGAGTAGTTCTTACAGGAATTGTGAGAATTGAACAAGAAAAAATGAGCGGTGTTTCAAAAAATAGTAGCCCTCTATACAGGTTGAGATTGGATGGAAATAATGTTGAATTTCTTGGTGGTAAAAAAGATAAAAAATCTCGAAAAATTGAAAGAGAAGAAATCTCTCCCGAAGATGAAAAAATGATTAAATCTTTAGCTAAAAGTCCTGATTTGTATCAACAACTAATTGATTCGTATGCCCCTCATATTACTGGCCATTCAATAATTAAAGAATCAATTTTACTGCTTATGGCTGGTTCCACTCAAAGAGAATTAGAAGATGGAAGTAAGATTAGAGGTGATATCAACGTCTTTTTGGTAGGTGATCCGGGTACTGCAAAAAGTGAGATGCTAAAATTCTGTGTTAGAGTTGCTCCTCGCGGTTTGTATACTTCTGGAAGAGGTTCTACTGCCGCTGGTTTGACTGCTGCCGTAGTTAGAGATACAAATGGAATTTTCATGCTAGAGGCTGGCGCAACTGTACTTGGTGATCAAGGTCTTGTTTGTATTGATGAATTTGATAAAATGAAAGCTGAAGACAGAAGTGCATTACACGAAGTCATGGAACAACAAACTGCTAGTATCTCCAAAGGAGGAATTGTTGCAACATTGAACGCTCGTACTTCTATTCTTGCAGCTGCAAACCCAATGTTTGGAAAATATGATCCATTCAAAAACATTACAGAAAATGTCAACCTTCCTGTTCCATTATTGACTCGTTTTGATCTAATCTTTGTAGTACGTGATAAACCCTCAAAAGAACGGGACACTGAAATTGCTCAACACATAATCAATCTTCATACTCCAAGTGGAATTGATAAAAAATCTCAGATTGATTCTGAAACATTAACAAAATATCTCGCATATGTAAAAAGAATTAATCCAACATTAACCAAAGAAGCTGAACAAAAAATTCTTGATTATTACATGAAAATGAGAAATGTTGAGGCTGAGGAAATGATCACTGTTACTCCTAGACAACTAGAAGGTTTGATTAGATTATCTACTGCAAGAGCACGATTATTGATGAAAAATCAAGTTGATGGTGATGATGCTCAACGTGCAATTGATCTTTTACAAAGTATGTTTGAAGATGCTGGAATTGATGTTAATACTGGAAAAGTGGATCTTGGAGTACTACAAGGAAGACCACGAAGTGAAGTCTCAAAGATGCAATTGTTTATGGATGTAATGAAGTCTCTTGAAGGTGAACACAAGTCTCCTGTAGAAGAAAAACAATTGGTAGAGGAATTAGCAAAAACTGAAAAGTTTACTGAAGAAGAAGCAAAAAACTTCATTCGAAAAATGGCTAGAGATTCATCTATTTATGAGTCAAAACCTGGTCATTATAACATAGTATGAAAATAAGTAAATTAGATCTAGAACCTACAGCAATTGACTTTCTGACATCTCAAGGATTTGAAAAACTCTATGAACCTCAAGCATCGTCTGTTGACGCTGGAATCTTAGATGGAAAAAGCGTACTAGTTTCTGCACCGACTGCAAGTGGTAAAACACTCATTGCAATGCTTTCCATGCTCTCTCATTTACCAAAAAATAAATCAAAGATAGTATATCTTAGTCCCTTACGTGCCTTAGCAGCTGAAAAATTTACCGAATTTAAAAAATTAGAAAAAATTAATCTTGGAAGAAAAATTAAAGTTTCAATATCTACAGGAGATTTTGATTCTGTTGAAGACAAATTAGAAAATTCTGACATTCTTGTTTTAACAAATGAAAAAATGGATGCTCTAATGAGATTTAGTCAGTCTTGGATTAGTGAGATAGGTCTTGTTATTGTTGATGAAATTCATCTAATTGGTGATGAAGGTCGTGGGCCAACCTTGGAAATGGTCCTAACTCGCTTGAAATCTGGAATTATTGGAAAAATACCACAAATTGTAGCATTAAGTGCAACTATAACAAACTCTGATGAGCTTGCCGAATGGCTTGATTGTGAACATGTCCAAAGTACTTGGAGACCTGTACCCCTATCTGAAGCAGTATATGATGACTTTACTGTCACAAATCAAGATAGGGAAACATATGATGTGAGTTTTGACTATGTAGGCTCATCTACTATTGGCCTTGGCCTAGATTGTGTAAAAAATGGTGGACAAAGTCTACTTTTTGCAAATACTAGAACTAGTGCTGCAAAACTTGCAGTAGATTCTGGCCCATTAATACAAAAAACTCTATCAAAAAATGAATTAGATGAGTTGGCAAAAATTTCAAAAAAAATTCTAAGTAATAATGAACATACTCAATTAGTCAAGAAACTTGCTACTGTAGTAAAACTAGGTGTAGGATTTCATCATGCTGGATTAAACCAAAACTGTCGAGAGATTATTGAAAATGAATTTAGAGATGGAAAAATTAAATTATTATCTGCAACCCCAACACTTGCTGCTGGTGTTAACCTTCCTGCAAGAAGAGTTGTAATCTCCAGTGTTTTACGTTACAATGCACAATACGGTGGAAATATACCCATAAGCGTTTTAGAGTACAAACAACTTTGTGGACGGGCTGGAAGACCTCAATATGATGATGAAGGTGAATCCATTATCATTGGAAAAAACAATCAAGAATTATTATTAGAAAAATATGTTGATGGTGAACCTGAACCTATTGAATCTAAAATCATCAGTCCAAGTTCTCTAAGAATTCATTTACTCAGTTTGATTGTTACATCGCCTACAATAACTGAGGAAATGATTAATGATTTCTTTTCACAAACATTGGGTGGAAATCAAGTTGATGATGATATTATTGAACTACATTTGGAAAACGCAAAAACCTTTCTTCTTGATGAAGAATTCATAGCAAACAAAGATAATGGTTTCATTGCTACCAGATTTGGACAAAAGGTTTCTAGATTATACATTGATCCTATGACTGCACGTGATTTTAGAAATGCTATTGAATATGATATTACAAAAGGCGGTGAACATACATTTGGATTTCTACATCTAATAACTACATGTGAAGAATTTTTTCCTAGATTTGATCTTAGACAAAAAGATGTTGAAAGAGCATCTATCGTCATTGAAAATAACAGGCAAACTCTAATTCGAGTAATTGAAGAAGAAGAGTGTTCTAGAAGTTTACTTGCATTAGATTTATGGACAAATGAAGGGACAGAATCACTTAGAGAATTATCTAGAGAATTCAGGCGTGAAGATTTGGTCAAGGAATTGGATATTTTACGCAAGAGAATTGTATATGGAATCAAGCATGAATTGATTGATTTGGTAAGAATCAGAAATGTAGGTAGAATTCGTGCACGAATTCTATACAAAAATGGCTACAAAAATAGAACTGCATTAAAGAAGGCACCACTTGAGAAATTAGCAGAAATAGATAAAATCGGTATGACTATTGCAAAGAGTATCAAGTCACAGGTAGAAAAGGTCAGATAATTGGAACAACTAATCATCCCAGCAATAATTGCAATAGTCGTTGCATTCTTTTCGGTTTATGGGCTAACTCCTATTGTTATCAAAGCGTTAGAAAAACGAAAAATCACTGTCACTGACATGAATAAAAAAGAAAAACCAATGATTCCACGTCCTGGAGGATTATCAATTATTGTTGGAATCGAATCATCTTTGATAATTTTGTATATATTTTTCCCAATCTCTGAAATACTTGCAGTAATTCTTACAACATTTTTTGCATTCATTGTTGGTCTAATCGATGACAAAAAAACTATGGGTGGTTGGTTCAAACCTTTAGCTCTAGCCTTTTGTGCCGCTCCTATACTCTTACTTGGAGCATATGATTCAAACTTAGATTTTCCACTATTTGGTTCGGTATCTATTCCATTACTATACATGGCACTTGTTGTTTTCATGATTCCTATAATGGGAAATACAATAAACTCAATTGATGTTCTAAATGGAGTTGCAAGTGGATTTATTACGATTGCAAGCTTTGCATTATCAATTTGTTTGTTCATATTAGAAAATTATGAAATAGGGGTTGTTTGTTTATGTCTTGCATTTTCATCTCTGGCATTTTACAAATATCATAAATTTCCAAGTAGAATATTTCCTGGTGATTCTGGTGCCATAACTTTTGGTGCTGCTTATGGTGGAATAGCCATAATTGGTGGTGTTGAAGTTATTGCTGCCATAGCCATCCTCCCTGCAATCATAAATTCATTTTTGTTTCTTTCAAGTGTTAAGAAAATTGTTGAACATCGTGAAATAAAGAATCCAACGACTCACACTGATGATTGGAAATTAAAGACTACTTCTGAAAACCATGCCCCCATAACACTTGTAAGATTGTTAATTGCAAAAAAACCTCTATCTGAAAAGCAAATAGGGATTGAAATTTTTAAACTTGCAATATTTTCTGGAATTCTTGCAATAATCACTTCATTTATGATAAATTTCTAATGTCTCTTGCAATATTTTCATTCATTTTTGCAATGTGGATTTTAATCATAATTGGCGGCGGCTTAATGGTTCTCTTTATTGGTCCATTATCATTTTCTGGTTTTGGAGAACTAGATCCTCTAGTAAACTCTGGTGCAAAAGTGATAATTGCAATGATTCTCATCTTTATCTGGGTATTTGCATTATTGAAAATTAAAAACTGGATATTTAGAAAAATTGCAAAAACTTAGAACTTATCTCTGGTTTGTAAGATAATCCACTATTAATCTAACACCAAATCCTGTAGCTCCATGTGCATTGTAAGATTTGCTTTTTGTAGATGGCTGAATCCATGCTGTTCCTGCAATATCAAAATGCACCCATGGAACATTTCCTACTGAATTTGCCAAAAATGCTGCTGCAGTAATTGTTCCTGCAGCTCTTCCAATTCCAAGATTTTTGATGTCTGCAACTTTTGATTTTACCATGTCCATGTAATCATCGTTTAGTGGCAATTCCCATACTTCTTCAGAAGTTCTTTCTGATGATGATTTAACTTTAGATGATAATTTTGAATTGTTACTAACAATTCCTGCAACATTTGTTCCTAATGCAACAATACATGCACCTGTTAATGTTGCAAAATCCATCACAACTGATGGTTGATAGTGTTTTATTCCGTAACCCAAACCATCTGCCAAAATTAATCTTCCTTCGGCATCTGTGTTTAGAATTTCTGCAGTTTTTCCATTAAACAATTTGATTATATCGCCTGGTCTAAATGATTCTCCATCTGGCATGTTTTCAACAGATGGAACAATTGCAACTACATTGATTGGAAGTTTTAATTCTGAAATTGCTTTCATTACGCCTAAAACTGTACAACCGCCACATTTGTCAAATTTCATCTCATCCATTTTTTCACCCGGCTTTAATGATATTCCACCAGTGTCAAAAGTTACAGCTTTTCCAACAAGTAAAACTGGTTTTTGTTCTTTCTTCCCATTTCTATATTCTAAAATTATGAATTTTGGTTCATTTTTACTTCCTTGACCCACTGCTGTTACTCCTCCAAATCCTTTAGATTTTATTTCATTTTTTGAAAATACTGTACATTTCATCTTATTTTGATTTGCAATTTTTTTTGCTATCTCTCCTAGTTTTGCAGGAGGACATTCATTTGGTGGTAGGTTTGCTACATCTCGAGTAAATTTCACTGCATCTGAAACTATTATTGAATTTTTGATTATATTTTGTGCATTTTTTTCAGAAGTTAATAGAGATAAATCTGGTTGGTTTTTGTTAGACTTTTCTTTTCTAAATAAATCAAAATCATAAAGTGAAAGATTTGCACCTTCGACTATTGCTGATATAGTCTGACTGGTCTTGATTGAACTTTTATTTGGAACAATTATTGTAAATTCCTTTATTCCCAAATCATGAATTTTTTTTGTAATGTTACCTGCTACGTCCCGAATTACATCTGAAGTTATCTTGTTCTTTTTTCCTATTCCTGCAATCAATACCCTCTCTGCTGGAATATCTTTATGTGAATGGATAATTGTTATCTTGTTCTTCTTTCCTTTGATCTCCTTAACTGATTGTGAAACAATTTGATCTATTTTTTTATTGAATTTACCAAGACCGATTGGTGTATTCTCATCTTCAAAACAAAATGCACATAAAACTTGAGTTTTTTTCTTTTCTGATGGAATTGTATCTGCTCTAATTCGCATACTTTTTCTAAAAAATACTTTTTTTATAGATTATTTATACTGATTTTTCTACTATGAGTGATTAAACTTGCAGAACGAAAGAAAACTGCAAGAGAATCTTTGCATCCTATATCGCATGATTCTTGAATTGTTACTTTGTTGAATCCTCTACCATGAATTCTCAAAATTGCTGATAATAATGGGATTATTGCTGCTCTTCCTCCATATGCTGTATTTTCATCAATATACCAAAACATTTCCAATGCGTCATCTTCTAAAATCTGATTTCTGATTCTTTCACCAAATTCTGTATAATGACCGATCATTCGAAGTTTTCCTTTTGCTAAAAAATTCATCAATTTGGCAAATTTTATACAAACATAACATTTGTTATCATAAACCATGAGTGGTACTGAATCATGTAATTCCATATTCTGAATACGATCTTTGCAGATTAAAATTTTCGGAAATAGCTATTTATGTAATTCTGGGTATTTTTTTTTGAGGACGATCATGTGTAAAATTAAAAATGCCAAATTGGTCAATACATTACAATGGGACTGAATTATTATCAAATTAAAAAAAATGTACTTCAAGCACGAAAACTAGTCATTAGAGGAACCTCTGCAGCTGGATCTGGGCATCCTGGTGGTTCATTTTCGATGGCTGAAATCATGGGTTGTATTTTTTCAAATCATCTAAAGTATGATCCAAAAAATCCTGAATGGGAAGAACGTGACAAATTAATTCTATCAAAAGGGCATGCATCTCCTGGTCTTTTTTCAAACATGGCAGTAGCAGGATACTTTGATGAATCACAATTAGATACACTAAGACAGTTTGGAAGTAAGTTACAAGGACATCCAGATCTAAAATGTCCTGGTGTGGAATTTTGTGGAGGTTCATTAGGCATAGGATTATCTTATTCAATTGGAAATGCACTTGCTGCAAAAATAGATGGAAAAGACACACACATCTTTACTGTAATGGGAGATGGTGAAAGTGATGAAGGTCAAGTATGGGAAGCTGCCATGACAGCTGCAAAATACAACGTTGATAATCTTACTCTAATTCTTGATAGAAACTTCATACAACAAGATTCTTACACTGAAAAAATTATGCCACTGGATGAATCTCTTGAAGGTGATGAACTTTCTGAAATGTGGAAAGATGCTAGCAGATGGAAGACAGGTGATAAATGGCGTTCTTTTGGCTGGAATGTAATTGAAGTTGATGGACATAGAATTGAACAAGTTTCTGATGCCTTAACTAGAGCAAGATCTGTTAAAGGAATGCCTTCTATTATTATAGCTCGAACCATTAAAGGAAAAGCAGTTGAACATATGGAAGATAATCCTCAATGGCATGGCAAAGCTCCTAACCCTCAACTCGTTCCTGTAATTAATCAAGAACTTGATTCTCAATTTATGATTGCTCCGTCAATTATTGCAGGAGATATGACCAACTTAGAAAATGAAGTAAAACGTTGTGATGATGGTCGTGCAGATTACATCCATCTTGATGTTATGGATGGTCAATTTGTACCAAATACAACCTTTGATCACACAAAAATCAAAGAACTAAGACCTCTAACTGTAATTCCATTTGATACACATTTGATGATTAATGAACCTGTAAAACAAATTCAAAACTATATTGATGCTGGTAGTGATATTGTTACTGTCCATGCAGAGGTATGTGACGAATCAAGTTTTGGAGAAATTCATGATCTACTAAAGTCTAGTAAAGTTAGTGTTGGGTTAGCAATTAATCCCGATACCTCTATGCCTGATTGGAGTAAAAAATTCATTCCAACTCTTGATCAAATTATTGTAATGTCTGTTGTACCTGGAAAATCTGGTCAAAAATACATTGAATCTACTCACGAAAAGACAAAAAATCTTATGAATACTCTAAAAGAAAACAACTTTTCTGGATACATTGAATCTGACGGTGGTGTGACTCTTGATAATATTGGTGAATGTTTTGCAGATGGGGCACGTGCATTTGTTGGAGGAAGTGCTATTATTGGTCAGTCTGACGTTCGATTAGTAATTAGAGAATTTAGAAACCAAGTACTAAGAACTAGACGTAAACTATTGATTCAAAAAGCCAATGAACTTGGTGGTACAGAACTAGTAAACAAATGGATTGACTTACATGTTGTAGGTAAGAAAAAAGACGAACTAACACAAATTGCTACGGAGTTGGGATTTCAATGACTGATGAGTTTGGTGATATGAGAACAGCTTATGGAAAGGCTTTGATTGAATTAGGTGAACAAGACCAAAATGTTGTAGTCTTAGGCGCTGATACTACTGATTCATTAAAGACATCAGGTTTTGGAAAACAATTTCCTGATAGATTTTTCAATGTTGGAATCGCTGAGGCAAATCTAGTATCTGTTGCTGCAGGATTAGCATATTCTGGAAAAACATCTTTTGCTAGCACCTATGCAATTTTCTTACCTGGAAGATGTGTCGATCAAATTAGAAACTCAATTGCATATCCGTCTAGAGGCGAAAAGAAGGGACTAAATGTAAAACTTGTAACATCTCATGGTGGTCTATCTGTTGGCGCTGACGGTGGCTCACATCAAACTATAGAAGATATTGCTATCATGCGTGTAATTCCAAACATGAAAGTTTTGATACCTGCTGATGCTGTAGCTGTGTCCAAATTAACAAAAACAATTGCTCAATCGTATGGTCCATTTTACATGAGAATGGCAAGATCGAAAGTTCCAACAGTACATTCCGAATCTCAGGAATTTGAGATTGGAAAAGGCATTACATTACGCGATGGAAGTGATTGTACTATTGCTGCAACTGGAATTACGGTTAAAATGGCTCTAGACGCAGCTGAAAAACTACAACAAGATGGCATCTCTTGTAGGGTTATTGATTGCTTTACAATCAAACCTATAGACAAAGAAATTTTAGAAAAAGCAGCAAGAGAAACTGGAGGAATTGTTACTTGTGAAGAACATAACATAATGGGTGGCTTTGGTTCTGCTGTTTCTGAAGTCGTCTCTGAATCATATCCTGTCCCTATTCGTCGAATTGGCGCACAAGACATGTTTGGTGAATCTGCTCGTGACAGTGAAATTCCACAATTATTAGAAAAACATGGAATAACATCAATTAATATAGAAAAAACTGTCAAAGATATCCGGAGTAAACTATGAAAATTTTCCTAGACACTGCAAATATTGAAGATATCCGAAAATACAATGACATGGGCTTGTTAGATGGAATTACAACAAATCCTACACTTCTAGCAAAAGAGGGTGGTGATCCACATGCTGCAATGAAGGAAATTACAGATATTATCAAAGGTGATGTCAGTTTGGAAGTTGTAAGTACTGATTATGATGGTATGATGGAAGAAGGGAAAAAACTTCGTGAATATGGTGATCATGTTGTTGTTAAATGCCCAATGACTGGGGATGGTCTAAAAGCATGTAAGAGCTTTACAGAACAAGGAATCCCTGTTAATGTTACCCTTGTCTTTTCTGCAAATCAGGCTATTCTTGCAGCAAAGGCTGGAGCCAAATATGTCAGCCCTTTCATAGGTAGGTTAGATGATATTGGTCACACAGGTATGGATTTAATTCGAGAAATAAAACAAATCTTCTCAAATTATGATTTTAAAACACAGATTCTTGTTGCAAGTGTAAGACACCCACAACATGTTGTTGATGCCGCCAAAATTGGTGCTGATGTTGTTACACTTCCAGCAGCTGTTTTAGGTAAAATGCTGGGTCACTCTTTAACTGATAAAGGTCTAAAGGCATTCTTATCTGATTGGGAAAAACTACAATCTGAGTTATCAAATAAAGAATAATTTTTTGATATAATTGACTGGTCTATTCAATAATCCTCGACGTCATCTTCGAAAACTTGTTAAACAAAAAAAATATGATGAAGCTCTAGAATATGGCCATGGAATTGAGAAAAAACTTGAACATGATCCAGACATTGCATTCATTATTGGAACCATATATTACATCAAAGGTGATTCAGAAAAAACAATTGAATACATGAATAGTGTTTTGGAGATTGGGGAATTTGATCTAGATGCATTGGCAATAAAGGCTAGTGTTTATCTTAATCTCAAAGATAAAGAAAAAGTAATTCAATGTTGTAATAAAATTAAGGAACTTGATCCGAAAAATAAATCTCTACTTGAGATTGAGGAAGAACTAAAGAAAATATAAAAATAATAAATAGAATTGGAGAATCTACGCGTCGTAGATCATTAATTCTTTTTCTTCTAATGTAGAATGTAGGTTATGTACTGATCTGTATACATCTGCTTCTTTTTTAGCACCTGTACACACAAGTTTGCCTGATGCAAATAGCAGAATTACCGTTTTTGGGTCAAGCATTCTGTGAATCAAACCTGGAAATTGTTCAGGCTCATACATACTTCGTGGCAATTTTCTTGCTGCTTGTTCTAAATGGATCTTTCCACCTAGATTGATTGCTGCAACAATATTTTGAACTGTAATGACTGCATCTTTTTTTATTTTGATACCTCCTTTACGTAATTGTTTTACAACAGTTTGGACAGCTTTTACTGCCATCTCTTCGGATTTTGCACCCGTACATACCATTTTACCAGTTCTAAAGATTAGTGTAGCAGTTCTTGGACTTTCCAAACGAAAAACTAAGCCTGGAAATTGATCTGGGTGATATTCTGTATCAGGAAATTTCTTTGTAATATCGTTGAGATCTACTTTTTGATCAACTGATGCAGATGCAACCACGTTTTCTACACTTACTATTGGTTTTGTCTGTGGCATTTTTACTCTTTTAAATACTCCCTTTATATATACATGGGTCGGATTCTAGTCTCATATTACAATTAGTGGTGATTTATCCACATGTATCGATGCTCTTCTTCAAAAAGATCAATTTTGATATCTGTATTGTTTGTCTCATCTGGATGAAATTCAAAGAAATTTAATTTTCCCGAATACTCTATAGGTACACGTAATTTTTTTGGTTTTTCTAAAATGAATCCGTATTTGTTTTTTGAAAAATCCGTTGATGAAAAATGTTTTGTCTTATCTGCCTTCAGTTCTTTGTCTGATTCATATTTTTTTACATCTACCAAATTTACTTTACCAATTATCGCACCTGTTGTCACTGTTTTTGATGAAATCTTCATTCTTTTACAATCTTCTTTTAGTATTTTCTTTGCAGCATGAACTAAGAATTCACCTCTAAATTTTGTATTCCATTTTCTTAATTCAATTGTTTTTTTACCTTCGATAATTAATTCTGCAAAGGGTTGACAAACTGAGAGACATTTCATACTTGTATAATCTAGTTTACGTATAAAAATATCAGAATTGTGAAGCTTGCTCTATAATCTCGGAAAGATCTTTGGTTTGACTTTCTGGAAGTCCGGTAATTCCTCCAGTTAGACTATCAGTTTGAATACCTTTGTCTGCTAGAACATTTGCAGCCATCAATGATGTTCTTCCAGCCATGCAAACCATTAGGGATTTTCCTTGTGATTCTTGTAATGCATTGTCAATCTCCTCAGGAACTTGCTGACCTGATAATAATTGTTGGGCTGTTCTAGCATTTGGAACGACAATCTTACTTTTATCAATTCCAAGAGATTTTGCCAATAATTCAATTCCTTCTTCTTTTGGTGTATACTGAGTATGAATCCATATTACTTTATCATATTCACTTGAGGTTGATGAAACATCTTGTTGTGATACTTGGTTAGGTGTTATACTATTTCCAATCTTTTCAAAGTTTTTCCTATACTTGTCAATTCCATCACAAATCATTACAACATAGTTTCCACCATTTTTGTATATCATTTGTAATGCTGCATAGAGTTCAAGAGCACTACTCTCGCCCATGTCATGACCTTTATCAACAAAGAACTTCAATAATGGTTTTGCTTGTTCGAAATCTACCTGATGTTTACCTGCATATTTTTCTGGGTCATAATATTTGAGACCATCTGCGTTACCAACTGTCCTAATGCCTGCTACGTCTTGTTGGTCTGGAGGAAATATCACATGTACACCTTTTTTGTTATACTTTTCATCAAAGTATCTGCTTAGACCGCCAGATGTTCCTCCTGTTCCAAAAGTACAAACAATATTGAAATTTTCTAATGATTCTCCATTTTCATGCAACTGCTGATCAATTTCCACACCTGTTACAGTTCTATGTGCATCGACATTAAGATCATTGTCGTATTGTTCTGGACAGAATAAATTGTAAATTTTTGCAAGGAATTTTGCAAGATTCGAATATTTCCATTTCTCAACTCTTTGAAAACTCCTTCCTGAAGTTTTCTTGATACCAGTGCAATTGCAGTTACGCCAATTTTTGATAATAATCCCAGTGCAATTCCAAAGTTTCCAGACGTTGCTTCAATTACAGTTGTTCCTGAAGTAATCTTGCCTGTGGTGATTGCATCATGTATTATGTTAACCGCTGGTCTTACCTTGATTGAACCTGTTAGTAATGTTCCATCAAATTTTCCATAAACTTTGAAATCTTTTTCACTAATATCTACATCATAAACTGTTTTTGCACATTCTTTCAAATCCTCTGTAAGGTCTCTTAATGGAGTGGCATTAACAATCTCCACTTTACCATCTTTTTCTTCTCTATGAGGAACTTTGGACCAAACTTCTTGCTCAAATTTTTCCATTAATGCGTTATCGGACATATGATTGCATAATTTAGGTTCAATTTAGAACTTTTGCAGTTAGCTTGGCGTAATTAGGTAAGGGTAATTTTCGAGAAGTATTTTAACTCAAGAGACTAATGTATACTATGAAAATATCTGGACCTTTAGTCAAAGCACTAAATAATCAAATCTCAATGGAAGCAAATGCCGCACATGCTTATCTTGCTGCTGGTTCATGGTGTGAAATAACTGGCTATGATGGTTCTGCTGCGTTTTTCTATGCCCAAGCAGAAGAAGAACATCAACACATGTTGAAATTTGTAAACTTCCTAAACGGTCAAGGTGTTGGTGCAATCATCCCTGCAGTTAAACAACCACCAAAAACTTTCAAATCATTAGAAGCAATTTGTAAAACAGCATTATCAAATGAACAAGGTGTTACAAAATCTATTAACAAAATGGTTGACATTGCTCAAAGAGATAAAGATCATAATACATTCACCTTCTTACAGTTCTTTGTAAACGAACAGATAGAAGAAGAGCAACAATTTGAAAACATTCTCCAAAAATTTAATCTCTTAGGAAGAGATAAACTTGCAATATATGAGATTGATAAACTTCTTGCCGGAATGGCAACTGCTCCTAGTGCTGAATCTCAAAATTAATTAGAATTCTTCCAATCTAATTGCTTTTTATCATATTCTTCTTTTGAATACATTACTTTTGCAGGAACTCCTCCCACAACCGTGTTTGCTGGAACATCTTTAGTAACTACGGCGCCCATTGCAACAACACTGTTTTCTCCAACTGTAACTCCTGCTTTTATTACAGCTCTGCTTCCAATTATTGCATTATCTTTTATTGTTACCCCAATCAGTTTTTCACTTGGTGGAAATGGATCATTTGTTAAAGAAACAGATGGCCCAACAAAAACATTATTTCCAATTCTTGTTAATGGTGGAATGTAAACCAAACCTTCAATCATTGTGTTATTTCCAATCTTAACATCATAATCAACATGTGCAAGTGACCCAATCTTCACATTATTTCCAATCTCTGTATCATCTCCAACATATGCAAAATGCCATATCTTCACATTCTCTCCAATCTTTGCTTTTTCAGAAATAAAATTATCAACCAATTTAATCACAAATGCCAAGGTTTTCCTTGTTTGATAATTTTTTCAGGAAGTGAATCTTTATTTTTTTGAAGAAATTCATTTTCTTGCTTTTTATCTCTTAATTCATCTGGAAGCATTACAGGAATCTCTTCAATAATTAGAAAATATCTTTCACATCCTGTACAATAAATTGCACCTTCTTGTATCTCATCTCCCTTTGATTTGATTTCTATTAATTCCAAAGGGTGTTTTTTACACATTGGACAAGCCAAAATGTCTAGCAGATTTTTTTTCATTTTATATCCAGATAGATTGGAATTCCTTTTTGACTAGATAAAAGAGCTGCTTCTGCAATTCTTGTCACATTCACAGCATGTTCTGGTTTCACAATTAACTCATTTCTACCCTCTATGGCATCAAGAAAATTTCTAATCTCAAGTGATAATGGCTCCTCTTTATTATTACTTGGATTCTCAGTCCCTTTGTCCGTCTCAACACGAATCTCCTGTGTAATAAAATCTGAAAAAATTCTTCCGTCTGTACAAACTGCATTAAAGTTTCTCACTCTTGTTGGAGTAATCCAATTTGAAGAAATTGTAGCTATCCTGTTATCTTTGAAACCTAGCATGATTGTTGCAAAATCTTCATGTTCATGATTTATCTGCCCAGATTTTGCAAAAACAACTTGCGGTGTTTCATCAAAAAGCCACATTGCTGTATCAATGTCATGCACGCTTGTATCGTAAATTATTCCAACATCTTTGATATGTAACGGCATTCTATGTTCTCGATAAAATTCTAATCTGATTAACTCCCCAAATTTTTTAGATTTTAGATAGTCTTTAACATGAGCCACTGCAGGATTAAATCTTTCAATGTACCCACATGTCAAAATAACTTTGTTTCTTTTAGCTTCTTCAACCAAGTTTTCTCCATCCTCTGAAAGATATGTCATTGGCTTTTCAACAAAAACATGTTTTCTTTTCTTGATTAACTCTAATGCTAAATCTGAATGTGTTGATGTTGGTGTACAAATAAACGCAGCATCAAAATCTTCTTTTTCAAATAATTCTTCTATTGTTTTATAATAACTGACATTGTATTTTTCACCAAATTCCTTTGCACGTTCAAAGTTCATATCGCATATTGCTGATAATACTCCAAATTCTGATAACACTCTACAATGGTTCTTTCCCCAACCTCCAGTTCCAATTTGAATAACTTTCATTCTAATACACGTTTGTTAACCATTTAGAAAATTTTTTGTTATTATTCATTACTATCTCGCTGTATGTACTCATAACTTGTTTTGTTATTTGACCAACCTTTCCATTTCCAATTATTTTTGATTCAATTTTAATTACAGGTGTAATCTCTGCAGCAGTACCTGTAAGAAATACCTCATCAGCTTTTTTCAACTCATCTTTTGTAATCTTTTTAATTTTTGATTTAATTCCTATAATTTTTGAATATTCTAGTATTGATTTTCTTGTAATTCCATCTAATGCTGATGATGAAAGTGGTGGTGTAATCAATGTCTTATTTTTCACAATGAAAATATTTTCTCCAGGTGCCTCGCTAACTTTTCCATCTTTATCTAATAGAATTGCTTCATCAAATTTTCTTTTTTTTGCATCTTGTGTTGCTAATATGGAATTTAGATAATTTCCTCCCATTTTTGCCTGCGTTGGAGTAGAACTATCGTTAAACTTCCTCCATTTTGAAATGCAAGCTGTAATTCCATTTTTATCAAATAAATCTCCAAATGGAAAACAAAAAATTACTGTATGTGTTGGAGCCTTTTTTGTAACATGTAAATTAATTCCATATTGTCCTACGAAATAAAATGGTCTGATATAACACGAAGTCTTAATCTTATTTCTCTTACACAGATTAATTATCGCATTTTTGATCTCTTTATTTGAAAAATTTAATGTGATATCATAAAATTTTCCAGAATTTCTGAATCTTGTAATGTGTTCGTCTAATCGAAAAATGTTTAATTTTTCTCCATTCCAATATGCTCTAATTCCTTCGAAAATAGATGTACCATAATGAATTGCATGCGTTGTTACTGGTATCTTTGCATTATCATGCTTGACAAATTTTCCATCAAACCAAATTAATTCTGATATAGAACTCACAAAAAATTCTAGAATTTTGTCTATTTATTTTATAACTAATTGTAACCTTCTCGTGGGAATTTCATACCTAGAACTCTCATTGTTTTATCTTCTGATGATGCAAATCCCTCGACAACACTCCAATTTTTCTTAATTATCTCTGCTACTGACTCTGGAACTTGATTTTTCCATTCTCCATTCTCTCCTAATGCTGATTTATACATCTCATTTTTTACTGATGTGGCTGAAAGTTCTTTTCTTTGTCCCACTCTTGGTTTTAATCGATATATCTTCAACATCAAACCTTCTGCCTTGTCTCCAGTGTATGTGTAATAATCTCCTTCAATCTCACTAAGAATTTCCTTTCGTAGTTCCCATGATCCTTTTGAGACAAGTGGTGGAAAATACTTTTTGAATGGGGAATGAAATGTATAATTTGATGACACAGTAATAGAATCACCAAAGACTGATTCTAACATTTCCTTTCTAATCTCAAATGAAAATGGAAAACTCTTACTGTTAACTTCTTGTTCTCCCATAAGAAATCTAACTGGCATTACAACGACTTCGTCTTTATTTGATAAATCTCTAATAATTTCTGCATGTGCATTTGTTACTGGATTTAGATGTGCTAAGTAAATTGCAATTGTCATGATGAGACTACCTGAATTTGGTTTTTTAATAAATGAACTTTTTTACAGAACTTTTTTTTATCCATATGATTCAAATTTGACTTCATAACTTCCGTCTTCACGTTTATTTCTCTCTGTTACGAAATCCTTACTCTGTAGATAATCCATTGTTCCATCAATCGTTCCTTGCCATCCACAAATGTAAAACATTGTATTGTCTTTAGTGATCTTCTCTCCAACTAATTCTTCTAATGGTGATGTTTCGCCCATCTTTGATCTTAGGAAATGTTCAACTCTTCCTGTTTGTCCTGTCCATGCTCGATTAAACCATTCTTGAGGTCTACTGATTGCAGCTCTATATTTGAAATTCCATTTATCTGCTCCTCTATCAATACTCTCGTTTTCTAAATCAGTAAGAACCTGTTTGTAGCTTAATTCATCTACATAACTTGCTCCGTGTAGTACAATGATTTCTCTTTTATCTCCAATATCGTGTAGGTGTTGTGCATAACTTACAAATGGTGCTAGACCAGTTCCTCCTCCAATACAAACGATTCTTCTTGTATCTGGATCACCGTTTGGCAATTCGTCATTAATTGTCAAATGACCTGTTGGTTTAATCCATGTAACTTCGTCACCTTCTTTTGCATTAAATAATTCAGTTGTTAATCTACCTGGAAATGGTTTTCTAACCCATCGTATTACAAACTCAAAGAATTTTTTATTTTCAGGATGTGATGCAATTGAATATGCACGTCTAACAACTTTTCCTTCTTCTGATTTTACTGGCATACCAAGTGTCAAAAATTGTCCCGCTTTGTAATCTGGAATAACTCCGTCTTCTGGAACTAGACGAAAAATACCAAGATCTTCTTTTAGTAATTGTGTATAGGTTAATGTCGCTTTGTGCTCTTCGACCATATTACAGTCCCAAATAGTTACCTTATAAGTTCCGCTGTAATTAGCTGAAACTATTTGTCTCCAAGTTGAATTAAGTTAAATGACAGTAATTTTTGAAGTAAAATACGAATCATTTAGGTTCTATACTGGGCCGGTAGTTCAGACTGGTAGAATACGCGCATGGCATGCGTGGGGTCAAGGGTTCAAATCCCTTTCGGTCCACCATTTAATTGAAAAATTTAAAAATTTTCTCAAAGTCTTTTCTTTCCAATCTTTTCATTGAATCTATTTCTTCTTGAGAAATTTTTTCCTTAATTCTAGCAAGAGCATACGCTGCACTTTTTACCGCTTCTAAATTAGAATCAAAAATTCCTTGGTGGAGTTCTTTTGAACTCTCTTTTACTTTCAAATGTCCTAGTGCTCCATATGCACAAGTTCTGACCAGTCCGCTTGAATCATTTGTCAATTCTATTATTTCCTTAATTGCATCTTTTTCATTTCTATTTGCAATAACCAATAATGTATAGCCTCTGACATTTTTACTCTCATGTTTTAGACCTCTTAGTAATTGTTCTAAAATGCCATTTTCATTAAGAAATAGAGTGCTGAACACTTCTCCTCTAATCTCAATTCTCTCTGCATCAAATAGAGATATTATCTCCCAAATTATCTCTGGATCGTTGGTTTGCGTTAACTTTGGTAAAATATCCAGTCTTGAATCTTCATCATTGAGTAATTTGAGAACGTCTCTCTTTTCCATTCTATCTTGATTTAAATTATCCTCGTAATATTTTACTCGCATGTCAACCGAACAACGCGACACAGTATTCATCGGTAAGAAACCAATTATGGCATATGTTACTTCAACATTAATCCAATTGGCCAACTTACCATCTGTCAATATCAAAGCTCGAGGAATGAGTATCGGTAGAGCCGTAGATGTTGCACAAATAATTTCAAGAAAGACCGAAAACTCCGGATATAGTATTGGAAATATATCCATAGGCTCTGAAAGTTTAGAGTCACAAGACGGTAAGACAAGAAATGTTTCCACAATAGAAATTGAAGTAAAGAGAAATACTCAATAATCTAAACTTTGATAATTCTACAATATCATTAAACTGATTAAAATTCACTAAATCATTTTTCAGTCTAGTTGTGGTACCCTTACTCTTCAATTCTTTTAGTATTTTTAGAGTTGCAAATGTATTTGCATATAGGATGGATAGTGGGTACAGAATTAACTGAAATCCCATTTTATGTAATTTTGAGGTTGAACTAATTGGTGTGGCTCCACCTTCAATCATATTTGCAACCAATGGTGCATTTATCTCTCTTCCAATCTTCTTCATTTCCTCTATTGATTGTGGTGCTTCAATGAAAATCAAATCTGCTCCAATTTTCTTGTAATATTTCCCTCTTTCAATTGCATCATCTAATCCTTCTGTTGCCCTTGCATCTGTTCTGGCAACAATAATGAAATCTTTATCCTGTTTTGCATCCACTGCTGCAGTCAACTTTTCTGCATATTCTTCTTTTTCCACCACCTCTTTTCCTTTCATATGTCCACATCTTTTTGGCCATTTTTGGTCCTCAAGAAATATCCCTGAAACTCCGGCAACCTGTAAATCCTGAAGTAATTTTTTTACAGTTAACGCATTACCATATCCTGTATCCACATCAACAATCAATGGTACTGATATTGCGTTTGCTATTCGTCTTGCATTGTCTGTTGTTTCAGATAATCCAATAAATCCATAATCTGGCATTCCTAGTAATGTTGCAGATGTACCATATCCTGTCTGAATAGAGTTTATCTAGACTTGTTTTATTTATGATTAGCCCATCTACTTTTTAGAATCCATCTCTTTGATTTTTTCTAATTCCGATTGTAAAAATTTCTTATATTTCTCAACTTCGTGATTTGTCATACTGGATACATTTGAGCTCAACAAATTGCCCAAGATTGTAACTCTCTCAAGCACGTCCATTGCCATGAATTTGCCAATATTGGTCATTCGCATCATTGTATCCATCTGCTTTTTCATATTCTTGTTGAATGACTCTAAATCTTCTAGTGTTGTTTGTCCTTTTCCTGTAATCTGATATTTTCCATTTTCACTTTCTTCAATTAATCCTTCATCTAGCAGTCTTCCAAGCAATGGATAAATCAGTCCTGGCGATGGTTTCCATTCTCCCGCACTTTCCTCTATGGCTGAATCAATAATCTCTTTTCCTGTATGAGGCATTTTTTGTAATTGTTGTAAAATGTAATATCTAGAAAATCCTCTAGGAACTGCACTTCCAACTCTCTGAGCCCA
>LUMU01000101.1_pt1 | contig 29782 bp, 56 predicted proteins | sample 729751 | NCBI WGS metagenome assembly LUMU01 (sample SAMN03860300, study PRJNA289734) | marine metagenome | biome: seawater column; feature: ocean; material: water; isolation source: Red Sea water column Station 192 - depth 100m | place: Saudi Arabia: Red Sea | collected 2011-10-15 | depth 100 m
ATCTATGTTGCCACTAGACATTTTGAATTGTACTGCATCTACTGCACTTGTAGAATTTATGTACCCAGCAACAAAACTTTGAACAGAATGTGGAGAAGATTGTTTATATACCATATTATTTGTTGATATAAAATGTTTAACAAAAGTTGTAGATGCTGGTGCAAAAAGATGAAGTTCTCCACAAGTATTATCATCATTGGCATTACCTTTTTCTTTACTTAATATTTGAAAAGATGTTGATTGTGCCAAATCTGCTCCAGTTTGATAACTTAAATCAGGAGAAGTATCTGCTTCATTATGTGATGGTTGAAAAAAAGTTGTAGTCATATTAACTCCATAACTACTACCACCATTTATTGATACTTGAAAAGTAAAATCATGTTCTGTGGATGGATGTATATTTATAAACTTAAACACATACTCATCATAGGTGCTATCAATACCAGATGTAAAAGATATTGTAGCTGAACTTGATGCAGTCTGCGTTTCTAATAAAGTCATAGCACCACCAGAAACTGCTGATGGTAAAGCTGTAATCGCAGTCAAGGATTGATTATTGGCTACTTTGATTGCCATTTATTACTCCTTTGGATATTTGTCTTTAGTAGCTTTAATAGTAGCTTTCCAACCATCTATGCCATTATGATAGATGTCATCTAGTTGATCTACAATAGATGGATATTCTTTTGCTCTATCTCTTTGATATTTATTATTATTATATTCAGTTTGAAGTTCTGCTTGTTTTACTTCTATGTCAGATTTAGAAATTGGTGTTGTTCCATTAAGCCAAGTTATCTGTTCAAAATCTTCTGCATTAACAGAAACTTCTGCACTAGGATTAATTGCTTTAATTGCTTTTATTATAGATATTGTCATATTATGCTCCTATCTCCATTAAAGTAATACTTGATCCAGCTCTATAATAACTATCACTATCACTATCTAAAGCTGATCGATTTAAGTATAATGTATTTCCAGATCCAGCAGTTCTGCCTTGAACTTTATATGTCAATGCACTTGTACTACTTGGACTATCTAAATAAATTATTGAAACTGGCATCATTTCCCAAGTTGCCTCTGTAAAATATGTAGTTGTAGCTTGTATTCTGCTACTAGCAGAAGCACCTAAATTTAGAGCTGTACTATCTCTTAATAATTTTAATCCTGGTTGTCCACCATTATCAACTGCCATAGATAGTTGCGTCATAACTAAAATTTTACTTGAAGTTGCTGATGGTGTAATATCTAAAGTAATACCAGTTAAATCTGTATAAGTGTTAGAAGCATGAGTATAAGTATCTGTTTTAACTGCTTGTAAAACTTGCAAGACTTTTCCTCCAGCTCCACTAGCTAATTTAGCAGCAGTTACAGCATCATCAGCAATTTTTGCAGTAGTTACTGTGTTATCGCTTGGAGTTCCAAGATCAAGAACATTACCTAACAAAATTACAAAGTCTATAACATCGCCAGTTGCCAGGTTTGATGCAAAAGTAAGTGTTGAACCAGATACTGTAAATGAAGTAACTGGTGCTTGTAAAATTCCATTAAGTGAAACCAGCATATGATTTGCACTTTCAGGAACTACATTTGTTGAGCTTACTTGTAATGTGTATGCTGCTTGTCCATTAACAACAGTAATTGCATCGCACTTTTGAAAGTTTCCTACTATCGGCTCTTTTCCTATATATGCCATAAATTAATCTCCAAATAATGCTGATATTTCAGCATCGGTTAAGGCTTCGCCAGATTTTAATTTAGCTTTGCCAGATGTTTTGTTATTTACTCTTGCTGTATCAGCATCTTTTAATTCTTGTATCTTTGCATTAACAGCAGACTGACTTGGTTTTGTAATTGAACTGTCATGAACAATAATATTTTCATAAGACATTCTATGAGAACCAGTAAAGTCTTTTTTAAAACCAAACCATTGTCCAGAGTGCATTTTTGATAAAGCATAATTTAACCATTCTTGATCGTTCATTCTATGTATCTCCTAATCTTATAAAAGTTATTGCTGTCTGATTTTGAGCTGTTGTACCTAAAATACTTATATTTTCATCAACTGGTGTAAATGATAATCTTGCTTTATGTGTAGATGTACTTGTAACATCAAAAATAAAATCACATTTCATATTTGCAAAAGTTGTAGTTGATACATTATTAATGTGTGTATAAGATTGTGATGCCACACTATAACTTGAATTGTCAGTTGTAGTTTCTAAATCTAATCTAGTGTATCTTCCGCTTCCTGTATAACTAACATTAGCAAATGTAGAAATATAATAAATTCCTGTTGATGGAAAAGTAAAAATTCCAGAACTTTCTGACATAGCAGAACCTATTGCACCACCGCTATCAGTATCAACTGCTTCCCAATTACTGGCAATAGGAGTTTGAGTTCCTGTTGCAGATGCCGATAATCTAAATGTTTGAGCCACTGAAATTCCAGCACCAGATAATTTTGATGCAACTATAGCGGCACTAGCATTTACATCGTCATTTACGATAGTACCATCAGCAATTTTAGCTGATGTAATTATTCCATCTGCTACATCGCTAGAAGTTAAAGGAGCATCTGTTGGTTTTTTACCTATAAAAGCCATCTTACGTTATCTCCATTATAGACAATGTGCCTGAAACTTTATCAGCTACAGAACAGTCTATGTTTAAATAATCTGTTGTTTCCATAACTACTTTTCCACCAGATAAAAGTTCTAATGAACTTCCTGCTGGAATTGTTACATCTTTCACTAAAAATGATGTTCCATTGGTTACGTTATTTGCACCACCTCTATTTGCTGTATCACTCACTAATTCTACTTCAACAGTAACTGCTGATGTATGAATATTAGTTAGGATTAAACCTAGTACAACTGTAGTCGTACTTCCAGCGACAGTATACATCTTGTACGCTGTGCCAGCACTTGAGGGTTCTGCTGCAAATGTAACTACTTTAAATGTATTCGCCATTTGTGTTTTCTCCTTTTATTATTAATTAACCTAAAGCTATAGCAAGTGCTGTGGGATCGTCTGTTACATACCCAGCACTATTTAAGTATGTTTTAACATCTGTTAATGCTACTTGTTTCATTGTACCATCATCATTAACTACTAATCTGTCAGCATTTGCTAAAGTTGTAGAAGATGCTGCTGTTCCACCATCCATAATATTTAATTCTGCTGGTGTAGAAGTAATTGTTGTAGTTGATGCCGCATTTAACAATGCAACATAACCAGTTTGGTTTAACAAGTATTGTGTTCTGTCTGCTGTTGGATCAACAGGTACTAAAGTAGTTTCATAAGCATCTGCTGTAGATCCTTCAAAGACAGCTCCATTACCATCTATAATTGGTGATGTTAATGTTTTATTTGTTAAAGTTTGTGTTCCAGTTAAAGTAACATCCCCAACATTTTGAGGTGTAACTTTTGTAAATGAAATTGAATCTGATCCTAGTGTAGCTGAAGTGTTAGTTGTGCAAAGCCACATAGTATTGTCATTAGTTGTACCTTGATTAACAATAACCATTTGACCTGATATTTCTGCTATAGCATCATACTCAGTTGATCTACTAGCAGTACCTGAACTAACTACTGTATAAATACCATTTTGACTATCAGTAGATTGGTTTTTAACTAAAACTTCATCACCTGTAGCAAGTGTAACTCCATCAATTGTATCTCCATTTTGAAGATCAGATGAAAGAGTTATGTTTGCTGTTGTAGCTGCCTCAACAACTATTCTAGTTCTCAGTCCAGCAATAAGGTTATCTACATAAGTTGTAGTAGCCTTTGTGTCCATTTGCGTTTGAATAGCTGAAGTAACACCATCTAAATATCCTAATTCTGTTGATGTTACATCTGATACTGCAATTTTTTGAGAAGAATTAGATATAACAGCTCTGCTTGCAGTTAAACTTTCAGTATCAATTGTTGTAGCTGATCCAGTTATAGTTGCTTGTTTAGCATCTAATTGAGTTTGTATTGCACTTGACACTCCATCAAGATAACCAAGTTCTGTACTTGTTACATCACTAACAGTTACATCACCATTACTATCTGAATATAAAGCTCTTGATGCAGTTAGATTTTCCATTTTAGAAAATTCTATAGCTGCTGAAGAATTAACATCAGCATTAACAATAACACCTGTACTAATAGAGACAGCACCTGTATTACTAATTCCTATATCACCTGATACTGCAACAGGATTGAAGTTTGTACCATCTGCTATTAAAGCTGCACCAGAAGTGTTAGTTGCCATTGTTAAGTCATCACCAGAGATAGTTAAATCTCCAGCAACTGTAACATTAGCACCACTCATTGAGATAGCTGTTGTATCTGATGAGCTTGAAGTAATTCTTAATTCACCACTATTATTTTTTAGATTACCATACTGAGTACCATCATCTAAAAGTTTAATATCAGCTCCACCTGCGTCTAAATGAATATCGCCAGGTGCATCTAAAGTTACACTTGTCGCTGCATTTAAAACAAAATCTAATGCTGTTGTTCCTGCCGCTTTGAGAGTTACATTATCTCCATCTGCATCAAAAATAATATCGCCTGATACATCTAAAGTATAATCTCCAGTTATAGCTGTAGTTTCAGGTAATGAAGTATTAGATGCACTAATGGCTCCAATGTGTACTGAAGTTATAGCTTCATTTGAAAGAGAACCTGAATCAAAAGCAACTGTTACTGTAGTATTTGTTGAAAACGCAGTAGCTGTAATTGATCCATAAATTGTTCCAGGTGTAGATGCAACAATTTTAACTCTACGACCTACATGGTAAACAGAAGTTACATCCACTCCTGCAATTGTAAAACTTGTAGAAGATGCGTATGCAGGTGTGTAAGTTCCTGCTCCATCACCATATTCTATCCATTCAGAAGAATTATAGAATTGTCTAATGTCTGCCATTAAATCTCTAAAGGCATTATTAATGTTTGATGGCAACATACCCTCTGCAACAGATACTGAACCTGTTGAAGTAGCTGTATTGTTTGCTGCTGTTGTATCGTATTTCCCTATATATGATCCTGCCATTGTTCTCCTTAATTCATGAACCAACTAAAAGCTTTATCGCTTTCAGTATTGTTTTTATTTATTAATTCATTAACACTAGCTTCCAATTGTCTTTGAAAGTATTCTTGTGTTTCCATTGAATATCTTACGTTATCTATATCTATTTTATCACTCACCTAGTACCTGCTCTTGATGCTATAAGATCAATTCCTTGTGCATGAGTAAATGTAGTACCTGATGGCACTTTAACATTTGCTCTTACATATCTTCCAGATTTTCTTACTGGATTAATTCCACTATTAACCATAGATACTGAACTTGTTGCACTTTCACTATCAGCTAATCTTTCTCTTGACTTAACTGTTAAAGTTGCTGTTGCATCTACAATAGGTCTAACACCTGTAATATTAGCTCTTAAACCTGGAAATGGTTCTAGTTCTGCTGTTTCAACTTCACAGTCATTTGCTGTTCCTGAAAAGATTGCAGCTTTATAATCGCTATCAATTCCACCTAAAAACATTTGTCCACCAGACCAATAGTCAGTATCTAATGCAGCATTAATGTTTTCTAAGTTTTGAGATATAATATCCATTAACTCTACAGTATATGCACCCACAAACTGTGAGAATATTGTACTTGCACTACAATCTGCTAAAGACCATTTTTTAGTTACATAATTATAAATAATTATTTTATCACAAATTCCTGTTGTGTTAGTTTTATTAGATGTGCTTGGAAACAACCACATCGCTAACTGATTAAATGGATCTACTGCTGCACAGATTCTATCTGAATATGCTTTGTTTAAATTAAGATCAAAATATCTATTAACTTTTTCTACACCAATAGGAATTATTTCATCACCATTTATTTGATAGAAACCATCGTCTGCGTAAAAGAATATTTGTCTATTGTCTTGGCAAACAGTTCTACCATACATCGCACCTCTATTTGGAGAAATAACCGATAATCTAAATACGACATTTCCACCAACATAGTCCATACGAATTATTTGGTTTTGCCTAAATACATATCCAACCTCACCAGAGGTTATGGCTACAACCTGTCCACCAGAACCAGGCAAGTCTTGACTATCCGATTGACTTGTTCCTGCTGTCCAAGTGGTTAAATCATTAATGCCTGACCATTGTATTCTATTAGTTGATCCAGTAATATTACCTGAAACTAAAAAATCCCTAACAACTCCTGAAACTTTAAACACAGGATTATCTGTTGCTATAGCACTTAAATTTGCAAACACACTAGACGTTCCCATTAAATAATATTGAGGTTGGTCAACACCATTACTAAAAATTACATATTCACCAAATTGTGTAAATGTGCAAAAATCAGTAGTATCTCCAGTTAAAGGTGTTCCACCAGTAAAATCTGTAGTCGTTAATCTTGCTGTATCAGATGAAACATTAGTTAAATTATCTCTGCCAACAGCAGCTCTTGTAACTGTAACTACTGCTGATGATACTGTTGCTGAAAAATCAGCATGACCATTAATAGTATTTTTTAAATTTGTAGCAGTAGTATTATTATTTGTTTGTACTTGAAATTGGTTTGTAGATGGACTTCCTGTAACTGAAGTAAATACAACAGTCGTTCCATCATTTTTAGTTAAAGTAATAGTTTTAGAAGCACCAATATTTGCGTAATCAGAAACTGTAATTGTGCAAGTAGCATAAGAATTATTTAATAATTTTCCACCAGCACCTAAATCTGTAAATGAACCTGAAGATAAACTGTATATAGTATCTTTAGTAGCCACAAAATTATAAACTGTATTAGAGTTATCCCTAAATGAACCTGCACCTCTAGCATCTTTAACTACAGTAGATGATCCACTATAAGAAACTAAAGATGGAAATCTTTTATAAGTGTTTGCCGCATGATAAACATTGTTTGCTACATTGGCTCCTTGTTTTCCATGTTCAGGTTGGTCAGGTAGCCATTCTCCGAAAGGTACTTGCATTTAACTCCTAACTATTACTTGTAACTGTGCTTGTATAACGACTGCCAAATGGTGATGCGATAGTATCTTCTGATCTCATTTGTAATGGAGAACCAGAATATTGATCTTCTCTATCATTTCTTTCTAGTCGTTCCATAGCAGTTGTATACATTTGTTGCCATTGTTGAGCTTGTGCTGGTTCAATGCCACCTAAAAAGTTAGCAGCATGATATAAAGAACCATATAAATAAATTGCTGGATGATCTGTTAATATAAAATTTGATGTGTTTGTTACTGATAAAGCATCAAACTTTTTATAATAATTTATATAGCTAGTATAAGAAGAATCTGGTTTTGGTGAAAATCTAAATGTATCTCCTAAAACTGTAAATACTTCTGGAGTTCCACTTGTGGAAGTTCCTCTTAATTGATCCATGTGTGATGGTGCTACATATCTTAAAGGATATTTTGTACCACCTGATAAAATATAAAAGTTTCTAACTTGTAAAAATCCTGTAGGTAAACTTTCTGTTTCACTATCAATTGTAATAGTGCTTTGAGTAACCATTTTTCTAACTCTTAACTTTGAGTTAAAATCAGCTTCTGTTAAAGATATAAAATCATCAGCTATCTCATCAGTTAAATCTGATCTATTTAACCAATTTGCTACTGCTGTTTTTAGTGTTGAATATGATGTTAGTGCCATTAAAATCTTCCTTCGGCAGTTCTAAAATATCTATAATCAGAACTGTTTAGTTTTTCTCTTAAAATTTTTTGTTGTGTTTCTTTGGGTAAGGCAAACCAATTACCTTTGTTTTGATCTTTGTGATATTCTTTACACCAGATTTCTAAAACAATTGTAGGTATTGATGCTACTCTTTTTAAACCTTTGTCTGGTGAATACCCATCGTTTTGAGTATATAACTTTTTATTGTGGTCTAAAATAGGCTTATGATTTACAATTCTTTGATGAACCACACCTTTATCTTCATGGGGTATAAATTTATCAGTAACTAAACCTTCTGTTTCAATGTTTCTTGTTTTCATCTACCTTGACCTCTGTACTTACCGCCAGTTATTCGTCTTTTAGATTTATTCATCATAGCTTTACTAGGTCGCCTACCAATACTGGTTTTCTTAAACTTAGCTCTGCTAATATGTTCAATCTTTGCGTAAAGATTATTTTTCTTAGCCACTACGCACTAAGCTCAGTACAATACAAAGTACCATCGCCACTTGTTCTAATAGCTGCCATTTTTTCACCTGGAGAAACTTTAATAATTTCTATTTCTCCTGCTGGTAAATAAGCCATACTTGTTGTAGCAGTAGGTGAACCAGCGAATGTAATATGACAGTTAGTTGTAGAAACAACTCTTACATAATGAGTACCACTTCCAAACGCATTACTTACTGCTGCACTTGATGATGCTACTGATATTGTTTGAGTAGTTCCATGTCTTAAACCATAATTTACCATTGTCTTTTTCCTTATTTTTTATATTTAACTTTTTTGCCAGATTTTTTAGCATGGGCTTTAGCTTTTTTCATTCCTGATTTAGAATATGAAAATTTTTTTTTACCGACCATTGGCATAATTGTTTTCCTTTATTAATTTACATTTGAGGGGAAGTACCGCTAGGCAAGATCCCCTCAAATTCTATAATTATCTTCTGATAACGAATGTAACTACACATTCACAAGCAGTTGAAGAACCGCCATCAGTTATCATTTCAATTGTTCCATCTTCCTCAACTCTGTTTGCTGCTGTAGGTTCTGCTGTGTCCACATCCCCTGCTGCTGATCCAGATTGAGTTGTCAGTAATTTTCGATGTTAAAAAATAATCGTTTAATGTTCTCATTTTTTTTTCCTTTATTTGCTTCGTTCCGCCATTGATTGACTTCAAAGACCAAACAAATTGTTAATTTAAGTACAGAGGGGATTGCTCCCCTCTATACACTATTAAGATTATGATGTTGTTAAATCAAAAACTCCACCTGATGCAGCTTCGTTTCTAGATTCCAGAGTGTACTCTGCAACTAGGAACTGTTTAGCAGCATCACCAGTTTTTGCTAAATCTTCAAGAGCAAAATCTCTCAAGAAAGCAACCGCCCACATATCAGGTGTGATAATGTGAACTGATCTAGCTGGTGAGAATCTGTTTGGAGCTACAGTCAATGCACCGAAATCACTTTCGTAAACATCTACTGCCGCAACCAATCTTTTGTTTTCAGCAGGATCCATTCTTGTTGATCCACCTGTAAAACCAGATAGTTTTTGTTTATTGAAAGAACCACATTGGATCATCGTTGGATCTCCGCCAGAATCCCAAACCAGCTTTAATGCTGCTTTTAGTTGAGCTTCTGTGAAGGCTCTTTGTGTTCCATTAGTTCTTGCATCTGAACCATCACCTGTTGGTGATGCTGGTGAACCAGCAGCAGACATAACATCATTGGATGCAATCCAAGATTCTAATCCACCTAGTTCTCTTGCAGTTGTGTCGTTACCTGTAACTTTAGCATTGTTCGCACATAAAGAAGTTTCCATATCTCTTTTAAGCTCTTTTGAAGCTTTTGAGATTTGGTAAGCAAGTTCGTTATTTCTACCTGCTCTGTTTGTAGCTTCTAATGTACCAGAAACGATTACTGATTTTGTTGAAATCTGAGTAATGTTTCCAAGTCTAGTAGTTGCAGTTGGTGCTGAGAAAGCAACTTCGTTACCCTCTATTGCAGCATTTGTGCCTGAAGCTGCGGCTAATGCATCTGTTTGCCATTCATGGTTTGTGAAACTAGCTTTCGCTTTAGCGATTGCCGACATGAAAGGAGTATCAGTTGGACTGATATTATAGATAACATTTGAAAGATCTTCTCTTTCGCCAACAGCATCATAAGTTGAATATGTTCCACTTACTTGTGCCATATTTTATCTCCTATGTTATTGTTGTTTATTGTTAACCATGTCTAAAAATATACTGGTTGCATCTTTGATACTTCCAGTCTTTTTTAAACGACCTAACTTTTCCCTTCGCTTAGTAAGATTAAGATCAGCTTTGTCTTTTTTCACTCCTGATGAAAAAACTTTGCCAGGTTTAGTAATCTTCTTTGCTAAATTCGGTTTTGAATTTTGCATATTCCGATACTTCATGGCATCGTTTACCAACATAACAATACGATGGTCGTAAACTTGAGCTATCTCTTGGTCATTAAAACCATAAGAAGTCAAATAAGACCTCATATTATTTTTCAATTGTGAAGATTTTGCAGGATCAGAAAATTCTGGCATTTTTAGTGTCAGTTTCTTCTGTTGGTCTTGCAAAAAAGATTCAAATTGTTGTTGCTGCTCCAATTGCGTTTTCTGCACAGCTTGATTAAGCTTGTCTTGCTTTCTCTTTAGGCAGCGTTCAACTCTTGCAGCTTCTGTTGGATCTTCTTCATACAACTTATCTAAATCAGCAGAATTAATTTCTGCGTTTAGCTGTTGTTGAGCTACAGACATTAACTGATTCAACTCATTAAGTTTTGAGGAATAGTCTTGCCTTTGCTTTTCAGATTCAGACATGAATTGTTTCTTTTCGTAAGAAAGTTCTTCAGTCTTTCGTCTGTAGTCCGCATCTCTTGAGTAACCATTTTTTAATTCGTCTAAGGTAACATCCAATTCTTGACCTGCAACTTTTACCTTGTAGGTGGAATCTTGTTCTTGTGGAATCTCATTTGTTTGTTCTTGAGATACTTCTTCGGAAGTTTCTTCTTGCGATTCTTCTTCCTTTATTTCCTGTTCCTGAGGTTGATCTTCAGTTGAAGATTCCTCTTGTTTAGGTTCAGGAGAATTTTGTTCTTCTGTTTGTTCTTGTGGTACTTCACTCTTTCCAATTTCTTCTTCTTCTTTTGGATTTAGTGGAGTTAATAAGCCTGATATTGATTTTGCAGCTTTTTGCAAATCAGTTTCAGCTCCCTTTGTGGGGTTGGCTTGATTGTCTGACATTGTTTTTCCTTTTTAAGTTAAGTTTCTCTTTTGAGATTGACTTATCCTAAACTTTGTGTTTAGAATTTTTTTACTGCCGCTATAGCTCAACTGGTAGAGCAATAGATTTGTAATCTATAGGTTGTGGGTTCAAGTCCTACTGGCGGCACCATTAAAATTTATTATTTTTAATATTGGTTCTAAAATCTTCTAGCTGTTTCTTCGCTAATTTACCTGTATCTAAAATTTCTTTAATATGCTGTTCAACTTTACCGACAACATTATAAGCTAACCAAAGTTTTTCTCTGGTTTCTTGTTCCTTTGCACCTGTATTAAATAAACTTTCAGCATAAAGCTTTTTAAGTTCATCTAATGCTTCTTTAAACAGAGGATTATCTAATAGTTGCCTAGCCTTGTTCGATTGGCTCACTTCCTGTTGGAGCTTGCCCTGTTCGTCTTTGTTCATTTAAACTATTTATCTGTTGTTCTAGTGTGTTTGAAGATTTTTGTGCTTCTAAGAAAGTTTTATTTCTATTAGAAGTAACTAATTTGTCTAAGTCAGCATCAGCTTTTAATTTTGCTACATCAATTTGTGTGCTGTATTTTAATTCCATATCCTTAATTTTAGCTTCAAAACCAAGAATAGCCTCTGCTGTTTCTGCTCTAATTTTTTTATTCTCTAATTCTAGTTCTGCAATCTTTCTTTTCTCCTCAGATTGTATTCTAGTAAATTCTATTTTCTCAATTGGAGTTAATGGTGGCGGAGGTGGTGGTTGAACCATATCTTTTCCAACATCAGGATTAACAAAATAGTTTTCAACATTTTTCAATCCAGCATTTTCAATTATTTTAGATAAAGTATTGTAAATATTTTTTAAACTTACCATTGGATATTCTTGTCCACCCTGTAATTGAAAAGCTTGTACTTGTCTTTCTAAAATATTATTTAAAATAACTAATTGTTGTTCTTTAGAACCAGATCCTAAACCAACTATAATTGAAATATTATATTTATCTTTCCATTCAGTAGGTCTAACAGGAACAAATTGATTGTTTAATTGCACAATTCTTTCTTTGTCCTGATATTTAACTGTTAGTTCAAATATTCTTGAAAATAATTCTTTAACACCAGTTTCAGAAAATATTCTAGCAATTAACTCCATACGCATTTGAGTTTGCGTCATTAAAGTATTAATTCCTGTAGCAGTTTTATTTAAGCTATCAGCATCTAAACCTTGTGCGTATCTTGTAACACCAGTTCTAGTTTCTCTAACTGTATCTAAGTATTCTAATAATGGAAATGCTTGTTGCGAAATCGTTTGTGATTGCATCGGCATCATAACTTGTTGCGGTGGTTGTTTAGTTCTAACTACTCCACCAGGTCTTGAAGTTAAAAGATCATCTAAATTAACCATACCATCCATGATGGCTACTCTGTTATTATTTGTTAGATACATATTGTCTAACAATTGACGCATAACAGTTGATTTGACTAATTGAATATCTTCAACTAATTCAGCGACTGATCTTCCATAAAATCTGTGCGGCATTGGGATTGGAGTTAATGAACAGAAAGGATTACTATCTACTGTTTCATTAGATAAAATTGTATAAGCAGAATTTCCACCTACACAAATTTTTCTAAGCTCTGCAATTCCATCACCATCGTAATCTAAATTAATATAGCACTCATATAATTCTACTTGTTCTGTAGATTTGTCTGTAGAATGTTTAAAAGGATTTTCGTCTATATCGCCAAACCTTGTTAATTTTTCTGTGCTATGTAAAACATTTTGTGAAGCTGGTAATGTTTCAATAATTTCTTTATCAAAACCCATTTCAATTAATTCGGATCTAGTTTTTGCAACTTTATGAGCTACAAAACTAGCATCTTCAATTGACTTTGAACTTCTTGAAATTAAAAATTCTTCAGGTGGAACATTCTCTACTTTAACTTTACCTGTCGCATTAGTTCTTTTAATAATGCAGTTATAAAGTTTAGGTACTGGAATTTCCCCTATCTCTTGACCTTGAGCTTCAGCTAATTGTTTTGCTTGATCTATTTGTTCTTTTGCCTTTTCGTCTATAAAACTTTCAGTTTCTACAAATTCAACATTTTCATCATTAACTAATAGCTGATACTCATTCTCATTAAGATTTCTGTAAGTTTCTTGCTCAACCTTTTGGCTTTCATCCCAAAAAACTTTTACAATTCCATTTTTTTCTAAAAGAGCATCTTTGAACCAAGTATATAAAATACTAAATCCAGGATTGTCTTTATTAAAAACATAATTAATATAATTCGTTGCTTGTTCAGCAAGAGCTACATCTTCGGCTTTGACAGGCTCACACCTAACTACTTGATCGGATGCTGTGAAAATTCTAAGTAGGTTCGGCAAGATTGTTTCAATGGTGTCTGCGACATCTGTAGAAACTACCTGTGATCTACCATCTATTTCTGTGCCTAGCTTTTCGCCTAAATAATACTCAACTGATTTTTTTCTTTGTGATGAAAGATTGCCACCTAGAAAACCTAGAGCATTTGATATTTCACCATTAATAATTGATTGTAATTCTGTATCTGATATTTTTGCCATATTAAACTATATAATTCGTATTGACTGGAATGTTTTTTTTCCAGTTTGATAATTCTGCACCCTCACCTATTATGCCAGTTCTAAAACTATCGGCACAATGTGATGCGTAATTGTGCATGGGTTTATTTCTAAAGCATTGGTTTTTGTCATCCCACCTCTTTTGGTAAGCTTTTAAATACTCAATGCCTTTTTGGCATTTATTCTTGTCAAACCAACAATTAGGAAGTGCTTTTCTGACCGCTTCAATTCCATCTTCAATAGATAGTTTTGGAGCAACCTCAAAAGCAATACCTAATTCTAAAGCACTATCTAGCCTTGACTTTCCCATGTTACCCAGTTCTCTTACCTTAATATCATGGGGAGCTATGTGCTTTGAATACTCATATTCTTTTTGATTTAATATGTCGGCATAGTGATCTAATCCTTCACCTGCATTTTCATAATAATCAATTAATCTAATTTCTCCTTTATACCTTTGGACAAACCAGATCGCTGTGCTGTCATTAAGACCTAAATCCCACCATGTTTCAACATCAAGGTTGTCATCATAGGGAACCTCACAAATTCTATTCTGTGTTTCTAATTCTTCGATTAAAGCACCATAATACGAACCAGTAATAGCTGCTTGAAAACTGCACTCAAACTCTTGTTCGTATAAATCTTCAGACATCATCTGCTTTGCAGCATCTAATTCATCTTGATCTAATATGCCTGTTTCACTAGCTTTAAACTTACAAGCAAACCAATCTTTATTCTTTTTGGCATCTTCATAAAGTTGATAAAAATAATTTCTACCTTTTGGTGTTCCAATAAATACACACCAACCTTTTCGGTCTGCCAAAGCTGGTCTTATAACCTCTGGAAAGATAGTAGGCTTAATTGCCTGAGTTTCGTCAAAGACACAACCATCTAAGAATATTCCTCTTAGTGCTTGGTCGTTTTCAGCTCCAAGAATTGTGATCCTTGCACCATTTGGTAGATCGCATCTTAGTTCTGACTCATTAAATTTTGTACCAGGTATTTTACCTGCGAATTGTTTTATGTAATCCCATGCTGTCGCCTTACCTTGCTTGAAGGTTGGAGATATGAAAGCATATCTTGGGCTTGGCAAAGGACAAGTAAGAGCTGCTCTTATCATGTGATTGATGGTCATGACAGTTTTGCCTGGCTCTCCGATGTAGCACACAGACGCTAAATCGGCTCTTATCAATTTCTTTATGCAAAAAATTTTGCAATTTTCTTGGTTTGTAAGGAATGACAATCTCTGGCATTTTAAAACAAAACCCCCCTAATGTATTGTAACTCCTCTAGGAACGAATAATCTTTCAATGCCAAGTTCATCCATGATGTGAGTTGAGAACTTTTTAGCTTCTAATAGATCCTCAAATCCTCCAAAATGTATTAGTACAGAATTGTTGTTTTCCATTACATAAACTACTGCTGGATAACCATTCTGATTGTCGTCAAATTTCATCATAAAATTCCTAATCTAGTTGTGTGTACCTTCCCTCAATTTTAACAAGCCGCCAGAATTAAATTCTGTCCCCCTTGCGATTTAAAACCCCCCAAAATCTGAGTAAATAACCAATAAATAACAACATATTGATTATTAATAAGTCTGTTGTGCTTATTAACTAATTAAATCAACATTTATTTTAAATAAGTATGCAAGAAGTATGTAGATGTTATCTATTCACCTTGTAATTGCTTATCATTTGGCAGATTTGCCAAGCGATCCTTATAATATGTCCATGCAACATTGATTGTATTACTTGAATAAATCTAATCATTATCCAATTAAATCAATGGTTTTAACTATTCCACTTAACAATTAAAGGTGAATCTTTATCGCCAGAAACCTGCAATTTATCATTCTTTCCATAGACTTTAGGTGATAATTTCTCTGCTCTCCATTTGGCTAAAGATATAAATTCCTTTATTAAATGTGTTGAGCCTAAGTCTGTCTTTTCTTTATGCTTAGAATCTTGCACAGCTTCATTAATTAAGCTCTGAGCATCTGACAATGAATATTCTATTCCATCTTGTTTAGCTTGTGTATATTTACCTCTTAATGATGGATATTTCTTCTCATCAATTAACCATTTTCTAAAACACTCCCAACTTAAATCATGGTTTTTTAATGATGCTTTAATACTCATTCCATGAGCTAAGTCTTTCATAATAGAGTCTATTAATTCTTTACTGTATTTTGTTATATTCGCCATAGTTTATAATTATTCTAATGTATGTATGTGTTGCATAAATGCAACAGTTTAATTCTATTTATAGTTGTTATTAATAATATTAATTTAATTAATATCTATTGTTAATTATCTATTGACTTTAAGTTATCAATAGTTATTAATCTTGTTATGATTCAAATTAACCAAATTAACAAAGGAGTTAAAATGAAATTGCATCATACAAAGTATAAAGAGAACTATAAAAAATATATTCTCTCTACTATTGAAACTGGAATTAATGATGAACCATTAAAAACAGATCAAGAAAAAATTAAGTATATTTTTGATCGTTTTAATTCTGAATATGGTTTTATGATTGATAGAATCGGTAAACATAAAGCCATGTCTGAATGGTTATCTGGTCTAGCTTTAAATATAGAATATTATTATTCTGATATAGTTGATCTAGCAATCAAAATGGGTTCAATAGATCCTAATCCAAATGACAAGTTAAGAAATAAAGTTGAACAAGGTTATTTTGATTTTATGGCTAATATCATTTTAGGATTTGAGCCAAAGGAGGTTGCATGATTAAGATTAAATCTAAAAAAATACACAACTCACCAGATAATAAAAGTTTTACTTATTATCTAACTTTTGAAAATGATCCTGTAGAATATGAATTAAATTATAATTATTCTAATTCATGTTTTTATAAAGGTATTACTGCAACATTATCAATAGTTAGTAATAATTTTTGTAAAGCAATTTCATCTAAAAGATTAAAATTCATTAAAAGATTTTCTATAAAACAAGTTCATGATGTTTTTAATGAATATAATCTTAATAAACCAAAAGGTGAAATATTGCTAAATCAACTTTATTATAAGGAGGTTGCATGAATAAATTTAAACTTCTTTCATCTTCTAATACTGCTAAAGGTATTAAAGATTCAATTAAAAGATATTTTTGTAATGATAAAATTATCTTTCATAAACTTAAAGATCATTATCTAATTTACCAACAAGATGATGATAATGATTATATTTGTATGAAAGATTATAGAGTCATTATTCAAAATAACAGACTTAAATTTCAAATTATGGAGGAATAATGAAAAGTTATAAATATAAATCAATAACTAATATTTTAACTAAGCAATTAAATAGAAAGATATTTAACTTTATGGACTTTGGAGAGATCCATAGAATTAAATATCCTAACAATTTATATCAATTTCCAATTAAACAATACTACAACCAAAAAAGGAGGGTTAAATAATGGAATCTATAACATATAAAAAATGGCATATAGATTATGTCTATGATTGTTCAGAGGGTTATGATGAAATTAATCATTATGCAATCTGGACACCAGATAGACTTGACATGGTTGCAGAGGAATTTCCAACAATGGAATCTGCTAAACTATGGATTAATCAACATACAAAGAAAGAGAGTAAATAATGAAATCAGATAAAGTTGTAGATGTCGCTAAAAAACTGACTTTAGAAAATATGGAGCAATTACTTTATATTTTTAAAGATCATATTAGCATTTATTTTGGATCATCAAAAAAAATGTTAATTACTGGTGAATTAAGTAAAGAAAATCCAGTTTGTTTAAATGGTGCAAGTATTCAAATTAATGCTGAATACACAGATAAAAATAATTCATTTATGAAACAATATGGAAAATATCTTAAATGATTGAAATAATAATAATTGCAGAGGTTATAATGATCTCTTTGTATTTAATTAATCAATAGGAGGAAATATGAAAACTTATAAAATAGTAGTACATAATCCAAGACAAGTAGATATGAACGATAATATACTTGATGATAAATCAAATGTTATTGAAGAATATAAAGATTTTAAAAGTCGTTCTGAAGCTAAACAATGGCTTTTAGATTATGTTGAAATTGTTGAAATGATTTAAATGTATTTCATTATCCATAAGCCTAAAGATCAGCATAGATTCACCTCATTCTGTAATGAGATATTTAATACTGAAAAAGAAGCTATAAATTATGGAGAAAGAAATAAATTTAAAAAGAATATTCAATGGAAAACAGTTGAATACAATGAAGAAAATATAAATAAATATTGGTATAAATAGCCTACCAACAGAAAGAAAGAAAAAAAATAGAAAGGTGATTGATAGGCTACTTGTATCTATTACCATTAAGCAAAAATTATCTTCGGTAATAGCTATGTATGATTCAAATTGTGTTGCTTTTATCAATAACTAGATATTGATTATAGCTAACCTAATTATACTTCATCTAGTATGGTATTTTTGCAACATTGTCAAATCTTATTTTAAAAATTTATTAATTCCTTCCTTATTGGCAATCACACATAGGTCAAGCAAGACTTCATTATACATTTTTCGTAAGGTTTCATGTGATTTATCTAAATAGAGTCGTTTCAAGGCTCTGTATGACCTTGTATAAGGGTAATTTTTAAACTTTATAAGTTCTCTATCATCAAAATCAGCTCTAGCAACAAGATTAATAGTGAATTGCCAGATCGTCATCTGCCTAGCGGTTGGGATTATTCTCATTCTTCCGCCAGTATCTTTGTACTTGTTATTTTCTGGCGTTACATCTAGCAACATGAAGTTGGTTGGGCAAATAGGCTTTTTGATGTTGGGTAATTTACTGTCAACGAATGATGCTATTTGTATCAGCTTGTCAAGGTGGGAGGGAGTTAATGGCAATTCAATATCTATCAATCTTTATCCTCCATATTAGATATATCCTTTAAATATTGCATAAATCGGTCATTACTTAATGATTTTCTTTTTAATTGTATTTGCTTGTTCTGGGCAAAGGTGGTGGGATTATTAATAGCTTTTGTTCTTACTCTCTGATAACCGAAATGCTTAGATTTTCTTATCTTTTCTAATTCCTGTTTAATCAACTTAGGATCTACATACTTCACCATTATATATCCTTTGCTATATATAGTTCTATATATATTAGGTCTATATAGAGTGTTGTTTTTGATACTCCGAAGTAGTCTTTTTGATACTCCAAATTGTTAATAAACTTTGTATTACTTTTTAATGGGGATAACTTTAGGATCATTTATAGCTTTCATATAAGATTTAAATTGACGATTTTTCTTGTTAGATATTTTCTTTCTACGACCTATATTTTGAGCAATATAGGATTGCATATTTTCTCTATCAAAAACATAATGGTTAGTTCCCTGACCTATTTGCTTACGACTCATAAGTCCATATAGAGATAAATTATCCAAACATTTAATTAAGGTCTTTTTGGTTTTAATACCTGTCCTTTGCATTAAATACTTATGAGATACTCTACAACCTCTAGGAGCATTTTCAAAAGACTTGCAAATAACATAGATTAACTTTTCATGGGAGTTTAAAGCTCTATTATTAATTAAATCCTTATCTATCTTCTCAAAATATTTCAAATTGTTTCCTTTTGTAATTCCTTTTCAATTTGTGCCATAGTTTTGCCTAAAACAAATATTGCGTAATGGTCTGGACAATAGAAATGTGAGCCTTCCTTTAAAACAGCTCCTTTACCGCATGAACAACATGGCTTTTTTTTATCTCCATACATATCTAGATCCTCATTCAATTTATTTTCCTATCTTCAAATTCACCTTTAGAATTAAAAGAAAATGATATTCTTTCGTCTTTAGGATTCTCAGAATAAAATGGAAAAACAGAATGGAGCAAGTTGGCAGGAAACAAAAACCACTCCCTAACTTCTGGATTTATAGTAAATATAGAATTGTTAAATATGCTTTCAGAGCCTTCACTAAATTGGGTTTTACCATTTATTTTATGATGGTTTTTCTCATTACTATTATTTTCTTCCATGATTTTAGGTATTTCTAAAAAACCTACGCAACTTAAATGAGGTTGTTTATCTTCATCTTTGCCAAAATTTGTGTGTGTATGCTGTGGGTTCTGATCTCCAGAAACAGAAACAACAAACCAAGCAGATAATATTTTAATATTTTTAACTTTTTTATGTGGATAATGATGCAGACTGTATTGTTGAATAATGGGATTAAAAAATTTTTGTTTCCATTTAAGCATCAACTCTGGTGTTATTAAATACTCCTCTTGGACAGCTCCTACTAAATTATTTGAAAAATCATGCGTTTTAGATTTCTCTTTATCTTCTCTAATTTGTTTTAAATCTTTTAAAAAATCCGAAACTAACTGCAAAGGAAGTTCAGCTTTAGCAAGTGTTGAGCCAAAAGGTTTGAGTAATTTAAAATTTATTTTATCGGTCAATTATAACTCCCATCTTTAAGTAAAAATATTGGTGTAAGCTGTTCAATAGGAATGGAATGAGTTTTAGGTCTTTTCAATCCAAAGTCTGTTAAAAATTTTGTTGTACCTAATATTGTTGAAGAATTAATAAATCCATAAATTCTAAAAACAGGAGCATGATCTTCAACATAAATATAAATCTCTTTAGGCTTGGCAGTAGGTCGTAAAATTAATGAGTTCCGATTATTCTTTTTAGGTCTTTGTGAACGAACTTGTATTTTTAAATCCTTATAAATAATATCTGGTACTCCACCAACATTACAATGATATTGAAAAGGTATTTCTAAAAATTTACAAACCGCTAACTCCGATTGACAACCAGAAATAGACTTTGCAAACTTTTCATTAAGGCTAGCTTTAAATCCATAACCCCAATCTTGCTTTAACCTTACACTTTCAAGGCAACGCAAAATTCCTAAATGAGCTGACGATTGCATTTCGTATAAATCTAATTCAACTTGTTTCATAATTAATCTGGTATTTTCTCTAAATGTGGATGATGTGATTTAATTTTTTCGTACTCTCTTTCTGACAATTCAGGATTTAATTTTTCACAAAATGCTAAAATTAAACTTCTCATTTCAGAATTACTTAACAAATCAAATCCTGCCATTTCAAAAATTTGGTGATACTCTTTGGAAGTAAAATTAATTTCTTCTAAATCTTTTATTTTTTCTTTTATTTCAGAATATTGTTTTAAATTTAAATCTATTCCACTCATATCATACAGACTCCCTCACATTCATTTTCAAACATATCCAATTGATTTTTGTCTGGATCAAAGTCCACTTCATCTAAAGGTTTGCAGGATCTATGTGTGTAATTTTTAATATTTTTATTTCTGCTTATAGTTCTAATTTCTTTATCTAATGCTACTGCATCAGCAAATTCTGTTGGATATTTTATTTTTAAATTTTTCCAATATTTGTCATCATGGAATGGACAGCAAATACAAGCAGATTTTTCTGGAATAATAAAATTATTTTTATTCATCCAATTAATACAATCTTGCCTAGACATATTTGCTTCAATTAATGGATGACGATTTAATATGTATGGGTACCAAGATGGTTTCATTCTAGTTATTTCATCTTTTGAAATACCAATCCATTGTTCAACATATTTATCTTTTGGAAATCTTTTACCTTTTTCTACACCACATAATTTCCTAATTTTTTGTTGTATCGGAACTACCTTATATACAGAAGTACATTGTCTGCGTATCATTCCTTTTTTTCCTGTTATAGTTTCTTGCGTATAAAAAGGTGCTACAACAAAATTAGTTGTACCTCTTGCAGCTAACATATCTTCTTTAATGTTGCCTTTTGAAATTTTGTAAATAGGAAAAGGTAAAATTGATTCTAAATATTTTAAGTATTTGTAGGATGACGAATTTTCATACATTGTGTCTGCAAATACAGCACAATCTACTTTTGGCAACACTCCTTTAGCTGACATTAATGCCATTGTTGAACTTTGAACACCAGCACCTAGACTAATTACTGTTAAAGTTTTTTTTCTATTAGAATCTATCATAAAATATAATTTCCATGCTCATCTATGCAATAATGTCCACCTATTGCCTGACCTTGATAAATATAATATCCCCAAACTTGATTTGATCCATTTTCATAGTTTGGGTTTTCAATCCACACCGCAGTTTTTTCAAATGCTTGATCGCAATAAAAATCTTCAAAAGTTATTGGAGTTGTAATTGGTATCTTTACAAACTCATAACCTGTGGAGCTTTTAACTATCAGCAATACTAAAAAAAAAGTTTTCAACCTGTTTCATTTTGTTTAGTGCATTGTTTGATGAAGTTTATTAATTTTGGATTTTGTAAAAATATTTTTGCAAATTCTTCAACCATAACTGCAAAGGATTCTTCGGAGTTTGGTTTCTTTTCTGTTTTATCTAAAACAAAATGTGCCAATTCATGTAAAAGCACAGCTATATAGTTTTTAGGATTTAAATTATTTTGAATATAAATTGATGATTTATTGGGTATATATAAGCCATAAGCATTTTCTAGTTGTGCTTGTTTTAACCCCATTTTCCTAATTTTTACCTTATAGTTTTTGTATTTGATTTCTTTTATCATTAATGACCATAGAAACCTAGTCTATAACTATAAATAATCAGTTGACAAGTATTAATAATATGGTTAAAGATAACCTATGATTAACCAGTTGATAATAGATATAGACAAAATTAATAGGAGGATATATGTTAGAACTTAATGGTTGTATAAATCGTATGTTTCAAAAAGAAAAACTAGAAGAACTAAAACAAAAATATAAAGTTACTATGGATGAAATAATCCAAGAAACTAAGCCAAAAAAAGAGTTTAAAAATTGGAAAGTTAAAATATCTAAAGCAATTAACAGAAAAGACTCTGATCCTACTAATTTTGGTCAATTAGAATTATCAACATATTTAGTTAATTATTTTAATATGAAAGCAACAGAAAATGGTGATGAATCTTTACCCCATACATATTTTCTAGGAAAACAAGCGGCAATAGAATGTTGTGGTGAGCTTTTAGAAGATGGTCAAGTTAGAATGTATAAAAATAAAGATGAATTATATAAAATAAAGGTTGAGCCACAATGGAAAAATTGTAAAGCAGTATATGTTAGAAGCGGTATATTTGGTGGCGGTGTAAGATTTGTAAACCCTAAACCATTACAAAAAAATATGGTTGATGCTTCTGCTAATAATAAGCTGGGTATAGTAAAACAAAAGAAAACCAACATTTTATATTGGGGTTATATTAAACCTTTACCAAGTGGAAAATACACTATTCAAGATTTTTCATTTATATCTGGTAAAAAATTACAAGATATTGCTAGTAATATTGACATTTCAGCAGCTACTAAAACATTAAATAATTACTTTCCTAAAGTATCAGATTGGATAAAAACATAGTTAATATCTATTATTAATTAGTTGACAATAGATAACAACCTTGTTATTGATTTGTTCAATGGCAAATCAATTAAAAATAATTGGCGATTGTTATAAAAAGTTTGGATTAAAACATACTTCCAAATCTACTGCTTGCCTACCTCACTCAATAAGATTTTTCAAAAAACATATTTTAACTCCAAAAGAAAATTCAGAAATATCCAATGCAAGTTTCTATGGTGGAACTTTAATTCACATAATCGTTCAAGAAAGTTTAACTAAAAGAATGAAAGTTGCAGATGTAATCAAATCAGAATTAATACAAACTAAAATAAATGAATATGAACCTTTAAATGAAAAAGATAAAAAAAAATTTGAATTTATAGTTAAGGAAGCTCAAAAAACAGCATTAAATCATTTAAGTAATATTGCTGAATTAGGTGGTCAAAAATGGCAAGATGAACAAGAGCAAGTTTTGTGGACACCTCCTGTTAAAACATATTGGCTAATGTATATTGATCTTGTTAGTGAAAATTTATTAGGTGATCTTAAAAATAAATTTGGTAATCCAACATTAACAAAAAAAAATGGGTCCAGATAGACCTTTTTATTCTGATGTTCAACAAATTGCACTTTACAATAAAGCTACAGGTCTAAAACCATTTCTAAGCTATGCAAGTAATTGTGATAAAAAATTATTTACACAAGAAAATTGTGAAGATTTAAAAAAAGAAAGTTTAGATAAGGCTCTTAAAGAATTAATGATTTATGAGATTGCTTGGGAAAAAAAATTAGAATTAGCTGATGGTGATTTAGATACTTTAGCTTGGTTATGTTGTCCAGATTTTTCAGACATTAAAAAAAAATCGTTTTGGTGGACAGGAGTTGCACAAGATCAAATAGATAGGTTGTTAAAATATTATGTCTGATATGGGAATTATAAAACCTTTAAGACAAAGGATTAAGGATCTTGAAGAAATTAATGAAGCTCATCAAAAGAAGAATGGAAAGTTAAGAGTTGAGATACAAGAAAAGGATAAAAAGATTAAAGAATTACAAGAACAAATTAACAATCCATTACAAAAAATAAGAGAGGTAGGAGTAATATGAAAGAAGCAGCTTTATCAAAAGCAATAACAGAGTTTAGAAACCAAATAGAAAAAAGCGATTATGCTAATTTGGGAGCTAAAGGAAAATATTTAACTGTGCCATACAGATTAAAATTTATTAGAGAGCATTTTGGCGAAAGAATATCTATACAAAGTGAAAGCTATGAATGTTCAGATGGTATGTTTAGATTTAAAGCAAATATATTATTAGATGGTGAGCTTATTTCTGTTGGTGAGTCTAAGCAAAATATAAAAAAAGATAAAGAATTTGAAAAGCAACAAACAGTAGCCATTGGTAGAGGACTTTCTTTTGCTGGATTCTTTGGTGATGAGATTGCAACCGCAGAAGAAATGGAGCAGTTTTTAAAACCACAAAAACCAAATGTTGTACCAATTAAACCAGTAGAAAATTTTAACGCAGATGAATTTGTAAAAGAATGGATTGAGAAAATGACTAAGCAAGCTCAACATTCAATCTCTCAAAATGCTTTTGAAAAAGGTATGCAACCGCTTAGAGAGAACTACGCAAAAGAACTTCAGCTAATCTCAACCGATCTTATGCAACAAGCTTTGATTGATGAGTCAGAAAACACACTAAAACAACAAATAACCAATAGGAAAAAATAATGGCAGACTATAATAATAAAGGCTCAGTTTGGAAAAGACAATCAAGAGAAAGTGATGATCCAAGTAAAAAGTACCCACAATACACAGGTAATTTTACTGATGCTAATGGTGTCGTAAAGAATGTGGCTATGTGGATTAATACTAATAAAGAAAAAGATACACAACCAGACATATCATTTTCGGTGTCAGACAAAATAGAAAAGAAATAATGGCAGAGCAAATAAATCCATCGCATTACAAAAAAGATATTGAAACAATAGATGCAATAACTTCGCAATTATCTCCTATGGAAAACATAGGAGGATTGCGTTGGCAAATCTTAAAATATGTAATGCGTATGGGAGATAAGCATGGAGGTACAATAGATGCTTGTTTGATGGATATAGGTAAAGCCGAATGGTACATTAATAGGCTAATCAAATACTTAAACGATCTTAAAAAAGATAAATCGTTTATTGATACTCCCAGTAATGTTGCCGAACTATTTAAGGAAAAAAAATGAAAAATGGAAATAGCACAATCTACTTTTCTGAAGTCAAGCATAAAGTTTTAGATTTTATTAGAAAGTATATTGAGCAACATGATTATTCTCCAACCTTTTTAGAGATTGGTAATCACTTTAATTTTTCAAGAGCCAGAGCTGGCAAGATTTGTTCTGAACTCTACAAGATGGGTTTAATTAATAAAGGTGGCTCATCGCATAGAAAGATTAGAATGAATCCTACTCAATTAAAACAAGTGGGAAGTTTAAAGATTAACAGAGAATATTCAATACATGGATAAAGTTATGAAAGAAAGTTTTTATGAAGCAAGTATAAGAATTGATGAAGAATTTGACAATGCTGAATTAGCAGCAAAATCAAATAAGCCTAGCGAAAACGCAAAGGTTGAAGTTCTGGATTTAAATTTAGAATTATCCAGAATTAAAAATAAACTAAAGGAGCAAGATGAACCCAAAAAAAATATTGGAATTGAAGCTTCAGCAAGAGGAGGAATCAAGAAAGATGAATAAATTTAAAGACTTGGTTCAAAAAAAGAAAAATAAGATTACAATTTTAAATAAAGCCATTGGAAAAAAAATAAAAGAAACTAGAAATAATTATTTTATTTTTAAAAAAGAAATTGTTGATGGTGAATTTAGGGGTACTTATAAACCAGTTAAAAAATTAATTACTCAAACTAAATTAGCAAAATCTATTGGAGTAACATTTCAACAAATTCAAAAATACGAAAAAGGTTATAATGGCTTATCAGCAATTAAACTTTTAAAAATTTGTAACTTTTTTAATAAACCTATTGAGTTTTTTGTAGCTGATGCAATCTCAAATTTTCCAGCATTAAATAAAATTTACTTAGGTAAAAAGGAATTATTTAGCCAAGTTGAACCGCTAAGTAATAACTCAGATGTAATTTTAGCTCCCTCTAATGTTACAGAGTTAAATTGAAGTGTTTAACAAAAACATAAGTTTTGTAAAAGCTTATGTTGTGTGTAAGTTGATGAAGTGAGGGGATTTCGTTGATCCCCTCATTTAATTTTTCCAGATAATATTTTCTTTAAATTCGCCTTTGATTTCTTCCTGTTCAAAAGGAGCTATATAAGTTTTATTAACAAAGTTAATATCCAAGTCGCCAATATAATGTGCTAACTCTAAAGCATTTTTAAACCTACCTTTAGCCGCAAAGTAAGTGGCTCTGTAGTGCCTAAAAGCATACGATTTTCTATCAATAGGCAATTTCTGATACTCTGGTCGCATTTTCTTTAAAGCCTTAATTAGAGCCTTGTTAAGAGCTTCTATACATATATATTTGCCAACTGTATTAAGAAACAACTTGTCTTGCAAAGGAGGTAAAGTATTCAAATAATCTACTATATGATCCTTTAAAGATGGCGATATATCTACCTTTCTCTTACCTTTTTTAGTCTTAGTTTTGCCAAGCTTCTTACCCTTTTTAACTGCATTAACTATATCAATTTTAAGACTATTAGATTTAAGGAATAATAAATTTTCTCTTTCTAATCCTCTAATTTCACTTGGTCTAGCAGCAGTTTCAAGCAGAATCATAAATATTAATTTAATCATAGGATTATCTATATTGCCGATAATCTCTTGCATGACCTCTAAAGTCCAAACATCTAAATCAATAATTTCCTTTTCCTTTTCTGGAATATGGACATCAGTTAAATAATTAATTTCTTTACAAACATTGTTCTCAATTTTAAAACGATCCACCTGATAAGATATAATGTTTTTAAAGTGATTAAATATTTTAATTAAAGTTTGGCTACTAATATCTTTTTTTTCAATTATTTTACCACTATCATTATCGTATTTATGTACTTTTTCTTGTAGCTCATTAACAAATTTAGCCACATCAAACTTTGTAATAGTTCTAATATCTTTATCTTTAAAATAAGGATTTATATGATTATCATAAAAGCTAACATAATCATCTATGGTGCTTTGTTGTGTTTTCCCAGCAGCTCTCTTATTAGCTAGTTTAATATTAATAAAATCAGACTGTGCTTCACTAACCTTAACTTGTTCTGAATTGGTTTTAACAAAACCTTTATCTTTGAACCTTTTATCTATTTTCTCTTGTAGTATTTTCTTTGATGGTGCTTGTAAGAACTTCTTCTTATTGTCAGCACTATAATAATCAAATCTAAATACTTTCTTCTTACCCCTAGTGATGGGGTACATATTGTGTATTATCATCTTTCTCTCCTATTAACCTTGTTTCTTTGAGTTATAACAGAGTTACCATTTTTTGCAATAATCAATATGCTCCTGTATGTAAAAGATATGCTATAAAAAGTATGTAAAAAGTATGTAGATAAAATTTATGGTTGTTTTTTTTCCATAATTTAAACAAAAAAAAAGTGGCTCTCATACTATTTCTAGTATAAAAGCCTATATATTTAATGTTTATGCCTACAACATATTGATTTGTAATCATACAATCAACAACATCTGGACATATTTTACTATGTTTTTTTACATTTGGTATGCAATAAGTATGTAACATCTGTCAATAACAATATAACAGAATGTTCATAGCATACCAAGCCTTTTTTTAGCCCACCCTTCACCCAATAGCCAAAGCTATTACATGATCTTCTAAACAAGTAGATCAACCTAATCGGTTATGTACTTCCTTATCTTTGCTCATAAGGTTTTTGTAATAATCTTTTTTCATACAGGAATGATGGGCTTTCTCTCTTTGTCCATTTTCATCTACTGATAAAAAAGATACAAAGGAATCTGTATTAAAAACAACCTTAAAACAATATCTGCACTTACCTATTTCTGCTTCAGATATTATAGGTTTTTTCCATAATTTTTTTTTACTTGCCATTAAGTTTGCACTTTAGGTTCAGGTATTTCTTCAGCACAAACAAATCTAATATATATTTCATGCTCATTAACATCTGATTTACCTATCTCAATTGATTTATCTAAAGCTTCTTGATAACCTGCGTTCATACAAGCATACCAGTTGTCATAAAGGTCTGGCATTTGATGTGGAGGTAAGCAATTTCCAGCTACCCCAGAACACATAAACATTATCAAAACTAATTTCATTTTTTATCTTTTATTTTAATTTGTTCTTCTAGTTCTTTTATTTTTATGTTAGATAGTTCAAGGTCTTGCTGTGAATGTTCAAGCTTTTGTAAACATCTTTTATTTGCTGCATCCTTAGACTTACCTGCGTCTTGCAGTTCCGCTACTTCTTGTTTTAAGATACGAACTTGATCTTTATATTCGTTAATCAGGTCTTGGTTTTCTGACATCTATTTCTTTTTAAAAGTAGAAACACCTTTAATACCTAGTATCGTACTGAAAGCTCCCACCACTAAAGCCTGATAGAACATAGGTAAATTTGCAAACTTATTAAAAAATATGTCTATCTTTTGTTGTATATCTGGATCATCACTAAACACAGACCAAGCCAAAAGCAAAAGGGGGATTGAGATGAGGATGAGGCAAAATTCATCCTTAAGATCTCCTTTATGCGAATCAATAACAGCTTTTTTATATTCAACCTCACCATTAGCCATTCGTTCAGCTAATTTTAATTCTGCTACTGATTCTAATTCTTTTGTTTTTCTTCGATTTGAAGCAATAGACATACCAGTTTTAATAATACCTGGAACTAATTTAGCAGCTATATTTAACCACATAATACCTCCTATGCTTTTGCGGATCTCATCTTAGCAGATAGTTTAGCAGCTCTTTTAGGTGTTTGTTTAGCCCATAAGCTATCCATCATTTGAAAAGATGCTTCTCCATAATCTTCACTATCTAATGCTGACCACATCTTTTTAAATTTACCTACACCGCCAATTCCTAACTGAAATACCATTTCAATTAAAACTTGTTTTGCAACGAAATTAACAGGTCTATCACCTATTAATGTTTCTGCATTTTTAAGAGCTTCTTCAAAGTCTTTATCAAATACTCTTTCTAATTCTTCTCTAGTATATTCTTTGTCATCATCCCACTGTTCAGGTTCAACACATAGATGACCAAATCCTATTGTTCTTTTGCCAAGTGAATCACTATAAGTTCTTGGTACAAAACCTTCATGTTCTTTTATTTGTTCTTTTAGTTCTTCGTACATTTCTTCTCTCCAAGTTTGTTGTTAATCTTATTCGCCACCGCCATACAAAACCATATAGCTTTCTGCATAAACATTCTAGTATTAGCATAAATTTTTCCATTAATACACCTCATAAAATCCTTAATGTTTGCAACCTCCACAAGCACATAAATCACCATCATAATGATGACTATGTAATTCTTCCTTACAATGGCAATTACAATGGCAGTTCTTGCATTTCTTTCTTTTTCTCTTTGGTTTTTTTAAAAACATATTATCTATCCATTTAGAATATATATCTATGTAACCAAATAATTTATAAAATATTTTATCTATCATTCTAATATTAATTTTTTAATTGATTTGCTTCCATCTATGTTATCTTCTAGTTCTGCTTTACTACGAATACATTGATAAGAAACATTGTCATCTATTTTCCTAGATGCAACTCTTTTACCTTTTAAACATTCACTCATAGATTCTTGTAT
>LUMU01000035.1_pt1 | contig 29722 bp, 46 predicted proteins | sample 729751 | NCBI WGS metagenome assembly LUMU01 (sample SAMN03860300, study PRJNA289734) | marine metagenome | biome: seawater column; feature: ocean; material: water; isolation source: Red Sea water column Station 192 - depth 100m | place: Saudi Arabia: Red Sea | collected 2011-10-15 | depth 100 m
ACCATATATATCCCAATTAGCAAAACCTGCTGTGTCCATTTGTAGTACATTAGTACCATTAAATGTAGCACTTGCTCTAATATCAGAACAATAAGATTGAGTAAAAAAGATTTTCTTTAAACCACCTATCTGATCCTTACAATCAACCAATAAACCTCGTGTTAAATTACAAGCCATTTTATTTTAGTTTTATATTGTTTATAAAAAGGGGGTATATTTCAACCCCCATTAATTATCTATCTACTATGTCCAAACAGTACTTCCGTAAACACCATCTGTAGCTACAGCTGTCTGTACACCTACAGCGAAGTTCATAACAACTCTTACATTATCTGAGCCATCATATTCATAGGTTGGTATCAGCCTCGCTTCAGTCCAGTCCGTTGCTAGGTTAGTTCCAAATACTAAGTTTTCAGGATAAGTGAAAAGAATAGTATCGTTGAACATTCCAGGACATCTGTAGATTGGGTAGCCGAAGTAAGTCGCAGTATCAGATTTTGCATCAAAACCTAATCCTGATATTTGACCTTGATTAGATCCTGCAGAAGCTAACGCTTGAATATAGAAACCATAAGTCTTGTTGTTCATATAGAATCCAACACCTGGCTTAGTTAATATTCCTGATATATCACTTGCAGCTTTATCATAAACAGCAGCCATATCAGTTAATATATCTGAAGCAGCTAAAGCATCAGCAAAATCAACTTCTGAGAAGTCTTTACAAGCTGAAGCATCTGCTCCTGCTTCATCCTGAGTTCCATCATCTGATAAAAAACCTGTTCCGAAAGGAGAAGCACCCTGCCATATACCAATCTCTAATTGAGCAGCAGCCTTACCTGCAATTACTTGCAATAAGAAATCTCCAAAATTTTGAGGTAGGTTTCCATTTCTGTCCATTCCTTGCCCCATCCAAGTTGGGAAGATAGTTCCTCTACAAATTTCTTCATTTACTTTTAAGTCAGTAAGTGTTAAAATTTGTTCTGATGTAGAAGTATCATTACCACTTGAGAATGAACAAGCAGCAGCAACAATAGGATTGCTTGAAGCAATATTATTAATTACAGCAGATTTAGTTAATCCATCTATAGTCCTTACATAACCTTTAGCAACTGTGTCAGGACTACGTAATGCAGCAGTTACATATGGTAAACTATGAACACCTGCATAAGTATCACTATTTACAGTAATATCAAACTCATATCGTTTGTTATTAGCAAGTTTCATAACTTCATTTTTATTTACTTTTTCCATTTTTTTAATTATTTATTAAATATTTAACTCTGTCATTAATTGACATTTTACCTAAATCCGCTTTAGATTTAGTGTTTGTTTCAGGATTGTGGTTAAAACCCTCAGCTCCTGGTTGTTCTTCCATCTCTGATAACTTAGTTTTTAAGTGTTCTATTTCTTCTACTAAGCTAGTAACCATATCTTTAGACATTTCTACTTTTTCTTCTTCAGAAACTTCTTCAGAAACTTCTTCTTCAACTGTTTCTTCATTTTCAACAGACATATTTTCTTTGTCTGCTTTTAAATCAGCTACAGCATCTTCAAGGTTTTTGATTCTCTTTTCCATTCCCTCCCAATCAGCAACATCTGCTTCTTCAGCCATTTCTTCTACTTCTTCTGATGCCTCTACATCTTCAGCTTCTTTTTCTTCTCCCATATCTAAGATTTTACCATTGTCATCAATAGTAAGTTTAGCTCCATCTTCCATAGTATATGATCCTGCTGCTAAAGGACTTGCCTCGCCATCATCATTTACTACAAAGACTTCAGAGCCAATCATAAATTGTTCATCTTCGGTAGCTACAACTCTCCCATCATCTAGTTTCATCTCTGCATACATTTTAACTTCCTTAGATTCTTTGTTATCAATAGACAACAAAGTTTTGATTTTTTCTAACGTGTCTTTCATTGTAATAGATTTTTATAAGTATATATAATTAATTTAATATTTGTTTACAGGCTACCTTTTTACAGTACCACTTTTAATAGCTGAACAGATTTTAGCAGCAGATTTTTCTCCGTACTTTTTCTTCATATCAGCGATACATTGTTTCCAAGGATATTTTGCTAACGCCCTTTTCGTAATGTATTCTTTCATTAGCTCAAATTGGTCTTTCTCATCCTGAGCTATAATCATTCTAATTCTATCTAATAAATCTTCATCAGATAATGAGTCTTTATCATAATATTTTTTCTTTTTCTTTTTATAAGTTTTTTTCTTTCTCATTTCAGTAGCATCTGAATGTTTTTCACAAGCCATATATCTAATTACTCCCTCTACTTCGTGTTCGTGATAACCCTCGCAATTCTTAAATAACTTAGCGTATGCCTCAGCTTCTTCTTTAGTAGCAAACAATGGCTCTCCATCTAAAGCTCCTACAACAGCTATTTTATTTTCTATATCTTTGTATGTTCTCTTTTTAGAAGCCTCTATTAATTTATCTGTAAAGTACCCCTCTATGCTAAATCCTCTTACTTCTTTATTCTTTACCTTATCCCAAATCTCATCATTAGAAATTTTCATTTTTACAAACCACGTTCCGATAGGCATTTTATTAAAGCCAAATTGTGATGATTTATCAAATTTTTCATCTTCCTTAATCCAGCTCTCTACAACGCTTAAACCCTCAATTGGTACTTTGTGTTCATACGTTGCGTTATTGTTTCTTAAACTACTCATAAATAGCTCCTGAGCTTGTTTAATAGTTTCTTTACTAAAGTATACTATGTATTCTTCGTTTAATTCTTGATCGTATCTAGGTATTTCTTTTTCAGGAATAAGTACAGCTCCTACAAGAGTTTTCTTTTCTTCATCTAATTTTGCTAAGGATAGGAAATTGTCTTTATTGAAAAAAACCCAGTTCTCTTCTATCGCAGGAAATTCAACAAGACTTATAGCTTCAACGCCAAATCTTTCTGATTGTTCATCTATGATTAATTCTACTAATCTTTTTTTTATCTTTTTTTCAGCCATTGTAATAGTATATATTATTTGTTAATATTTTGTTTATAGGGTACTTTGTAAATCAAGCTCACTTTGTAAAGCCTGAGCATTACTAATATCTGTTTCTACAACATACGCTTGAACAGGAGGAGTTTCACTACCTGCATCTCCAAATGTAATTGCAGGAACATCTCCTGTCATATCTCCTGTAGTATCATCAGTAATGGTATCAGGCATAGTTTCATTATCAGTATTTCCACCTGCTTTATTTATTTCTGCTAAGTTCTTTATACCTGTTGCTATAACTAAGCCTGCCTGAACAAAGTTAAAAGGGAAAGGAACTTGAGCCATAGCCTTTGTTGCCCCCATATAAGTAGCCATAATAGTTTCAGCACTCGCCATAGCTTTATATACCGCTGTACCCTCTTTAGCTAAACCAACAGCCATCTGTAAAGATTCGAGTCCTGCCTGTCTTTCTAATTCCTTTTCCATAGCTATTTCTTTCTTCTTAGCTTCTAATTTTGCATCTGCATCTATCTTAGCTTGTTTTTGTTCTCTTTCGTTTATCTCTTTAATTACATCAGCTTTTTCCTGTTCTAATCGTTCAGTTGCCTCAGCATTACCCTCAGCAAACCCAAGTAATATATCGTACTTTTCTTCAGCTAATCTTATCTCTCTTTCTTTCTCTGTTTCAAAATGTTCAAACAATACTTGATCTGCCTGAGCCTGTAAAGTTTCTTGTGTTTCTATAAGTTTCTGTATTTGCTCCTCACTTAAAGCTCCATATTTTTGTTCTATAGCTAATTTCTTTTCTTCATAAGAGTTAAGTGTAGCTAAAGATTTGTTTAAAGAATCTTCTGCGAATTGAGATTGCTCCTCTGTGATAGCCATTTGCTCCTCCCCCTGAGCTTGTGTTTTTTGATTAACACTATCCATCATCTTAGTAAATTTATCTACTATCTTTGCTTCATCTTGTGCTGTTAACACATTACCAATACTTGTTAAATAAATTTTCTCAAATTCCTCCAATTCTTCTAAAGTTTCTAAAGCCCCAAGTTGATAGCCTGAGCCTCCCATATCTAAAATGTCTTGTATTGCTTTTCGTGACATTCCTGAAGATTGAACAAACTTATCCATTTCCATCTCTATCATAGCAGAAGTAGACTCTGCCCTTTTTTTATTATTTTCCTCTATTGCTGCGTTATCTGCTTCGTATGTATCTAATAATTCCCTTTGCTTAGCTATGTTTGCAGTAGCAGCATTTTTGCTATTTTCTAACGCTTTTAATTCTTTCACCATTCTCTCATCAAGAGTACCTAATATTTCTTCATTGGCTTTCTTTGCATTTTCTAATTGCTCACTTAAAGTCCTTATACTTTTTTCTTGTGCCTTAATATCTTCATTTTGTAAAGCTATCAAGTTATCCATTAATTCAGCTTCCTTTCTTAATTGTTCCTCCCTTTTTCTTGAAGCCTCTTGTTGTTGTGCTTCTCTTTCTCTTTCTAATGAATTTAGATTAACTAATTGCTCTGACCTTTGACCTGTAATCCTTTCATCTATTTCAGCAAGTTTTAACTTAGCATTAGTTAAGGCAACTTGTAATTCTACATTTGTACTATTTAAAGCTAATTCTCTTTCAGCAAGAGCTAAGGCTTGTTCTGCAATACCTCTTTCTACTTCTAATTGTTCAGCTAATACTTTTCCTAATTCATAGTTAGCGTTAATTCTATCGTCTATACTTTGAGATTCATCATCTCTAATTTGCCGCATCAATTCAGCCTCTTGTTGATATTGTAATTGTAATAATCCTAATTCAGCTTCTAATAGTTGTATCTCCTTTCTCTGTTGAACTAAACCATCTGTTAAATTGCCTGTAGCTCCTGCTGCCTTCATAGCTGACCCCATTAATTCTGCTATACCCTCTACAACTGTAGCTAATCCCTCTGCAACTTGCATTAAGATAGGCTCTAATGCTAAAAATATTTCATTCATAGCATCCATAAACCTCTGATTCTTTTGTAGTTGCTCTACTAACTTTGCAAATAAAGTTACTATCAACCCTATACCTGCTGCTTTCATTGCAGTACCCATAGCCTTAAAACCTTTACCTGCTACCTGCCCTGCTGACCCTACACCCTTTAAACCATCATCAACATCTTTTAAGTTCTTGGTAGCTTTATTGGTTTTAACATTTAACTCTATATCTATTTGTTTTTTCGCCATAATCTTTTAAATTGTTTTTTTAATTTCTTAAAATCCTTAGTGTATTCTTCTTGTCCATAAACAAAGTCAAATTCCCTGTCTTTCAGATCGTGTTTAGTAACTATATTTAATACTCTTGGTATTATACTTCCTAATATTTTAATATCTTTTAATTCCATTCTAATCTATTTATGTCTTGGAACAATATACCATCTCCATTTTGATATATTGCTAAATTCCTAAATTGTGAGCTGTCTTGTGGTATAGGCTGTAGTAATATCTTTACTTTAGCTACCCACCCTATTTGTTGCTCTCCTGATACTTGTATTGTTGGAGTCCATAAGTCATTATTAAATGTTGTAAATCCTGCTGTAGGAGTAGGAAAGCCACTATCTGCATTAGACTTAGTTAATATACCACCTGCTGTTCCTATTGCTGAGTTTGTTCCTTGTATATTTTTTAATAAAGTTGTATAATTATAATAACCAACCTTGCTAACATTTGCAGGAGTATCTGTATCTATTTGTACTGTTCCTATTAACTCTATTTCAATACTACCCATAGTGTTAGGAGGTATAGCTAAAGTTTTACGATCAATACCATTTACTAAAAAATTAGCAACAATATTATCATAAGTATTTGCATACATATAGAATGTGCTTGACTGCACTGAGCCATAACCTCTATTTAGTATTGTGTTTTCAGTAGAGCCAATTACAGGCATAGGTAAAGGTATTTGGTTGTTACCAAAACCAATAGATTCAACATTACTAAAACCAACTACTGCATCAGTATTTCCTGTATCTTGTGGATTTGTAGGATTATTTAAATTATGATAACAAGTACCAACCCCTGTAGTATTATTTGTTTGTTCAAAAGTCCAGGAACTATCTATATCTTCACAACAAGCATTTGTTACAGTTACTGAGCCACCTGTTGGATTTTCAGGATCAACAAATGTTATTGTTCCATTCTCATTAAATTCATAAGGCATTACATCACATTCATAAGCTAGTTTAGATATTACTTTAATCAGCTTGACTTTAGTAGTTTCTTTACCACCTACAACATAATTGTCTATACTCAAAACTCTCCATAATGTATTTTTTATATAAATAGTATCAGCAAAATTAAAATCAAATATATCTTGCTCATTTAAATTTAAATTGCACTCCATTATCCTTGCTTCATCACTATATATCTCATTTATATAACTTGCCCAATAATCATAATAAAATCCATGCAAACTTACTGTATTCCCAAATACAGGCGTTGTATATCCTGTAGAGAAAAATGGATTATAGTAATCCCAACTTACAATCTTTGTGGAAGATGTTATTGCAGTTAAAGAATCTAAATTATATTGAGTACATAAAGGAAAGGTGTTACCTGTGCTATAAGCCTCAGTATTACCAAGCGTAGTTAATACTCCTGAGTATATTCTAAAGTCATAAGCAACATCTAATCCATCAGTTCCTGATATTGATATAGGAGTACCGCTATAATAAAATAACTTAGGTTTTCCACCCTCTATAGGTTTTCTTGTTTGATCGTTATCCTGTATTTCAAATATACTTGCTACAGCTACTTGTGATTCTGTTCCATTACCTCCCATTAATCCATTAGCTATAAAGGGAGAGTATATACTAAAATTAGTAAAGTCTTTTTGAGCAAAATCATTTCTATTAAAATTTAATCTACTACCCCAAACAGCGTTCCATTTTTTTATGTAGCTATTATTAAAATAATCCTTATCCTCTAAGTCAGTAAATTTTAATTGCTTACTTTGTATCTCATTAGTAGATTTAACTACTTGCTCTTTAGATACATCTAGTTTATCTGTCCAATATCTTGTTACACCTGTATCTATAAAGTCCTGATAAGGCTCTACTAATAGCATTTTAGGGTTGTCTTTATCTACCTGTACTATTAAGTTAAATCTATTTACCAAGTCTTTTACAAAGTCAGCTTGTGTTATATCAGGCATATTTTCCGCCATTACAATCTCAGCATTTACATTACCATTGGTATAAGCCGATTCTCCTAAATTTAAACTCTGTATACTTGCTGAATTTAAAGTAGATGTAGCGGTATTTGCTCCTACTATATCATAGCTATTTACAAAAAATTGAAATTTCCAGGTTTGACTAACTCCAACAGGGAGTAGTGTATTATAAGTATATTGGTAGTTGTTTTGAGTAGCTATCTGTGAATCATAGTCTTGGTTTACTATTGTAAAATATTGATCCTGCGACTCCCATCTTGAGGATATATTCCAAGTATCTATAGTATTACCACCTGAGTCTTGGGTAGCAAAACTTATATCCATTGTTATAGATATATACATATAATCAGTAGGTAAAACATTAGGCGTATCAGGGTTATAGGTAATTGTAAAAGTATTATCTGTTCCTGTACTCCACAGTCCGCTTGGATCATATACTACTGTATTCCAATTAGGAGCATCTAAGTAATATCCTCCTGCATCATTAGATACTATATCTTGTGAATTACAAGTATATCTAAAATCGCCAAATACTTTAGTTCTTACCTTTGAAAATTGAGGAGCTAAAGTCATAAACAGTCTGCTAAACCATTGAGTATCTGTAACAGGAGTTCCTGCTGTATCATCTAATCCAAAAAAACTACTCTTAATACTATATCCTGCCTTTTGAATAATCATATATAGTAGCTTCTGTATTCTTATAGCAGGTTTTAAATCTCCTACCCTTACAGCTCCTAACATACTTAAAGTGTCATTAAAAGTTGTAGATTCACTTGTAATCGCTTCTATAGTGTTAGGGGAAAAAAACATAGCCTCAGAGGTAGGCATTTGGGTATGCCCATAATCTATAACAGGATATACAACATCATTAGTAGTAGTTGATTCTACTGTGGTTAGTCCTGTAGTCCAACTTGTAACTACATTTTGTGCTGTGTTAAAATGGTCTAATTGTCTATCTACTACATCATCAGCATCTATAAATGTATCTCTTAATTTTTTGTTCTTAATATCAGCAAAGAAATTAGCGGTATCTCCAAATACCACAACCTCGTAAATTCTTGCATTTAAATAAATTGCTTTAAGCTGTATATATCCCTCTAATTGAGGAATGGTATCTACTAATATTACCGCCTTAAATTTAGTCTTAGTATTATAAACCAAAGTGTCTAAATTAACATCAAACCAATTCTCAAAAAATGTATTGTTTCTATTAGTGAATGGGAGTTTTATTTTTTGACTAAAATTAGACTTTCTTTGATCTGGCTCTTTTATATCTAACCAATTATAGTTGATTCTAATATTAGGAACTTTATCTAAGTCTAATTCAAAAGCGGTATCAGTTGTTGCTCCTGATGTATCTTTTCTATATACTACTAATCTCGTGTCCATTAGCTATTTGTTCTTACTTTATTAGCGTATTCTAAATTAACTGTATATTGTATTTTAATCTTGTTATTAACACTTGTTTTTTTAGTGTATTTTTTATCTGTAATTACTACAGGATATACCACATTATCATCTGCTAATATTTGCACATTAGTAGATGTGAATAACTCCTCTAACCAAACCCCCTCATCAGGATTAAGCCAATCACTATTTATAGTTAGTTTTCTTGTAGCTTCAGTATATAAAGTTTTCTTACCTCTATCCCAATTATTGTAAGTAAATGTAGCACTATCCCAAGTTCCAGGAACACTACCTGCATCACTTCTTGTTATATCTACGCTTTCTGTTGATTTGCCTCTAAAGTTCATATAATCCCAAGCCCCTAATCTATTACGCCAAGCAAGTCTTACATTATCATATCTTGTGCAACTTTGATGTCTATCATCTACTTTTGCTCCACTACCATATCTATAGAAATAGTATTTATCTGTTTCTTGGTTTCCTGAGCCATCTGCTCCATAGATAACATAATACGCCCAATCTGCAAAATCACTAGGCTGCGCATCATTAACATCTACTTGGTTTTGTAAGTTAGCTGTACCACAACCAAAATATAATAAACTATTTTTAACATCATCAGCGGTAGCCTTACCACCACTACCTGTATCATTAGTAAAGTATTTAGTTGATCCTATTTGCCCTCCTGCACTATTGTAATACTCTATAGCCATCTTTACTAAAACATCTCCATCAGTTATTAATCCATCATTTATAAAAGCTATTGTTAGCTCATCTACATTATCTGCTGCTGTGCTACTACCTCTAACAAATTGAACTCTTGGAGCATTAGTTAAAAACTTCTTTGTAGCTCCACTAGGTATATAGTTTGTTAAAGGATTATTACTACTAGATGGGCTTGTTATAACGTAATTTAACCCACCTACATTTGTTCCTGTATCTGTATAAGGCGTAGAGGCAGGTATTGAGTATACAATTGTATTAGCTTGATTTAATGTTTCTGTAGGAGCAGCGGTAGCAGATGAAGCCTTTTCATAACCACCTACTAATTTAACACCTACTACTTGGCTTGTATTTTGTGAATAAGAATTACTTGTATCTGATATACCTATAGAATGAATACTACCTGCTATTGTTTCTTGATTACCTACATTTTTCTCTTGTGTTTCTAAATAACTTCTAACTATTTTATGAACATCTACTATCCCTATATTTGCTGAATTTTTATGTATTTTTATTTTCGCTTTCTCTACCCAAGTAGAGGCATCTGTTGTGCTAATATATACCTGTGCTATATATCTAAATTTAGCTGCATTATATATAGCAGAGTCACTCTCTTTTAATACAAACACCATAGGGCTATTTGCTCCTGCTAATTGATTTGGTTTCTGTTCTATTGTATACGCCATTTCTTAAAAGTTTAAATCTTCTTCTTTTATTTTTATTGTATTTGGTAACTTACCTACTAACTTCTCTAAGTCTAATCTAAAGGCTTCTGTAAGCTCGTTAGGAAGCGTTTTAAGGGCTTTATTCACAGGCTTACTATAAAACATTGTCCTTTCTAATCCACGCCTTTTTATGCTATATCCTATTCCCCAAGCAGCACTATTTATATTGCTATCCCCTAAACTAACAGGCTTGTTCTTAATCCAACCTTTAATAGCGTTAACCATATCTCCTCCAGGATTAGCATATTTAAATTTAAAAGGGCTTGCTCCTCCTCTTGCATTACCACTACCTTTAAAGCCACCTACACCAACAACCCCTTGATCGACAAACTCCCAATAATCACTTGCTCCACCAAACTCAAAACCAAAAGTAATTGTACTACTTGAGCTTTTCATTTTGTAGTGATAATCATTAAACAAAGTATTTGCCCGTGTTCTTTTGCTCTTTTGATTTAATATCTTTCTACCCTCTTTAATAACATTAGAGCCAAAACTTGTTAAGGCTTTCTCTAAGTGTTTAACATCTCCCTTTATAAATTTACCATCAGGGCTTCTTAATTTTAATCTTACAGCCATTATGTATTAGGGTTATTATCTGATGGCTCTATAGGAGCATTACAGAGGTTATTAGCATTGTTTACTTGTATTGACATTGAGGTACTCCAACCTGTAAGAATATTAGCAAATCTTGCAGTAAAAGGCTCAGTAGTTATTGGTAGCTCTAAAACAGCTTCATCAGGCACATAGCTAAACTTCTTACCGCTATCTCCTCCTGATGTTTGTAAAGCTAAGTTCTGTCTAAATTCAGCTACTACATCTTGTGTTGTTTGCAATGTGCTTGTCCATACTGCATTCCTGTTTGTTAAATCCTCTTTAAGCATATCTAAAACAAAGATTGTAAATGAGTATGTTAATACTCCCATATCAATAGTAGCTGTTCCTGGCTCACAGTATAGTATAGGAAAATCAGCCTGGTCTAATTTATTTATATCTACCTCATCTAAGAATCCTGAATGAAAAGAGTTAATTAAATAATGATTAGTAGCTATATTACTAAAATCATCTATTATGTTTTTTAATGTTACCATAGTTATTGTTCTTTACACTTTCTTTATCTTGTTGGTAACATAAGTAGGTTAATACTAAATAAAACTCTAATTCTGTTACTTTTTTTATTTTTAATATATCATCATTCGCCAAAGCAAACACAACATTATACCAACCCCATTTACCCTCTAGCGTTTTGCCCTCAATCTTTGCCTCTCCCTCCGTAAATATCTGACTGAAGCGATTGGTAGTTTTTTTCCTAAACGAAAAAAAAAACTCAATGCTGACATTGAGGGAAGTATTGGGAACTCTAAAAAGGATTCCTCTATTTCTTCACTTGGGCTATAAGGCTCTATCTTATATCTTGTACTACTCTCTTTTTCAATAGGGCGATATAATATGCTCATTATCTTATGTATGTTCTTATGAGCCTCCTTACAATATTCTTCAATATCAATATACTCTCCCATTGTTATCTCACTAAGATTAGGAATAAAGCCATACTTCTTTCCATTCCATTCTACTTTCTTTTGTAGCCGATCTGTATTTGGCTTTGAGGACATTAAGAATCTTAACTCTTTAGCTATTTTGTTTATATCCTTAACTTCCATTCTTTCCAACATCTCTCTTTTAATATCGCAAATAATACAAATCACTTGTATATTAAACTCTTGCTCCCCTAACTTTTTTTTCCTTTTCTTTAACCTTTGAAACTTGTTATACATCTTAATACTTATGTCATTCCAAGTAGTAGGTATTTCAATGCTTACTTTTTCTTTTCCCATTTTAATAGTATATATATTTAGTTAATAATCGTTTATAATATGTAATATTGTCCACTATAGTTAGTCATTAGCTTATTTAAAGCAACATATCTAACAGCATCTATAATGTGATCCTTTTGGTTAGTAGCAGGTTTATTTACTATATGTCCGTTCTTATCCGTAAGCCATTTGTAGTATTTAAACTCGTTTAATGTGTTTGTGCTATTCTTAGTTATATGTAGTTTAAAACGCCTTAAAATGTCTATTCCCATATTAATAGAGTCTGCTCCTTTCTTAGCTCCTTTGATATTAAAGTTTTGTCTATGCAGTTCTTCTATTGATTTAGGCTCTGCACTATCTGCTATGATTTCTGTTTGTCTTGTTATATTTAGTTCTCTTAGCCTTTCTGCTATATCTTGGTTTGTCAATCCTTTGCTATATATTAGTTCATTAATATACAAATCATCATTTAATTTATATACTTCTGCTATTGCTGTAGGATCATTACTGTAGCCAAAGTCCATTCCTATTGCAACTAACTGAGCTTCAGTAGGTACATTATTAGTTATCTCAAATTGTCTAAAGATAGTTTCTGTAGGCTGAGCCATATCCCCAAGTCCGTATATCTTCCAATAGTTACTATCTAACTCCCTAAGCCTTTCTATTTCTTTTATTGTTTCATCAGGTATAAAAGGATTGTCTAAATATGTTGATTTAATAAATGTACAATCATCTCTATTCATTACCCTATCATATATCCAACTATAAGGGTCAGATGGATTAAAGTCTAAATATATCTTTTCTGTACACCTTAAGGACAACTGAATGAAGTCCTCAAACGCAAACTCTGTTGCCTCATTAAGCCAAAGGTAATTCCTCTTTCTACCTCTAACCTTTGCTGGCTGGTCAACTGAAATAAACTCTATTGTATTATTATTTAGTTTGTAAGTAAGCTCTGACTTATTATGATTGTCAGGATTGTATAAGTTATGATGCTCTAAGATATTAAAGAAGTCTCTATAGGCAGAAGATTTAAGGGCAGGCAAAGTTTTTCTACAAATAGTATATACCTTACCCTGTTCCTGTAATGCTTTCAGGATAATTAACTGTGCTAAAGAATAAGTCTTACTACTTCTAGTACCCCCTTGATTTACAACGATTCTAGTATTAGCATTAAGATTCTTCTGTAGTACTACTGTTCCCTGTAGGTTTAACGATTTCAATTTCTATCTTATTTATTTTTTCTTCATTAGAAGTAAGGTTTATATTCTGCTTTTGTATATACCCTCTTTTATGCCCTTTATGTTGTAGATAGAATATAATACTCTTTTCCTTTAGGTTTTGTATATTCTTAAATAATTGACTTTCTACAAAGTCTAATTTAACGCTATCTATCTCATCTACTTTCTTTCTAAATTCTTCATCTTCTTTATACCATTTATAGAAACTTGACCTACTTATATTTGCTTTACTACAAGCTGTAGATACTATTCCTAATGAGTTCTCTAAACTCTCTATTAACATTTTTTTCTTTATGTGTTCTTTTTTGCTCATTTTATTAAATTTATTTTATAGTTACTTTATATCCCTTGCCTTTTAAATCTTCATATAATTCATTAGCTAATACTGCATCATCTTCTTTTACTGTTATTGTTATTGGCTTATCTTCATCTATTTTGTCTATATTGAATCCTAGCTCTATGTCTTTAAATCCCCATTCCTTTAAATCTACTACATCAAAGTTACTTAGTAAATCCATATCCCATTCTCCACCATTTTTATTTAGCCTTACATTTAACTCTCTTTCATCTTCTTGGCTTAGGTTTACGCTTACTGTAGGCACTTTCTCAGCTCCAAGCTCTCTTAGTATTCTTAATCGCTGATGTCCACCTACTACTACATTCTGCCGATCAGGATTGATATTTATTATAATAGGGTCTACACAACCAAACTTTTCCATAGATGCTTTTAAATCCTCGTATTGCTTATTGCTAATCTGTCTTGGATTGTACTCAGCAGGATTAAGACTGTTTATGTTTACTAATGTAATTTTCATATAAGTATTTTTTAATGTTTTCTAAATGTTGTATTCTACAGTATGTGTTAAACTCTTTATCTGTTTCTGCAAGGTTATGACAATCTCTACAAAGAGCTACTAAGTTCTCTACATAGTCTTTACACTTGCTAGAGCCTAAACCTCTTGCTTGTATATGATGAATGTCTACAGCTTCAGTACCACACATCTCACAGCCTATAAAGTCGCTTTCATCTAAGTAAAAAAAAGTCATATATACCTTAGTATGGTTTCTCATTTAAATAGTCCTATTTGTTCTGTTTTATTTTCTTTTAAATCTATTAATGTTTGAAATATTGTTTTTCCTGCTTCATAATCTACTAGGTTTCTAGAGATTTTTCTTTTACTTTGACTACCCTTATATTTATTAAAGTCGTAATCGTGAAATTTAATTAGCCTTTTCATTTCATCTTTGCCTTTACACATTTGTATTTTTCTATTTGTTAATATATTTGGTAAATTAAAATTAGTCCAATATAAGTGTCTATGCCTTTGCTTTCCAGGTATTAAACAGTCATAATAAGGTATAACATTTTCAACACAATAACTACCTTTAAATCTTGGCTCTTTTCCTTTTATTACTGTTTGTAATAATATAATTTCTTCGTAAAGTTTCATATCTGGGTACATAGTTTTTACTTTAGTATTCCACCCTCTAGCTCTACTATGAGTAGGACAAGGAGGGCTGCTCCAAATAAAATCGTATTCTTTATAGTGGTCTAATAAATATTGATGAGCATCTGCTACTATTACTTTATCATTAGGGAATCTTTCTTGATACAATCTTGCAAGTTCTTCATCTAATTCTACAGCAGTAACTTCTATATCATCTTTTACTTCATTCCATTTGTATCTATTTCCACCTAAACAGGCATATAAATTAAGTATCTTCATCTTCCTTGTCCTTTATATTTCTTTACATAATTTTTACTACTCTTATTAAAAGAGGTTTTGCTTTTCTTGTGTCTGCCGTGATGTTTCTTTTTATTTGGGCTAAATCGCCATACATTCTTTTTCATACTTTACAAGACTTTTCATAAACCTTTTTAAGATTTGTCATTATTTGCTTATTACAAGGGCTACAGCTTTTCCATTGTGGATCAACACCAAATACTCCTTTATATAAAGCTGATACTATTCCTCTTTCAGCAGGGGTTAACATTCCTTTTTTATCTACAGCAGGTACTACTTCATCATAAATCTTGATTTCATCTTCTGTGAATTGTCTTATATTACGAAAGTTTGGAAACATTTGATTAAGCTGTTTTCTTCTTTCTTCACAGCCACAGTCATCTCCTAACACCGCCTTAGCTACTTTATCTATTCCTGTAGCCTTTGTAATCTTTGCTATAGTATCTCCTAATCCTTTATTTTTATCTTTCATATTTTAAATATTTAAATGTTATATAACTAATTAATGGTAGTATTAATATTAGTGTAAATATGTTTATATGACTTTCTCCACAAAAGCCAAATAAGTGTTCTATAAATTCAATCATTTAATTTTTCTTTTAAATAGTTTTTCACAATTCTTACTGATTTTCCTAAAGTGTTTCTATTAATCTTTGTAGCCATCTGCATAGTAGTTAAACTAAATCCATTCAGATAATATATTTTAAATATTTGCACATCAAACCAATTTAGGTTTTTACATTTATCATCTATCCATTTAAGCCTTTTCTCCATTGTCTTTAACTCTTCCCAGCTACTTGACTCATTTACAACCCCTTTATTAAATATATAATTTTCTTTATACTGTTTCCTTAGCTTATAATGTCTTTTGTATTTAGTGTAAAAAGGAGAGGTTGAAGAATGGTACTGATTAATCATAATTCTTACGATATAATACAGTAACTCTTCCCTCTTTATTAAACCATAAATCAACCCCTCTTTTTTACTATACAGCTCTAACAATACTTCGTGCAACAAATCTTCATAGTCAGGATATTTATTAGAGGTTAGCTTTCTACTAATCTCTGTTAGTTTGGTATACTTTTTGCTTATATATATATTTAACTTTAACACAGTTTAGGTACACCAAGTTCTAATAATTGTTCATACTCCCACAATCCAAGTCTACTCCCCTCTATTTCTACATTCGTATCATACTTAGAGCATAACTCTTTTACTTTTTTATATATATACTTATCATAATCTACTCCCTCAAAATCTGTTTCTAAATCTCTAAGTATAAATGTTTCTCCTTTTTTACCATCATCAACAAAGAACACAAAACAATGTGTAAATATTTTATGGCTAGGAGTTCTAATATTTTTATAAAATCTAAATGGTCTCATTTTTATATGCGTTTATTATTTCTATAAATTGCTCTAACGATCTGCAAACTATCGCTTTGTAGTTTCTAGCGTTTAATTTAGCTATCCATTCTTTCTGCTCTTTTGTGGGTTTATTATATCCTACTTTAAGCTCTATCATTAAGCCATTGTATTTATCATTGTTAGATGGCTCAAAAATAAGAATGTCAGGCACTCCTTTTGAATAGTGTTTAGATAACATTCTTTTTTGTTTCCAATTAGACTTACCTAAAAACACTCCCCCAAGCGTACAAGTAAATAACATTCCTGTATATTCTAAGTATGTAACTATACTATTTTGTAATTCTACTTCTTTCATAAACTTTCTAATATTTCTTTACATAATTCATAAGGCACTATACTTCTTTCATAATTACCTTTTAATCCTTGTGTTCCTGTTTTAGATCCTCTTGGAGCTTTTTCGTGATGACAGTCACAATCTTTTTGTCTATAATTACACATAGCTCTAGGCTTCCAACCTTGTAATTTATTGTCCTCACTTAATAATGTGTTTTCTTCAAGTATAAAATTGCTCCAGATGTCGGTGGGTTTTAATTTTGAATCTCCGTATTTACAATAGCAAACAGTAGTTCTTGGTATATTTTTTACAACATCTAATTTTCTTAATTTCCCTCTTGGGTTTTCTATAAAAAAATAATCAGGCTTAAAGTAATTAATTATATCTAAAGTCTTTTGAACTATCTGAACTCCTAATTTAGCTTGTTCTGTTTTTGGCGTATGGTCTTTATACCAATGATGTCCTATACTTGCTACACTAAAATAAGTACACGGAGGGCTAGCCCAAATTACATCAGGCTTAAAAGGTACTTTAGAAACATCAAATTCTAAAATATCAACTACATAATCTATTTTGTCAAATTTCTTATAATCAGTAGTAAAAGTTTCCATACCCATTTCCTCAGCTACTTTACTGAAACTTCTACTACCTGCAAATAATTCTAAAACTTTCATTTTCTTTGATCTATAATTATTGTTAATTGAACTAATAATAAATAAATGTGAAACTCAAAATATGGGCGAACTTTATCAGGCTCAAAATGTCTTACACCTATCATCAGTCCATTCCATATTAAGGTTATTATTACATTCATCTTTTAATCCACTTTATTTTACCATCATAGCTATTTACTTTCTTTTCATATCCTAAGCTCTCTAAATGCTTGTAATAGCTTCTAAGGGCTGTATGGTCTTGCTCTAACCTTTTAGCAAAGTGAACATCATAATAATCAGGATATTTAGGCTCTGATGATTTACTACCTTTATCAAACTTTGCATTGTTTCTACACCACCTTTTGTATCGTAAAGATGTGTTCCAAGTTTTCTCTAGCTCCCATCTCATTTTACCCTTACTATTTTCTTCTGTCCAATAATCAACAAAATCTTCTACATAGTCTTTAGGCTCTAATGTTTTTAAATCATTTAAAAATTTATCCTTTGGGGATATACTATTATTATTCTTTATTATTATTTCTTTATTCTTATTAATAGTTCGTAAGTTTTTTAAAGTCTTGTTATTAAAATTTTCACATTCTAGTATTGAAGTTTTTTGAATACTAGAGTTTAAGTTTTTTAATATCTGAGATTCATCTATTTTAAAATATAGTTTAGCTGGTACACCCTTTCTTACAACTTTTAGTATGCCCCATTTTGTAAGTGTAGCTATAGCTTGTTTTATTTGATAGTAAGAAAGAGTGGTTACACAGCTTATGTTTTCTGTAGTACAAAAAAACATTCCATCTTTTAATTGCCCTTGTTCTTTAAAGTAATTCTGTTGCTGATATAAGTGAGAGAGAACAACATTAGCATCTATTCCAAAGGCAACTAAAAGAGATTTATTTAAGATAAGAAACGGAGTAGATGCTAATATTGATTTTTTCATTGTGTGTTAAATATATAATATATTTTATATAATTATTAAGTACATTATATATTAGTTATTAACATAGCATTGTTAAAAAGGAACTTCAACAGGTTTCTTTTTGTTTAAAACCCATTCTTCAAATTCTTCTGCTGTACCAATAACTTGTGCTGTTGTACAACTTGATCCTGAATGGAAATCTACGGCTGCTTTTAACATACTCTGTCTAATGATATACTTTTGTCTATCATCATTATTAGTATAGTTAGTAGTAAAACCTCCACCATCAGGAATGATTTTTATAGAGCCTTTTTCATTCTTAGAGTAGTTGTATTCTTTACCTACTTCTAATCTATGATTATCACTCTTTTTAAAGATAGTTCCCATAGTACCATCTTCAAACTCTAGGTCAAACTTATAAAAGTCTTTCCAAGTTCCATTAGCTTGAATGTTAGTCAATTTTGATTTTGTCATTTTATTTAGTATTTAATTAATAATTCGTTAATATCCACATTTAGTATATTACATAATTCTAACAATTCCGAAACTTTAAAAGTTCCAGGATTCTCAATTTTATTTAATACACTAGGGTATGACAACCTTAATTTATCAGCAAGTTCTACCTTTCTGATTTTATTTCTAATCATTAGCCTATAGATAGATTCTCTTATATCTTGACTTGTACTTAATACTTTATATTTCATTGTCTTTCTTATTTATTAATATTGTAATCATATCGTAATACTTATTATACGTTTTATTAAATGTAACTTTTACAGCAGGGCGCATAACATATCCTATGAATTGATCGTAATTATTTTTATATAGAGTTTCGTATTTATCTCCATATATTCTTTTACATTCTTCTAAAGCTAAATGTTCAGCTAATTCTTTTAAATTTATATTTACCATAATAATTTATTTTTATAAATATATATATAATTTTATAAAACTGTTTATTTTTTAACAATTAAAGTTAGCATAATCTACAGCATCTTGTATTAAATAATATCTTTTAAACCTTTTCTTTTGCCCATACAAATTAACCCTCTTTTCCCATTTATCAAGTATGGTATAGCCATCTTCTTTAAGGTCTCTAACAACGCCCTGTAGATCAATTATAAATAACTTAGTAACGCACTCTAAAGAAGTAATACTCTCATTCTCCTTTAGGTATTTTAATAATGTTTCTTTTTGTGTCATATCTTGTCTATGTATTTGTTTAACTGTTTTTTCATATAAGGCACATCAAGGGTATGTAATAGTTGATATGTAGATACTTTAATAATTACTTCATTACCATTATCATCATACCCCCCTATGTGGGTTTCCTCGCCATCACAAGCAAATGTAGTTAGCTCTGATGTTTCTATATACTTTACTCCCATTACTCTTTAGACTTTAAATAATCTTCATACTCTCTCATCACTTCTTCGTGGTCTATATCCTCTCCATAAGCTCCTTGTATAATATCTTCCATAAAAGATGAGCCTATTATTTTGATTTCGTTATGTGGCTTTAAACTTACCACAGCTAACATATCATCAAGTTGTTTTTTAGTACCTGTAAACACAGAGCTTTGGTATCGGCTACTTGGTAAATCTGTAAAGTTCTCTCCTGTAATATGATGTCTTGCAACCTCTAAGAAAGTTCCATTATAATCAATATAATCTATTCTCCATTTAGCTCTTATGGTATCGTAAAATTCAGGGTTACTTAGTTCTTCTGAACGTGCTGACTTTCTTCTATATTCTTCCATATACCTATCAAATTCACTTATACTATCTCTTTCCTTTTGTAATTGTGTTAATTGTTTTTTCATATCGTTTAACATTTTATTTATATTTTTCATCTTATTTATTATTTATATTATTTAAAAAATAATCTTCTATAATTTCAGATAATTCAAATCTTAATTTTTCAGATAATCTAATTCCATTTAATTTAGGCAAACCACCATTATAATTACAATTATATAATTTGTTATTATATTTAACTTTATACTCTGTATAAAATTCATACATTTTACTACTTAATATTTTCATTTCTCTTTTAGTTTTTAATTTATATTATTTATTACTTTTCTTATTATTTATTACTTGTATATACCATTCAGCAAAAAGTCTACCTGATTTGCTACTATCTTGATAACTTCTTGAAGGGATAAAATCTTTAAAATCTATATACTCTGATTGGTCGATAGTTAATTTACCAAATTGATATTTGTTTTTAATACCTAATTCATCAAAAAGTTCTTTTATTTTATATAGGTTAGGCATACGAACTTCGTTACCTCTTTCATTTTTTTCACCTAATGACTTTGCTAATAAATCGTTATATGTTTTTAAATTTTTCATTTCTCTTTTAGTTTTAATTATTATACAACAAATATATATAATATTTTTTATAAAACAATAAAATATTTAATAAACTTTATTAACAAGAAATTGTTAATATCATAGCTCCATAAGTAGATTTATGGGGAGCTTACCATTATTTAAGACTACACCACAACCTATAGCAGGTTTTTTACCATACTTAGCATAAGCCATAGCATAAGATTCGTGATTAATACCACAGCCTACCTGCATACCAAATACTCTAAAGTTCTGCCCTACATAGTGTTCACAATAAGCCTGTGTATGTAAATGTCCTTGCACAGTATTCATCATATCTGCTCTACATTTAGTCCTTGCAGTACCCCCCTCTCCGTGTAAATACTGCACTCCATCTTTAACATATCTTTCTACAAAATTCCAATTAGGAACTTCTAATACTTCTTTGTAACTTTTAATCCATTTACTTGGGATTGCTGAGGTTTGAGCTTTTCTCATTACCATTCTATCGTGGTTTCCTATGATTACAGTAGCTCTTGGGAACTCTTTATACCACCTTGCTATCCTTTCTATAGCTAATTCTAACTCTTGTTTACCTGAATATTCAGCATCTATATTTACTTCGTGGAATGAGCTATAGTGGTTATCCAAACAATCTCCAATAAATACTACTTCTGTACAGTCAAACTGTTCATATTTAGATACACAAAATTCTAAGTATTTATCTAAGCAAAAAGGCTCGTGTAAATCTCCTATTACTAAAACATTATTTACTACACCACCCTCAGAAACTCTCATTTCTTGTATTAAGTCGTGTTCTGTTTTAGTTAATCTAAGTCTATAGTCTTTTTTGATAATTTATTTTTTAAGTTTCTCAACCGATCTACCACCAAAGTATGCCCCAATAATAGTTATTAAAACTAATTGTAGTAAATCTGTCCATTTTTCTTCTACCTGAAAGGTAATACTACCACTATCTATGAATACAAGTAGCATAGTACAAGCAATAGAAAATACCAATACAAGAGGTCTTACATTTTTACTTAGCCAACTATCGCTATTCATATCTGCTTCCCATCTTTCGCTTACATTCTTCTCTACCTCTACCTGATGATTTACCATTAATTCTTTAATCTTTCTTTTAGCCTCTAATTTTTCTTCTTTAGATGTGCTTAGATTGTCTAATACACCCCCTACAGATTCTACTAACTTATCTGCCCCTCCTCCGAATATTGTTTTTAGTATTTTCATAATCCCCTTTCTATTGTATGGTATTTATATTTTGTTCTTCCGTTTTCTTTATACGCTTCAAGTAAACTCTTTCTGTTGTGTTCGTGATTATAGCTAATATGAATCCAACTAAACTCAAACTCATTTATCATTTGGTCAAATGGTAATCCTAATTCTATAACCTTATCCCAAATAGCCTTATTGTCCATTACCCCATCTACTCTAAATTGTAAATCCGCTGCCTGTCCTTTACAATGTTGGCTTCGTTTAGAGCCTTTTATGAGCTTATTTAGGCTTTCTGAACGATAACCGCTTGTGATTCTAATTGGCTTGTTTAAACCCTCTCTAAGTGGCTGTAGAACGAACTTAACTAATAGTTGTATGTTTCGTATGTGTTCAGCGTTTGGGGAATTGTCTATATCATTTCTAATTGCTGTTACACTTTTAGTAAATTCTTGTAGTGTAAAGTTCTTTGATAGAATCATTATCTAAATTTAGAGATTATAATGCTGTCTATTACAGCTTGAATTTCTTGTTTATCAACATCTATTTTGAACATAAGATTACCTTTAAAACGCTTTATTTCTTCGGTCTTGTTGAAAACTATTATCGTGGGTAATACTTTAATCTTGTAAGATTCTGCTAAGTCAGGATTGTCCTCTATACATACTCTGTACTTCCTACAGTCTTTAAGGCTGCTTAAGAAATAGCATTTGTTACTGTCGTTCCAATCAGCCCAAAACTCAACTACTATAGGCTCTGTGGACATTTGAGCCTCCTTGAGTTCAGCTTTGTCAATAAGCGATTGGCTAAAACATTGAATAGGTACTACCCACAATAATATGTAAAAAAGGTATCTCATTTAAGCTCGTATACTCTCTCCTCTATCTTCTCAACCTGCGTTTCTATTTTATCTAATTTCTCTGCATTTCCCATCACAGTAGTCGATATTAGCTCCAATTTCAAGTCTAATTCCTGTCTTGTTATTTCAGGATCAGGGATTTCTACTTTAGGTAGTTCCTTTGCTGCTTCTATTTCCATACTGAGTGAGTAATACATACCAATAAAACTTGATGCTAAAACCACAATTCCAACAATAGATTTTATGGAGAGTAAAAACTTGCTATCCTCTGAGATTTCTTTCGCCATAGTTTAACACTTTTTACAGTTATTGTCAGCAATACCTTGTCCAATAATTAGTGCTACTGTAGTGATTACTAAAGTATTCATTTTAGTATCGCTAATTCCAAAACTGTCAGAAAACAATATTAACATAACAGTTACAAAACCATACCAAAATTTTCTTGATTTAATAAATTTTAAGATTATTTCTTTCATTTTTATTTTATTTTAAAGTTAATTTTTCCATTCTCTATATATACATTTTCTCTTTTGTATATCTCCTTTCCATTTAAATTATATATTTTATTTTCGTTTTTCGTTTTTTGCAGTAGCTCTAAAATACCTGTATTTCCACAAGGTAATCCTGTAGCACAATCAATATATTCAGTAATATATAAAGTGTCTATAATAGGGATTTCTATATATACAGTATCGCAAGGCACATAGTCATATACACCACAATCTTCTAAAGTTGTAGGCACTGTATCTGCCTCATCTGATCCATCAACACAGTCTAACCAACCATCGTTAAGATAATAGAGACCATTATAGCCATTAGGTACACAACCATTAGGAGAATACTGTGTCCAATTAGCTTCATCATTACCACAATAGAATCCGTTTTGCTCAACACATAATTCACAATTCGTTTGACTAAATCCATAACTACATATAAATACAAATAACAAAAATAATTTTCTCATACTAAAATATTAAATAATTAAACCCAAATTTGAACTCCTGTATAGGCTTTTCCCAATACTCTAAATAAGTTCCCTCTACAAATACACCTAAATTCTTTGTAATTCTCCATCCTGCAACTAATCCAAAATCAACATCTGTCGGAGTACCCTGATAATCATAAGAATAATTATCTAATCCATAATGAAAAGGCATTACATTTAGCCATCCGTGAATCCAATATTTATCACTATAGTAATAATAAGCTGTTCCAATAACCACAGAAAGCTCTGTAACGTTTCCTAATGAGCTTAATTGCTCTCGGTTATACTGAGCTATAGCAGAGCCAAAATAGTGCTTAAAAAACTCATCATTTGAAGTTGCTATTAATTCTCCATCATTAAACCAATGATGACTACCCATTACAAATTGAGTTGAATAACCAAAATCTTCTGCTAATTCTTGGAAAGCACTCTCTCCACTTACCCAAAAATCCTCAATAGGGGTTATACCATAGACAGGATGATTTCTTCCAACAGCTCCAATAGTAAAATCAAAAGCTCCTTTATTCACTCTAAACCTTGTGTCAAAAGATATATATTCTAAATCTCTACTCTCATCATTTTTTGCCTGTATTTTAGTAACACATTTATCGCCTAAGTATCTGAGCCAGAAATCTCTATTAGTGTATGTTTCACTACGATTACGAATAAAAGAATAATTAAACAAATACTCCCAACCATTATTATTACCAATGGTAGTATTATCTCCAACGCTTTTTTCATTACCATAATACCAAGTTGTAAGTTTTTGCTCATAATTGAATCTTGCAATTTTCCTGATTCCGATTGTAAAGTTGTAGTCATAAGGATTGATTTGAGTTGTTTCTTCATAACCTTTGTTAACAGCTATGTAATCTTGATCCTCTACCATACTTGTGTTAATACTTCCTGATGAATAAAAAGTAGCGTACTTAAAGAATTGAGCTTTACAAGTTCCTGCTCCTAGTATAAATACTATTAATAAAAAATATATATGTGTATGATTTATTTTCATATTATAAAACTTTTGTATAAGCGTATGTTACATAAACCTCAGCACTCCAACCCCCATTAAAAGCTGCATTACTCCACATAGAAAAAGCCGAATTAATTATACTTGAGCCTTTTACTCCGTGTGTAGCTTGATTACCACCATACATATAGGTATTAGAAGAAGTTTGACTACCCATAAACCTAGAAGATATACCATAATATTGTGCATCTTGTGATGGATCGTAGCCAAAAATCAAATTAGAATTTGAGCTTTCTGTAGAAGATGCATAGGTAGTTATTACAGTAACATTATATACAGTTATCATATAACCACTTAAAGCTCCTACTAAGGTTTTAGGAGAGCTATCTAAAGCCTGAGCCTCTGCATTACTAACAGAAATTTTATCTGTTTGTATAACATATTTAAAATCTGTTTTTTTACTTGTTCCCTGAGCGGAAGAACTCGTATCAGATACATCTACCACCATTAATAAATCGCCACTACCTGCCTGTTCTGCTAATTCTGTTTTGTCTGTCAGTTTTTGATTCGCCATAACTATCTAAATATTTTTTTAGTTTTTGTTCGTTATTTTTCCTTTGTTTTTTCTTTTGTTTTGTTTGCATAATTTAGCAACATATTGTTATATCTGCTCCTTGTAAAAAGGATTTTGTTTTATTGCTCATTGGAGCAACGTCTAAATTTAAACCTGCATAGTAGTTCTGTGATGTCGGCTGAAGATCTGAGCCTGTGTTTGTTTGATACTCAGGCAGACTACTTGTATTGTTTCTTATGTAATCAATCAATCTCTCTCTGTAGAACTCTGCTTGATCCATACTTGCATTAATTAAAGGTTTTAAATCACTATGAGATACACTTGAGCCTTGTTCACTTGACATTGTTACTACAGAATTATTAACCATTCTAAGTCTAAGGAATGGTAATACAGTAGCAAAGGCAAACTGCACTAAAGCAGGCTGTATATATGTTTGTAAAAGCGTAAGATATGCTCCTGATAAACTACTACCTTGTATATCAGATATTAATTTGTCATTTAAATCAGTTCCAAGCACAGGTAATATGTACCTATCCTGAGCCATTAGTATATAGGGTAGTAATAAGTTGTCATCAACGCTACCACCTAACGCTGTGTCTTTCTTGATTCTATCTGTGCTTATAAATAATGTATGTTGTATCGCCATAATTTTTAATTGTATTTACCTCTTGTTGGAGTATTAATAGGAGCTATAGTTGGAGCAGGAGTTCTTGGCTCTTGATCTTTAATCTTTCTCCAGCTTGAAGCGAATCTACCACTATTAACCTCTGACAAAAAGCTGTTTCTAAACATATTTAAACTACCATTAGGAAGATATGCTCCTCCTTTGTAAGTCTTTCCATCTATTGTTACTTGTGTTCCTTTAGGTACTCTTTTTCTTATATAGAATTTTCTTACAAAATAATGATGACAATAAGCCCCTCCTTTCCATTGGAAAATATCGTATGTATTTGCTCCATTTATACCAAATCCTTTATTTACATTTAAATTTTTAGCTTGTTTTAAATTATTGATCGTATATAAAGTTCCTGCTTTACTTAATCTTACCATTTGTTTGCAAAAATCTCTACTATTAGCTTTTAAATTTCTAGAGTATCTATATAAAACCCTTATTAATCCTGCATTACTATCACTTGTAGGGCTATCAGGATTTGATGGTATTCTTCCTGCACTTGCAAACTCATAATGTTTGCTTAAATGTTGATTTGTAAAGGCTTGAAATTTCTCCTCTGTTTCTGTGCTACTATCTTCAGCCTCTATTTCCCCTAACTCAAACCACTCTTTTTCATCAACCTCTGTACTTTTTAAATTAGATAGTATTACTTTAGCATCATCATCACTTAAATTCTTCTCTACATTTTCTATTTCCTTAACTTTTCTTTTAGCCCAATCAAAACCTCCTTCTCCACCCCAAAGTAACCAAGCTATTTTACCTGCACTTGGATAACCTTTATCTCCTTTTTTAAAACCCTCTCCATTTTTTATTGACTCTTCTTGTCTACTAAAAAACGAGTACATTCTTTTGATTGTTTGAATAGATAGATTTTTTCCATTCATTATATCCCTTGCTCTTGCTACACCAACCTCAGTACCACCTCTACCATACTCTTTTCGCAGTTCAAGTCCTTTCTTAGCCTCTCTCATCATTTGTTTGGTTGGCTTTCTGTCTATATCATCTAATGCCTTAAATTCTTTTTTTATAGGCTCTCCTTTATCTTCTGTATCTATTCCTTCTTTCTCTTGGTCATCTTCACTAACTTTGGCTACTGTTTCAATATCAATAAAATCAGCAGGTTTAAGCGATTTAAAGTATAAGTCAAGGTTTATATCACAAATACTAAAAACAGCTTGTAAACCGCCTAAAAGTGTGTTTTGGAATGGTCTGATGACAGTATTTGAAAAAAGTGAAAATGAATCTCTAAGCTCATCAGCATTATTACCAAAACCACTACCATCTCCTTTTACTCCAAATAATAATGGGCTAGTAACTCTGTGTCCTGTTAAAACCTTTCTAGTAGTTTCTGTAGATAAGAATTGGTAGCTATCAGAATTGTCATTAGCATTGATAGGAACTATCTCAGGAGCTGTGTCTTTACCATCATTAAAAGTTATAAGAATCTTTCCTGCATTTCCTGATCCTCCAAACTTAGAATTTATCTGTCTTTCTATAGTTCTTCTTTCCTCTCTTGTAGGTACTCCATTAGCGAAGTTTACAGCCATACTAGGAAACATACCCGATTTGATATTAGATAAGTGAAATTGAGCAATCTCCATATCTAACTGAATGTAAGAAGTAGAGCCTTGATAGTCAGGTAGTGAATAATAATAACTACCAGGAGAATAATCTTTGATACATAATACTTGACTAGCACTTGTTCTGTCCTTTTCATCAAACGCTTTATATGTTCTTGGTTTGTGCTTTCTAGTATTTGTCCAATCTGCTGAATAATAATACTCATTTACTCTACCATAACCATCAGTCTTTCCACTTCTTATATATTGTGCAGGTATATGATACATTTCTACAATCTTAGTTCTTGGCTTGTTCCATATCGTATTAACATAACACATACCAAACAACTTTAGATCAAAAGCTAAACATTTTAATAAATCTTTTTGCGAATGTCCTAGTAAAGACATAAGCCTTAGCCATTGTTCCTTATGTTCTTCACTATCTTGTTTATCAGTAGCATCTAATCCCTCTCCATAAATCATAGCTGAAACGCCTTTAATAATAGCATTGTTGATACTACTACCATTGTATAGTTCTAATAAGTATTGAGGGTACATATTATCTGTACCAAATTGAACCCAATCCTTGTTTGCTGTTTCAGTAACAGCAGGTAGATTAAACTCTGCTAAATGTATTACTGATATTTCTGTGTTATTTTTCTTTTTCATTAGTTGGTATAATTAGGAGTCCAAGTTTGTACACCATATTGAGCATTTCTATTATCTACTGAAGCTGAAGCAGGTTTACCCAAAGTAGTCATTTCAACCTCAGTCAAATCATTTGTTGTATAAGGGTTATAAGAAACAAAAGCAGGATTTAAATAACTTGCCCAACTAGATGAGTTTGTGACTATATCCCTATTCTCATCAGTACAAAGTAAAACAGGTTTTATTTCAGGTATTAAAGTTACATCAGAATCATCAGTATCTATTTCAAGCGAAGTAGAGTAATAAACCTTAATGTCGTATATGTCTTTTGTAGGTAATACTACATTACCTGTGTATTTATTACCTGATATATCCATAGTTTGTGTACCTGTCCATTTAGGCATATAAACAGTACAACCAAATTTAACATATCTATCATTACTTTCATATACAGGACTTGAAAAGTCTGCATTTGTTGGTCTTGCTATAATTGATCGTTGATAGTTATTATTTCTTCCTGTAAATTTTAACACAATCCAAAAAGTAGAAGATGGTAAATCCACATAAGCATTTAGGTTTTCGTAAAACCATAAATAGTTTTGTGTAAAAGGGAATAATACGAAATCTGCTTTATACATTATCTTTCCATAGTTTATCTTGATACTCTCTTATTACTTCTAATTTTTCTTCTTGTGTTGTAGCCTTGTCAAACTTCTCATTGTACTCAGCAAACATTTCAAAATCAGGAACTTTAGTCGGTATACTCATTATAAGAATCTGTTTCTATTTTAACTTCTTTTTTTTTCTTTTTTGGTTTAGGAGTATCTTGTTCAAAATACTTCTCTTTTACTTCATCACTTAAATTTTCTATTTGATGAGGTCTTAATTGACCATAAGCCAAATTCATATTTAATGGTTTATAGTCTTTGTATTGTTCTTTTACTTTCCAAGCCATAATATTGTCTTTTAATAGTATATATAAATATAATTAATTCGTTTTCAAATGTAAGTTTTATAAAAAAAACTTTACAAAAAAATAGCGGAATATAAAATATTTTTTATAAAATACTTGTTTATTTAAAAATTATTACAGGTACTTAAAATCTTGCGTTTAAGCCATTTTACCCCTACTTTGATATAATCACATTAGGGTATGTGAGAAAGTTAATTAGATGAAATTTCCCTCAAGAAGAAAATTAGTGATTTTTGTGTATAAAAAAAAGGGAACAAATAAGCTCCCTTTCTTTTTGAGTAACGATTTATTGATTAAGTTCCTACCGCTATATTAAGTGCAGCCTCATCAGACAATCCATCAAATGGGTACTTAGCTGTACCACCTCCTGCTGTTGCAGGTAGCCATATTAATGGGTCTTTTTCCTCTGCTCTTAGTTCTAAAGTATATCCTGTCATATCTCCCTTAGCAGCTCCTGTTACAGCCGTACCACCTGAAATATCACAGCCATTATCCATACCTAATAAGAATACATTATCATTATTATCTAGTACAAATACTTGAGAACGATTGTAAGAGATTAACTTTAACTCGTTTGTTTGTGCTACTGTTAATTTCTGTAGCGTAAGAGATAAAGTTTGTTCAAAAAAAGTAGTTCCTGTTGCAGGATCACTATTGATATTTACTGTTACTGAAGATAGATTAGGGCGTAAGTCATACTGAAATACATTTACTGTACTACCACCATATATATCCCAATTAGCAAAACCTGCTGTGTCCATTTGTAGTACATTAGTACCATTAAATGTAGCACTTGCTCTAATATCAGAACAATAAGATTG
>LUMU01000246.1_pt3 | contig 29669 bp, 24 predicted proteins | sample 729751 | NCBI WGS metagenome assembly LUMU01 (sample SAMN03860300, study PRJNA289734) | marine metagenome | biome: seawater column; feature: ocean; material: water; isolation source: Red Sea water column Station 192 - depth 100m | place: Saudi Arabia: Red Sea | collected 2011-10-15 | depth 100 m
GCCATCGTGCCATCGGACTTCTCGAACTCTGACTTGGCACCGAATGGATTGTCACCCCCCATAAACTCACCAAACTAAACCGCTAGTCAGGAGTACATGAAGTTCACTAAGTGAAGTGAATCAGTTGATTACGCTGGCAGATAGGATTCTGACTGGATCCACTGGCCGATTGGAGTTTGTTTCCACCTTGCTGATAGCGTCAACGTGGTTCTGTCCGTCGGTTACGTAACCATACACTGTATGGCAACTCTCCCTGCTGCAATCCTTTCCGGCCTCCCAATCGAGATGGCCAGCAGAACCATCAGATGGTATGATGTAGAACTGGCTTCCGTCTGTGTTCACACCTGCGTGAGCAGCAGCCAGTGCTCCAACAGTGTGCTTCAGACCGTTCTCGTGTTCTTGTGGTACCGTGTAGTCCGTCTTATCGGGACATTGTGACTCGGGCATTTGCTCTCCGTTGCACCAACCATAGTAGTGTGCGGCATAACCTCCGGATCCTCCCATGCTCTCTATATCCCCTCCCTGAATCATGAATTCTGATATCACTCTATGGAACTCTATTCCGACATATGCACCGTTCTCAACATGGGTCAGGAAGCTCTCAACGTGCATAGGCGCCTCATCCTGATAAAGCTCGATTTGTATTTCACCTGTAATTGTCTGACCGTTTTGGACGTACTGCACCTCCATAGAAACCAGAGGATTGTTGGTATCGTCAAAGAATTCAGATACCAGCTTGACTGATACCAGTAGTCCCGCAAGAGTGAGAATCATTACTAGCAATCCCAACGGAGTCGGATTTCCCTGGTCAAACATCTGAAACCCGAGCCCTAGTGAAATTGACTCCTCGTCCATCATTGAAGCAAGTTTGTTCATCTTTATGCGCGTTTCCTTGCTCTTTGAGTTTATTGACAGTGCATTGTTGTAGTTTCGATACGCCTTCTGCCAGTGGGACTTCCGGTTCTTGCCGTCTATCAGTCCCAGTTCGGTCCCTGCATCTGCGGCCAATGCTAGTGTCTTAGCCCTCTGAGTCTCGTTTTCGATACTCCCCCATGCGGCTCTTAGTGCTTCTAGAGCAGCTTCTGGGTCTTTCTTTTCCTCGACAAAGGCCACTGCGTCGTCCCACGCCTTCTGTAGTTCGGATGGTATAGGCACGAGCCGGCGAAACCCCTCTCATTGAAAACTTCAGCGGAAGGGCTCCTGTAACAGATTGGTTGATTCTTCGATGGTAATGCATAAGACCCAGAGTCATCGCCGAGACCCTGCGAGTAGCCGTTTTGTGAGAGTACTGGGGACCAAGAGAGCAATGGAAAAAATCGTCAATGATTTCGTAGTTAACGTCGCAACCGCCAACGGAACGGGGTCTCAGTCGTCCAATCTCATAATTCTACATTCAATGTTCGAGATGGGAGTGCCCGTCAGTGGCAAGAACCTCTTCCCTAGCAACATATCTGGCTTACCGACATGGTTCATAATCAGGGCTAGTGATAGGGGATATCAGGCTCCGGGCGATGGGACGAACATTCAGATTCTGATGAACAAAGATACATGGATTAAGGATCTTGAAGGCCTTGAGCCTGGCACGATAGTGGTTTACAACGAGGATGTGAAAATGCCTGTCGAGAGGGATGATTGCGTCCTATTGGGAATGCCAATGACAAAGATGGCCAGGAAGATAAACCCGAAGCTTGGGAGGCTGATAGCAAATATGTACTACGTAGGTGCCGTGGCACACCTCCTTGGCGTAGAGGAAGATGCCATCGAAAAGGCGGTTAAAGCCCAGTTCAAGGGAAAGGAGAAGGCAGTTGAGCTCAATATTCAGGCTATATCAGAGGGAAGAGAGTACGCCAATGAGAACTGGGATTTCGATTGCCAGTTCAGCGTAGAGTCGAGGGATAAGGATCCAGACACATTCCTGATCGAGGGTAACGAGGCAATCGCACTAGGTTCGATATACGGAGGCATTAGCATGCTCTCCTGGTACCCCATTACCCCCTCTTCATCTCTTGCCGAATCGGTAATCAACTGGCTTCCAGAGCTTCGAAGTGACGGTGACGGGGGCAGTACGTGTGCCGTGATTCAAGCAGAGGACGAGCTAGCAGCTGCTGGGATGGTTCTGGGTGCTGGATGGGCAGGAGGAAGGGGGATGACCTGCACTAGCGGACCGGGGATCTCCCTGATGTCTGAGTTCATTGGATTGTTCTACTTCTCTGAAGTCCCAGGCGTAATATGGGACGTCAACAGGGTTGGACCGTCCACCGGGTTGCCTACTAGAACACAGCAGGGGGACCTCTCGATGCTATACGAGGCTAGTCACGGGGACACCCAGCACATCGTACTAATCCCGGGGACTGTAGACGAATGCTTCGAGTTCGGGTGGCGAGTTTTCGACTATGCCGAGAGGTTCCAGACTATGGTTTTCGGGTTCAACGATCTTGATCTGGGAATGAACCGATGGAAGACATCCGGATTCACCTACCCGGATTCTCCCATGGATAGGGGGAAGGTGGTCAGGAGCCAGGAAGAGATGGACTCCATGCCCGAGTATGGGAGATACCGAGACGTGGATGGAGACGGCATAGCGTACAGGACACTTCCTGGGAGCGGCCTCGACCCAATCCTGTACAGGGGGACAGGGCATGACGAGGATGGTATATACTCTGAGGACCCCCAGGTATACCACGATGCCATGGCTAGGCTGAAGAGGAAGATCGACGGTGCTAGAGATCACCTACCTGCTCCTGTGATAAGGGAGGAGGAAAAGAAGGATCTTGGAGTGATATTCTATGGCTCAATGGAGAATACCATTGTTGAGATAGACGACATGCTAGAGGAGTCCGGACTTTCTGTCAGCACATGCAGGGTAAGGGCGCTCCCACTGCATTCAGGCGTGGAGGACTTCGTGAGAAGGCATGACAGGACCATTGTTCTCGAAATCAATCGGGACGGACAGCTATTCGGCATAATCCGAAAGGAGTTCCCCGCTGAGTTGATACCCAAGATACACAGCGTTTCCTACAGTGACGGCATGCCACCAAGGGCAAGGGTGTATTCTGATATGATTCTAGAAGTTCTGGAGGGCCTGTGATGCTGAAGCTTAACGTCCTCGAACTGGAGAAATCCGAATACACCGGAGGCAAGTCCTCGCTTTGTCCTGGGTGTGGGCATGACCAGATTTCGAACAACATTATCCAAGCGGCCTGGGAGAACGGAATCCATCCCGAGAAGATCGCGAAGATGAGCGGGATAGGATGCTCTTCGAAGACTCCAGCGTACTTCCTGGGAAAGAGCCATGGCTTCAACACGGTCCATGGCAGGATGCCCTCTGTAACCACTGGGGCCAACGTGGTAAACAAGAGCCTGAGCTTCCTAGCAGTCTCCGGCGACGGCGACACGGCGAGCATTGGAATCGGCCAGTTCGTACATGCCATCAGGAGGAACCTGGACATGGTTTACATCGTCGAGAACAATGGCGTCTACGGCCTTACCAAGGGACAATACAGCGCCACCGTGGAGAAGGGGTCCAAGAAGAAGAAAGGGGTCGCAAATCAACAGGCACCGATAGACCTCTGTGCAATGGCAATAAACCTCGGCTGTAGCTTCGTCGCGCGCTCCTTCTCTGGAAGCAAGAAGCAGCTTACAGCACTAATCAGAGCGGCCATGAGCCACAGGGGGATGGCATTCATCGACGTCATCTCCCCCTGCGTGACCTTCGCCAACAACGACGAGTCGTACAAGTCCTACAACTACGTGAAGGCCAACGACGAAGTCCTGCATATTCTGGATTACATCCCTCACTTCTCCCCTATTGAGGAGGTAGAGGTTCCAGAAGGGGAATACCAAGAGGTGAGCCTCTTCGACGGCTCTACCCTCAGGCTTGAGACACTGGCCGCTGATCATGACTACACAGATGCAGTTTCTGCCCTAAGCGCGATTCACCAGTCCGAGAAGGCGGAAAGGCACGTAACCGGACTGCTTTACTACGACGATAACGTTCCCACAGCTACAGACACTCTAGGGCTGTCTGAAACACCACTGGTGGAACTCACCGAAGACCTGCTGCGACCTAGCCCAGATAGCCTAGAGAAGGTAAACTCAGGCTTCAGGTCATGAGTTGAAAAACTGGATTGCTCGGTTTTCTTGAAATATCCGGGCCTAGTCCGTGCCACGTCAGTCCCTTGGTGTAGCGGTCCATCATATGGCACTCTGGATGCCATGACCCTGGTTCGAATCCGGGAGGGACTACCACTTCGCTAAACATACTGGAACAGAAGTTGAGATACCCAGCTGACCATCATGATGATCATGAACCATCCCAATGCCAGTTTGACCCATCTCGTAGGCTCCTTCTTCGGTGGGAAGGGGTCTATTCCCGCCTCCAGTGCCTGGGAGATTATCTCCAGTTCCTCCTCGATAGTCTCCGGGGGCCTGATATCCATACAGTTCGAAGGCCAGCATGCATATTCAATCGTTATCGTAGCGAGGTTGAAGCCTCGAATCCCCTCGAGTGACTGTGGACGAGTTACCGGAAGGGGCAGATATTCCCGAATTAGAGTCCCGACCTCACATCCCATCTGCGTCAGTGATGCTCAGTAGGGTTTCCGGAGATGGTCATGAGGTCCTACTAGGGCACAGGAGTCCGGAGCTACCAGCCTTCCCTGACCTCTGGTCCTTTCCCGGAGGGGGCGTTAGCAGAGTCGATAGAAAGGATAGGACCGGAGATAGACTGTCAGTTTTCACCCTCCTGAGGGAGATGCTGGAAGAGATAGGGGTAACCCCCGATGGTAATGGTGGCTTCATGGAGGTGAGTGACGAAGTAAGAGAGATCGTCTGCAAAGACAAGTCCGGATGGTTAGAGGTGGCAGAGGCCGGAGATATCTCCATCGAGAAGTTCGATTGCCAGGTCATCACTGAGAGGATAACCCCGCCACAGTCTCCGACCAGGTTCCAAAACACATTCTTCCACGTTGCATTGGGAGAATCGGGAGTGGAGGCGACCTTCCCGCCAGGAAGAAGCGAATTCGATAGATTCCAATGGTGGAGGCCAGAGGACGTAATCGAGGCTTGGGAGAGTAACCAGCTGCACCTCCCGCCCCCGATTCTTACTATCTTCAGGGATCTGCTGGAGGCGATGGAAGGCAGGGACCTTATCGCTGCCTGTAATGTGATGGCCGAGGACCCCCCCTCAGGACCTCATAGGTTCGAGTACGGTCCAGGAGTAGAGTGCATCCTAATTCCCACCATGACCCTTCCCCCATCTACACACACCAACTGCTTCGTTCTAGGTGAGAGAGGCGGGCAGAGGGCGATTGTCGATCCGGCAATCAGAGACGAAGATGGGTACAAGCTGCTGAAGGACAAGGTAGAGGAGATACGAGGAGACGGAAGCGATATCGTTTGTACTATCTTCACTCACAGGCATCAAGACCACTTAGGGGACATGGATATGATTTCCCAGATTTACCAGGCCCCTGTTTGGGCGAGTGAGGAGACCCTGTCGGCCCTTCCAGAGATTCAGGAAACTTGGAAACTAAGGGAGGGCGATGAGATCTCTATTGATGGGCCTAGTGGGAGGGTGGACTGGGGGGTTCTAGAGACTCCAGGTCACTGCCCCGGTCAGATTTGCCTAGTTGGTGAGCCAGGAGTAGTGGCAGCGGACAACTGCACGATGGTGGGGACCATACTGGTGCCATCGAGAGATGGAGATATGGGGGCCTACATCTCTGGTCTGGAGAGGCTGAGAGACCTTAGGCCGCATACTCTCTTCGCAGGTCATGGTCCTCTGATTCCAAACCCTGAGAGGATGCTCACACAGTATATCGAGCATAGGAAGGCTAGGCACGCAAAGGTCCTGCAGGCGGTTAAATCCGGATGCTCTAACCTCTCGGATATTGCAATATCGGCATACTCTGACTCGCCTCGGGCCAATCCAGCTCTAGCGCAGGACCAGGCCCTTTCGCACCTGAATGAACTGGTCCGAACGGGAGATGTCAGGAAGACGGGCGGACGCTACCATTCTGAAAATCCCCCCCATCAGGTTGATGGCAGTTCTGAAGGATCTAGTAGATCTGTCTGGTATGATCTCAATTGCAGTGTTGAAATTGGTTGCCGAGCTATTGTATAATTGGCGTTGGTCAGTAACTGAATCTTCAATTTCTTTGTAGTCATCTTGTAGAGATAAGAAGTTCGTATTGGCTTTCAGATCAGGATATGCTTCTGATAGAGCCAATAATTTCGGCATGGCTTGAGAAAGCATAGATTCAGCAGCCATAACGCCACTTACATCACCTGAACTAGATGCAGCAGCAAAGGTATTTCTTGCATCGGCTAATTCACCAAAAATTTCCTTCTCATGGTCTGCATATCCTTTCACAATGTTTACCATATTTGGAATCATGTCATATCTTTGCTGAAGGAGCGTATCGATATTTGACCAAGCTCTGTCAACATCTTTCTCAAGTCGTACTAATCTATTCCAGGTGCCAAAGAACCATCCCACAATAATTAGCACGAAGATTGCGAGACCAAGATATATTGCAATGTCAGTGCCTTCCATAGTAATTCTAAACCCCATGCGGTAATCAATGTTGACCCAGATATTGCTATTTTCTTTACTCGCAACAGATTTTCATCGATATTTGTCAAAAATTAGCATACGAAAGATAGGTGCCTATTATGCAACCAGCGGCTAGTATTCCAGGAATTATCTTGTATTCGAACTGAGACTTTACCTTTCCAAGTACTCCTAGTTCACTTCCTCTTTCTAATCTAGCAGCAAATCCCACTCCACTTTCACCTACGACTTGCATCAAGAGCTGTTGGTCATTTCTTCGTATTGGGGTAATGCCGTCTTCAGCAAACCATTTTTCTTTCTTCATGTTTTTAGGTCGATTTTCGGCTTTTCCTAATATGTAACAGGGGTCCCCCAAAGCCAACCCCCATAATGTCCATTTATGCTCAAGTATCGTCCATCCACCAAAAGTAGTAGTGATTAGTGAACCAAAAATTTCTCCTAAGTTACGATTATGATCTACTTCCCAAATTCGAATATACTCACCAAGTTCTTGATCTTCGAACTTTTCAGGTTTTACGAGTACTCCCCCGGTTCCATCATGAAGTATGAAATTATGACTGCCGTTTTTTTGTTTAATTGTCTCCCACTTGTATTCGGTTTTGGTACGAGGACCATCATCAGTCATCACGACTTTTGTTCTTTTGAGATGTATTTCGTACACCCATCTCCATGAGTGTAGGTCATTGTAAGTACGTGCAGGATCATCTCCAACCAGAACAGGCGGCGCGGGAGAAGTCCACCTTCGAACTTGGCCTACAAGCTCTAATTCACCAGCAGCCATCGACCTAATCTTTGAAGTTGGAACATCAATCGTCAACTGCATTTTAGTTCCAGTGACCCACATCGCTGCTGCAAATACTACTGAGCCTATTGCTGGTCCAAAAATAAGTAACGCCGCGATAACGAGTGCTTCGGTATCTTCTGCCGATTTACCCACCTCCAATCCTGCGTACACTGAAGCCATCGTTGCTGGAATTGAATACAAAACAAGAATACTCATGAATACGCCGTCAAGAGAGAAGCTTGCAGGCTTTGGAGTGCCTACAACGGTAGGATGTTCTGGAATAATTCCGCTATCGTCTGGCCCATATGGGTCTACTTTGTCCCAGTATTCTGGACCAGGGGCTTGGAAAACCCATCCTCTATCGTCTCTTTTTGGGCTATGAGAATATTTTCCAGTCCAGAAACTTCCTGTGGAACCTCCAGTTTCAGAACGGTGGACAAAATCTCTGGGTTTCTCCTCTATCCTGATTTTTTCAAATTCTTTTTGCAATTTTGTAGGAGTCAGCCACATCCCAAGTAAACAACCTGGGACGACAAAAATACCACCTGCAGCCACTGACGTCCAATTATTTGAGGTCAAAGCTCCTATGCTTCCAATTAGCCCAAAGACTATCAAAAGCAAGGAAAAAATCCAAGGAATAATCACAAATCCACTTGGAGGGGTGAAATCAAAACCCCCTCCACCCCCAAATCGGACTGTTGTCGTGTCCACCATGGTAATGTCACCATATAGAATGAGATTAAGGTTAGCCCGGACAATTGAAATTTAATCTCTGGGTGTGAGATGCGTGAATGAGTACTGGAGTGGAGTTACTGAACTGGATGGGGCCGATGCTGAGGAACATTGGTTTGCAGTAGAGCCAGAGGTTTCAATCAGAGTAATGATTTGGAAACCTGAAGGGGTGGTTGATCCATCCAATGGAACGATCGTGATGGTCCCCGGGTGGGGTTCAATGTTCGAGGGATGGCGTCCCCTTGTCTCAGAGTGGGTGAAGAGTAGGCATCTGGTCTACATTGAGACAAGAGAGAAGGCTAGCTCTAGAATCAGCAGGAAGATTTCAAAGTCTGACTTCTCGATAGAAAGGCACTCCAAGGATATAGCAACAGTCCTAGAGATACTGAATATCGATCATTCTAGTATCGACTGGTACTCCTCTTCCCTTGGTTCGACTCTGTTAATCGACGCATACCAGAGAGGTGAGTTGGGTGGCAGGAGCTCTGTGCTGCTGGCCCCGAACCCCGATTTCAAATTCCCACTGTGGTCCCGAGCGATAATCTACTCCCCCCTCCCAATGTTTGCATTCAGGAAGATGGTGGGCTTCGTCGCCTGGGTCGTAGACAAGCGGACTAAGGAGGAGGGTCAGAAGGTTCGTTATCGCAGGGCACTACTGGCCCAGGACGTGCCTAGGATGCTGCTTTCAGCGAGATGGAACTTGAGATACAGCCTGCCCGAGGATCTCTCTGGGATAGAGATTCCATGCGCTGTGATGACTGCCAGTTCAGATACCCTACACGATTTCAGCAAGGTACAGAGGATCGCGGACTCGATTCCAAATTGCGAGATGATTGAGGTCCCCTCAAACCAGTATGCACATGAGCCAGAAGTCCTCCGAGAGATACAAAAATTCCATTCTTCGATAGAATAAATCGCCACTTCTTCCATCGATTGTCTGATGAAGGGGGCCGGGCCGGGCGGTATCGAGTAACATGCGCGAACAGTCATCTTCCTTCGAAATCGCACGCATAGTGCGAGAGATGTCCGAAATGGTCGGAGCGAGGGTCAGAAAGTCATATCAGCCGCACTACGAGCAGATTGTAGTCAGGCTGAACCGGAAGGGAATGCCATCTACTGACCTAGTTATCGTTAGGGGGCTCAGGGCTTACTGCTCGAATCGAGATAGGCCCATGCCCACGCAGCCTTCTCAATTTGCAATGATCCTGAGGAAGCATCTGAACAACTCCAGGTTGGTCGGAGTCAGGCAATATGGATTCGATAGGGTGATTCAGATGGACTTCGAGCATGGAGGAGGACGATTGAGTCTGATTATCGAGTTATTCCGAGATGGCAACGTACTCCTTCTCGATCAGGAAGGCGTGATCATCAGACCCCTGACTCATGCCAAGTATGCCAGCCGGTCTCTAAAGAAGGGCGTGGCTTACGCGCCCCCTCCGGAGGCAATAGATCCAAGGGAGCTCTCTGGAGAGTCCCTGAACGAGATTCTTTCGAGCAGCGATCATGCCTTGATTAGGACCCTTGCGTCGAGAGTGAATCTTGGAAGAATCTATGGAAGTGCAGTATGCTCAATAGCTGGGATTCACGAGGATTCGGAATCCAATTCCCTTACTGAGGAACAGAAGTCTTCACTGGACATCGCTCTCTCCAAGATGCTCGATGATCTGGATCAGGGGGAGGGAGGCAACATCTGGCTATCCGACCATGAGTCAAAGGATGCATGGAACTCGGCAGAGAACGAGTCTGATAGAGACTCAGCAGCGGCTGGAATAATCGAATTCTCCCCCATAGAACTACCCTCGATGGATGAAAGTATGAGGGAGTCGACTACTAGGTTGTCAGATGCATACGACTTCATATTCGGCTCACATGATGCTGCAGCATTCATTCGCAGGGAAGAAGAGAAGCTAGTAGAAGCGGGCGATAGAGCAGAGGACGAGAGTTCCAAGCTTTCGAGGAGAGCATCTCAGCAGAGGAAGGCAATTGAGAAGTTCAATCAGAGGGCCACGATAACCCAGGAGTTAGGGAAGTCTATCCAGGATAACTGGGGTCATGTTGACAGCATCCTGACTCAACTAAACAATGCCGTCGAGGAAAGGGGATGGCTGGACATCGCAGACATCGCTCACGAGGTTGAGTGGCTGGATAGCGTGGATCCGGCAAAACACACGGTGGTAGCCTTCCTTCCGGATGAGGATGGAGAGCCCGGTGCCAGTGTCACTCTAGAGGCAACGAAGACTGTACATCAGAACGCACAGAGGTACTTCGAGGAGGCCCGAGCTCAGAAGAACAAAATCAAGGGAGCTGTGGAAGCACTTGAGAAGACCGAGAGGTCGAAGAAAACTGCAGACAAGAAGGCTGCGAAGGAAGCTGCTTCGGGGAAGCTCAGAGGTAGGAAGAGAGCAAGGAGGTTCTGGTTCGAGAAGTATCGCTGGGCAATACTATCTGGTGGGCACCTGCTTATCGGGGGGAAGGATGCAAAGGGAAACGACGTGCTAGTGAGGAAGCATCTCTCCACGAGTGACCTGTACTTCCATGCAGATCTCCACGGTGCTCCCTCATGCTCACTAAAGCTCAAGGACGGTTTGGTTCCAAGCAATTCTCAGGAGGGGCTCATTCCCAAGGGGGTCGCTTCCATGCAAATCTCCCAGACACTGGGAGAGGGTTTGGATGACGCGCGCGAATTGGACGATTCAGTGATTTCCGAGGCTGCTCAAATGGCTGTTTGCTGGTCTAGAGCATGGGGGAGCGGTGGGGCTGCAGCAACTGCATTCCATGCCAGATCCAGCCAGGTTTCCAAAACCACGGAGACTGGGGAGTCATTGGCAAGGGGGTCCTTCGTTGTAAGGGGTGAGAGAAGCTGGCACAAAGACGTCCCCCTCGAGATAGCAATAGGACTGGCCGTAGTGAATGGGGTCCCGATGCCGGTTTCAGGAGTTCCAAGTACCATCTCAGAAATCTGCGAAAGATGGGCAAGAATATCTCCTGGGAGAGAGAAGAAGGAAGCAGTGGCGAATAGGATCTCCAAATCAACAGGGCTATCTCAGGAGGATGTACTGTCCTGTCTTCCGCCAGGAGGCTGTTCAGTAGAGGATAAAGGGCTAATTAGCCCCTGACTGGATATTCCACTCTGGCGCAGTGATTGCGAACATTACGGAGTCAGTGAAGCGATCATACAACCATTCTCTGTCCTTTGAAACTCCCTCCAAGCGCAAACCCAGCCTCTCTGCTACTGCTCGACTAGGATGATTGTCCGCTGCAACCTCGATAACCGATCTGTGTAGTTTCAAATCAACAAAGCAGTGTTCTATGACCCTCCTGCATGACTTGGTAATGATCCCCCTGCCAGATGAGGACTCGGAAACCCAATATCCCAATCCGAAGCTCCTATTGTCCCAGTCTACCCAATTTAGACTGACTACGCCAACGAGTTCGCCGTATTTACGAATCAAGTAAACCCAGTTGAAGTTCTTGTCATCTCTTATCCGACGAATCATCGCTAACTCGTCATCCACTGAATTGACGTCATCCAGCCATGGGAGCCACTCCCTGAGATATTCTCGGTTCTCATCAACAGTAACGAAGAGTTCTCTGGCGTCTCCCTCAATGGGAGCAAGCAATTCTAGCCCGTCCTCGACCATCAATGAGCTGGAGGGTAGAGGAGGCGGGGAATCAGGGTCATCCGGCCATCCGATTGGCTCAGGCATCATGCACCGCAATGAATCGGGCGTTTTAGTGGTTCTAATTCAGCGGCAACGCTTCAAGTGGACTGCCTCATGCGAGGCCATGGGCGGAAACGGAGAGTCCGGTAACTGGACATACGGGGACTACCTGAGGCTTCACGAGTTACTGGAACTGCAAGGAGACGAAAGGGGAATTTCTGCAGATGAAATGCATTTCATCATCGTTCACCAGACTTTCGAGCTCTGGTTCAAGCAAATAATTCGAGAGCTCTCAGAAACCAGAGAGATTTTGGATCAGGTCCCCGTTCCTGAGGATGATATTCCAAGGGCCGTAAGTCACCTGGAGAGGACGACTGAGATTTTTCGACTAATGGCGAACCAATGGACGGTTCTCGAGACTCTGACCCCACAGGGATTCCTAGCCTTCAGAGACGGATTGGGCACCGCATCGGGGTTCGAGTCTTTTCAGATGCGTGAGTTCGAGGCACTCCTAGGTCTTGAGACGGAAGACCGAATGTTCGGTATGGACCCGATTAAGACATTCAGAAAGCTATCCGAGAGAGGGGGGAAGGACGAGGAGGTGCTGAAAAGGCTAGAAGAGCAGATGCAGAAATCCTCCCTATTCGAGTCACTCATCAAATGGATTGAACGGACGCCCATTATGGGTTCTTCTTTCGACGGTGATGATGACAAAGATGTGGTGAGAGCATATGTGGAGGCGCATCTGGAATCTCATCTCAAGATGGGGCAAGATGCCTTGGAGAGAATGTCCGATTTGGACACGGAGGGAGCAGATAGGATGAGAGAAAGAATAGACTCATCACATCAGTCTGCAGTGTCTTTCTTGATTCCTGATGGAGAGATTAGTCGTTCTAGAGCAGGTCTTCTTTTCATTGAGTCATATCGAGAGTTGCCACTTCTGACCTGGCCGAGAAAGCTCATCGACGCGTTTGTCGAGTTAGAGGAGTCAATGGCAAAGTGGAGACACGACCATGCACGAATGGTAGAGAGAATCATTGGAAAGAGGACTGGCACAGGTGGGACAAGCGGAGTGGACTACTTGGATGCAACAGCCAGATACCGAATTTTCAAGGACCTGTGGGAAGTTAGGACGATACTCGTTAAACCTCAGAATAGACCTGACCTGATTAATGCAGAATTCTACGGTTACACTGTCGATTCGTGAGTCCTGAGGACGGAATTGCATCGTGCCATTGAAGGCTAGGTCGTCAGTGGGCGGTCCATGTCCGTCCCAGTAATCTGTGCTTATGCACGAACTCCGGTTGGAAAGTTTCGAGGTTCGCTTTCACAGTTCAGTGCTGTTGAACTGGGCATCATGGCTGTAAAGGAAGTCTGTGTTAGATCGGGAATAGATCCTGCCGGAGGAGTGGTGGATCAAGTGTACATGGGCCAAGTTCTGCAAGCAGGATGCGGGCAGGCACCGGCTCGTCAAGTGGCTATAGGAGCGGGGTTGCCGGTAACTACCCCCTGCACTACAATCAACAAAGTGTGCGGCTCAAGCCTGAAGGCTGCAATGATTGCTGCAACAGAGATTAGGGCAGGAGTATCGGAAGTTGTGATTGTAGGAGGGATGGAGTCAATGACGAATGCACCACACATTGCTCGGAATGTAGCCAAAGGACAAGACGTCCCCTTTGGTTCTCTTGAGTCTGTACTAATTGGAGACGGACTGAAGGACGCATTCACTGGAGAGTCAATGGGCAATACTGGGGAGACGGTAGCAGAGGAGCATGGAATTACCAGAGAAGAATCTGATAAATTCGCAGTCCGCTCACACTCCATGGCCAACGAAGCATGGGAGAAGGGATGGATTAGCGAAGAGGTTTTTCCTGTCGGTTCTCTATCTATTGACGAATGAATTCGTCCAGAGACGAATGAAGAGATTCTATCATCACTCAGGACTGTTTTCTCAGAAGACGGTCAAGTCACCGCAGGAAATGCCAGTCAAGTCTCGGATGGAGCCTCTGCAGTATTGATTGCTTCAGAAGAGAAGGCAAAAAGAGAAGGTTGGCCAATCTTAGCAAGAATTGTGGATTATGCCACATCCGGAGTGGAGTCCAACAGAGTAATGTCCGCGCCAATACCTACTGTCGAGAAGTTGTTGAAAATCACTGGTATGAGATTGGAAGATGTGGACATTCTGGAGCATAACGAGGCTTTCGCTTCGGCTTCATGCGCTATTAGGGACTCATTAGGAATTCCTTGCCATCGGACACCCACTCGGGGCTACTGGAGCTAGGTGCCTGATGACTTTGGTTAATGCCATGAGAAGGAGAGGATCTAGGAGGGGGATTGTGACAGTTTGTCTTGGCGGTGGAAACGCAGTAGCGATGATGGTAGAGTGCCCTTAGCCAGGTTTTGGTTCTCCCGTACCAGTCATAGACCTTATTTGGGAGTCTCCGGTCGAGCGCCTCGATGGTTGAGCCAGCTCGCACTCATACACGCTTCGAAAAGGCCAGAATAATCGGTGCCCGAGCGCTCCAGATTAGCATGGGAGCCCCTCTCTTCGTGACAGAGGACGAGCTACGTGAGAAGTACAGCGGGGAGTTGATTCAACTCTACGGTGTAGACGATGCAAAGGAGAAAGTCGTTCTGGACCCAATGAAGATAGCCACACTGGAGTACGAGCAGAACAAGATCCCCATTGACATTGACCCTCACTTCGGGGAAGAATGAAGCGTTACGGCCCCTTACCGGGAGCGATAGCAATTGACTAACTGGAAGTACTCTAAGGGCCTAACAGCTTGTCTGATTGGCTTGACTGTGATAGTAATCGGACTCGGCGGTCTAATTCGAATCTACGATGCAGGAGAGTCGTGCCCGGATTGGCCATTGTGTTTCGGGACCATCGGTTTCGATATTTCCGAGGAAGAGCAAGAGGCTTGGTACATTGAGAATCCAGATGAGGTGGATTCTAGGGGATCTGGACATAGATACACTACTTTCCAGATATTCACAGAGTGGTTCCACAGGATTCTTGCAGGTCTAGTTCTGGGACCTCTGGTTATTCTCAACTGGTACATGCTGAGAGGAAGCGAGGAGAAAGTCAAGTTCGCATCCACATTGACTGTTGTCCTCATTGTCTGGCAAGGTGCCATTGGGTGGCTGACAGTCGAAATGGACAATCTCCATTGGAGCGTAGCCCTTCACCTAAGCTCTGCATTGGCTTTTACCATGAGCATGTTTTGGTTGTGGTTAACTCTCACTAGAACGGAGGGTGGGCTTCCTGAGTGGTTAAGGTTTGATTACTCGATCTCTAAGAAATGGAAAGTCAGAGTAGGATTGTTGTCATTAGGAGCGTTCGTCTCAATTTTCTCTGGGACCTTCGTTTCTACGACTCCCGGTGCAAATTTCGGATGCGGAGTGGACGGCTTGCCCGATTCCTGGCCCCTATGTAATGGAAAAATAGTAGATTCAGTAGAGGATGTTGTCGCTCAGTCTCAGATCATACACAGATGGTTTGTCGGTCTGATGCTAATCGCACTGATTTTCGCATCATACTCGATTTCTAACGAGAATTCAGGGAATAATGTCCTTAGGAACTGGATTTGGGGCTCAACTTTCTTATTCTTCGTCAATACATCCATTGGTGCGATTTATGTTCTATCCTGGGATTTGGAAGAAGGATTCTTTGAATTCCTCTCATTAGTGCACCTCATGATGGCTTCACTGACTTTCGTTACTATGGCCATATCTTGGATCGGATGCTCGATCGCTGAGGATGGGTGATTCAGATTCTTCATTCCATCAAAGACTACTTCTCATTGACTAAGCCAAGAGTGGTGGTCCTTCTACAAATTACAGCGATATGTTCAGTGATAATTCATGATTCAATGGAAGGAGATTTTGGTTCCGACTCGATTCAGACAATGCTGGTAGTTCTGATTGGAGGATATCTAACCGCGGGGGGCGCCAATGCGATCAATATGTGGTACGATAGAGACATAGATCCCAAGATGGCCCGAACCTCTGGAAGAGCCATTCCATCTGGTAGAATTGAGGCGGGATCCGCGTTATTCTTCGGGATTCTTATTTCCATTCTAGGAGTCTGGTGGTTCTATGAAATGTCGAATGAAGTAGCGGCCTTCTGGTCGGCTTTCAGCGTTCTATTCTACGTTTTGATTTACAGCATTTGGCTGAAAAGAAGGACTCCGCAGAACATCGTAATTGGAGGAATTGCTGGTTCGACCCCCCCAGTAATTGGATGGTCCGCTTCGTCGGAGGACCTGTCTATCTCAACCGATTCAATGGCTTCTGTACTAGAGTCGGTGATTGAACTAGGTAGTCCGATGCCATGGTTCATGTTCGTCCTTATCTTCCTGTGGACTCCACCGCACTTCTGGGCTTTAGCACTGTACAGATCCGAAGAATATGCAGAAGTAGGAGTCCCGATGCTGCCTAATGTGAAAGGGCCTGAACGAACTCTTTTGGAGATGAAGGTTTACTCAATTCTGTTGGTCCTTTTGTCGCTAGCTGCTCCCACAACTTTAGAGGCAGTCAAAATTGAAGATTGGAGTTACCACGTCCTGAGTTGGACGATTCTAGGATTGAGTCTTTGGTACGCTTCCACGGTTTGGAGGATAGACATTTCAGAGGAGCCCGATGAAACAGGTAGGATCTCCAGCGCTGCAACTTCTTTCTTCGTCTCGATGCTATACCTTGCACTGATGTTCGTAGTTCTTGTAACTGGGAGTTTTGGACAATTTGGAGTCGTTATTGGAGCAATCATAGTCACTGCTTTCGTGACTAGGACGGAGTTGAAATCTACCACATAGTCCCGATGGTTTGAAACACCTAACGAACCATGGGAGGACACGGGTGAGACAATGGAAGAGCATGACCTAATCTACGACTGGAATGATATCGACTACTCGATAGATCGGGACGAGTCGGATCACCCGCATGAGCTGTGGTTCGACGATGAGACTCTTAGAGACGGTTTGCAGAGTCCTAGCGCGAGAAACCCAACAATCGAGCAGAAAATAGAATTAATCGACTACATGGAGAAACTAGGTATCCAGAAGGTGGATTTAGGTCTTCCCGGAGCAGGACCCTTCCACATAGACCATATTGATTCCATGCTAAATCATATGGGAGAAAATGGATATAATCTCAGACCGGGATGTGCTGTGAGGACAGTTGTCTCAGATATCGAACCACTGGTGGAGCTACAAGCAAAGCATGAGAGGCAGATCCAGGCGAGTGCATTTCTAGGAACTAGCCCGATTAGACAGTTTGCCGAAGGATGGACTATGGGGAGAATAATGGAGACCGCCGAGAAAGCGGTCACCTTCGCTGTGGAAAACGATATCCCAGTGATGTTCGTAACAGAGGATACCACGAGGAGCAAGCCGGAAGAAATCAAGCAGGTGTACGCGAGGGCCATAGAATTGGGGGCAGACAGAATTTGTGTTTGTGACACGTGCGGACACGTTACCCCGAATGGGGTTAGAAAGCTCCTAGAATTCATCCAGGAAGAGGTCATTCCCGACTCAGGAGTCAAAAGGAGAGAGATAGAGGTAAACTGGCATGGGCATCAAGACAGGGGCCTAGGGGTTGCGAACAACCTAGCTGCATACGAGGCAGGTGCTGATGTGATTCACGGAACGGCTCTAGGAGTAGGCGAGAGAGCAGGTAACGCACCCCTGGACCAGACCCTGGTGAATCTCAGCCTGATGGGAGTTATCAAGAACGATCTCACTGCGCTGAACGAATATACAAGAAAGGCTCACCAGTATGTGGAAGTGGCTCTTCCGCATAACTATCCGGTCTTCGGAGAGGATGCCTTTGAGACAGGTACTGGCGTTCATGCTTCGGCGGTGATCAAGGCGATGGACAAAGGAGACGACTGGTTGGCGGATAGAGTCTACTCCGGCGTCCCTGCTGGTGACTTCGGACTACAGCAGGTAATCAGGATCGGGCATATGAGCGGAAGATCAAATGTGATTCACTGGTTGAAAAGAAATGGTTACGAAGCAGAAGACGATCTAGTTGCACATATGTTCGATGTGGCAAAGAGTCAGAGAAGGATGATGACCGACGAAGAGGTTCACGATGCAATTTCTGAATTCAAAGCCATGTAGTTAGAGAGCACAGTTATACGGGGGTAAATTCCTCGAAGAGCATGAGAGGAAGGCTAGTTGCTATTTCGGTACTGATTGCACTGGTGATGGTCTCATCATCAGTTCAGGCACAAGAGGAGACAGAAGAAGAGGACAACGTGATTATCGATGTAGTGCTACCACTCGCACTCGCGTTCATCATGTTCTCACTTGGTTTGGGGCTAACCACAGGTGACTTCGCCTTGGTTTTCAGCGAGCCGAAGGCATTTACAATCGGGATAGTGAATCAGATGCTGGTGCTTCCAATTGTGGGTTTCGCTATAGCAAGCTTGGCCGATCTAGACGGGGAGCTCGCTGTGGGTCTGATGATTCTAGCATGTTGCCCTGGTGGAGTCACGTCAAACATTCTGACGAAGTTGGCAAAAGGAGATACTGCGCTTTCAATTTCCTACACAGCAGTTGTTTCGGTTGTGTCCGTGATTACGTTGCCATTGGTAGTTGGCTTCTCAATGGACCATTTCATGGGAGAGTCAGCGCCGAGCATAGACATCATTGGTCTTGGAATTACCATGTTCTTGCTAACTACTCTTCCCGTGGCTATTGGAATGTCCATCAGGGCTACCAAGCCTAATACAGCAGAATCTATCGACAGGGGAGTCAGCCTGACCGCAGCGGTTCTATTCGTGATAAGAGTCCTAGCAGCAATAGCTAGTGAATGGGATACTCTGATGGACAACATCGGAACCCTAGGCCCATCTGTGGTGGCACTAAACGCCCTTATGCTCACTATCGGTTACCAGAGTGCGAAATTACTCAATCTTGAGCCCTCAAGGGCTACTACTGTCTCGATTGAGAGTGGAATACAGAATGCGACTGTAGGAATTACCGTGGGAGGTCTGATTCTCGCTTCTCCGAGTGGGGGCCTATCTACTCTAAGCTTACCTTCAGGAGTATATGGGGTTCTGATGTATCTCGTCATAGCACCCTTCGTGTATCACAGAATATCCTCTTCTGGAGACTCTGAGAACTCGGATAATTGACTGGTTTGTCGAAGTAGCATGTGAGAGTCGCCATATTGGTATTGTTGATGGTGTCCTTCTCCCCTGCTGGGCACGCCCTAGGAGGGGAAGAGCCTGAGGAAATACCCACTGTAGTTTTGGAAGATATCTTGGGGACATACTCAAGATCGGTCCAGATTGCGTTCGAGAGGGTTTCTGATATCGACTCGTATGAAGAGGCAGAGTTGGCCGTAGTAGATTCCTGGCTGGTCGTGACTGGAATCCCGCTTGAGGAGCATCGATGGACGGCAGCGGAGCCTGAGGACAGCGAGCCAGTAGAGCATCTCAGGGGTTCCTACATATGGACTTTCGAAGATTCTACAAAAGGACTCGAACAACTGAGGAATTCATTTCTGAAGGGGGAGATTGAGTCTTTCTCGCCCCTATTGGATAAGTCGGTCTCTACTAGATTCGAGCCAAATGACCCATTCTACGACGATCAATGGCATCTAAACAACACTGGACAAACCAGCGGGACGTCGGGCGAGGATGCTAATGTAACCGCAGTCTGGAACTCGTACAATGGGTCGGGAGTCGTGATCAGTGTGATTGACGACGGCGTGGAGCATTCCCACCCTGACCTTACTACCAACTACCTCTCTCAGCACTCCTATGACTGGTGCGGAGATGATCCGGATCCGGACCCGAACTCCTGGGACGGACATGGAACGGCAGTAGCCGGAGTAGCAGCAGGAACCGGAAACAATTCAATCGGAGTAACAGGTGCTGCATTCGGGGCAGATATCGCTGGCCACAGACTGATTGCGTGTGGTTTCACGGACTCTACCGCTGCAGATGCTCTTAGTTATGATAACGGAGACATAGATATCTACTCAAACTCCTGGGGCCCCTACGACGATGGGAACAGACTCGAAGGACCTGGGCCAATAACCGTTGCAGCCATTGAGGATTCGATATACAATGGAAGGTCCGGGCTCGGAAACATATACACATGGGCTGCTGGGAATGGACTCGAAGCTAATGACAATTCTAACTACGACGGGTATGCAAGCCTAAGATATGCGATTGCAGTGGCAGCTATTACACACTACGGAGATCAATCGTGGTACTCTGAACCTGGGGCGAACATTCTGGTTACCGCTCACTCCAATGGTGGGACGCCCGACTATGAGGGGATAACAACCACGGATATCACGGGAACAGGAGGATACAGCGGAGGTGACGTGACCCACGACTTCGGAGGAACCTCGAGTGCCACCCCCCTTGTCTCTGGAGTTATAGCTCTGATTCTGGAGTCGAATCCCGATTTGACATGGCGTGATGTCCAGAATATCCTCGTCCATAGCTCTAGGAAGAACGACGCAAACGATTCTTCTTGGTCCGTGAATGGAGGGGGCCTCACGGTCTCTCACAAGTACGGATTCGGAGCAGTGGATGCAGGTGCAGCAGTGTCATTGGCTGAGAATTGGACAAGCAGCGGAGAAGAGGTGAATGCTACTTTTGGGCCTTTTACAGAGAATCTCGCTATCGACAACGGACCAAGCTCATGGACCGAGTTCAACCTCTCTGTTCCAATTGACTTGAGCCTAGAGTCGGTAGACGTAATTGTCGATATCACTCACACTGCCCGGGGCGAGTTGGATATCGTTCTGGAGTCACCTAGTGGCCATCAGTCGTGGCTTGCGGAAGTTCATGATGACAACAATGCAGACTACTCGAATTGGAGGTTCGGGACGGTCCAGCACTGGGACGAGTCCTCTCAGGGTAATTGGACCCTGAAGGTTCGAGATTCGGTCACGGGATCTAACTCCGGGACTCTGAACTCATGGGAGTTGATTTTCCATGGAGTCGGAAATGTTACAGACACAGATGGCGATGGATGGCCCGACTACAACGATATAGACGATGACAACGATGGTTGGGGAGACATAGACGAGATGTCTTGCTCTACCGACCCTCTGGATAACTCATCCACTCCGTCGGACACTGACACTCAACCACTCCGTCGGACACTGACTCGGACGGAGTCTGCAACTACCTTGACTCGGACGACGATGATGATACTTGGAACGACTCCACGGAGCTGTCATGTTCAACTGACCCTCTGGATTACTCATCCACTCCGTCGGACACTGACTCGGACGGAGTCTGCAACTACCTTGACTCGGACGATGATGGGGATGGCCTGAGTGATGTGAATGAGACTTCGGTGCATATGACGGATCCACTCGATTCTGACTCGGATGACGATGGATTGGATGACTATCAGGAAATTGTAATCTACGGGACCAAGGCAATTGACAATGACACCGATGATGACGGGCTTGACGATTATGAAGAGGTAATGGTCCATAGCACGAATCCACTGTCATACGATTCTGATACTGACGGAATTAGCGATTATGATGAGATAGTTGTTTGGTTCTCAGACCCCCTGACCTTTGACGCAGACAACGACTCGGACGATTACTATCATTTCCAAGACTGCGATGATGATGATCAAGAGGTGAATCCTGGGATGTTAGAGGCACTCAATGGAAAGGATGACGATTGCGACGGTCTTGAGGACGAGGGCTTCAATGATTCAGATTTGGATGGAGATGGATTGTCGGACTGGGAAGAATTCCACATCCATGGAACAAACCCAGAAGATTCTGACTCAGATGGGGATGGAATACCAGATCAACAGGAGTTGGAGTTCGGCAGTAATCCGTTGGTAGTTGATCTAGATGCGGATGGTGATGGAGCTTACTGGTTCGATGACTGTGATGACAACGATTCGAGTTTTGCACCAGACGTGACTGAGTCCCTAGACGGACTAGACAATGATTGTGACGAAGACATAGACGAAGACTTCTTCTGGATTGATACAGATATGGATGGATTGACTGACTATGCAGAGTATCACCAATACTCTACGGATCCTAATGACGGGGATTCTGACGGGGACGGACTTCCCGATGGGACTGAATTGAATGAGTTCATGTCTGACCCGCTTGTTGCAGATCCTGACTCTGACCTAGATGGCTGGTACCATTTCCAAGACTGTGACGATGATGACTTCGAAAGGGCTCCTGAGCGTCCTGAGGAGCTAGATGGAAAAGATAACGACTGCGACGATTTAGTGGATGAGGACTTCTACGAAAGAGATACTGATGGTGATGGCCTAAGTGACTATGCCGAGTATCACAACTACAGTACATCATTCGATTCTGCAGACACGGACCAAGACGGAGTAGACGATGGAACTGAGATTGCTCGTGGCCTTTCTAGTCCAGTGTTCACGGACTATGACCGAGATAATGATGGATTCTACGAGTATGACGATTGTGACGATCTAGTCGGAAGTACATACCCTGGTGCTGTGGAACAGTGGAATGGCGTTGATGATGACTGTGACGGCGAAGAGGATGAGTTTGTGAACAGGCTAGGGCTGGTCTTGTCAAATTACGATAAGTCGTCGGGCACTGTTTTCCTGGAAAACGGGAACATATACGATGGTCCTAGGACCTATAGTTCGATACCGGTTACCTGGGATTCAGCGAATGAATCCTTTGAAATCTCAGTATCTGGGATTCAGTCATCAGTTGACGCCATTATCACTTGGTCTATGAGTGGTTATTCTCTGGAAGTCAACACCAGTCAAGATGGGAAGACTGTAATTCTGATGCCAATCCATTGCAGAGATACAGAGGAAAATATGCAGATACAATTCTGCGATGAGGGGTCGTCAATTCAGAAGTTAAAAGCGGTCGTCTCAGAGGACGGTTACTACACTGAGATCGAGTGGAATATCATGGTGACTATTTGGGTAGAGCCTCAATCAGAGAATTGGCTTTTCTCGATTATCACCAGCCCAACAGGCATGATCGGGATAGTCACTTTCCTTATTGCCCTCTCTGCAGGAGGATTCCTGATTGGACTGAGAATTTCGAGGGCTAAAGAGTTACAAGATGCCCTCGAAGCATACGGAGTCAGTCCAGAGAGACTGGCCATCAGTCCCGAGAACAAGGGCATGATTTTGCCTTCTGCCCCAGATGTATCTTGGTCGAACGATGAAAACTCGTAGTCAAGAGGGCAAAAGAGTGGTCATCAGTTGTCTTCCTCCTCGTCCGTCGAACCTGCTGGACCCCATTCTGCATCTGGGGATCCTCCAGACCACTCTCCAAATACTGCGATATCTTCGATATCATCGTCCTCCCTCCATGGAGGCTCTCCATCGGAACCACTGATTATCAGGCAACCCTCATCATCGAGCCTCCTCTTCAGAGTAGATACTCCTCGCTTGACTGGCAATAGATGGCCAATTGGAGAGCCTGAGTTCACGAACGGATGTGTTGCTGAGCTGATTAGGAGTCCTCGTATGGGGGACTGGACGTCATGCTGAACACCTGGAAGCTCTGGATCGGTAATAGTCGCAACGATCTCCCCTTCCTCGACGAAGCTTCCAGCGGGTGCCAAGACGTCCAGTAGGCCCCCTTGATCGGAACGAATCCAGACCGATCCCGATGCAAGAATCCTGAACCTCGGTTTGCTAGGATAACCTGGAAGCATTCTGAGACTCCTTAGAAGATTGATTATCCCATACATGGAAATCTGAACTGACTCCGGATCTGCCTCGTCCGAACCCCCTCCTTCGTAAGTGATGCAGGCTATTCCCTCTTGATTGGCAACTCTCCTTAGGGACCCTCTTGGCCCCTCGCTATCTAGAATAGTCTCTATTCCAAAGGATCTTGCAATTCGATTACTGCTTGCATGCGCTAGATTTGCTCTTATCTGGGGGATGTTAGTCCTTCCCTTTGCTGCGGAATGGAGATCGACTACATAATCACTGCTTTTGATGACATTGCTCCATAGCTTGTAGGCTACTCTTGAGGTGGTATTACTGTCGGACTTTCCTGGAAAGCATCTATTCAAATCCCTCCCATCCGGGAAGTCTCGAATCATCCTCCGATATCCTGGAAGGTTGACTATGGGAACGATTCGGATTGTTCCAGCCAATACACTAGCGTCTATGACTCGGTCTTCTCCCATGAAGTTGGGTCCGCATAGGTAAGTTAGGGCCAGTGGCCCTACAAGTTCGTCTCCATGTATTGCACCTAGAAGAGTTACTACAGGACCAGGCCTTGAGCCGTGAATGATGCTTATTGGGACTGGCCAAGATTCTCCGATTTCAACATCTAGGAGTTCGTACTCCATGTGTCTAATTGTTCCTGGTTTTATCCTCTTTCTCATGAATACGTGATTCTTCGTTCCTTCCTTTCGAGACCATTTGGAAGGGCTCTCCCCCACTTCTCCCAGAGCCTTCTCTATCTCCTTTCTTCGCTTCATGGGAATCTGATTAGCTATCTTGATTGGAGCGAATCTTCGCTTCTTAGCGCGGGGAGGGAGTTTGGATTCCTCTGCATCTGCGGCTGGAATCGAATTGGCCTGTTCGTCTTCTGGCACTGTTGGCCCGAGGGATTGGCAAATTAATACAATGCGGAGTGAAGTTTTGGGAAAATTCAATTCGGAATGACCCCTAACGGCGGTCATGGGCGACCGAGAGGGGCTTTCCGTTCAGGAGACTCATGCCCCGACGAGTATTTGCTTTGGTTGCGGTCCCTCTAACGAGGATGGCCTGAGAATAAGATCATTCAGGACAGAAGATGGCCTGGAAATGGAATTTACTCCTGACGAGAGTCATCAGGCATTCCCTGGGATGATTAATGGAGGGATTATCGGGACACTTCTTGACTGCCATGGAAACTGGACTGCGGCGATTGCACTAATGGACAAGGCAGGAGATACCGAGCCTCCATGCACTGTAACTGCATCATACAGTATCAAACTGAGGCGTCCGACCCCACTGGGAAGTACTCTAATCGTCAAAGGAGAAGTAACTGAGATTGGAGATGACAGGGCCAACGTGAAGATGTCCCTCTCTGCAGATGGAGAAGTGTGCGCGACTGGAGAAGGGCTATTCGTTGCAGTAAAGGAGGGTCATCCGGCCTTTCATAGATGGAGTTAATATTCACTCGGCATCCTTTAGAACGGCCGAATTAGAGTTCCCCCATGGACGGCGGGGATGAGGCATCTATCTCAAGTCTAGAAGAGTTCGAATTCGATGTTCGCCTGAAGAAAATGCTTCAGGAGAAATGGGGAATAAAGAGTTTATTTCCTCCACAAGCGGAAGCACTTCCGAACGCCCTCAAGGGTAGAAATCTGATGCTCGCGGTCCCTACTGCAAGTGGAAAATCCCTAGTTGCTCATATCACACTGGCAAACAGGCTGATTGGAGATTTGAGTGGACAAAGAGGAATTTACATCGTTCCTCTAAAGGCTCTAGCATCGGAGAAATACGAGGAATTGAAGGAGGTGTGCTCGAGCGTTGGACTGAAAGTTGGTCTGGCTATCGGGGACAGAAGTAGTGAAACCAGCCTGGTGGAAAATTCAGACGTGCTAGTTTGTACTAGCGAGAAACTAGACTCGATGCTGCGATCAAAGCCCTCGCTACTGGATGACATTGGAATAGTTGTGGCAGATGAGTTTCACCTTATGCAAGATCCTTCCAGAGGTCCTACTCTGGAGATTCTACTGTCCAGAATAAGACATAGCTCATCGAGAGTACAGATCTTGGCTCTTTCTGCCACAGTAGGAAATGCACAGGAGCTATCCGAATGGCTGGAGGCAGATTTAGTAACCTCTAACTGGAGACCAATAGCCCTCTACTCAGGTACTCTGACAGGATTGGACATGAAGTATCACTCAGTAGAGAGCCCGGGAACGGATTTCATTTTACCAGAACCTAAGCGTCTCGAAGGAGGTGTTCAGAAGAACCTCCATTCTGTGATGGACGACACTATTGGGATGGGAAAGCAAATGCTAGTTTTCGTTTCTTCGAGATCATCTGCACAGAAAGAGGCCAGAGAGCTCTCAAGTCACTTGAAGACTAGGCTAGAAAATGGAGATCTCGGTTTCACTGAGTCAGTGGTTGAATCTTGGACCTCTATGTCACAGGAATTGTGGAGGGGAGAGGATGGTTCGGCCACTGTGAAGGCTCTTTCGAATTCAGTTAGAGGAGGAGTAGGTTTCCACCATGCTGGTTTGACCTCCTCCCAGAGAAAGGTGATCGAGAATGGATTCAGGAATGGAAATCTCCAGTGTATAGTCGCAACCCCAACTCTAGCACAAGGAGTAAACTTACCAGCGAGTCGGGTTGTTGTCAGAGATACCAAAAGATGGAGCACAATTGCATCGAGGAGCATGCCTCTGCCAGTAATGGAGGTGAGGCAGATGATGGGAAGGGCCGGAAGGCCTGGTTTTGATGACTTTGGAGAGTCTTTCCTAGTTTCTAAAAACATTCAGGATGAGTCGAATCTAGTAGAGCTATACCTAAGAGGAGAATCAGAACAAGTGACATCTAAGCTGGCAAATCCGAGCGCGCAACATGCCGAACAGGATGGTGCCCTACTAGCTCACATTCTGTCAACAGTTGCAACTGCTGGAATAAATGACAGAGATGGAATATCGCGGTTCCTATCGAAGACTTTCCTAGCTAGCCAGATGCCTGCAGAGACCTTGGAAGCCAGAACTGATGACGTTCTCCATTGGCTTTGCGAGAACTCAATGATTGAAAGAACTGGAGAGTCTCAGGAAGTCAAGAGGGCGATTAAAGGCAGAGTTTCAGAGTCTAGTGACGAAGAAATGTGGGAAGACGAGATGCCATCTTGGGCAAATTCTGCTACCTCAATTCCAGGATTGGATCTTTTCAAGAAAGAAGAGGGGCGAAAACCGGTTCTATCTCCTAGAACCGGCCCAGCAATATTTGGATTCACGAAGGCTAGTGCCTACCAGGTTTCAGAGGGTTGGGTACCGGAACCAGCAGCTATGACATACTCTCCCACTTCTCTGGGCTCAAGAGTTTCGAGACTCTACCTTAATCCAATTTCAGGGAAGATAATCCATGATGGTCTGAATAGGGCAATGGAAATTGTCTCGGGTCAAGACAAGATTGGACAGGTGTCCCCTCTAACTCTCCTCCATCTGGCTTCTTGCACTCCTGATTTCCTTCCTCTGTGGCCAAGGAAGAGTGATTATGATACAATACTAGGAGTCTTGCATGGGCATGAAAGAGAGTTATTGGGAGAATCTATAGATCTTGAACAGGAACGAAGAATGAAGGGTGCCTTAGTGGTTCAATCATGGATGGAGGAAGCCTCCTTGGATGGTATCGAAGAGGAGTGGGGAGTTCAACCCGGAGATCTCAGGAGCAGAGTCGAATTGATGGAATGGCTGCTATTCGCGATGCGAAGAATTCTTTCAGAGGACCAAAACCTAGCAAATATCGAACGTGATGCCCACAAGACTCTGTATGATTCAATAGACGAGGTACATAGGAGAGTTAGGTACGGATGCAAGGCTGACATCCTAGGACTTGTTTCAATCAAAGGTATAGGCAGAGTTAGAGCTAGAGAGATGGCTGAAACCCTAGGAGTTTCGACCGCTTTGGACGTTTCAGAAATCACTGAAAGGGATAAGGCAAGACTCTCTGACCTTAGGGGATGGAGCCCGAAGCTCGTTGACAATCTGGTCAGATCTGCCGGGAAGTCAGTGAGAAGGTCGCGCTAATCAAATTCTTCTAGGGGACCCCATCCGAGCATATGGACTCAGAGCATCCGGTTCCCTGGTTCCCGGCATGGGGGGTTAGGTTTCCTGAACCGATTAGCAACGTGTTCTCTACAGTCTCAATCATCAATGAATTCAGACCGAGCAACAGATGGATGCTACTGGCATCCGAGGCCGCTGCGAGCGAGATGCACCTTTGGACTGCATGGTACGCACTTAGAAGAAACGAGATTTCTGGAGAAATGGTAGCCAAAACTGCAGACACTGAGTTTCTAAGGCTAATCTCGGGTACTCGACAGATAAACAAGGCATTCGAGAGGTCTGGAATCTCAGTGGGTGACGAAAAGGCTTGGATAGTGATGCTACCAGATTCAGAACTAGGAGTTGGTTTCGGCGAGTTTTCGATTCCATTGGACACGTTCAATGATTCGAATGAAGATGCTATCAGGCTCATAGAGCATCTTAGAGGTTCATTAGTCCCTGAAAGGCCCATTCCTACGATTGAGGGTCTCATGAGAATAGGGAGTGAATATCGAATAGACTCGAAGATTTCGGATATTGAAGACGCGTTTCTTACGCATTTATCGCTTTCAAGCCTCAGGTAAGTGATTTCTCATCAGTCATATTGATAGACGGGTGTCCTGACAGCAATCCATAACATGCCAAAGTTCTACGGATTCGGTTCATGCATAGTTTGTGGCATTGCGTGCACATCTGGAAACTTCCTGATACACGATGGCAAGAGATACTGTACTGCGTGCTGGATAGAGAAGAACAACCCCGATCATCCGAACAAGGAAGAGGTAATGGAGAAGGTTCAGGCATCTGTGAAAGAGTGGAAGTGCGCAAAGTGGACTAGAGAAGAGGGTCCCTTGCCTCTGGGTCCTATGTCGGTAAAGAAGTGAGGGCTTAGATGGGGAATGACTTCGTTCCAGATGACTTAGATGCATCGAAGTGGGAAAACCTAGAGCCCTTGACTAGGGACCTCTTGGATAGGAAATTAAGTTGTTCAGGTTGCTTAGAAAATCTAATTTCAGACTCATCCAAACTAGCAGAACATGTTTCTGAGACCGGAGCACTGTTGTACATTGGGATGACGTGTGACACAGAGAGCGAGGAGAAGAAAGGTAGTTTCCTAGAGTTTGTTAGCAATGTAAGGCCCAAGCTGTCTGAGTTCTCGGATTCTCTGAATAGAAGGATTGTGAATCATCCATCCGTTGATGACCTCCCTGAAAGATACGACCTGATGCTAAGAGGGATGAGGAATGATATAGAGATATTCCGAAAAGAGAACATCCCTCTTGGAGTCAGGCAGACTGAGCTAGTAACAGAGGCTCAGTCGATTAACGGTGCTATGACAGTTGATTTCCATGGAGAAGAGATGACCTTCCCACAGATGAGCAAGTTCCTCGAATCAAACGATAGATCGGAGCGACAGGCTGCTTGGACCACTATGGCAGGGAGAAGGATGGAGGATAACGAGAGGCTATCGGAAATCTTCGATGAGTTGATTTCGATAAGACACCAGATCGCTCTCAACGCAGGATTCGAAAGTTACACGCAATACATGTTCAGAGCGATGCATAGGTTCGACTATACCATTGAAGACTGTCTAGAATTTCATGACTCGGTAGAATCTGTATGTATCCCAATACTCAATGAGATAAACATGAACAGGAGAGCGGGTCTTGGAATCAGCGAATTGAGACCGTGGGATGTTAATGAAAAGGGAGGTTCTGGCCCCGATATACACGGCAAAGATCCGCTAAGGCCATTCCATACGGTTGAAGAAATGGTAGAGAAACTGTCAGATATGTTCAATGAAATCTCAGAAGATCTTGGTGGAAAATTCGACAGACTCGTAGAAATGGATACCCTTGATCTGGACACCAGAAAGGGCAAGGCCCCAGGGGGTTACCAATACTACTTGGAGAAGAGCAGGGTACCATTTATTTTCATGAATGCGGCTGGTCTACAAGGTGACTTGGAGACAATGATCCATGAAGCAGGCCATGCATTCCACTCACTGTACTGTGGCCATCTGGAGCTGATTGATGAGAGAGACTATCCTATCGAGTTCGCTGAGGTCGCATCTATGTCAATGGAATTACTAACACAACCATGGTGGGACAAATTCTACGAGAATGAAGAAGACGCAGTAAGGGCGAGGAGGACGCATCTAGAAGG
>LUMU01000106.1_pt2 | contig 29662 bp, 27 predicted proteins | sample 729751 | NCBI WGS metagenome assembly LUMU01 (sample SAMN03860300, study PRJNA289734) | marine metagenome | biome: seawater column; feature: ocean; material: water; isolation source: Red Sea water column Station 192 - depth 100m | place: Saudi Arabia: Red Sea | collected 2011-10-15 | depth 100 m
AGATTATCTCGGGGATGACGTACGGGCTTCTCATGAACATCCTCCCTCTCTGTTGGCCTAGAATGACGAAGTCGGAGAGTCCCGCGGCAAGTGCGCTAGTTCCTGAAACAGTTCCCAGGACAATGGATAGGATCGGGACCTTTCCGGAGCAGGATACTAGTAGGTCCAGCATCTCACCGTTGGGGCCTAGTGATGTTACTCCCTCGTGAGGGCGCTGTCCGTCGCCATCCCATATTCCGATAACCGGTAGTCGCCCCTTTTCTGCGAGTTCAAGAATCTTACAAATCTTCCTTGCATGCATCTCCCCCATGGTCCCTGAGAATACTGCGAAGTCCTGCGAGAAGCATACCACCCTTCTCCCGTCCAGCATGCCATGTCCAGCCACTACTCCGTCCCCAAGTGGTTCGTGCAGATGCATGCCATGGTCTCCAGACCTGTGCTTAACGAACGCGTCTACCTCAACGAAACTTCCATCGTCGAGTAGGCCCAAGATCCTCTCTCTAGCGGTTCTGGAGCCAGCTTCCCTGATCTCCCTGATTACTGCCCTGTCTCCGGGAGATTTTGCGTCATGTCTGATCGCATCAAGATCTTCGCTAGGTCTGGACCCCGCCATGATGAGTCCAAGTGCAAGTCGGTTCATCAGCAAACCGGACGTCAAGACCTCGAGAAAGCTGGATTTTCTCCTACTAAATCCATCCCCCACCCTTCTTCGACTGACTCCCTCCCTCCCACAGATAGTAGGTGGTGTAGCTTTACCAGAGCAGAGCCCGGTGGGCAAAGAGAGCCGTGCCCGATGATCCCCATCTCTTTCTGGTCTCTTCCCTTAGAGTACACGTTCATATTCACAGGCCCATGAATAGTATTAGTCACCATCACTACGACTCCTCCCTCAGAGATGTGATCCTCAAGCATCACCCTTAGTCTGGTATTCTCCAGACTGTCTTCTTCGGGATCGGATATGGGCAGGTGCCCCAAACCAGTTCCATGGAAAAGCAGAGCATCGAAGCCAGCGTCTATGGCTCCCTGGACCTGATCGGGATGTAGGTGCGGGTCTGAGATGAATTGTGCAATACGAACGGACTCATCGAACTGCTTCGGAGCGATCGCCTCCACCCTAGCGTCATGCGCCTCTGGCGAGTAATCTATGGATACGCCATCTCCGCCTATATCTACGAATGCGAGAGCCTCCTGGTTGATTGGCTTGAATGCGTCCCTTCGTGAGGAGTGGTACTTCCTACAAGCACATCCCGGAAGTACAGCGCACCTACCGTCCGAGGAGCTCGCATGTACAATCACCACAGACGAGTCGCGGTATCCAGAAGGAGCTGGACCATGCGCTGCCCAATGTACCGAGGCGATTAGATTCTCAGTCGCATCTGAAGAGCCTCTATCTGGAGATCTTTGCGACCCTGTCAGGACGATTCTACCCGGTGGCCTGCCTCCTTGACCGGCCCACCCGTATGACATGGCTGCTGAGGAAATGTGCAGGGTATCTGTTCCATGGGTGATGACGCAACCAACCGCTCCCTCGGCAAAAGCCTCCTCGGTAGCTTTCAGCATCCTGTTCCAGTGCCTTGGTCTAAGATCGTCTGACCACATGTTTCCAAGCTTGACTGCTCGTATCCTAGCTATCTTTCGAAGTTCGGGCACGGCATCCAGTAACTCGTGTGGGTCGAATCTTGCAGTGACCGCACCTGTGGCGTAGTCTACCTTGCTGGCTATGGTCCCACCTGTGTGTATCAGATGGACAAGTGGCAGAGCCTCGTCCTGTGGTTCGATTTCGACGGCGTCTTCCTCTATGTGAGGCATATCTTCCAGGACTTCGAATGAGTCAACGTATGACTCAGGGAATGAAACGTTGTACCCGTTTTGTAGTTTCATTGTGATTAGTTTAGGCCCGGAACTAGGTAGGGCCACTCCACTATGCTCCACCTTTCCGGACCAGGTCTTGACCACCAGCCTCACCGGGACTCCGGGCTTTGGCCAACCCTCCATGCAAGTGGGCAGAGCGCCTCGGCCCATCAATGGCTCGCTTCCAGTTTGGTATTGGTGCCGGGAGCGGGACTTGAACCCGCGACCTTCGGATGACTCAGGCATCTCGAAGGGGGCCTACGGCGTGAACGTGCCTTTCGGCTGCCCTATGAGTCCGACGCGCTACCAACTACGCCACCCCGGCATAGGAATAGGGCGAGCGAAGAGCCCATTTGAGTATTGCCGGTGATTATCCCCCGACAATCGCTTCACACGTAGGGTTGATGTGTCGCCTTCCCTCGCCAGAATCATCATGGTCGATGTCGATACAGCCCTAAGGGCCAGCGCCTATTCAGGCAAGAAGGGCACTGGAGCCAAAGGAGGAGGCAAGAAGTCCTCAGCCCTTGAGCCATTCGACCCCTCCTCGCATGCAGAGAAGGAGAAGGCAGATGCAGTCTCCATGTGGATAGTGATTTTCTTCGGACTCTCGGTTGCATTGTTGATGAGATTCTACATGATGCCTGGCATGAATGGGACGAAGCAGATACTGTGGCTTCTCCCTTTGCTGATGATTTCTCTAATTCGACCTATCCACCAAGCTTTCGTCCCATCAAGATTCTTCGAACTATACACAACCGGGAATTGGGTGAGGTCTTCGTTCCTGTATATTTTCACATGGCTCGCCCTGTCATTTGCACTGGTCAACCCTCCTCTGGCGGATATCGCTGCACCCCATCTTGCTGGAGCAATAGATATTGCAACTACCGAGGGAATATCAGACTCGGACTTGGATGGCTCTGTCTACGAGATTAGAATCTCCCAGGATTCTATCCCGGTGTTGCTCGGTCTAGCAGTAAGAGATAACGTTGACGCGGAGAACTCAACCATGAATCTTACAATCCAGAAGGTAGGTCAAATGGAGTCGATCGTCAATGTCTCCGGTTTAGTATCAGAGATTGCCACAGACGGATCCAACGGACTATCTCCCTCTGATACTTTCGAATCTGTAGATGATGAAGAATGGGTAAGGGGGCTTCGAAAGAACTCACTTACAGGGGGTTACTTGGGGCCAAAGGTAGCCCCACACTCACAGGATATCTCCATGGCATGGGATCTTTGTCCCAGTGGGTGTGGTCCCGGGGATTATCTGATTCAAATCTCACTGACTGAGGTTAATGATATGGTTCCTTGGCAAGACGGAGAGAACACTTGGCAGAGGGAGTACACACTCAGAATTTTGCAGTCATCCTAATTTCCGAGCATACTGCAGATTCTAGCTGCCATCGCATCTAGTTGAAGGGACTCTCCTCCCCCTTCTACCATTCTGAAGTCACATTCTGCCATAGCTTCAGTCACTTTGAGCTTCTGGGGTTCGTCTAGGAAGGTGACTTTACCTAGCTCTCTGTGAAGTTGGTTTACCAGGTCAGTTCCGGCAAGCCCAAAGCGATCTAGTATCTCCCTCATCCTCCTCCTAGCAGGCTGGAAACCATCTTCTTTGCAGGCAAGGAAGAATCCATGTAACTCCTCTGGTGGGGCGGTGGCTGTTGTTTCGTAAACGAGGTCACGAGTTACGTGGGGGTCTAGCGATGCAGCCACCTGTAGGGAGGTAATCGCCTTCCTTAGATCACCCAGGCAAACATCAGCAATCGCTCTTGCAGCCTCTTCCTCCAGCTCAACCCCTTCGCTATTAGCTACTTCCATGACCTTCTCCAGAACCTTCTCGCTATCTAGAGGTCTGAATCTGAAGACTGCGCATCGGGATTGTATCGCCTCCACGATTTTCGAAGAGTAGTTACAGGAAAGTATGAACCTACACGTCTCCGCAAACTGCTCCATTATTCTCCTCAGGGCACCCTGGGCGTCAGAGGTCAGAGCGTCGGCCTCATCGAGAAAAATTACCTTGAACGAAGTCCCTGGCATGGGTGCGGTTCGGGCGAATTGCTTGACCTTGGTACGTATCGATTCCAACTTCCTCTCATCACTGGCATTCATCTCCAGAAGGTTGTTCCTGAACCCGTCGCCGAATACATCTCTTGTCAGTGCCAGAGCAGCGGTCGTCTTTCCTGTTCCAGGTGGTCCAGCGAACATTAGGTGAGGGAATGTTTTGGATTCCGAGTAAGCGCTCAGCCTATCCACAACTGCCCTCTGTCCCTTCATCTCGCTGACAGAACGCGGTCTGTGCCTCTCAACCCACAACTCACTCATGATGACCTAACTCGACCCGTTGGCGGGCGTCCTTGAAGGTTGGGGACGCAAATCCAGAATCAGTAACTCTCTTCTTGTGCGGGGAAGGAACCTCCCCTGACATCATCGATGTAATCCCTAACGGCCTTGTCAACTGCGCCGCCCACGTCAGAGTAGCGTCTTAGGAACCTAGGTGAGAAATCCTTGGTAATCCCAAGCATGTCGTGAAGCACTAGTACTTGTCCATCGCAGTGGGGTCCGGCACCAATCCCGATGGTGGGGATATCGAGGGATTCACTGACCTTCTTTGCTAAGTCCGCAGGAATCTTCTCGAAGACCACCGAGAAGCAACCTGCCTCCTGGAGGGCCATCGCATCTTCCATCAACTTGTTCGCCTCGGACTCCTCCTTCGCTCTGACTGAGTAAGTTCCGAACTTGTAAATCGACTGGGGAGTCAGGCCGAGATGCCCCATTACCGGGATCCCTGCAGTTAGGATCCTTTTCACGGAGTCTACTATTTCCTTGCCGCCCTCGATTTTTACTGCATGGCCACCGGACTCCTTCATTATTCTGATAGCGCTCTTCAGTGCAAGCTTCGAATCGCCTTGATAGCTGCCGAATGGCATGTCCACAACTACCAAGGCCCTGTCCACAGCATTCACGACACACTGTGCGTGGTAGATCATGTGTTCCAGTGTTATGGGGACCGTAGTATCATTCCCTGCCATCACGTTTGAAGCAGAGTCGCCTACGAGTATCACGTCCACTCCGGCTCCGTCAACAAGCCTTGCTAGGGAATAGTCGTAGGCGGTGAGCATTGCTATTTTCTCATTCGAGCGCTTCATTTCTTGCAATATGTGCGTAGTCACCTTCTTCGCTCTGCTGGAAACCACTTGCTCACCCTGTAGTACCCCTAGTACGGTTGCTGACTTCAAACATACGCACGAAGTTTCAGCCCTCTGGCTCTATCTCACGAGCAACCTCAAGAAACTCCTCGATGCTAATCAGCCCGTCTTTGTCAGTGTCTCCTTTACCGAAAACATCTCCGATCAATTGGTCTCCTCGGCGATTTCTGGTTTTCGAGAGAACTATGGCATCGTCGGGAATGTTGGGTCCTCCTCCCTCGATGTATCCTAGAGACTTGAAAGCGCTGACGAATTGGTCTAGATCCAACTGCCCATCTCCCTCTGCATCGGCTTCGTAGAATGCAGCGAAAAGCCTGCGCCTCTCGGCTTCGTCTGCGTCCGTTATCATCAGCTTTGCAGTTTTCCACGGGGTAATCTGGACCTCCACCCTGCTCTCTCCGTAGCCCTTGTAGATGATTAATCCAAGAACAATTGCTACCGAGGCTCCGACTAGAGACTTCGTCCCCATCAGGTAAAGCAAACCCCCCCCTCCGAAGATTCCGAACAACTGTACTGCAGGGTAAAGTGGCCAAGGCGTCTTCCACTGGGGGTCGTACCATGTGTGAGAATCGGCTGAGGTCCTAAGAACAATCACACACCCATTGATTAGCATGAAGATCATTATTTTGAATCCTGATGCGAGTTCCGCGACGTCATGAACAGGTAGGAAGGTTATCGCCAGGCCCATCGCTAAGCCTGTCCCAATTATCGCCCAATGTGGGGTCCCAAATCTCTGATGGACGCTCTCAAGGAAGGGGGGCAACAGATTGTCTCTGGACATAGCAAATGGGAACCTCGAAGAAGCTAGAATTCCCGCTAGAGCCATAGAAGTCATTGTCACAACAGCAAGAATCGCAGCGATCTTCCCAACCATCTCCCCACCTACTGCCTCAGCGAAGATGTACACGGGGTCCTCGCTAGCACCGTGTTCGCCGTGCATGTAGTCTGAGGGTGCAACTGCAGCAGCCATTACCAAAGTGACAGTTACGTACAGCAGACAACTGAATAGTAGAGACAGAAGTATTCCATGGGGGAGGTTCCTTTCTGGATCCTTGATCTCGCCACCCACAGCAGCTATCTTGGTCACGCCAGCGTATGAAACAAACACGAATGCGGATGTAGCCGCAACATCCTCCCAGCTCCCAAAAGAATCCTTTGAAGAAACGGCACTCCAATCCAGATCGTGAAATGCTAATGCATAAGCGCACAGGGCAAATAGGTAAGCAGCGGAAAACATTACTATGGGAATCTGGATCTTCTTGATCCTCTTCACTCCTAGGATGTTTATCCCAACAATTATTCCTAGGAGTAGAATTGCTGCAGCCTCGATGTCAATGTCCATTCCCAGCAAGTCCTCAATTACCCAAAGGTAAGCTTTGAATCCGATTAGTGCGAATGCAGACTTTAGCATGAAATTGGCCCATAGGCCTAGACCGGCTATAGTTCCGACTAGAGGCCCGAAGGTCTTCTGGACGTAAACGTACGAGCCACCAGAGGTCGGCATAGCCGTTGAGAGCTCTGACTTTGACACAGCACCAGGAATCACAAGAACAGCAGCAACTAGGTACGCCAGCCAGATTCCTCCGAGTGGGTTCTCCCCTCCTCCAAGTTCTAGCATGGCGAGGGCAGGAAGTACGAATAGGCCAGACCCTATCATTGCCGATAGAGAGATAATTATCACCGAAAATAGCCCTAACTTCCTTTCAAGACCGTCAGAGTCCGTATCCTTCGGAGTCAACACTATTCCTACTAGGTCCTCTGGACCGTAGTGACGCATGATTTGGGGGCCCCATCCTCCCCAGTTGAAGGTTCTGTATACCCAACGGTTAGATACTCACTCTTAGCCCAATACACATGACTGACACAATAGAGCATGGTACAATTGCATCCGTGCATTATACTGGGACCTTCGCAGAGGGGGGCGAATTCGATAGTAGCAGAGGGAAGGATCCTCTGGTCTTCATAGTCGGATACGGACAGATGATCACTGGTTTCGAGAGAGAAATGCTCGGGGCAAAGGTAGGAGAGAAGAGAGAGTTCACCCTGGCGCCCGAAGACGCTTACGGGGAAAGAATCGAGGATGCTATTCAGAAGATTCAGAGGGAGAACTTTCCGGAGAATATGGAACTAGAAGTTGGGATGGTCGTAGGGGCCCACAGTGATCAGGGCCCGATTCAATTCACTATACTGGAGATAGACGAAGAAATGGTTACTGCCGACTTCAATCACCAGATGGCAGGCAGAACCCTACGATTCGAGGTAGAAGTCGTAGACATCCGGGCAGCATCCGAAGAAGAACTGGCGCATGGTCACGTCCATGGTCCCGGTGGCACCAATCACTGAATTATTCAGAAGAGTTATTTCCCTCTCCAATAATTCAATCAGGATGAGGGGGCAAGCAGCGCTAACAGTTACTCTGCTCGTCGTCTCCTCTCTTACTGGGTGCTTCGGAGTAGGATCGAGCAACAGTATCTTCGATGAGGAGGCCGAAAAAGAGCCTCTTCGGATAAATCATATTCAGATGAAGGGAACACATAACTCGTATCATGTAGAACCGCTGTTCTCCCCCACAAGGGAGTACATGTACACTCACCAACCACTTGACTTGCAGGCCTCTCAACAAGGAGTGAGGCAGTTCGAATTAGATGTGTGGTGGGACCTCAGAGAGGGACTCAGAGTCTATCACAACCAGTATGACTCCGGGACAACATGCCCGACATTCGAGGATTGCCTAGGGACGTTGCTGGCATGGTCCAACGAGAATCCCATGCATCATCCCCTGTTCATCTGGGTTGAGCCCAAGGACTGGCCCGAGCAAGCAGCCGATGTGACAACCACTCTGGAGATTTCCGGGCTTCTGGATGACATAGAGGGGGAAATATCGGATTTCTGGCCACTGAACAAGACCATCACCCCTGACGATGTAAGGGGCGACAGCGACAACCTCCGCGATGCGATAGGGGAAAATGGCTGGCCTCTTCTCGAGGAGAGTAGGGGGAAGGCAGTCTTCGTGTTGTTAGCGAGGGGGGAGGCCAGAGATCTGTACATCCAAGGTTTTCCGGGATTAATCGGTGCTAGGATGTTCACCCTATCTGACGAAGGTAGCACCGAGGCTGCAATATTCTCCATCACCGATCCGGTGGGGAGTGGAGAAGAAATTTCCAGATTGGTTAGCGAGGGCTACATAGTCCGAAGCAGGGCAGACAGTGGGGGGGAGGAGGCAGACAACAATGACACTGCCAGGAGGGATGCCGCGCTTGCAGTTGGTGCGCATAGCATTTCCACGGACTACCCGGCGGAGGTCGATGGGTTGGACTACTGGGTCTCAATCCCAGAGGGGAACCCAAGCAGGTGCAACCCCATATCCTCGCCTTCTTGGTGCACTTCAGATAGCATCGAGGACTTAGCCCAATGATTACGCTCTGGCAACGACCTTCAACTCGATGGCAATAGAAGTCGGCAGGGCTTCGACTGAAACTGTCGTCCTTGCTGGCAGAATCTCTGAGAAGTACTCAGCGTAAACCTCGTTGTAGTCTTGGAAGTCCCTTTCCATGTCCGTGAGGAAGACTAGGACATCAACGATATTTTCCAGACCTAGCCCGTACTCCTCGAGAATTACTCTGATGTTACTAATCACTGAATGTGTCTGTGCTCTGATGTCATATTCCAGGGGATTCCCACTCTCGTCCTTTATCGGTCCTCCTGGTATTTCGTCCGTCCCAGGCTGACGAGGCCCCATTCCACTAACGAAGACAAGGTCCCCCACTCTACGTAAATGGGGATAAGCTCCAACTGCCTTGGGACCTCCCTCTGCGATGAAGGCTCCATCCTCACTGGTAAGCTTACCAGCCGCCTTCCGTCCAACTACCGCTCCTAAGACACCTCCTACGGGACCACCAACTGCTACGCCAGCAGCTGCTCCCAGGGCTCCTCCAGCAGATCTCGCAAGTGACTGCCCGACCTCGTCGTAAACCTTCTCGACAGCATCAGCAGGAGCAGAGACGATCCCCTCAACCATCCTCTTCCTTTTTTCCTCGGTCGTCATTTGCTCCTCCTCTTCCATCATGGGGCCCCCGTATCCAATACTCCTCGATCACCATGGTAGTGTTCAACATCGTCCTCATCGAACTCCTTGTCGCCCACTGATCCTTTCGATGGAGTCAGAACTACAACTGCCCCTCCCGAGCCATGCAGTGCCTCATAGGCCAAAACCTCGCCTGTGTAGTTGTTGTGCTGGCCCATTGTAGCGGACATCCACCAGGCCGGCTTGTATGCCACGACCTTTTGCACTCTAATCTGCCCATGAATCTCTCTAGAAAGCTGACTTAGGTCCTCCAGCCTGCCGTCCCCGAAGAACTCTAGGATTTTCTTATTCCACTCGTCATCCTTAGCAGAGTGGATCCTGTCCTCTGCAGGGTCAATGTGCTCTGTGAACATCCTGTTTGAAAGGCTGGAAACTACCACTACCACTGCCTTCTTGCCCTGAGCGCCAATAGCATCACGCGCAGACTTGCCCAGAACAATTGTCTCGGCTCTATTTGCATACATGTTACTGGATACGATGCATGCAGGAATCCTGTTATCTGGGTTTAGAAGCTTGAGAGCAACAATCGAGCCTGTGTCTATCGGAAAACCATCGTAAGACACCGTTCTAGATTGTAGTCCTCTCGACTCCGCCGACTCTCTGAATTTCTCAGCAAACTCCGTGTCCATCTTGAACTTGTATGGCATGCTACCCAGGTAGTGGAAGTCATCGTCCACATGCACCCATTCCGGCTCGGGATGCCCCTGAATCTGGTGTCCAATGATGCTAGGCCAGGTTGTCGAGTATACCAGTATCAGGTCTGCTTCGCTTTCCTCGATCCTTTTCCTACATGTCTCGAATGCATCCCTTAGCTTCCCATATCCCTCACTTGCATCTGGTGATAGAAGTGGTTGTGGGTGGGGAGGACAGTAAATCCCGAAAAGAATCTCTGGATCCGACACTTAATCACCTCAGAGCACAATCTCTCTAGTTGCCTCTAGTGGGTCCCAAGCGGCAATCAGGTTACCCGTGCCAATCACTGACTGGTAACCGTAAATCTCAGCAGGGTACTCCGGATAACCCATGGCTGCCATCATCCAAGTCAGCCCTCCGGCTTCAGTCTCAGCGATCGTCTGCTCCGTGAATTCCGGCATAATGTCGATCACTTCTTTCATCTTCCCATCTCTCATCAGGTCTACCAGCTTCATGTCCCAGACGTATTGGCTGTGATTGTATATGTGCTCCCTGCTCATATCCTCAGGGAGTGGAGACTCAGTTACGAAGTGCCTGTGGGATAGGCTATGGCTGCTGATCAGTACAACTTTCTTCCCACTCTCTTCTATTGCCTTTGCACAGGCATCTCCAAGGGCACTGGCTTGCTCATTCATCACTTCTGGTGAGTAGTAGTGCGCGTTTCGGTTACTACTTATCGTCACGAGTGGCTTATCCCACTCAGGATTAAGCATGTGGCATGACGTGATTGTCCCATAGTCGATTCTGAAGTCAGGATTCCGCATCATCTTAGTCACTATCCCGGATTCCCCAGCAACCTCGCACATCTTCTCTGCCAACTCTACATCGACTGAGATGTCGTAGTTGAACCTGAAGAGATTAGGAAAAACAGGGTCAACCGACTTCGACTTGAATTTAGGTAGCCCGAGGAAATGAGTTCCGATGTAAGTCTGCCAGTGAGGGGTGAAGATGACCATTGCATCGTAGTCAATTGATTTCAGTTTCCTTGCGAGTCTGTTGTAACCCCATCTGAGTGTCTCCCATCCTCCTTCTGCGAAAGCCTCGTTCTGTTCCGGATTCTCCGCATAAACCACATGCGGGGGGTGCGGTGCGAGGCATCCTAGTACAATCTCTCCCTTCGCCATATCCCTCCGAGGTAGAGAAATCTAAAGAAAACCTTCCGGCCCTCCTAGTAGAGTTCATGGGACACCTCTTGGACGCTGTGTCATGAAGTGGGACGAACCTCCTCTTTGGCCAGTGGCGGTGCCGAGTCTAGCCGGATTCGCAGCAGCATGCATCCCATATGTGATTCCAAACACTCCTCAGCTCGTGGGTGGCGAACTGACAACTCCATTCATCCTACTGGTGATTATGAGTCCACTCCTATACTTCTCCCCTGAGCCGACCGGGGGAAGGACAGAGTTGATACTAGGAGCCAATATTGGAATGTTCTTTGCATTCTTTCCCCAAGCAATATTCTTCGTTTGGTTCATCATAGTCATCCTGCTTTGGCTAGCCCAGTCAATGTATGTCTGGAGGAGGAATTACCCAGCTTTCAGAATCGGGACTTGGCTTGGATTAGGAGCAGTTTCTGGACTATTCATCGGAGGTCTGTTTGGGCACCTCATCCTTGTCTGACCAGATCATCCTCCCTACCACAAGTCCGCTTATTGCGAAAGATGGGACAGATGACAGGACTCCGGTCCAGATGAGATCCCCATCCACGTACTCAATCGTGATCCTGACTTCGCCAACCCCATAATCCCCTTGATTGGAAACCAGAACATAATGTCCGTCGTATACCGTGGGAGTCTCAACCTCTACCTGGTAAGCCTCTCCCGGAGAGAGGATTTGAATGTCCCGATCAGAGAATCCTGACCAGTCGATCTTCCCTCCTCTGGCATGCTCTTCGACCATGTCCCTGTGAATTACTAGAATCTGTACGTCTTCTAATCCTACATTTGTGACCTCTACCTCTGCTGGGTGCCACAAACTGTGTACCTCGATGACGTCAAGGTTAACGTCTCCGGACCCAACTCTCATCGTAGGCTCATTTTCATCGGTCCCCGGACCATCTACGATGACAAATACTAGCACCAGGGTCCCGATTACGGAGAATACGGTAGCGGTGTAAGAAACGTTCCTTGGATGAGCGAGGGAGCGCAAACCGTTCTCTCTGAGATTCCTAAGCTTGGGTTGGATGCCATGGGCGAAGAGAGCGCATATTACGGCAAGTATCACTCCTGGGATGACGTCCGAAATCCAGTGAATTCCAAGGTATTGTATGCTGAACAAATAGATCGGTATATTTGCTGCTACGAAAAGGTCAAACTCCCTGTGGCGCCATTCCGACATTTTGATTCCCAGGCCTCTAACGTGTAGTCGATTGATTATCAATAGGCCAAGCGGGAGGCCAACATGCAGACTCGGGATGCCGTTGTCCAGTGGGTCTACTTCAGTGAAGAAGAATAGGTTCCACGACTCGTGGTACATGATAGCATCCATTCCTGGAATGAATGAGGATGTCACCTCGACGTTGAAGAAGAGGTAGAGGGGGATGGCGAGCACGTAGATTATCGAGTAGTTCAGCACTGCCTTGTCGGCCATGACCTCATCCCTGCAGAGGATGTAGTAAATCGGACTGAACCAAATCAGGAACAGGTAGACGAACAGGTAGTGGAAGGACAGGATATCGCTAAGCATTTCGTTACGAAAACTCTCCTGGACCCAGAGAGTCAACTCTCCTTCGAATCCGTGAACGTAGTGCGTAAATCCGCCGACCCGGGGCTTTATCGCCTCGTTGTGTTGGTCAATGAAGGCCTTAAATCCGTACATTATTAGATAAACAGAAATATGCCACTTGTACCCCTTTTCCTTGATTTCTCCTAGTAGATCGGACAGTGCAACCCTCATCTCAGGCTCGTCTCTAGTTAGGATCCTCTGGATCGGAATGGTCAGCAGGAGTATCGCACCCATTACCGTCTCGTACGGTCCGAAAGGCCACTCCATGGTCGAACCGTCTACAATCGAGTCAAGAAACTTACAGACGCTGAGCAATCGTCCCCCTCATTACTAGGTCCCCAATCCATAAGTCGAGATACTCGAGGCGCATCGCATGGATGGGCACGTTCTCTGGCTAGCTCAGTGCGAAGAAATAGGCTTCACACCTGACCCGCGCAAGTATGAGGAGGGCACTCGAACGTCGCAGGACGCTGCTGATCAACTGGGATGCGAAGTAGCGCATATCGCCAAATCGATAGTATTCAGCGGAGAGGAAGGAGCCGTTATAGTGATCACATCAGGATCCAACAGGGTAGAAAGAAAGAGGAAACTGAAGCGAATACTCGGATTCAAGCCCGGGATGGCTTCTCCTGAATACGTTCTCCAAAGCACCGGTTACGCCGTTGGTGGGGTCCCGCCATTCGGACACACAAGCCCCGTCACAGTACTGATGGACGAGGATTTGATGCAATACGACTTGGTTTGGGGCGCAGCGGGGACTGCTCAGACAGTATTCCCAATCACTCCCGAGAAACTCAGAGAAGTTTCCGGGGCCAAGCTAGGAGATGTGAAACAGTAGATGGTGGACGTGGTGAACGAACTCATTACTTCCGCTTCCCGATTGAGGGATGCTTCCCAATCGATAGCAAGGAGGATTGTCTCAGAAGGAGTCGCTGACCTCATTTACAACCCCCTCAATTATGCATGGGAGGTACATGAGGAGTTCATTCGAAGGACTGGTGGGAATGGTGCGAAGTGCATTCTGCTCGGTATGAACCCCGGTCCACATGGGATGGGCCAGATGGGCATCCCGTTCGCAGCAACATCGGTCGTTAGAGACTTGATTCGGATTACGGGGATAACCGTTGCAAAACCCGAGATAACTCATCCTAAAAGACCTGTAAACGGTCTAGATCACCCAAAGGAGGAAGTCTCTGGAACAAGACTGTGGGGAGTGCTCGAGCACAGATACGGAGACATCGATAAGATATCCAAGGAAGTCTACGTAGTCAACCACTGCCCACTAATGATTCTGAATGGTGATAGGGGAACCAACGTAACACCAAACAACGTTGCCGGACAGGCAGTAGACGATCTGATGGATATTTGCGATCAGCACCTGAGGGAGGTCGTGGATGCATTAGGAGCCAGAAAGGTGGTAGGAATCGGGAAGTACGCAGAGAAGAGAGCAGTCACTGCTCTTCACGGCTATGGAGTCTCAATAGAAACATGCTGGCACCCTTCTCCAGCCTCCCCTCTGGCAAATAGGAATGGAGGTGCCGATTGGAGGGCAAACATAAGCAAGGTCCTGCCCTAAAGGTTGTTTTTGCAACACTTAATTTCCTAGACAACAGTTAAGTTTCAATCTGAACTCAAAAAAACCATGTCGGCGAAGACAACTCCCGAATACCTAATTGAAAACGCAGAAAAATACCCCAACGAGGCAGCCATCTCATCCAAGGACGAGAACGGAAACTGGGACACGACCACTTGGTCCGAGTTCAAGGACGACGTAGTCGCACTTTCGAAGGCCCTCATTGCCAATGGATTTGATGCCGGAGATAAGCTAAGCATATACTCATACAATCGAAAGGAGTGGTATTCAGCTTACTCCGCTGCCAACATGTGCAATGGTGCGGCCGTAGGGGTCTACCACACATGCTCTCCTGAGGAGGTCGAATGGGTCGTGGGCAACTCCGACTCAAAGGTGGTCTTCGTTGGCAACAACCCGATGGATGGGGGAGAAGAAGGAAAGATGTGCTCTCATCGCTTGAACGAGGCACTGCCCTCGTTGGACAAGGTCGAGGTCGTCGTCATCATGGACGGGGTGGATATGCCTGATCACCCCAAGTCAATTTCATGGTCCGATTTCCTCGCCAGCGGAAGCGATATCGACGATTCCCAGGTAATGGAAAGGGCCTCCAGCATAAAGCCCGATGACACAGCCTCGCTGATCTACACATCAGGTACCACTGCTCATGGCTTCCATGTGCACACGTTTTCGGCCAGCTAGCAGACAACCACATCTGGATAAGAGATGCCATGCACATGCGAGTGGTCAGCAACCCACTGGAATCCATAGATTACGCAAAGGAAGTAGAACCCTCCCTATTCATCGGAGTACCAAGAATCTACGAGAAGGTATACTCCAACCTAGTTGCCGGCCTCGGAAGTAAAGTGAAGTGGCTGAGCATTCCCGTTCTGAAGGGGATAGTAAGGAAGAAGGCAAAGCAGAAGATAGGGTTCTCCAATCTGAAGTACGCCATCACGGGGGCTGCCCCAATCAACTCCGACATTTTGCACCTTTTCCAGAAACTGGACATTCCCCTGTTCGAAGGATACGGAATGACCGAGACCACCGCGGGAGCCACAATTGGTTACCCCGGCAATAACAAAATCGGGACCGTAGGGAAGGCCTTCGTCGGAGAAATCAGGATCGACAACCCGAACGAGGCCGGTGACGGAGAGATACAGTTCCGTGGCAGACACATCATGAAGGGCTACTACAACAACCCCGAAGCTACAGCAGAGACAATGACCGAGGACGGCTGGCTGAAGTCAGGAGACCTGGGTAGGGAGGACTCAGAGGGATACATCAGCGTGACTGGAAGGATCAAGGAGATCTACGTCAGCTCCGCAGGCAAGAACATCGCACCCCTCGTGATCGAGGAGACCATGAAGTCGATTCCTCTTGTCTCCCAGTGCATGCTGATCGGGGACAACAGGAAGTACTGCAGCGCCCTCTTCACTCTGGATGTGGGAGCCATTCTAAGGGACAAGCATGGGATGGATGGGGCGAAGGTCCCCAAGGACCCTGCCGAGCAGTTGGCCAAGCTGAAGGAGTTCGGACACGAGCTAAGCGAGTACACGGATAGCCCAGAGATCCATGCTGAGTTACAGGAGCACGTGGACAGGCTCAACGGGCAGTTCTCCAACCCAGAGCAGCTGAAGAAGTTCACAATACTCCCGAGGGACCTGAGCGTGGACCACGGGGAGCTAACCCCGACCCTGAAGATCAGGAGAATCCAGATCAGGGAGAACTGGGCTAGCGAGATAGAGGCCATGTACTGATTCTAGTTCGGTGACCGAATGGAACCTAGTGCTTGGGCCGCCCTCGCTATCGTATTCGCTTTGGGGGCCATGAGTCCCGGGCCTTCTCTGGCGGTAGTCCTCAGGAACACCGTGACTGGGGGACGCAGCCAGGGAATTTACACTGGGATAGGACACGGAATCGGCTTCGGGATCTACGCCTTCCTCGCCGCTCTCGGGATAGCTACCGCGCTCTCTGCAAATGAGCACATCGAGCAGGTACTGAGGTGGGGTGGTGTCGTAATCCTCCTATGGTTGGGGACCACCTTCCTTCGCCATGCCATGGCAGAAAGAGGAGACGAGCAGGACCAGGCCGAACAACACGCTCCTTCGGACAGGATTGGCTTCATCCAGGGGTTCTCAATAGCCTTGCTGAATCCAAAGATAATGGCATGGATGCTAGCCCTATACTCACCATTCATAGAAGCGGACTTCCCAATGGAGACTCTCATCGGCATGGGCCTTCTGGGGATGTCGATTGATGGGGCTTGGTACGTAACCGTGGCCACGGTCCTCACTACGGGGGACAGGGCAGAGAGGCTGAAGTCTAACGCTCATCTGATCGACGGAGCCATGGGGGTCCTGATGTTCCTGTTCGCGTACATCCTCGTCAGCGGTTTCTAGATTCAGAAGCCACCGCTCCACATCACTATCATTACGATAAATGCCAGGAACAAAACAGCGGGGACTCCTATCACAGTAGTCAGCATGCCAATCGCGAAGTACTTGTTGCCCCTTGTAAAACTCCATACTATCCCTGCGATCAGACCTACCGGCCACACAAGAAAACTAGCCACCATGAACAAACCCTCTCCCGTATCCGAGAGCCCCCATGCAATTTCCATGAGTATAATTGAAGATATCCACATAGCACCAGGAGCCAGAATTAGACCAACGAAGAACCAGCCTACGTTGGAGCCATTGCCCTGTTCCTGCTGGGATACGATGCCTAGTGCACTACTGTTACTAGCCCCTAGTGAAGAAACGCTCCCGCTCAGAATGGTTCCACCAGACTCCAGATTGGAAGGCTCACCTCCCCAGGGATTCCCATCAGAACCCGAGGTTATTTCGACAGACTCTGGCCTCTCTTCCACTTACTTGCGTACTCTCCCTCGGTCTTGAATAATGTCCCGGAATTACTATCTCCATAGTTTTCTGACAGTCAACGCATTCTTGTGGAATCGTGTTTTCGGGGTAGTATGGCAAGTAGAGCGGATAGCGGTGAGCCCGACTCTATAATTAGGGCCCCAGGGGGAAAAATGCCCATCCGAGTAATTACCGCGGCAGCCATCTTCGATGGGCACGATGCAGCCATCGGAATATTCCGCAGGATTCTACAGAGCCAGGGTTGCGAGGTTATCCACCTAGGGCACGATAGAGGTGCAGACGAGGTAGCACGTGCCGCCATACAGGAGGATGCGCATGCCGTGGCTATCACATCCTACCAGGGAGGTGCCGTTGAGATGTTCACACACACTAAAGACATCTTGCAGCAAAACGGTTTCGAGCACGTTTTCCTCTTTGGAGGAGGTGGCGGAACCATCCTGCCAAAAGAAATCAAGCACCTCAAGGAGCAGGGGATTTCTAAGATTTATTCGCCGGATGATGGTAGGGACCTTGGCCTAGTTGGGATGGTCAGGGACGCAATGGCCAACGCATCCGGCACAGACCTACTTGCAGAATCCAGATTCGACCAGATTAAGGGCCCGGTAGATGCAGACGATCATGCCGCAGTATCTCTCCTACTGACCATGGCAGAAAACTCACCTCACGGCCAATTCTCGGACAAATTATCCCAAGCACGCTCCAGGGAAGTCGAAGCAGAGTGCCCCGTAGTGGGGATAACCGGAACAGGGGGGGCCGGGAAGTCGAGCCTGATGGATGAAGTCATGCTTAGGATCAGACGAGACAATCCCGAAGCCAGGGTCGCACTGCTAGCAACCGATCCTACGAGGAAGAAGACAGGAGGTGCCCTACTTGGGGACAGAATCAGGATGAACTCCCTCTCAGACTCAAAGTTGTTCATGCGCTCCTTCGCGAGCCGGGAAAGTGGGCGAGAGATAGCTGAGTGCATAGATCGCGCCGTCGAGGTCTGTAAGGCAGTGGGTTTCGACTTGGTCTTGGTTGAGACCAGTGGGATAGGACAAGGTAACGACGCAATTACCGAGGTCGCTGATACCTCGATATACGTAACAACAAGGGAGTACGGTGCACCCAGCCAGTTGGAGAAGCTAGCCGCTCTAGATTTCGCCGACATTGTGGTTCTGAACAAGTTCGATAGGCCCGGGGCCGAGGATGCACTAACCGAGATTCGCAAGCAATTCCAGAGGAACAGAGAGGCATTCGGAGAAAGCCCGGAGTCAATGCCAGTGGTTCCCACGATTGCTAGCCAGTTCGCAGACGCGGGAGTCGATCGACTTTGGGAGATGATGTCCTCACTACTGAACGACAGATTCGATACAGACTTCGCAGCAAGTGAGGCTAGACTGGGCCCAGACGGACTTCCCAGACGCGATGCCCCGATTCCTCCCGAGCGCCAGGGATATCTGGCAGAAGTAGCTTCTACGGTGAGGGGTTATCACAAGAGGTCTGAGGACATGGCCAAGGCAGTTAGACAGGTCCAGCAGCTAGAATCTGTGGCTACATTACTCGACTCCTCGAAAAAGGGGGGGAATCACATTGACTTGCTGGAAGAGGCGAAGGAAATACGCGAATCTCTGCCCGAATCTGCATGGGGGGCTCTGGAGGATTTCGAATCAATAGTGGACTCCTATAGATCCGGACAGGCAAGTTACACTGTTCGAGGAAAGGAGATACCGGTAAAGACGACCCATGAGACCATTTCGGGGACTAGGGTGCCTAGGGTGGCACTCCCTACGACTGAGGACTGGGGCGAGAAACTTCTGTGGATAAGCAAGGAGAACGTCCCAGGCTCCTTTCCTTTCACCGGAGGAGTCTTCCCGTTTAGGAGGGAGGACGAACTTCCAGTCAGAATGTTCGCCGGGGAAGGCAGCGCGGAGAGGACCAACAAGCGTTACCACTTCCTATCCAAGGATCAGCCATTCAACCGCCTCTCGGTAGCATTCGACTCACCAAGCCTGTACGGTAACGACCCCCAGGAGAGGTTGGATATTTTCGGGAAGGTCTGTGAGTCTGGCGTAAGCATCAGCACCGTAGACGAGATGGAGATGCTATTCGACGGCTTCGACCTGTGCGCACCCAACACCTCAGTCAGCATGACAATCAATGGGAACTACTGGTGGCACCTAGCAGCGTTCTTCAGAGTAGCAATCAGGCAGCAGACTAGGAAGTTCATCGATGAGAAAGGAAGAGAGCCGAACGAGAAAGAGGCCTCGGAGATTAAGGCATACTCCCTATCAACTGTAAGGGGAACAGTGCAAGCCGACCAGTTGAAGGAAGCCATGGGCCAGAACACATTGGTCTTCAATCTGGACACCGCACTGAGGATGATGGGAGATGTGGCGGAGTTCTACGTGGACAATGAGGTCCGAAACCACTACTTCGTCAGCATCAGCGGATACCACATAGATGAGGCAGGTGCCAATCCGATCACCCAAGCAGCGCTGACCCTGTCAAATGGTCTAACCTACGTCGAGCTATTCAAGTCAAGGGGGCTCGATCCGGACAAGTTCCTGAGGAACTTCTCATGGTTCTTCTCCAATGGAATGGATCCGGAGTACGCCGTAATAGGCAGAGTCTCAAGGAGGATATGGGCCATAGCCATGCGAGACCTATATGGGGTCGGGGAGAGGGGGCAGAAGCTGAAGTACCACATCCAGAGCAGTGGTAGATCCCTACATTCTCAGGAGTTCACATGGAATGATTACCGAACCACGCTACAGGCTCTGTATGCCCTTGCAGACAACGCGAACAGCCTCCACACCAACAGCAGGGACGAGGCCTTCGGGACCCCTACGGAAGACACAGTTAGGGATGCGGTGGCGATCCAACTAATTCTGGCCAAGGAGTATGGCTGGCTCAGGAACGAGAACCCACTCCAAGGCTCATTCGTAGCCGACTACCTGACCGATGAGGTAGAGGAGAAGGTGCTCAGGATATTCGAGGAGATGCATAGCAGGGGAGGGGTGTTGGGGGCCCTGGAAGTCAACTACCAGAGAAATAGGATCCAGGACGAGGGGATGCTCTACGAGCACAGAAAGCACACTGGAGAAACCCCGATAGTCGGCGTTAACACCTTCACGGACGAGGACTCAGCCACTCCATCGGCCGACGATTTCGACTTGGACGTCACAAGATCCGACGAGAAGGAGAAAATGAAGGTCATCACAAGGAACCAAGAATTCAGGGAGGCCCACTCGAAAGAGGCGGAGGAGGGCCTTGCCAAGCTGAAGAATACAGCACGCGAGGGAGGCAACCTATTCGAGGTAATGATGGAAATCGTAGAACACTGCTCAGTGGGCCAGGTTACCCAGGCCCTTTTCGAGAGCGGTGGGAAGTTCAGAAGGAACATGTGACGAACCCATCAAACGGCGTTTTCAGTAGCATGGCCTAATCGTCATGAAAATCGTCTGACTGCCTCAACGTTCTTAACCCCAAATGGAACGACTGTCGTTGTTGTCGGAGATTTATTTCCCGGTGACTGAGGTGAAGGGATGCATCTAGTCAGGATTGAGGTCGAGAACTTCAAGTCATTCGGAGGCAGCACAACCATCCCTTTCGAACAGGGCTTCACGGCCATCACAGGGCCCAATGGGAGTGGAAAATCAAACTGCGGAGACGCAATAGGCTTCGTCCTAGGGCCCAAATCTACACGCTCACTCAGAGCGTCAAACGTTTCCGAGCTAATCTTCAATGGTGGTAAGGCGGGAAGCCCCGCAAAACACATGTCAGCCACTCTGGTTTTCAGCAACACCCCGGAGGTCGGCGGACGGAGACGACTGAGATCAGACTCTGACGAGGTCTCCTTCACTAGGAGCGTGCGACTGAACAGGAAGGGGGATCCAGTCACATCATACAGGATAAACGACAATCCCTCAACCGCTACGGAGATGCGCAGGATTCTCTCCGAGGCAGGATTGAGGGGGGAGGGCTACAACATAGTACTGCAGGGGGACGTGACAAACCTGGCAACAATGACTCCCCACAAGAGGAGAGGGGTGCTTGAGGAGGTGGCCGGAGTAACTGCTTACGACGAGGAGATAAGGAAGGCCAACACCCAGAGAAAGCACGTCGAGAGCAACATAGAGACGATAGATATCTTCGAGGCGGACCAGAAGGGAAGGCTCCAGGAACTCGAGAAGGAAAGGGAGCAGGCCCTGAAATTCAAGGAACTGAAGGGAGAAGCAGACCTCGCCCGACTCACTCTGGAGCAGTCAAGGCATAGGAACAGAGAAGGCGAGGTCTCACTCCTAACGGAGGAGAGGGCCAACTACGTTTCCAAGGTGCAACAACTCTCCAGCGAGATGGCCGAGTCTAGCATGACCCTCGACGAATTCGACAAGGAACTAGTCCGACTCAGCAGAGAGCTAGAGGGCGTCCTTGGAGGGGATGCCAAGGAAATAATCGACAAGATCAGGCAGCACGAGATAGATCTCGAAACCGCTGCAGACAGAATCGGGGATCACAACCGAATGATAGAGAGCTCTGACGAGGAGACGCAGATACTAGTGAAGGAGAGAGACGGGGCAGAAAATGCCCGTTCCCAAGCCGAGCAGAAAATCTCCGACCTGCACCAGTCAGTCTCAGACTCGAAGGAGGATCTGAAAAGGGCCGCTAGGGAGGAAGAAGAGGCCAGGAAGGCCATCGAGTCTGGGGACAAGCACGGAAGGGACCTCAACAGGGCCCTAGGTAAGGCAACAGAGGCGGAACAGTCAGCGAGCAAAGCATTCGCCCAAGCACAACTGGATTATGATCGGGCGAACCAAAAATCCCAAATCGCCTCTGAGAAACTTGCAGACATCGAGCAATCGTTCGAGGCAGCCGAACTTGAGAGGGACGATCACTCCCTACTCGGGGAGGATCTAGAGGAAACCAGTCCCGAGACCAGCAGGGAGGAACTAGCCAAGGAACTAATGAGCCTCCAGAAGCAGGAGAGGTCCCTAGTCGAAGATAGGGACAGGGCCGAGTCGAAGCTCAGGAACGCGGAGACGGGCCTGGCGAAGGCCAAGGCAAGGATCGAGGCTCGTTCAAGTACCCCCGGATCCGCGCACACCCTCGCAGCCCTGTCACGCCTAAGGGAGAGCGGCGAGATCCATGGGATACTCGGAACCCTGGGCGAACTAGCCACACCAAAGGACCCCTCTCACGAGGAGGCCCTATCATTCGCATTCGGGGGCGGGCTAAGGAGCATCGTAGTCACCTCCGACCATGTCGCATCAAAGTGCATATCCTGGCTCCGAAAGAACGGAGGCGGCAGAGCAACCTTCCTTCCTCTGAACAAACTATCAGTATCCAGGCCCCAGGGAAGGACCCTTCTGGTGGCGAGAAATCCGGGAGTGGTCGGTTTCGTCCATGACCTGTTGGAGTTCGACCCCGGAGTGGAGACTGCCGTCAGATACGCCGGGAGAAACACCCTGGTAGTCGACTCAATGGATGTTGCCAGGGATAACATGGGCGGCGTACGCATGGTCACCCTGGATGGCGCAGTAATAGAAAGCTCAGGGGCAATGACCGGGGGGTCCTCCTCGAGGAAGGACCGCCCTAGGTTCGATGGTTCCGGCGCCGGTAGCTCGGGAATAGAAAGGATGGAGATGGCAGTTCAGGAGGCTGACCTACTATTCTCCACGGTTGACGGGGCCCTTCGCGAGCTGAGGAGGAACCAGCAGGAACTACGAGACACGATCCACGGCCTAGACAATGACGACCACTCCGTCAGGGTCAGAAACTGGAAGGCCGATATGGAGAGGTCGGAGAAAGCCGTCCGAGAAATCAAATCCAAGCTCAGGGCAGCCAGCAAGGAACTCGAGGATTGCGAATCTGAGAAGACCCTTCTATCCGAAGCCTGCGAAAAGGCAAGAGCGGAAATGGATAGCTCCTCAAAGGCCAGAGCCAGAGCGGCCGAGGAGCTCCAGAGCCACACGCCCGATCACCTCTCTGACAAGCTAAGGGAGGCAGAGCGGGCTAGGACGGAGGCAGAGCGGACTAGGGTGATGTCTGAGACCTCAATAGAAACCTCGACTCAGCAACTCGAGATTCTCGTTGACAGGGTCGCCGAATTGGACAGGCAGTTGAAATCCCAGAAAGAATCAGCATCCAAGGCCAAGAAGGCCATCACCGAACTAGAGTCCGGAATCAGAGAATCCGAGACCGAACTAGTCGAGTTGAGGGAGCAGGCCTCTCAATTCGACGAAGAACAGAAGGCCCTGAACGACAAGAGAGACGAACTAGTAGAGGAGAGAGCAAGCCTGGGGGCCCACCGAGAGACGAGGCTCTGGATGAGATCGTGGCCGAATTGGAGGCTGCAGGCATCCCCATCCCGTCCGAAGACGTGCAACTGCCAACAGTCGTGGAGGCGGAGCGGAGCGTGCAGGGGCTCGAGCGCCGCCTCCGCGCCCTCGGGGACGTGAACATGCTCGCCATAGAGCAGTACGACACCGCTGCCTCGAGGATCACAGACCTGATCGCGGATGGGAAGCTGCTTAGGTCGAGGAGGGACGAGCTCTCAACCATTGCCGACCAACTAGAAGACGAGCGAAGGACACGCCTCCTGAACGTATTCACCCACGTCAACAACAACTTCCGCCGCGTGTACGAGATACTCCAGCCAACAGGAAAGGGAGAACTGAAACTTGAGAATATGGACAACCCATTCGAAGGGGGCCTGGAAATGGCTTGCGTTCCCCCCGGCAAGAGCCAGAACACCAGGAGGACCGCTCTTTCCGGAGGGGAGAAGTCCATGGCGGCGCTGGCACTGATTTTCGCCATCCAGGACTACGAGCCAAGCCCATTCTACTACTTCGACGAGGTCGACCAGAATCTTGACCCGTTCAACTCCGAGAAGATAGCCGCCCTCTGCAGAATGAGGAGCGGGATGGCACAGTTCATCATGGTCACACTCAGGAAGGTTAGCCTGACCCTGGCCGACCACCACATCGGAATCACTCACGCAGGCAACGGCTGCAGCCAGAGGATTACCGACTTCGACAGGGCGGCTGCATTAGACTTGAGCGAGGAGATAGAGGCCGAGGAGAAGGCAAGAGCAGCCTCAGAGGCCGAGAAGAAGTCCATGCCCGAGCTACCATCTCACGAAGAAATGCCACGAGCCCCTGAACCTCTGCCCACTCCATCCAGCTTGGGAGGGCTGGCCGACAGAGCCGGAGTAGAGGTGCCGGACGAGGGCGAAACAAGCGAGCCAGAGGACGAGTTGAAGGGACTCAGGGAGCGAACCGAGGAGGTATCGGAGACAATCGAGGAACACTCGGACGCGCAGGCGGACGAGGAAGAGCCCCCAATCCAACCGGAAATAGAAACCAAGGAGAGGACCCTGTGATCTTCGGAGAGCAGATGAGGGATGATGTAGTGCTCCGCCTCCTAGACGGACAGTCAAGCCTGGAGACCAGCAAGTTCCTGGACAGGCTAATGGAACTTTCAACCCTCGAGGAGGCCGAGCACCAGTTCCTTGTCGACCCATTCGACAGATCCGTCGCCCTGGTCTTCCAGATGTTCCAGTCAAGCGATCTAGACCCATGGGACGTCGATCTATCCAGCTTCATCGAGATGTTCAACGAACGAATAGACAAGGCCGAGAACATAGACCTCCCATCCTGTGGTAGGATGATTAGGATGGCATGGTCCATACTCAGGGGCCAAGCAAACTCCCTGATAGACCGCCAGGAGAGGGCGATGGAGTTCGAGGAGGAAGTCGAATGGGACTTCGAAGGGGGCTGGGAGGCAGAGTTCGATGACGACGAGTACAACTTCTCCCTCGGCGTGATGACCGGAGCCGCTGACGAGGCCCTCCCGTCCATCTTTGAAGGGAGGATTCACCGGGACGAGGGCCGTCCCGTCACATTGGGGGAGCTACTACTGGGGCTGCAGGATGCCAGCAGGCTAGCCGAGGAACAGAGGACGCGGGAGAGGATCGCGAAGGAGCGCAGGGAAGCCCACGACAAGGCCAGAGAGAGGTTCAGTGGCAGCCTTCACGTCGAAGATCTCGAAGGGGACCTGAAGAGGACATGGCAGGCACTGAAGGCCAGGACCCGTCAGTCCGACTCCATATCCCTCTCAGACGTGGCGAACGAAATGAACCGCGAATCAATCCTCCAAGGCCTCGAAGAGGAGGAAGCAATCACGGAATCGCAGGTTACGGCTTTCGTATCCACTCTGTTCCTGACAAACCGGGGCTACATCTCACTCGGACAAGAGAGAGGCTACAATGGGCAGATAGTCCTCCAGGACCTATGGGGAGAGTCAGAGGACTACGATGAGCTGACCCAGAGGCTACACCCAACAGCAGACCCGACGGGGGCGCAGAATGTCTGACCCCGAACTGCCGACAGTACTGGAGGCCATACTTTTCGGGGCTGGCCGCTCCATGTCACTAGAGGAACTCTCCGAGATGCTGGGGGAGCCGAAGGGAGTGATCCACGTGGGGCTATCAAACCTTAGGAAGGACATAGATCAGAGGGAAGGCGGAGCCATACAACTCTCCGACGTCTCGGGGAGGTGGATCCTGGAGGTCAAGCCGGAGCTATCCTCCTTCCTTCCGGAGACCTTCAGGGCAGACATCCCCCAGAGGCTGCTTCCTGCAGCAGCTCTCATCGCCTACCACCAGCCGATGGCTCAGTCCCAGCTGGTTGACATGCTCGGACAGAGGGCGTACGATCACGTAAGGGACCTCTCATCCATGGGCCTCATAGACAGGAGGAGGGACGGGCTCACTCGCCGCCTCACCACGACCAGAAGATTCGCAGAGTACTTCGGATGCCCAGAGGTCGAGTTCAGGAAGGTAAGGGCCTGGTTTAGGGCTGAGGCCAGCAACATGGGCCTCTCCAGCGCAGAGCTGGCCGCATCGCTGGCTCCCGACGAGCAGATGACCATATCCGAGTACACCGAGGAGGACGCCCCAGAGGTAGAAGCAGGAGTGGAGGAGTGACTACTCTCTCCATGAGTACAAACTGTCGTAAAGAAGAGCCACCTCAAGTAGGACAAGCATCGGACCACCCACGAGGAACAGGGAAATCGGGTCAGGAGGGGATATCAAGGCCCCGAGGAACAGAGCTGAGAACCAAATCAAACCTCTGTTCTCCACTATTGAACTCCTGCTAATGGCTCCCGACCGCAATAGCAGAATCGTAACAATTGGGACCTGGAAGCCAATGATGGATGAGAAGTAAAGGCCAGTGACAAATCCCACCCAAGACTGCAACTGCCAAGTGTTTAGCAGGCCGGATGCCTCAGAGTCATCGGCCAGATACTCCAGGAGGAATGGAATCAGAACATTGTGCGCATAAGCAAGCCCCAGTCCACCTAGTAACAACATAATTGCTAGTGCCATTATGGCTCTTGAAGCACCAAAACCTGGTGATACTCGGTTAGTCGAATCGGGGAGAGCGCTCCGGCTCAACCAAGCAAGATCCAGAACTACCGTGACCACCATCATGCCGAAGGCGATCTGTGCGGCTATTCTTAGTTGCAGCAGAATCACCTCGAGGGGCTGCAGAATGATCACCTCGACCCCTTCTGGGACGTACCCTTCGGATTCCAGAAGCCATTCGATGACCTCTCCTCCTATCGGATATCCTGCCACGAAACCCAATGTGAAAACTCCGAGGTACAGCTTCCTACGTCTGTCGATGTGTGAAGTAATCCTTTGAAATATCGGACTGTCAAATGCCCCCAACAACCCCTCGCCCATGTCACAGGATAGGCATCACATTGGTGAATTCATCGATAGAGTGTCATGACTTCCTTAGTATCACAGTCAGTAAATCTTCATCCTTCAGTTGATGATCCAAGCCAACTCTCTGCCAGTCGAATTTCGCACTTGGTCCCTTGACCCGTGCATAGCGGAATTTCCTCAAAAAATCTCGATGTAGTTTCGCACAGACGTCCCTGACCGTGGAAGTGTCCTTCACGATCAGTGGCTCGATCATATCCGCCTCTTGCCCTTGTGGCTTAAGGAAAATAGACATGAAGCCCAGATTGTCGAAGATGAAGTCCTTCATCTCCTCTATCCCCTCTCCGGTCTTGGCCGAGACGTTGAGAACCGGCCATCCTTCTGGTAGGCCGTCATAGGCCCTCCGAAGGTCCTCCTCATTCGCAAGATCGATCTTGTTTACCACCACAACAGATCTGCTGTAAATTCTATTTCCAGCCAGCGTATCGACAATGTGGTCGTCAGTTACATCTGTCCTCAGTGTAACAGTGGCGGAGACGATTCCGAAACCTCTGATGATTCCTTGAATCTCCTCATCACTCATGTTGGTCTGCTCCAGAGTGGAACGAACCTCTATGCCTCCTCTTCTTGTCCTGGAAACGAAGACTTGTGGGGGGCTCTGGTTCAATCTCATACCTGCCTTCCACAATTCATCATCGAGGATCTTGAAGTGAGACTTCTGGAATGGGTCGATCACGTAGAGGACCATGTCTGAGCCTCTGATAACATTCAGGATCTCCTTCCCTCTTCCCTTCCCATCTGAAGCACCCTTGATCAGACCCGGCAAATCCAGGATCTGAATCTTCGCACCTCTGTGATCCATTACCCCTGGAATGCATGTCAGCGTGGTGAATGCAAAGTTGCCAGCTTCAGATTCAACATCTGTAAGTTGCGAGATCAGACTCGACTTTCCGACGCTAGGAAAGCCCACTAGTGCGACTGATGCATCCCCTGACTTCTTTACCTCGAAACCCTGGTTACCGCCACTAGATCTAGAATGAGCCGTCGCCTTCTCCTGCTTCTGCCTAAGTGCGGCAATCTTAGCTTTCAGCTTACCAATGTGGCCCTGTGTTGCTTTGTTGTATTTCGTCTTGGATATCTCTTCTTCCAGGGACTTGATTTGCTCGTCTATCGTTGCCATGACAAATACTCCCTAGCTTGTACCTGAGATGGTGGCGTGGCCCCACATTCTTGAATTCGGTGGAAAGTTAGCACCTGAATCTATCGAGCGAGGGTATTTGGACACAAGCGGGTCATGGAGCACATGGTCGATGTAATACTCCATCTGGTCGACCGAGGACTATTGGATGAACTCATGGCCATGAGCGTGGGCGAAATATCATCTGCGATGGAGACAACCAGTCTCAGGGTTTCTAGACCGGAGGCCGATCCTCGTTTCCATAGGGACTTCGATGTCGATCTGGAGGGTGAGGTCCTAGAGTTGATTGACGATTCGGAAGGGCTGGGCGAGGAGAGCAGTCTGGTCGGAGAGGAATCTGACTCGGCGATGGAGCTATCCCTCCTTCTTGCCCGATGGTGCTCGACGGCACAATGGACATGCTGGGATGCTCGCCTTTTCCTTTACCTGGAACCGTTCATAGAATCCCCACTCTCCGGGCAAGATGCTTTCCTTGACCATGGAGTCTGGGAGCAATTCTCGGAATCCCTTTCAAGGACTGACAGGTCTTCCTACTCAGAGTCAGTGGTATTGGACTGGATGTCTAGGAGAGAGGATATGGGAGAGACTATGGAGCCCTCTGAGGACCCAATGATACTGCCTACCATGGAATCCCATCGCACTCTGAGTGAATCTCTCTTCAACATCATGGAATCTCTCAGGGGATCTGAGATGGAACTGATGGCCGGTAGGGAGTTCCTAGAGGCAGGCAGGTGGATGCTTGGCAGGTCGACGCTTTCCGAGACCTGGGGGTCGCAGGGTTGAGTGATCTGCCAATGGAACCGGCCCCACCGGAAGAGCCCCCAGGGCCAGGAGTGGTGGTCCTAGGCAGGTTCCAACCAGTCCACAAGGGCCATGCTCTGATGATTCAGGCAGCCGACGTTTGGCGTACTGAAAATGCAAGCGAAGAGAGTCTTATCATCGCCATAGGGTCATCCAACCAACCGCCTTCGATCAGGAACCCGTGGTCTTCGGAAGAGAGGACGGCCATGCTAAGGGTATGGTTGGATTCAGCTGGGATAGAGGCTAAGATCGTCTCAATACCAGACATAGAAGACCCTCCAAAATGGGTCTCGCATGCCGAGAAGTACCATGGCGGTGCAGGCTCCATCTTCACCACAGACGTCGGGACTGCAGAGCTCTACGAGTCTTCGGGATGGCCCGTGATAATGGGTGAGCTGGAGCATCGCGAGTCATATGAGGGTTGGAGGGTCAGGGCAACGGCCCAGATGCTGTCGACAGTCTATGACGAGGATGCGGTAAGATCAGTGATGGGGGCTTCGGTCCCCGACGAGGTAGTCTCCCATATGTTGGAAGAGGGTTCACTGGGCAGGCTAGCATTCATGGGCGAGGGTGGCGAGCCGGTAGGATAACGCCTAACATCGGTCCTAGAAGTCATCGAACTCGTCGAACTCATCCTTACTCAGTTCCTCGTCGAACTCCTCGAACTCATCGTCGCTGATTTCGTCGGTACTCTCTGCTGGAGCATCCGATGAAACCTCCTCAACTGCCGATGTCTCCTCTGCAGCCTCATCCTCGAACTCCTCGAACTCGTCTACATCGAACTCCTCGAACTCGTCGTCGCTGATCTCTGGAGGGCTCTCGGCCGGGGCCTCAGCCACTACCGGGGCCTCAGCCACTACCGGGGCCTCAGCCACTGCCGGGGCCTCAGCCACTGCCGGGGCCTCAGCCACTAACGGCTCATCTTCCTCGAAATCGTC
>LUMU01000057.1_pt1 | contig 29647 bp, 22 predicted proteins | sample 729751 | NCBI WGS metagenome assembly LUMU01 (sample SAMN03860300, study PRJNA289734) | marine metagenome | biome: seawater column; feature: ocean; material: water; isolation source: Red Sea water column Station 192 - depth 100m | place: Saudi Arabia: Red Sea | collected 2011-10-15 | depth 100 m
TACTAGCTTCATTTGATAGAAATATATTAGTATCAGATCTTAACCATAGATTTCCTTGAGTTGCTGTTAAGTGACCATTTTCACCATCTGAATGAAGTTCTAAATCAATACCTGAACCAAATCGAATCTTCTCATTATCAAGAAGGTCGATAGGAGTATTTAAACCCCTATCGTCTATTTTTGTTAGTGCCATAGTTTATTCATACTTTGATTTACCAGAGGTAATCGCAGCATCAATGGCGGTGAAGTTTTCACTAGTCCATATAGACGTAGTTTCATCTTCTTTTTTATATGCTTTGATTGTTTCGAGATGTTCTACGTTACGTTTGATCTTATCTTTGTATTCAGCATCTGTTTCATCTGCTGTCTTTGCAACACCAATAAGTGTAACGCTATCTCCTGCAGCTGAAAAGATTGCTGCTACTTCGTCTGCTGTTCTTTCAGCCATTTATTTGCCCTCCAAGGCGGTAACTTTTGCGGATAGTTCTTTTATTGCATTAACAAGAACGGGAACTAGACGTTCATATTTTAAACCATATCTCTTACCATCTTCAGTTAAATTAACTGTTAACATATCATTTGCACTTGAAGCAAACCCATCAGCTTGTTCAATAGCTAAAACATCTTGTGCTAAGAATCCTATATTTTTCTTTGTCTGCTTTTTACTTCCATCTGGAGTTACACTAAAATCATCGGAATACCAAGAACGCTTATCCCATACATAAGTTTTAGGTTGTAATTTATTAACCCAATCTAAACCATGTGTAAAGTTAGTTATATCAGTTTTATCCCTTTGATCAGAGGAGGATATAGAAGTGTCAGCACAATAAAGATCAGTAATACTATCATTACCAAGGCAAACAATATGATTACCAGTAGATATACTTCCTGATGGAGAACCTGATCTACCTGCATCAACGCCTAATAATAGGTTATTACTTCCTGTTGTAACATCTTCTCCTGCAGACCTACCAAGGGAAGTATTCGTGCTACCAGTAGTTACTTTTGTTAAAGCTTCACGACCAATACCAGTGTTTTTTTCTCCTGTAGTACAGACATCTCCAGCTACATGACCTACGAAAGTATTCTGTGATCCAGTAGTTACTGATTCACCAGCACCAACACCTACCGCAACATTATCTGTTGCAGTTGTTTGAGCACTTAATGCTTTATAACCTACAGCAGTATGGTTTGTACCTGTAGTATTTGCATATAGTGCATATCTACCTACAGCAGTATTCCAAGAAGCAGTTGTATTACCTGATAATGAATAAGCACCTACTGCTGTGTTGTACTCTCCAGTAGTATCTGCATCTAACGCAAAGGCTCCTACTGCTGTATTCTGACCAGTACCTAAACTTGCTTTTAAGCTTTGATATCCTATTGCTGTATTATTACTAGATGTGCAAGCATTTAGAGTTTCAAAGCCAACAGCTACATTGTTTATACCTGTAATAGAGGAAGCTAAACTATCGTGACCTACGGCTGTATTACCACTAGGTGTAGTAGAGACTCCTAAAGCACCAGAACCAACAGCTACGTTCCAAGCGCCAGTAGTATTAGCGTCTAAAGTATCCTTACCTACAGCTACGTTAGATGAACCTGTAGTATTAACTGTTAAAGAGTTCATCCCAACTGCGGTGTTATTAGATGCAGTTGTATTTCCTCCTAAAGAATTTTGTCCGACTGCCGTATTATTTTCACCTGTAGTATTTGCATCCATGGCAGTGGAGCCAACAGCAGTATTATAACTTCCAGTATTATTATCTAAAGCATAAGCACCTATAGCAGTACTTTGACTGGCAGTAGTGTTCGCGTCTAAAGCATTAATACCTAAAGCTACGTTATAAGCTCCAGTGGTATTAGCTATTAAAGCATTTCTACCTACAGCTGCATTACTATGACCTGTAGTGTTGGCATGTAGTGCGTTTCTACCTACAGCTTCGTTACTATAACCTGTAGTATTATAGAATAAAGTATTATATCCTACAGCAGTATTATCATCACCTGTAGTACTAGCTTGTAATGCATCAACACCTATAGCTGTATTATAAGAACCTGTTGTATTAGCCCCTAAAGCATCTTTACCTACACCAGTGTTTTTATCTCCAGTCGTGTTTACACCTACAGCAGCGTAACCTATACCAGTGTTATCCTGTCCTGTAGTGTTATACCTTAACGCTGCTATACCTAAGGCGGAATTATTGTTTGCAGTTGTATTAGATTCTAATGCTTGTTTACCTAAAGCAGTATTACCACTACCAGTAGTATTAGCTATTCCAGCTTGGAATCCAACAATGGTATTATTTTCACCTGTAGTATTAGCCTGTAAAGCATCATATCCAACAGCTGTATTATTTTCACCTGTAGTAGTAAGAAGTAAAGCATCTACACCAACAGCTACATTATGTCTTGCAGTTGTACTACTGTTTAAAGCTCGATAACCTAAAGCAGTATTCCAGCTTCCTGTTGTATTATCTGTAAGACAATGAGCACCAACTGCTGTATTCTGAGTTCCTGTAGTTGTATCAGTTAATGTTTTATAACCAAGTCCAGTGTTGTAATCAGGAGTAGTTTGGGCATCTAAAGCAAAAGTACCTAGAGCAGTATTACCTGTTCCACTGGTATTATTCATTAACGCTGCTTTACCTACAGCAGTGTTTTCACTAGCAGTATTATCTTCTAAGGCTTGATATCCAACAGCTGTATTACTATTGGTAGTTGCATTAGCATATAATGCATGGGAACCTACAGCAGTGTTTGTTTCTCCTGTAGTATTAGTCTCCATTGCTCTCTTACCAACAGCCGTATTGTTATCTGCTGTAGTGTTATACTGCATAGCACTTTCTCCAACTGCAGTATTATTATCTCCAGTTGTATTATTTTCAAGAGCAGCAGAACCTACGGCTGTTATAGAGTCACCAGTTGTATTAGCCTTACCAGCTTGATAACCAAAGCAAGCATTATTACCTGCTGTTTCTGATGCACTTAAAGCATGATATCCAACGGCTGTATTATGAGAAGCAGTAGTATTTGCATCTAAAGCAAATCTACCTATAGCAGTATTGTTAGATCCTGTAGTATTCTTACCTAAAGAATGCTGACCAACACTGGTATTAGAACTTCCTGTAGTATTATCATCTAATGCATATTCACCAATAGCTACGTTTTGACTACCACTGGTGTTATCATACATAGCTTGATAACCAATAGCTACATTATCTGCACCTGTGTCGCTCTCATATAATGATTGATACCCAATAGCAACATTGGAAGATCCAGTTGTATTATTATATCCAGCATAATAACCTAAAGCTGTATTACCCTCACCAGTAGTATTAACACCTAAAGCAGATCTACCAATAGCTGTGTTTTTAGAACCAGTTGTATTGCTGAATAAAGAACTTCTTCCAACAGAAGTATTATTAGCTCCAGTAGTATTAGTCGTTAAAGAATTGTATCCTACAGCTGTATTATCTTGTGCAGTAGTGGTTGCGTCTAATGCATTTGCACCTATAGCTGTATTATAGTCTCCAGTAGTTACAACTTTACCTGCATGATAACCAATAAAAACAGAACCATCAATACCTGTGGCTGCTTCTCCAGATTTGTAGCCTACAGCAACATTATCATTATTTCCAGCAGTTAAATTTGTAAGGGAATTATGCCCTATAGCAACTGTATTATGAACACCAGTTGTACAAGCATCTAAAGCTTGGAATCCGATAGCTGTATTATCGTTGGCTGTAGTATTAGCTGCTAAAGCTGATCTTCCAATAGCAGTATTATGATCTCCAGTTGTTATAGCTGTACCAGCCTCTTTACCGATTAAGGTATTATCAGTTGCACTAGTACCACTAAAGCTATCTCCAGCATTACTACCAGCTACAGTATTATTCTGTGCATCACTAGCTATAGCATTGTCAGCAAGCTTTGCAGCTGTAATAGCATTATCAGCAATCTTAGCAGTCGTAACTGCAAGGTTCTGTAATTTAGCTGTAGCTACTGTATTATCACCAGGTGTAGTAATAGTTAAAGCTGAACCAGATTGTACAATAAAACATGTAGAACCAGTTACAGGTGCAGTACAGAATCTAATAGTATCACTATCAGTTAAGTAGAATCCTTCTTCACTAGCACTATAAGAACCAGTATTAGGCTTCTGTACAACTCCATTTAAGACAACCATTAATTGATTGACATTAGTTATACTAGCTGCACTACCACTATTAGTTGTCTCTTTAAGATCGAAACTTGTATCACTACCATCAAATGTAGCAGCTGTAGTTGTACCAGCATCGACAGGAACTAAGAATTTAAAGTCTCCAGATGATGTAACTTCTTTCCAAGCAGAAGCTGTACCATCATACACCTTCATCTTATCAGCATTAGTATCCCATACTAAATCACCATCATCATTATTAGATCCAGGTTCACCAGCATTTACACGATACCTACTATTAAAGTCATTTATATCATCACTTAACTGTACTACATCAGATTCTTTAATATTAGCTTTATGGTAGTTATAGATCTGACCTGAACCTGTTGATGTAACTAACCAACCAACTCCAGCAGCAACAGTAGAACTGTTAAATGAAGAGTTAATATTATTAATAGTTACTGTTGTACCACCTACAGTTCTACCTGTAGTACTAGTACCAGATCCATTAACAACAATACCACCAGCATCAGCTATAGATATAACTACACCACTAGCTGGTTGTGTATTAGGGAATACTACTTCTGTTGCTATAACTTCTAGTCCACCTAAGGGAGCAATTTGTGCAGCAACATAATCAACGACAGCTCCTGAAGTGGGGTACTTAGTATCATCATCAGATATAGTAGTTTGAGGAGCTTTGCCATCAACCACTGTATTGATTTCAGAAAGAGTAGCAGTAAGAGCTGTACCGCCCGCCAAAATAGAAGCAGTACCTGACTGCATACCAGCAAGCGTTGTGAGTTCAGCATCGGCTATATGATCTGTTGTAACGGCATTATCTGCTATCTTAGCTGATGTTACAGCATCTGCTGCTATTTCAGCTGTACTTACTGCATTATCTATTAAATGATTATTTTGTACTGCATTATCTGCTAACTTAGCTGCAGTTATTGCATCGTCAGGTAGTTTAGCAGTAGTAACAGCGTTATCTGCTATTTCAGTAGTACCAATTGCACTATCAGCAACCTTAGCATTAGTTACAGCATCTGTTGCTAACTTAACAGCAGTAACTGCACTATCTACTATCTCAGAAGTTCCTACAGAGTTATCAGACATCTTAGCTAATGTAACTGCATTATCAGCTAGTTCAGATGTATTGATAGCACTATCTGTCATCTGAGCATTACCAATAGCATTATTAGCTATCTTAGGTTGAGTTACAGCAGCATCAGCAATAGCATTTGTGTCTACAGCATTGTCAGCTAATTCTGCAGCTGCAATAGCATTATTAGCAATATGTGTAGATGTTATTGTATCGTGAGCTATCTTTGCTCCAGTAACTTGATCATCAGCAATATGAACTGTATCTATAGATCCATCTACATAATGTTCTGAATTAATAGCATTGTCTGCTATCTTTGTACTGTCTACTGCATCAGCAGCTATCTTAGCTGTAGTAACTGAACTAGATGCTAGCTTTGCATCAGTTACATTTGCATCAGTTATTTTAGCTGTAGTAACTGCATTAGATGCTAAATCTGCTGCAGCTATAGTTCCATCAGCTAACATAGCACTAGTTACAGTACCAGTATCACCAGTAGTTACTACTGTACCTGTAACATTAGGTAAGGTAATAGTACGGTCAGCTGTAGGATCAGTAACAGTAAGAGTAGTTTCATGAGCATTATCAGTTGCACCCTCCCAAACAAGAGTTACATCTTCACCTAATGTAACATCACCAGTAAGAGTTCCTCCAGTAGTCTGAAAAGCTCTATTACTTGTCTCTTGTGTACTATATAAGTTTTGGGTGAAGTTATCATTCAAATCCTCAGATTTAATAGCAGACCCTGCATAGAAGGTAGCTGTTAAATTGTCAACGTTCGTTTTTCTAAGTATTTTGATTTTGGCTCCATTAGCTGGAGCAGTATTAAATTGTACCGTGGTAGCATTGGCAAAAGTCCATGCAGTAGTCACGGTTGCGTCAACTTGAACTTCTACGTCAGTTGACTTTAGATATGGAAATGTAAATGAGTAATTGGTGGTGGAGCCATTACCTGTATACGAACTTTCTGTAACAGCCATAATGTGTTATTTAGACATTTTAATTAATTGTTCTGTTTGTTGCATTTTTACAGCACCTTGTATATCTCCTTCTCTCATTCTTTGGTCAGCTATAATTTGTTTTAATCTACCTTCAGCGATTTCAGGATACATTTCTTCTAGTCTAATCTCAGCAATACGTTTCTTTAAATCTAACATAGCATCTATTTCTTGAAATATAGGTAGTAATGTATGATCTAATTCTACTCGTTTATTGAAATTATACCAGTTTTTAGATCTATGTAATTTTAGATCTTCAATGATTTTTTTATTCTTAGGTTTGTTAAGTATTTTAATTAAATCATTAACAGGTTTCTGTGCAGCAATAAGCTTACCCATTGCTTCTAGTTGTCTAGGTGTATACTTATAACTTCCATCAGAAGATACAGTTAATTTAGACATACCATCCCATCTTATATCAAATAAAACTTTTTTCCACCATGGTAAAGTAGCACTAACTTTATAAGGGTTAAATGTATTAGCGACTTTTCTCCAAGGTTCGTTGACATCATTGAGTGCTTCATCAGTCCAAATATCCCATCTATTAGGTAGTAAGGCTCTAACAAGAGGTATTCTATTCATTAAATACTCATGCATATGACCAGCTATTTCCTTCTGTGCAGAATTTATACCTCTAGCCAATGCAGCCATAGCACTAGATCTAGGTATAAATGTAGTACCTACTGCCTTAGATGCAGCTTGTATAGCTGCTCTTCCATTACCAGATAATATTTCCATTAATGGTTGGAATCCTTGTAAAGGACTATCTGCAAAACTAGCTGCTAAAGTCCAAGCAAGTTTAGCTCCAATACTTTGTAGCATAGGCTCATTTAAGTCACTAGCATAATAGGACATATCACCTATAATACCTAATACTTGTTCTAAGCCTGGTATTCCTCTATAGCTAATCCATATATCATTCTCTGGACCACCACCTGGTATTGGAACCTTTATAGTTTTAGGTTCATACCCTAATTGGTCACGTTCTTTATTTCTACGAGATGCACTATAATGACCATTACCTCTTATATTACCAGCCATAGCATATTGAAATAGGCTAAATACTATTCCACTACTAAACATTATACGTCCAGTATATTCATCTCTTAGGTTCTGCCAAATTATTTTCCAGTTAGCTTCTTTATTTATATCTACACCATGTTCTTTTAAAGCTTGAATTATTTGATCATCTGTTTTAGCATATATAGTTTTACTATATTTACTTACTCCAGGTATAGCAGATATAGGAGTCCAAGAAGCAGAGTTTTTAATATAGTTACTACCAGTTCTAGGGAACATGAACATGTATTTAGTAATTGGATAAGCAGTAGTTGCTTCATTTATCCAATTAGCTACACCATCATCTAAATTTAATTGTACCTCACCAGCCATAGCTCTCAACACATCATCTTTTATAAGACCATCTGAATCAAATAAACTATCGTAATGTTTCTTTTGAGCTATTTTTATTTTCTCCCAATCAGCAAATCCAAATTCACTAAAGACATCATCATAGGCTTTCATCTTAGATATATAAGTAGCCATTACAGTATTAGTATATGCGTCTGGAAATACTAGAGCACTCATACCATATCTTAAACCAGGCTTCTTTGATATATCAGTTAACCATTTAGCCATATCGTACTGTATAGCTTTACCTACATTTCCTTCTTGCTTCCATAATTCACGTACATCTGAAGCGATGTCCCATTCTTTAGAAGCTTTAAGTCGAAAATCTTTACGATAAGCTTTGATCATCATTTCAGGATCTTTATGAGCTTTCTTCATCATCTGCCAAGCATCAGTTAAAGCTCTAGTATTAGTATCCCATACAGCACCATAATAATATGCAACACGTTGGAAGTTATCAAAATCTTTTGTAGCTAAACTCCAGAATCCAGTACCTAATCCATGTGTAATAGGTTTAACTGTTAACATATATACAGCTGAACCCATAGCTCTTACAGGAGATAATCCACTTAGAGCATTATTCATATTACTAGACCAAAGACCTTGAGCAAATAAGTTCATTTGCTTAGGGTTAGGACTTTTAATAGCTCCCCATGGTGTAACAGCATCTTCTGCAAACTTATATAACTTAGCTAAAGAGTCAACATCACCATTAGTATGTGCAAAAGCATCAACTAGAGGACGCATTGCTAAAGGATTATTCTTCTTTAACTCTTTAAGAGTTTTAGTGAATCGCATATTCTTAGCATGAATAGCATTCTCTGCAGAAGTAAATTCTTTAGTTAATTGATCTATAACAGTATCTAGTTCTTTAGGAGGTACTTGATCAAACCAGTTCTTATTCCTTAAACTCCAACCTGAGATATATTTATTAAGAGCATATTCATCCATAAGAAATTCCATCTTTTCAATGATAAGATCCATTGCTCTATTATCATCTACATATGGAGCCATTTCTTTAATAGTATCAGCTAAAGTAGCAGCTTCTCTACCAAGAGTATCCATAGCTCTAGCTGAAGCTTCACTGACTTCTCTACCTAAGAATCTATCTACTAGATCTCTCATAGCAAAAGCAGCAGCTCTAGCTTGTTCTTCATTAATATGTTCTACTTTGAATCTGCCTAGAAGCATATTCTTAACATCTCTGTTTTCTAAGAATAAAGCTTTAACATCATCTAAGGATGAACCAGGATCTACAATACTAGTATAAATATCCCAAGCAGCAGCATTCATTTGTTTAGCAGAGAATCTAAATCCATCTACTACAGCATCAAATCTACCTATTTCTCTTGTTGATTCTGCTAAACCCATAACAGCTGGACGGCCACCTGGTCCAACCATTAGGCCTTTACTTCTCATAGCTTCTGTTATAATAGGTGCAGGATCGCCTTTAGAGGTTCCGTTTTTAATTGCAGTAGTATCAGCTATGTTACGAGCTACAGTACCCTCACGAGGGATGCTACGAGCCCCTTTGTTACTATCTAATACTCCTGGTGTTATATCAGGATCAATACCTTCAATAGATTCATCTGATTGTAATTTTCTTCTACCTGCTTCAATAGATTCATTATCAGCTATTTCATCTGATAATCTCATTGCTTCATCTACATCATCAACATAATCCAACCCTTCTTCAAGTTGCATTTTTTTATTAATGAGTATTTGTTCATTCTGTCTACTTAAACCACCAGTTGATAATAATTCATCTATCTTTTGAATCTCTATAAGTTTATCTGGATCAGTTACTTTAGATAATTCTAGTTGTTTATATTGAACTGCTGGTTTACTTTTAGGTATAAACCAACCCATCTTCTTTGCACCTGAAAGCATCTCTAAAGTAGCACCAGTAATAACACTTAAGAAAGGAAGAGCAGAATTTTCCCACATAGCATATTTTTTCTTAGCTAGTGGTGACATTGCATCTGTTGTTTTCCATCCCTCAGGTAAAGGTACAGCACCTTCAGGTCCAAAAATACCAGGTATTACTTCAGATAATGTTCTAACTAAATTATCATCTTCACTAGTATCACTTAATGCTGTTATCACTCCTGATTCTAAAGTCCAAGCCCCTAATCTTGTTAGACTTCTTTTTACAAAAGGCATGTTTTGTACACCAGCATTCTGTAAAGTACGTTCAGTAAACCTACCAGTTTGTATAGATGGTAATACAACAGAGAGAACTTTCCTGATTGTTTGATAAGTAGGATTACCTATCATTGTAGCTTTATCCCATTTATCGTCTAATTTAGAACCTAATGGACCACCTAATGTACCAACAGAATCCATGACAAAATCACTCCAAGCTAATCCTTTTATACTTAAAGCTTGGAAATTATTCTTCATACTTTCACCCCAGTTATTAGCACCAGGATAGAAGCCTCCTTCTCTCATGAATAGGTCTTGTTTAGCAGTATTGAAATCTTCAGTACTCATACCATAGTACTTTTGATTAAATGCTTCTCTTAGTATTTCTCGTTGTGGATCATCTCTAGATGTTTTCCACCAAGTACTATACTCTTGAAGCATCTTATCATTGTTACCTGGTATTACTAAATCAACAGAGCTTTTACCTATACGACCACCGAATGGGGATTTAAACTTATTCTCAACTACTTCAGGTTCTACAAGTTGCTGTTCTTTTAAATGCTCCTCTTTTAAATATTTAAGACGTTCTGGGCTTTCACCTAAAGCAATTTTTTCATCAGAGGCTTCTTGTCTTATTTCTTCATCCAACATTAGCAAACCTCCTTGCATAGTCTTCTTGTAATTCTGGACGTACACCTACACCTGGTATTCCAAATGTTTGGGCATTAAGAAATGCTAACACATTTGTAGATTCTTGTTCAGATCCAACCCAATTCATACCAGTAATAGCAGATATTAAGTTTTCATTAGATACAGGCCACTCAACTTCAAAATCTTCATCACCTGATATCACTTTATTATCTTTATCATACTTAAAATGAGTATTTGTTAATACATCATTAATTATTTGATTTAAAGGTTTCTTAAATTTTGTTGATACCTCTCTTAAATTCTCTGGGACTACGAAATCATCTGCATTACCAGTCATTGCAGCTTTATATAAATCTCCCCATTCTATGGGAGTTATAGTATCTGCTACTGTCTTTGCATCATACTTACCTTTTTTTATAAATTTATCAGTAAAAGCATCTGCATTCTCTGCTAGTTTAGTCCTATTGCCCCATTGACCATGATCAAAATGACTGAACCTTAAGCGTGTTGTACCATCATCTCCAGTCTCTTCTACTCTCCAGATACCTTTTTTCTTTTCAATACCTTCATCAATGTTATCTAATACTATTCTTGTAGCTTCTAAAGTGATATTTTTATCACCTGCTATGTATCCCTTATCACCTTCCTTTAATGATTTCATCTGATTGCGTGTATCAAAGAACTGATCCATTGCAGTATCAGTTAATTGATCTACTATTGATGGAAGATCAAGTGGTTTTAATCTCTGAATACCAAACTTTAAAGCAAAGTGATCTCTAAATGTATTTCTTTGTTTTTCTAAATTACCACCACCTTCATAAAAAGAAAGTACAACATCTGGAGCATTGTTTTTACTTTTATAATATTCTCGACTTTTTGGTGATAATAATCTAAATCTATAAGTTACTTCATCTTTATCTCCTGAAGCTAAAGCAGCTTTATAATTCTCTTCTGCTTGAAAAGGTGTTTGTCTTCGATGATCCCAATCTAAATCTTTTAGTATTCCTGCTGTTATATCTGGGTGTAGGCCAGGAGTATGTGCATACTTAAATGCCTGATCTCGTCCTCCATCATCACTATAATCTTCCATATCAATCTTTTCAGGATCGTTATCAGGAAGATCATATCTTGCTTGGAATTTAGCTAAATCAGATTCAGCTCCTAATTGAGCAGAAGTTCTTTTAAGTTCCTTATTACCAGTAGCTTTTCTAGTTAAAGAATCCCCTACTATATCTGTCCAACCATTCTCTCCTAAAAATTCTCCCCATGATGGAGCTTGCTCTTGCCTCCACCATTTATTTGAATTTATAAAAGCTTCTCTTTGTGTGTAACCTTCAGGTGCTTTAGGTAATAAAGCTTTTTGATCTTCACTTAAATTATCAAATTGTTGACCTAATTCTTTTAGTTTAAAATCTTTTAATTTACCAGTTAATGGTGCTTTAAGTTTTGCTAATAAACTATCTAATCCTTTACCATCTAAAGTAGGATCAGCTTTTAAAAGATACCCTGTTAAATATGCAGCAGCTTGTGGTTTTTCAAATGCATGTTGTTCTGGAGTTATCCAGTCAGTACCATCTTTACCACCTTGCAATACTCCAAATCTAGCAAGTAAGATCATATGATTAAATACTGCACTTGCTTTTTTATAATCTTGATCTTTTACAGCATTAATTACAAGTTGAGCACCAGTTGTTAATTGATTAATATTTTCATTACCTGCTTTAGTAAGTGAAATATTATTAATTATTTCATCAGACCATAGATTTACAGCTTGACGTACTTTAATACCTTGCTTACTGTGGAGAGGTATATCATACTTCCTTAGATAAGCTTCTGCTCTAGTTTCTAATAAATCACGTAAAGTAAATTCACTCCATACAGGTTTACCTTGCCTATTCTTTGCTGCCTCTCTAGTACTTTGTATTATTATGTCTTTAGCATCAACAAATTCTTTAGCTCGTAAATCATGATGTAATGGGTGAGCTTTAGATGATACATCTATAGAAGCAACCCATTTATCATAAGAAGGAAAATCCTTACCATGCTCTTCAATTTCATCATAGTAATTACTTAAATGATCTATACTAGCATCATCAGCAGCTTTACTTAAAGGATCTTCGGTAAAGTCATGAGGTTCATAATTCTCTGCAGCTTTTGCTACTCTATAAGCTTGAGTAGCTTTTGCAATACCTTTTACAAGTGGTTCAGATATATTACCCGTAATTGTTTCATACATTTTCTGTTTACGGGACAATTCATCTATCAATACTTTATAAGAATCTGCTTCAGTTTTAGCTGCAACTTTATTAGCAGCTATTTTTATCTCTGGTATTTGTTGATAAAATCGGTGTAATGTATTAGCATGATTTTGTTCATTTGTATTAGCTTCTTTTCTAGCTCTTATAGCTTCAGTTCTAATTGATTCATGTTGTCTACGTGTAGACTCAAGACCTGTAATCTGATCGCCATAAAACTTATTTATTTTAGCGACTTCAGCTGACAGGTTTGAAGATGGGAAGCTAGCTCGACCACCTCTTTCGTGTCTTTGTAGCTTCCGTTTTGTTATTTCATTAGCCATATTTTAAACAGCTGTCATTTGTACATCTAATTGACTATAGTCAACAGCTAAGTAACCGTTGTCTCCTTCAGATACAGCATCATATTTACCTTGGGCAATTAGGTCTTGAGCTATAACTCCGCGATATCTTTGATTATCTCCAATGTAATTCCATTCGTAAATGTTAATACCAGAAGGAGACTTCTCTATGTATTCTAAGTTTTCTTTCAGTCCTATATCAGACTTCAGACCTCCAGCTATTGTCTGTCCTATTGATTCCCAAGGCATTGCACTTAAACCAATACCAGCTATGCTACTGATAGCATTTCCCCATACAGCAGCAGAAGCAGCATTAGGATTATAAGTTGCACCCATAACAGGTTTAGCACCAAAGTCAGCCTCTGTTAATGCTCTAGGTAATTGATACTGAGCTACTGGAGTAGCATAAGGTATAATAGGCATAGGCTCTACACCAGGTTCTAACATCTTCTGTGCATAAGCAGCAAGGTCTGCTGAGAATCTACTACGTTGAATCTCTTTTAACACAGCTCTAGTATTTCTACCAGCACTAGATAATGATTCACTAATAAGAGACATTTGTCTACCATAATCTGCTAAAGTAGCTTGTGTAGCTTTACCTATACTTCTACCTTTAATACCTCTAGATCTTAAAGTACCTTCTCTAGATAAATTCTCTAGATAGGCATCATCTGCTTCAAATGCAGCTTCTGCATGAGCTTCTTGTAAAGCTCTCATTTCATTATGTTTTGCAGCTTCAGCCTCTACAGCATTAAGAGAGATTTGACTACCGAAAACTTCTTCTGATTTAGCATACTGTTTTAAATTAGATTCTTGTCTTGCATTTCTTATTTGTAAATTATAATGATATTGCTGTGCATTTGTAGCATCTGCAAAGTTAGCTCGAGTCTGTTCATTAGCAGCTTTTATTTTAGCTTGTTCAGTTAAGAACTCATGATCAGCTATAAGTCTTTCTTTTGTTAGATTCCAATTCTCTGTATTATACCAGTATGCTCTAGTTGCTGCATCATTAGCTGCATTTGCTTGATCTCTAGCAGCTTTAGCAGCTTTTTCAGTACCCATATACATAGCACCAGCCATAGCTCCTGTACCTACAACAGCCATTGTAGCTGCACCTGGTAATAAGGCAGCACCTAAAGCACCAACAAGTATTGGTAAGAATCCAAAGATATGTGGAAATGCAATAGTATGTAATAATAATCCTTCTAACATGTTTGTTATTGTCTCCTGTAATATCTTGGTGAGTAACTTCCTTCCCACATCATAGAGTTTAGAGACACTGGAAATGGAGAATCATTAAAGACTCTTAATTGGAAGTTGGTTGTCTTCTGATGTATAGGTATAGTAAATACCGATTGATCAGATAACGCAATATCATTAGCTAAATATGTATCAGCCATTTGCGTAGGATTTAAGTTATACCATTCGTCAATGTATATTAATACACTGTCACCACTAGCTGGTGCGCTACTCATGGTTACTTGTGTATCTCCTGATACTGTAAATGCAGTAGATACAACGTTATTTATTTTAACTTTGATTTGATCTTTATCTATATAACTTAAATCATCTTCATTCCAACTGAAGATAGTAGTACTACCATCACCAGTATACGATTTAGATCCTTGTAAAGTACCAGTAGATTTTAATTTGAAAGCCATAACTCCAGATAAACCTACAGCGAATTTCATTCGTGCTATTGTTAAACTAGATGTAAAATCTGTTAGCTCTTGAGCATCATCTAATCTAAAGTAAGTCTTTGGTAAAATAACATCTAAATCATATTTCCATCCTACAATAACATCACTAGCTACACTTGTTAGATTCTTAAAGAATACTTTGAAATATGGATTACCATCATCAGTAATGACTTCTGGTGTTACAGTAAATCCTGATTCAATAAAGTTACCTGTAGCTGTTGTACCTTTAATAATTAGAACAGGTGTTAATCCTGTTACATTATTCCAAGGTATATAACATTTAGAAAAGTTATTAGTAGTATCATAAGCAACTGAACTAGCAGTAGCATATAAATCTACACATGGATTAATTTTAGCTCCTTCATTATTAACAATAATAGCATCTTCTGGACTCTGACTTAAGCTAGCTTTACTTAAAGTAAACTGATTACCTTGTTTAGTAACAGCATACATATCATCAGAATCAACAGCTACTGTCTGCACTGTACCAGGTAGTTCCCAATTAAACCAAGCTTGTACTAGATTTTTTTCTCCATCGCTATAAGTACGATAGAAGTAAACCTTACGATCAGACTGACTTGATAGAACTATGAATTGGTTCTGTGGGCTAGCAGTAAATGTATCTACTGTAGCTGGAACCCATTCGTTTACAACTCTACCTATGTCTAATACTTGAGGGTTTTCATCTTGTCCTCTAGTTACCATGCCGAATATACGTGTATAACTAGGGGTTTTGCTTAAAAAGTTTATGTTTGTACCAGTATCTACAGGGTCAACATCTGGGTCCATTTCATAGTTTGATATTGTACGAATAGACGTTGTTGTTGGAGTTAGTATACCATCAGCAGATGACATAAGGAACTGCTGATTCTTACTAAATAATACTAATCCCTGTGTTGTTGGTAATACTCCGTGTAATGATGCAGGTTTAATAGCTGAAGCATTAATATCTACGGGGTCAGCATCAGTTATGATCTGAGCTGATGTATGGTAGAAATTATAATATTCAGCAGATTGACTCATAGACACATTATCTTCCGATAAGAATCCGAGTCTATTATTATGGAAGAAAGCTTGTTGTATTTTCTTTCCTACAAAACTTGGATGTGAGTTAGTGACATCATCACCAACTTTCCTAGGTGTCCAAGTTATCTTTTGAAATGTAAAGGTATTAGTAGAAGGATTTAATAATTCATGAGGCATTGTAGCCTGATCAAGTCCAGTAGATTTACTAGGATCTAATGTTTCAGCCCAGTAACCTACACCTGATGTACCATTATCAGCTACAAATTTAGCAAAGTATGTATCATTAGTAGATGCAGTATTAATAACTTTAACTACATGATCATGAAATGAATGCCTAGGTAGTTGTGATACGTTATCTACTTGATCTTGAAATACATCTAGTTTACTATTATCTATACCACCTTCTGCAACAATAGTAAAAGCAGTTCTTGTACCACTTACTACTCTATCTAATTCTAAAGAGTTCTGATACTTAGTTACGGTTAAACCTGTTACACTTAAATTATCTATAGCAGTTTTAATACCAGTTGTAACATCATTATAAGTATCATTAGCTTGTATAGTATAAGTAGCAGCACTACCATTTATAGTTACTTTGAAGACTTCTCCAGTAGTCATTGCTGAACTTAAAACTAGAGTAGCTCTTGTATTAGCTATAAAGGTAGGGTCAGCTATCTTATTAGCTGTTATTAAATTGTTTGTTATGATAGATGTATCTTGTACAGTTAGTATATCATAGTTTGTACGAGCACCTGTAAGGTATGCCTGTGCCCCTGTACCATAGTTAACAGTACATGCAGCACCTGTTGTAGCATTCCATATATCTATGTCTCCTGTAGAGCCTCCTAGGGCTGGTTTAATACATCCTATATATTTTTCTGTTGTAGTTCTAGCTATATAAAACCACCTTGATGCATCATAAGTAGTTCCAGTACCTAAGTTAGCTATCCATTTAAATCCTGGTCTTTTAGTTAGACCAAAGGTAGGGTCAGGATAACCATTAAGACATTCTCTTACTTGTCCTAGACGCTTCTTATCATCAGATTGTTTGGATACCCCACCTAGATAATTATCAATTCGTTGGGTTACTGCTGGCATTATCTTTTAAGTGCGTGATATGGTTGATAACTTTGATAGTAATTTTGTTGATCTTGGGGGTGTCCAAAGAAAGTATACTGTCCTTGTTGTGTATCATATTCTAAAGCTGTAGCTCTAGCATATGCTTCTTGTTGCTGTAATGTTTGATATTGAAATTGATCTCCTACAATTTTTTGTGATACAAGTACAGCAGCTCTAGAAGTAATGAAGTTTTGTATAGGTTCAGGTAAATCTACCCAATCAAATTCCCAAACAAGATCACATTCTACAGGTGTAGCTATATCTTTCCATTTGTATGTATGGTTTTGTCTATCATATAATTTACCACTCCTACGAATACCATCAAATTCCATATTAGCAGAGTTTTCACTTAGCTTAATTTGTAGTATATTATTAGGTATTAGTATTTCATCATTTGTATCAGGTGTGAACTCATAATGATATTCTTTATTAAAAGTCCATCCTTCTGCTTGCACTTCTCTGGATACCTGTAACAATGTATCGTATGCAATCGCAACGTCAGGGTTGGTTGTGTCCAACGTCGTTACAGGAGCCTGACCACATGACGACAGGATTTGATTTATAGCTGGTAATTCTTGAGTGGCGTTAGTGGTTGGAAAAGGCATAATATTTATATATAAAAAAAAGAGGACTCCGAAGAGCCCCCATAAAACGTGCTTAGAATGCAGCGTTACCAGAAGATCCGGCAGCAGCACCAGCAACTAGTTCAACAGCAGCAGCTGGATTGAGGTAGTCAGCTCCCATTGCGAGGCGACCTAAGATCACATCACCTTGGTATACAACTGATACATCACCAGAAGTTACTTGAACTTGTGGTCCAATTGCTTCTACGCAACCAGCAGCTTCTTTCTGGAATATAAGTCCACAAGAGTTGGCAAATTCTGTCTCTTCACCATACTCGTTGTTGATTCCAGTTACGTCGTTAGCAGCATCTTCGATAGCTTCACCGACGAATGAACCTACATTCTGAGGAGATGTTACCCCAGGGTTTGTAGCAGAAGCTGAACCAAACTTAGTACCATATGTACTGAAGAATGGAATGTTCATTGATTTGTAGATTTTGATACCAGCAATCTCAATGATTCCGTTACCACTTTGTAGTGCAGTACCTTGAGTATCACGGTTAACTAGTCCATTAGAACCTACAGCTTGGATTAGTTCATAGTATTGACGTGGGTTAAGTACACCTACTCGTCCTTCAGAACTAATACCTTTCTCATCTAAAGCAGCTGCAGCATCATAGAATGCATTGATTAATGATGCAGATACATAAGCGTCAGATGCTTGGTTGTTAGTACCAACACGAATCTGTGTTCCACCTGGTTCTACGAAACCAGACTTAGTGATAGGAGAAGCGGCTCTAGCTCCACGTGCAATAGCACGGAATACTAGCCTATCATATTTTTGAGCTAATGCATAACCAATCTTCTTAGAGATTTCTCCCCTCAATTCATAGTGTGCAAGTGTCTCATCTAACTCATATACGAATGCACTTGAGATTAGTAGATCGTCAACCGTGATGGTCTTCTCTGCTACTGGAGGTGATCCGTCGGAGTTACCGAGAATGCTCTGGCCTGGTACATGGTACTCAGCCTTTGTGTGTCCCGTGTAGATGAACTGTAATGATTTCCCATTCTTTAGGGTTCTCTTCATTACAAGGTCTCTAGCAATTGCGTTATGCTGGAAGCCTTTGAACATCTCACCACTGAACAACTTGAGATATAATGCTCTTGCGTCACCAGTAGAGTTTGATTGTCCCTGTCTGGTTAACGAGGCATTACTATGGGTTGCCTGTTGGGCCATTGTTCTATAATAAGATTAATATTTACTTTCTTCAGCTGAAATTTTTTTGATCAATTTTCTTGTGGTCTTTCCCACCGTCTAGACGGCTAAGGGTATCCGACGTATCGGGCCAAAGCCAATTAGAATGAGGTCCGACTCTGAGGTGTCTCATTCCTGTGGAATTGTAAATGTGAGTATTCTACATAAGTGAAAAAGAGCAGCAGCATAAAAACTGCTGCCCATAATTCATTAAATTTACTCACCCAAGAGGGCTTCCTCAAGAGATTGAGGCTCCCATTCTTCTTCTTTTTCATCTACACCTGGAGGTTGATGATCACTAGGATTAGTGTCAAGAACCTCTGGTTCAGGTGAGAGTCTTGTCACAAAAGCTGGTGAATGTGTTGCTTGTTGTGCCATAGTTAAGGTTTAAAATTTATATTTAGCACCTATTTTAGTGCCATAAGAATTGTCTGCAGTCTCATCAGTTTTAAATGAAACTTCTCCATAGATACCCAGTTTCTCTGATGCAGCTACGGAACCTCCGAGCTTACCTGAGAAATCTGTGCTACCATCTGCTCCATCAGCTGCAGTGAATGCAGGACCACCTTGAATATAATATCCAAGAGAACCTACCTCACCTTCGTAGCCTACGTGGAGATCGGTAGTACGGGAAGTATAATCATTACCTGTATAGGACGCGTTTGACTCGGCATTAATATAGACGCCAGCCATTGCAGGAGTCGAAGCGAGAGATGCCGCTAGGGCTAGTGCAAATTTTTTCATGTTAAGTTAATTACTTTGATGTTCTTGTGTACTCAACACCACGATACCTTAGTTTAACAGTCATTGTTAATACTCCAGTACCACAACCCCGTTCCATGCTGTGGTTTCATGCGACCTTGTTAAAGGTTGAACGGACGTGGCGTGAGGTGGCTTCTACTGTATCGACATACGAGCCGCCATGGCTTTATTTCTTAGGGGGTCTCCCTTTCTTAGTACCGTAAGTACCTTTACCTTTAGGCATATTCTATCTCCTTAGTTGTAGCTAGATCAAGTGGGAAGTTATGTGCATTTCTTTCATGCATTACTTCCATTCCGAGGTTTGCTCGGTTCAGGACATCTGCCCAAGTGGGAACGATTCTACCGCTAGAGTCAACGACTGACTGATTGAAGTTAAAGCCGTTGAGATTAAAAGCCATAGTGCTGACTCCCATGCTGGTGAACCATACGCAAACGACTGGGAAAATAGCAAGGAAGAAATGAAGACTCCTACTATTATTAAAGCTGGCGTATTGGAAGATAAGTCTCCCAAAGTAGCCATGAGCCGCGACGATATTATACGTCTCTTCCTCTTGGCCGAATTTATATCCATAGTTCTGTGACTCAGTTTCAGTAGTCTCACGAACGAGTGAGGAAGTAACGAGGCTTCCGTGCATAGCAGCGAATAAAGCTCCCCCGAACATCCCAATAACACCCAACATATGGAATGGATGCATGAGGATATTGTGTTCGGCTTGGAATACGAACATAAAATTGAAAGTACCACTAATGCCAAGAGGCATACCATCACTGAAGCTCCCTTGTCCGAATGGATATACTAGGAAGACAGCAAAGGCTGCTGATACTGGTGCTGAATATGCTACTGCTATCCATGGTCGCATCCCTAATCTATAACTAAGTTCCCATTGTCGTCCCATGTATGCTGCGATACCGATGAGAAAGTGGAACACAACAAGTTGATATGGTCCTCCGTTATATAACCACTCGTCGAGGGTTGCAGCTTCCCAGATTGGGTAGAAGTGAAGACCGATTGCGTTAGATGATGGGACGATAGCCCCTGAGATGATGTTGTTTCCATAGAGTAGAGAGCCAGCTACTGGTTCACGTATTCCGTCTATGTCAACAGGCGGTGCTGCGATGAAAGCAATAATGAAACAGGTCGCTGCAGTAAGTAAGCATGGAATCATGAGTACACCGAACCAACCAACGTAAAGTCGGTTGTCGGTGCTTGTAACCCACTTACAGAACTGATTCCAATTATTCTGTTCAGGTAGGGTTAGTGTTGCCATTAAAAAATGCCAGGGATAAGTTGTCCAGTTGTTATATATGAGCCTAGTGCTGCAACGAATCCTATCATAGCAAGCTGTCCATTGACACGCTCTGCATTCTCGAAGTAGGGTTGCTCAACTACTTGAGTGGAATAAAAGTTCGTGTGGCCGAGGACGATCTTTCGGGTCAGCCGCTATTACTATACCCCTCTTATTTGACCCATTCTTTTCTTTTCATCTCTACCTTCTCTTAATTGTTGTAGAGATGGCCTAGAGAAGTCACCTGTAGGATTTAGTATCTGATCAAATCTATTTCCTATACCTTCTCTTCTATATGATTCAGGTATAGATGCTTGTTTAAACGGACCAATTTTTAATTGTTCTTGAGTTCTACGTATCTGTTCAAGTATCTTTGGATTAGATTGCATTATCTTCATCCATTCATTTCTGGATATAGGGTTAGCTGAGTCACCTGGTATTGTAGAAGTTATTTTCAAATCTTCAGATTGTACCTTCTTCAAGTAAGGGTGCATCCATTTGAATGGTACAAGTTCTTTAGCAGGGGTAACATTAGGACCAACACCATTATCCTGTCGCCATTTGTTAACCCAGAGTTTAGTCTGTTCTAGTTTGCTTAGGTTTGCCATAATTAAAAGTTAACGTTGGAACGTTCAAGCTTTAGCATTACGTCTTGTCTATAAGCTGGATCATTCTCATATCGAGAATCACTCATAGCTTTAACAACTTCAGCTTGACTACGGAATTGATCTCCGCTTGTTTTGGGTGCATTTCCTGTAATCATTTTACCTTCTACTCCTCTTGCGTCTTCATATCTATAGGCTAAAGATCTAACTGCAAAGAATGCTCCTAATGGATCACCTCTTTCCATGACCTTATCAAACATTTCAATCTCTTGTGCATTAAGATTCTTCTCAGCCCACTGTAACATATCAGAATAACCTTGATCTCCACCTGCTATACTTTTTAGCTGTGTTACATCTTGTTCAGTTAACTGTTGAGGTGCATTAGCTTTACGATATTCTAAATGTAAACTAGCCAGATCACCTGGCTTCATACTATTTAGTTCTTTTAATGTTTCATCACTAAACTTCTCACCACTATTAGCTTCCTCCCAAAGACTATCTAAGATGTTAGTTTTCTCAGTATCTTCCTTAGCTTCTGTCTTTTCTTCTGATACTTCTTCGGTTTCTTGAACCTCAGATTCGTTAGTTGGTTCATTATCTTCACTGCTTTTCTCTCCCAATTTCTTTGAGAGTTCAACATACGCCTTCTCTAATTCCTGTGCGTCCTTATATTTACCAGCCAAGAGGTTATCTTGTGCCTCTTGCATAGCCTCACCGACCTGTAGAGAATCCTGCTCATCAGCACTGAGATTCTCTGCAGAGGTTACTTCCTGTGTATTTTCAAACGTTAATGTTTCTGCCATAATTTATTGAGGTGGTATTCCTGCTTCTGCTTCTAACTGAGCAGCTAGAGCAGGGTTTTTAGATGGATCATTCATTGGAGCTTTAGCCATGTTAGGTTCTTGCTTTAATTGCTCCATTTGCATTGCTTGTTGCTGTGCTCTCTGCTCTTCTTGTTGTCTTTCTTCCATGCTCTTAACAAGATTAAGAACATCTATACCTTGAGCAGCTGCAAGTCTCTTTATAACTTCATCAGGATTAATGTATTGCTGTATAGCTTCTGGTCCCATTGTCTGAGCAATAGTAGTTAGGAAGCTACCTAATGCTTGTACATCCTGTCCTCTACCAAGAGCATTAATACCTGCTACAATAATAGGTTTAACCATACCATCAGGTATCTTAGGTATCTCTCCTGTTTTCTGGAAGACACTAAGTTTTCTATTAAGATAAGGTACTAAAAATTCTACAGTAAGTAAACCAAATAACCCACCGAGTTGTTGTTCCAACTCCATCTGAGTCATCTGTACTTCTTGTGCTGTAGTTCTTTCACTATCCCTTACACTAAGTATAAGGAATGCTTCATTTAATCTACCTTCTAATGTTGCCATCAGTTGATAAGCAGTTTGGAAGTCAGCAGTTTTACCTACTTGTACCACACCGATATCATCTGGTCGTCCTTGAACTATCGCTCCATTACCTGCAGAAGCCAACGTCTGAGGTTTTGTTGTGCTTGAGGGTGATACAGTAAAAACAACTTTAGCGGCTGCTGCAGAGCCTTCTACGAGTGCCTGAGACAACGCTTCAAGTGACTTAAGATCCCCTATAAACTGACCTACTCTACCACGACCATAAGCTTCACCATCTACTGTATTGAAACGTAGTGGTAGCCAAGGTGTAGTTTTAACTGGTGCTTTACTATAGGATTCTTTTAAGACATAACCATATACTTCTTGATGCCAAACAAATCTATTGTTATCTCTAGTGACATGAGTATATACATCACACTCATTTTCAGTACCACTAGTTTCATCAACTACGGATTCATCTTCACCATAGTTATAATCTTCGGGTAGATATTTTTCGATTAACTTTTTGTTGATCCGTTCCCTGGTAACTATTTCAATAACATCTCCGTTACCATCTCTTTCTATAACGTAGCGATTTAAAGGAAATAATTTCAGACCAGCTTTACCCATAAAGATAAGAGCATTACCACCGACAACTAAATGCTGTAGTGCTTGGTGTATTACTACACGATCATCTGATGCAGCAATAGCATCGAGGATTGTACGCTCTATCTTTGCAAAGGATAGATCTAATTCTGATTTTACTTCTGGAGGAAACTCTTCACCTAGTTGAGACTCATCTAATTGTAACTTAAAGAAGCTAGTTTGTGGTGGTACTAGACTAAGTGATAATTTACTAGCTAGAGCCACGACTCCTTTAGCACCAACTGATTGCCAAGGAGTCTGTAACTGCTTCATGCCACGAGCATTTTCTTCGTGACCTCTAATTAGATAAGGTAGGGTAAGTTTCGTCGCATCTTCTGCTTCGCTTAGAAATTGTGAACGATCAGTACATAAGTAATCGTACCTTTCTTTAGCTGTCATTATTTTATATGTTTAATTGTTTGTTTGTAATAGTCATATCAGCTCTTTTAAATGAAGTGCCATATCTATTACGTCGTGCATCTGTTAGACCTCTCTGAGTCTTAACACCTCCTACACTTGGGTTTACAGGGCCACCATCTCTAGCATATGCTGCAGCAGTCCTTGCACGTTGAGATTCTATAGCTGCTTCTTGTAATCTCTTCTGTTCCCTAGCTTGGTAATCAGATATTGATTTGTTTAGATTAGCTAAAGAAGTATCATAAGCTGTTCGTTGTGCTCCCCATTCTGCCTGTTGCTTACTCCAATCTTCCCTTTGCTGTGCAAATTGAGAAGACAAATCACCATAAGCTGCCTTCTGCTGACCTAACTGACTAGTTAATCCTGATATTTGAGTATCATAAACCGACTTTTGCTGACCTAACTGACCAGATAGATCAGAAATACGGCTATCATATACTGATTGTTGACGGTCTAGTTGACTAGATAAATTAGACAAACTAGTATCATACATTGATCTTTGGGTATCCCAACCTGCTGTTAAGTCAGATATCCTTGCATCATATGCTCTCTCTTGTGTAGCTGATGCTGACTGCCATTGTGCTTGTGCATCAGCTAATCTTTTATCATACTCTGTTCTATATTGATCAGTTAATTGCTGAGTTAAAGCATATCTTTCTTGCTGTGATTTATCAGCCCATCCAGCTTGAGCTTGTTCTAGTTTCTGGTCATACTCAGCTCTTAACTGTTGACCCATCTGTTGCCTTTGAAGTTCAGCATTTCTCTCAGCACTAGATATCTGTGTACCATATTGTTGTTGTAATCGTGCTGTCAATGCATCAAGATCACTAGCAGATTGTGTTTGCCAAGCTGATTTAGCATCAGATAGTTGAGTATTATATTGACCTGTCAGCTGTTGTGTTAAAGCATCTAAATCTCTAGCTCTTTGTTGTTCTAATCCTAAAACATAATCTGCTACACCACCTTCACCAACAGTCTGACCTTGACCTACATCTATCTGTCTAGGTTTTCTAGCATCTTCTAATTGTTGTTGTAATAAACTTATTTGTTCATTAGTTGCGGCTAGTTGTGCGTCAGCTTGTCTTTGTCTTTCAGCATTACGTTCACCTGCACCAGCCATGTATCCTTCTGCATCAAGTATATCTTGAACACTAGATATCTTACCTTCTCTACCTAGTCCTGACCAAGCAGCACCATAGATAGGATCTCTTTGATAAGCATTATAATCTAAGACTTCTACAAGAGGAGATCTACCTCCATCTGGACCCCATTTGTCTTTAATGTATCGAGTAGATCTACCAGTAGTCATGTGTACACCTTTCTGCCAACCAGCAGTAGCTGGATCATGCCAGGTATCAAACATTTTTGATCTACTATCTGTTCCAAAATTATATCCCCAACTTCTACTATCTCTTTTACCTCCTTCAGTATCTAATGGTCTTAATGCTCCCCAAGTAGTCTTCCAATCCCTACTAGGATCTAATTTATAATCACTCCAATGATCCCAGTATGGATCACCTTGTGGGTTAGTAAATTGTGCATGTTTACGTCCTCCATGTGGTTGTGGTTCATTGGCAAGTGCAATCCAAGAATCATCACTTTTAAATTTCTGATTCCACTGATTATGAGCTGTCCAATCCCAGGCATCACCTCTTCCATAGGTTACTCCGCCTGTTTGAAATGCCATTACCTATCCTCCTCTATTCTATTTTGATACCACTCTATTACGGAGCGTTGTCCTGCTTTATACATAATTGATGATAGCTCCTCTTTAGGATGTGGGTTTACTGGTGGAAATTTTTCCTCCATCTCTAAGAGGAGGGACTCGATGTTAGGACCGAGTAATGGTTCAAGCGTATTGGGGTAGGTTGACATTGCTATGCTCAAAGAAAGCTGGCATCCTAGCTGACTTGGTATCAGAAAGCTCTGGGGCTTTTCCCTCATACATTAAGCGATTTTTTGTCCAAATATTTATCGTAGGTATTTATACCTAGAGGTTGAAGAATCCAGTTAATGGTGGCCTTCCTAAGTTTATCCAAAGAAGGAGAAGCAGAAAGACCCAACTCTGCACATACAAGAGAATTACTGCCGACATGGATCTGTTCGTCTCTTGAGATATCTGCCGATACTGTACGTAAAGCAGCGCAGCCATTAAACCGAAAGAAAGGGAGCAGAACAAAGAAAATAGCTCGTTCTGCGACAAGTGCCTTAGTAATGGTATGGTCGGGGTGTTTGATCCAAGCATCTCTTAATAATTTCGCCTCCTTCTCTGACTGTGAATCTTCTCCATATGCATCTACTATGTATTGTAGTGCAATATCGTGTTTAATCTCGTCTTTAACGTTTGATTCAAGAAGCGTCCGAGCAAGTGATGGTACTTCTTTTTCAAGTCCTTCACGAATAAACTCTCCAACTGGTAGCTCCATATGACGTATTGCGAGAGCACGCTTGATGGTTTCTTCTGCACCTTCTTTAAATTCTCCTCTGGTGGGTTTGACGGGTGTCCAAGTTCTTTTTCTTTCTAATAGTTTTTGATAAGGATGTTTTCTCATTATTCTTGACAATCACAGGTTACTGGCTCGTTTCCGAGAATATCCTGTAAGTAATCATCGACTTCGGATTTATCTAATGCAGCATACGCATCGCTCTTGTCCTGTACATCGCCCATTACTTGCAGGGAATAGTATAGGGAGGCCTGAGGTGAAAGTAACCACTCTTCAACGAATTTATTATCGTATTCTACAACATCACTCCAAGAGTTAAAGCTATAGCCGTGAAGAAGTCCCGTATTGTCGAACATTATCATAATATTGTCTGCTACACGCTTATATGCGTCCCATCCAACTTCTGAGGCGATCTCGACTTCGCCATATTCATATCTTTGTACTCCAAAAGTACCGCTGTCACGATCAACAGAGCGCGCTATTGGAGGTGCTATTTCAGGGGTAGCTGTAAAGCCATCCAGATCTTGACTCCTGTATGAACAGGATGCGGTAGGAGCTATAGCAAAAGCTCTATCCATATGATTATTCTTAGCTATGAAAGCAGCACCTTCTATAGCTTCTCTTAAATTCCAGACTACATCATGAGCTTTCTCATTAGTTACAGCCTGTTTATTATTCATTTGCTCTAAAGCTTCACCGAACTCAGCATAAGTTAAGCTGTGTCGTCTAAGGAAGTTGGATAAGCCAAGCACTCCGAGCCCAACTTGCCTGTCGATGTCCGAGGATAAGTACTCTCCAGACCCTCCAACACCTGTTCTGCCATGGAGATCGCACAACTCGGACATACCTTGAGCGAAAGCCGCTTTGAGATCCCGTGTATTACAGGCACTGAGATTGACATGCTGGAGCAAGCATGTTCCTCGTGAGGGCAAGTAAACCTCAAGACACACGTTTCCGAATATCCTCTGCCCTGCTTTATTGTATTTAATTTTGTTGAGCCAGATGTCTCCTGATCTGATTCCATAGATTAATGCCTCTTTGGTGGTATTACCCATTGTTTCCCAGAGACCTGGGCTAATGTCTACACATCTTTTAACCCAAGGTAACTCTGATCTAGGTGTAGTTATAAACTCTACTATATCAGGATGGTCTGCATCTAAATGTATCACTACAGCACCATTTTTGTATACTCCCCCACGACGTAGAGTTTCATTTAGTGTGGAATATATTTTAGCAAAGGATACTGGACCACTAGCGGTTAATCCTTTACCATTCTCATGTCCTTTAGGACGTAACTTAGACAAGTGTATAGCACAACCTGCCCCGAATCTCAATGCATGAGATGCGAATCTCCAGCTAGCCTCAATGCCTTCTGGACCCTCCATAGAGTCCTCAACGACAAATACAGTACAGCTCACTGGAAGTCTTGATTCTGGGTTATCCAACCATGATTGGACCCGACCAGTGCGGGAAATAAGTTCAGCAGTCATTAGAATAAATCTTCTAGGATTGGTGGTTTGTAATTTGGTCCTTTAAGAACCTTACCGTCTTCACGATATATGGGATTACCTTCTTCGTCAAGCTTAGATAAATTACTTTGATGTACTCTATCTAATGCTTCATCTAAGAACCATCCCATATTAGTAGCATATTGATAGCATACATATACTAAATCAGCTAGTTCTTTTAATGCATGTTCTTGATGGTTTTTACCATGCATAAATAAGAATCCTTCAGCCTCAAGAAATTCTTTGAACTCCTCTATGATTAGATTTTTTTGAACATGTCTAGTAGATCTATCATGTGAGTTCTTAAGGTTGTATTTCATGCGAAATTCCTTCGCCTGATCCGATAAGAATGTTTTCTTCATAGTGGAGTTCATTTTGTAAGTAGTGGATTGCTTTCTTTAAATCTTCTATTTTACTATCTTTGTAACCTGCTCTGCAAATATACTTAATAGCATTACCGAGGTGAAAATTTAGTCCTTGGTCTCTAATAAATGACCATACTTCAATGCTACCTCTTCTATAGTAGTCCATTTTTCGAGTAGATTTGTGAGTGAATTACCTAATACAAAGTTCTGTCTTTGTAATGCTAAGAAAAGATTTATAATACTCTCTCGTTCATGGTCATATGTATGTTCTAATCTATCCTTTATTACCCTCATCTTCAGATCCTGCTCCATCGTCAACTTGGTAATCGGAGGCGGGGGTCCAAAGTATAGGCTCTTGTTTTTTGAAGTCATAGTCATCAGCGGTTAATATACGAGCGAGTCGGGCGTTAGTGATAGCAGTAAGGTTAGTGTAACCTTTATCGGCAAATGCTTTCTTAACAGTCTTCCAAGAGTAACCTTCCTTCTTAAAGAGAGCTTCAGCTCTTTTAACTCCTATTCCAGGTACTCCAGGGTATCCATCAGTTTGATCACCTGCTAAGGTTTGGATTAGATGCCACTTAGCACCCTCCTCTTTGCTGACTGTGAATACTTCATCTAAATTATATAGCTTACCTGGGATCTGTTTCATATCCTTATCAGGAGATACAATCATATTACCAGGATTCTTAGTAGCATATATACCTAGTGCATCATCTGCTTCTAGTTCAGGCAGAGTAATTACATCATAGTGCAACTTCAGTGTATTTACAACACGTTTGTAACCGCAAGGTTTCTTACGATTTCTATGCCCTTTATATTCGGGTAGAATTTTTTTCCGAAAATTTATAGCATCGGAAAAGAACAAAATCAAATCAGCGAATGATCCGAATTTGTCTCTAATTTTGGTAAGTTCTCCAGTGGTAGCTTTGTATGCATCACTAAAGTTAGAAGTGACAAGGATAACATCGTCACCAAAGTCAATCTCAGTCTCCGCTGCAGCACAGCACTTATATACGATGTAGTCTGCATCAATTAATAATTTCATAGGTGGTTAATGGGTTTCTGCCCAATTCTTACCACTGTTACATTCAGCAGCAGTTGGACATCTCATGTTGTAATATTCTCCAGCTTGCATAGCTGTACATTTAAGCAGGAACTTTAAGTCTTCGACTTCTTCTGGTAAGCATTCAAATTGTAATTCATCATGAACGAATGCCAGCTGTCGAGCAGTTTTAGAAATCCATCCATGAACTAATACCATCCATCTTTTGGCAATGATCGCTGCCGATCCTTGTAAGAGGTAATTGAGGGACTTATGTTTCGAGTCAACGAGGATACGACGGTGGTCGAGTCCATAAAGATAACCCCTCTCACTAGCTTTGTGTACGCCCTCCAGCAGTTCCTTAAGACCTGGAATGGCATCAACATAAGCCTTACGTATCTCTCTTCCTTTCTTTGCAGCTTCCTCGTCGGATAATTGTTTATCATAGCTAACACCTATTTTCCTATCCCCTGCTCCGTAGAGGAAGGCGTAGG
>LUMU01000077.1_pt1 | contig 29282 bp, 27 predicted proteins | sample 729751 | NCBI WGS metagenome assembly LUMU01 (sample SAMN03860300, study PRJNA289734) | marine metagenome | biome: seawater column; feature: ocean; material: water; isolation source: Red Sea water column Station 192 - depth 100m | place: Saudi Arabia: Red Sea | collected 2011-10-15 | depth 100 m
TTTGGCTATCGACCGCGCTGCCCATATTTGAGTATCTATTCCTGTTTCTGTTTTTACTTTTTGGAGGAGTTTGTCTTCTTCTGATGCTAACTGCTGCTTCAATCTATGAGCTTTTTCAACGTCCACTCTCACCCCAAGAAATCGCATATCTACCAGACAAGGAAACAGATCAGTCTCTAAATCAAAAATAGATCCTAGATCTTGATCTATAATTTCTTTTTGCATAATTTTCCAAAGTGCAAAAGTTAATTCTGCATCACGTTCTGCATAATTACCAACATACATTGCAGGTAGTTTCCACATGTCGGCTTTAGGATCAACACCCCATTCTTTTGCAGCGTTATTTAGTTCTGTCTCATTCTTACCTTGACCACAATAATCCCAACCTAATGATCCAAGATCATATCTAAATCTGTTTTCATTTACGAGTGATGCTGCAATCATGGTGTCAACAATCTGTCCGTTGATTGGTATACCCATAGATCTAATCCAACACACATCATACATTGCATTATGAAAAATTTTTGTAGATGTAGTTTTACAAATATCTGTAAACCATTGAATTACTTTACTTTTTTCAAGATTGCCACCACCCTCATGATCAAAAGGAAAGTAACCTGAATACCCATCTGTTGCAACAGCGATACCTACAACTTTACCTTTTCCTACCACAGACCCTGTACCCATCGTTTTTAAATCTGGGTCGTGTGTTTCTAAATCGATTGCGATCTCATCGCAAAATCTTAGATCTGGAAACTCAGTGGGTTTTACCCACTCTGTTTGTGCTTTAAACACCATTTTATTTTTTAGGCTCATAAACGTATTTTTCTTTTATTATTTTATTTAATTTTTCTTTATTGCTAAACGCATACAAAGCAGCATTATAATCATGTGGAAATATTTCCCAAGTGACTAAGCTAGGATATATTTCTATTTTAAATTTATGTTTGTTCACTGTAATCTTTGTAATGTGATCCTCCGATTTGTTTATCTTGAGGAAAAGCATCATCAAATATATCCTTACTTGTCATATTTTAAACTCCTTAGATTTTTTTTGAGACTTGATTAAATATAGATTTTTCATTGATCTAGTTATACCCACATACCAAACACGATATTCTTCATCCTGTTTAGCTTTAGATTTTTTTGCTCCCTTGATTGTATTTGCTGTGTGATTTAAAAACAAAACAACATTTGTTGCCTCACCACCTTTGGCCCCATGTATTGTTGATACCTTTATTCTTGCATCCTCTGTAGGATTTTCATTATTTAACAACAGCAATTTCATATACATAATTTGACTATCTGTTAGTAAATTAAATGCATCGTACCAGTATAGTGATAAGTTCATATCACCTTTCATTCTTTCTTTTATTCTTTGCAAGTGTATGTCAGGTATAGTTTCTTTCTTTTGTAATTTTTTCCAATTCTGTATATCTTCGTATAAACTCTTACCAATACTATTACCTTGTGCTGTATTAAAAAAATAACCTTTCTTTTTTAAATATGTTGGCACAGATTTTAGAATAGATTTAGTTCTACCTAAGATTAACCAATCACCTTGTGATATATCTATGTCAGATAATTTATATCTTTCATAAATTTGTCCAAATTCAGACTTTGGAAAATACTCTTTGTCAATCCTATTTTCTTCTATTCTATTAATGACATTTAATGCAATTTCTTGTATACTACTCGGCACTCTTTCTGACTTAGTTAGAGGTATTTCTTTTGCATCGTAATTTATAAAAGAATCTACATCAGCACCAGCCCAACCAAATATTGCTTGGTCATCATCACCTGCAACCCATACATCACAGCCTGTATCTTTCTCTATTTTACTTATCATGGACCATTGTATTAAAGAAAGATCTTGTGCCTCATCTACAAATATTACATCAAAGTTTGGTGTAACCTCTTTGTCTAAAAATTTTTGTATCATATCTGTAAAATCTATAAGGCCATAAACTTTTTTATAATTTTTTATCTCTGCCTCTATAGCTTCTAGTTTATCTCTTTCTATCTTAGACAAATGTTCGTTTAGATCAAACTGCTCTATTGGAGATATTTGCTTTACTCTAGCTAAGTTAATTAAACTTAAATACTCACTATCTGAGGAGAATATACCATTCCAGTGGTTTGTTTCATAAGATGCATATTTAATCTGTATGCCACAAGACTCACCAATAGCTTTGTAATTTAAGTCTTGCATTACATTTTCTTCTCTTAAACCTAATTGATTAAATGCAAGGGAGTGCAGTGTTTGAAAATATTTAATATCTTTTTTAGTAAGCTCTGTTTTTACTTTAAGAAATCTATCTCTTGCTTCATTCGCAGCTTTACGAGTAAAAGCAAAGTAACCTATTCTATTTAATTTAATGCCTTTCTTTACGTATTTCTGCACCTCGTTTAATAAACGTCTTGTCTTACCTGTACCCGGTGGTCCTACTACTTTATATCTCATTAGTAGTTACTCTTCTTTCTCTCTACTGGTTTGTATTCTATCTTATCAATGTGTAGTTGTTTAACTCTACAAACTTTTAAAGTTTTACCCTCTACATTAAGAGAATGATTAAACTCCACATCACATTTATCTTTTAATTTTTGTGCTATTCTCTCTTCTGGTATTTTCCAACTAGATCCAAGATGATCTATGAAAGAATTAAATCTAAAGAAATGGTGTCCTTCTTCTGTTAAACAAGATCCACTGTTAATATGTATTCTTTCTTTTGCACGTGGACCATTAACACAATATTGATATAACTCTTCTTTTAATCTGTCTTCTATTTGTGTGCCTGCAGGCGGTGTAATTTTTACAGAATTTTTTCTAAACTCTGTAAGCTTTGCTCTAAAATCTTTTGGTTTAAGTGGTTCATGATAGATACCTGTCTGCTCCCATATTAGATCTAATAGTTCTACTTGTTTAGTTATTAGTCGCCTGTTGCTTGCTACAACGCCAGCTTTCGTGCCATCGGGTAATGCCACATTGAATCTATACTCAGGTTCCGCATACATAATTATTTCAAAGTCTGTAATATCTGGAAACATAGTGATACTATCTGACTTCACACCAAACGGCCTTGAGTAACAAAGACTACGCATGCATTTACTATGTATAGGATCTTCGTAACAAGTATGGCCTGCGGTATCTTTTTTCCAAGCTGTTATTTTAGAATCTAATTTAGATTTATCCCAAGGTGTCTCTAAATAATTATAGTTTGCATTCGCAACATGATCTGGCCATTTGTCTTTGTATTTCTTTTTAGCAAAGACCATGTAGTTGTACATAAATCTATCTCTGCCATCATCTAATTTTCTTTTAGAACACAACGCTAAACATGGTGGGCCATCTTCAAACTCTGCATTAGTTCCAACTAAAATGTTTCTGTATGTTTCTTCAACAAGTTTATCTAATTCTTCTTTGCCTATTTTATTTTGTTCTGCAAGCTCTATAAATTTTTCTAAGTCTAATTTATTATTATCTTTGTCAACAGCATATCTATTTGTTTCACCGTTGTTGTAATATGGTAAGTTTATAAAGTTACCTGGCTTAATCTCTCCTTTGTCATCTTCCTTTAGTTCTTTCTGTTTTGGAAAAACCTCTGTGTCAGGATCTAATCCAAGAGGCAGTAAAAAAGATTTTAGTGCCGAGATTAGTTCGACAGTTGGTATCGGTTCTTTTAAAAATAAATAACAATGCAAACCTCCACTCTTTGACAACATAGGTATTAAAGGCAGTTTGTATTGTTGAAATAGTGCTAAATAGTTTTCTATTTTAAATGTAGAGTAGTTCTTTGGATCAATATCTATGCAACCAAATTGTGCGGTTTTATCTAATCTACACGGTTGTATGCCAATTGATATCTTGCCTAATATGTGACTGTTATAGTCACCTTGTGTGATAGGTCTACCAGCCCATTCGTAATTTGGTTTAAGCTTATGTTTCTCTGCATCTAATTGTGCAGAAGACATGTCTGCAATACCAAAATCGCCTTCATATCCAGTAAATAATTTTATAAATTTATCAACCATAACGATCCCGGGTCGGAGCGGCTCCAGTCTCCCTTAACCGCTCCTATCTCTCATGGAGAGAATTAGTAGTTAGATTCCTCTTCTGAGTGGGCTTCAGCTTTCGCTTGACCTTTTTTCAGAGAGTTGTGGAAGTCTCTAGCCATCTGATAGATGCCCGCGTCATCAACTTTTCTTAGTAAGTTAACGTTATAACCATGCCAAGTAAAGCTACCAGAGTTCTCAACAGAGTTTAATTTATAAACTCTAGAAAACATCGGTGCAGGTACAGATTTACCAGTTTTAGTATCTGTCTCAAACTCGTTCTCACACAGTGAGTTCCAGTTTCTACTAACCTTAAGCTGTGTTGACTTCATAGTCATCAAAGCTTTTTCTGGTCTGTCACCCAAGATGACAACGAAATGATTTGCTGTTTTGATAATCTCATTACCATTATCCAACATATCTTTGTTTCTTTCGTTCTGAGTAACCTTGCTCATGATGCCTGGTCCTCGATCTGGGTGGATAGGTCTACCTTCTCTTTTCTCGAAAGGTGCCCATTCTGGATATGTCATTTTGTAAAAGACAGGAATAACTTGTATTCCTTTTTCTCCATCATACAGTTTCTTTGTAACTGTATTGTAAAACATACCCGCTTCTGCGCCTTCAACATACTTTGCATGTTTCTTTTTAGTTTCATCTGAACCTGATTGTAACAGCTTCAGAAAAGGTAATGCAAGATCATCTCTATCTATGTTCTCAAGACCCATTCCTGAATCTGATACAAAGTCTAGAGTTGCAACTTGACCACCTGTTTTTTTAGTTAAGTCTCCTGTTTCTTGACTCATGCTATTTGCTCCTTGTTATTTTTGTTTTGTTTCCCTTAAACAGATTGAAATGTTCAGAAGGCAAGTCTTTTCCTTTTTCGACCCGCTCTCTGTATAGTGCTTTGAGAGTCATGGGCTCAACCTTAAGTTTTTGTTGAGGCTGATACCCATTACTCTCGGCAAGGTTAGCGTATTCACGCGCCTTGTTATCTTCGTTACGACCAAAGGAAACAGTAATCTCATTTTTAATAAGATCACCCAAGTCGCTATTTCGAAGCCAGTTAAATGCGCCCTCCTGTTTATCTTTAGGAATTGTTGCGCTGTAAATTTCTTTAATCTCTATTGAAGAACCATCTCTAAGTTTCATGGTTTTCATCTTCATAGACTCCATAATTTCAGGTATGACTTGTTGTGAAAGTTTATCTGCTTTTTCTTTTTTTCTTGATAATCTTTCTTCATCGAATTTAATTTCATCTTCTAAAGCTTGTAGCTTTAAAACATGGCTAGATAATGTCTCTGCATTATTTAAGTTGTTTACTTGTTGAGGTGCATCCTCAACAAACATTTTTTGCAAATCTTTACTATCATAATTAGCACTTGTTGTAATTGTTTGCGTATTTTGTGTTTTAATTGTTGTCATCGATTTCTCCTTTCTCATATAAATTAATCGATATGGGATAATATTTTCTTTCTTGTTTATCCCACTTTAGTAAGTTATACTTACCGCCTGTTATATCAGACACAATAGAACAAGCAACACCAATAATCGCAGGATCACCTGTAAGTAATAAATAATCACCTTCTTTAAAATTTTTTAACCCTTGCCTTAATTTATACACCAAAGGTCCAGGTGAAAAAATAATTTGTGAAAACTCTGGTAACAAAAATTTAAATTGACCAAAGTGCGATGCACCTATAATATTTATTCTTGGATTACCAGCTTGTGTACCAGCTATTTCCTGTATTACGTAAACTATTCTTTCTGACATTGACAAACGGTATAACATTATATATACCCATGTCAATAGAAAGAAATTATGAATTATAAATTTAAGACCAAGCCATATGCGCATCAGCTTAAGGCATTAGAAATGTCTTGGGATAAGAAGTGTTTTGCCTATTTTATGGAGATGGGTACAGGTAAATCTAAAGTATTAATAGATAACTCTGCCATGCTTTACGACCATGGTAAGATCAATGGTGTTCTAATTGTGGCACCAAAAGGTGTATATAAAAACTGGTATAGTTCTGAAATACCAACACATTTGCCTGACCATATAGAAAAAAATGTGGTGCTATGGCAAGCTAATATTACCAAACAACAACAAAAAAGTTTAAATACTTTGTTTGAAACAGGCACAGACTTGCATGTTTTAATTATGAACGTGGAGTCTTTGTCTACTAAAAAAGGTGTAGACTTTGCTGCTAAATTTATTAATTCACATGAAACATTGATGGCAATAGACGAGTCAACCACTATTAAGAACCCAGAGGCTAAACGTACAAAAAATATAGTAGAGCTTGGTAAAAATGCAAAATATAAAAGAATACTAACAGGTTCTCCTGTAACAAAGTCACCACTAGATTTATATAAACAATGCGAGTTCCTTGACCCCTGGCTCTTGGATCATACGTCTTGGTACACGTTTAGAACAAGATATGCAGTCATGAAAAATATGTCTTTTAACGGTAGAACCTTTCAAAAAGTTGTTGGCTACAAAAATTTAGGTGAACTGTCAGAGAAACTAAAACCTTTCTCTAATCGTGTTCTAAAAGATGATTGTTTAGACTTACCTAACAAAACATTTATGAAACGTATTGTACAACTAACACCAGACCAAAACAAAGTTTACACACAAATGAAAAAAGAGGCACTTGCAATATTAAATGGTAAAATGCTTACCACATCAAACGCACTGACACAGTTAATGCGACTACAACAAATAACTTGTGGCCATTTTAAATCTGATGATGGCACGGTGCAAGAGGTTAAAAGTAATCGTATTGATGAATTGATAGATGTGTTAAATGAGATAGAGGGTAAGGTTGTTATATGGGCTCATTGGCAAAGTGATGTTAAACAGATTATAAAAGCAATTTTAGATGAGTTTGATCAAGGTTGTCTTGTAGATTATTATGGTCTAACGCCACAAGATAAAAGACAACAAAACATAAAACGTTTTCAAGAAGATGATAAATGTAGATTTTTTGTTGGAACACCTCAAACAGGTGGTTATGGTATTACGCTAACTGCTGCTAGTAATATGATTTATTATTCTAATGGTTATGATTTAGAAAAACGTCAACAATCAGAGGCTAGAATAGATCGAATTGGTCAAACAAAACCTATGACATACATTGATATTATCTGTGAAGATACAGTTGATGAAAGGATTGTAAAAGCTTTACGTAAAAAAGTTAATATTGCGAGTCAGGTCATGGGTGAAGAGTTAAAAGCTTGGATTTAAAGAACTTTATCTAACAAACTAATAATTACAAAAGCTGCCGTACCAATCAGTAGTCTTTCTATTCTAACGATCTGTAATTTTAATTCTTTAATTTGTTCAAAAGTTTGTCTCTGCATTATTCTGCAGAGTTTTTCATGATCCTCTATCTTTTGTAATGCTGATTTTTTAGCCATGTTTACCCACCCAATAACATATTGGTTCTAATATTTTTCTGTACACTCTACCTAGTAAATGCACCTTGCCTCTTGACTCTTGTCGAATGTCAATAGTTCTATGCACTGCTATATGTTCTAATATTTTTTTAAGAGTAATATTTTTCTTAGATAGTTTTACAAGTGGTAAAAATATTTTGTGATATCCTTTTTGATATTCTGGCGCTAAATCTTTTGAGTGTCTTAACCAAATTTTATTTCTAAAAGATCCAAAGCCATAAGATTTGTTCATCATAGTGCAGACGATTTTTCTATCACCGCCTTGATTTCCGCCTCCGCCAACATCTCTGTCATCTTCTAATTCAGCGTCATATGTTGATTGTCGTTTAAACCCTGTGCTTGGTGGACCTGTAGTAGTTGAAACAGGTTGATTGTCACCGGCTCCACTAGATCCTCTGTCAACTTGTTGTCCTCTATTAGGGTCTAGTCCTCCTGTTCCAATTTCATCCCCACCACCTCTATCAATTATGTCTTGATCTATAGCAGCTAGTTTTTCTTGTCTTATTTTTTCTAATCCAGTGTCTCTTTCAGGTTCATCCCGTAAATAACTTTTAATATCTGTCTCGAATGGAATTCCAATTCCTAATTTAGGAGACTGTTCTCTTATGTCATCTTCAAGTGTAAATTCAGTATCTAAGGCACTTTTTTCAACATCTGATGGTACTCTGTAAAATGAAAAATCATCTTCTAATGGTGTTATAGTTTCTGATGGTGGCGTAGTCGTAAAAAATTCTATGCCATCCATTAAATTAACTTGATCATCAAAAGTATCAGCATCAAAAGATTGTGGATAAATATCTGCTAACTTTGTTTTTATCATGTCGCTTTCTTCATCTGCTGCTTGAATACCAGCATCAATTTTTTCATCTCTTTGTTCTCTTAACATGTCATCTAATGAAACTACGTCACCAGGTGCTTCTCCTGGTCCAAGAACTGTTCCTTCGCCTACTTCAACACCGCCAGCTTTTTCAGCTTTCTTGTCAAAATAATCTTTTGCAAATTCTTGTTTTTTTTCTAAAAATTTAGCTGTTTGAAAACCAGATTGATTAATACCTAATAGGTCATCTTTTAATCTTTGTTCGTAATTAGCAGCCGGTGGATTTCTACCAAAAGGATCTTGGTTCATATTTCCAGCTTGCATGTTAAATCCGTAATCCTTTTCTGCTTTTAATTCATTAACTATGTTTCTCGATAAAGATTGTTCTAGTGTATCTTTAGGCAATAAACTAAGCACTAAGCTTACAGGGCCACCTGCTATTTTATTAATAAGTAATCCTGCAAGTGTTTTACCTACATCTATTTTTTCACCAAATATATCCACAGTTTTATTTGCAAAATCTACCACAGATCCTGATATTTTACTTAATTGATTTAATGCACCATCAACAGTTTGACCTGCTTGATTAAATATATTTTGAAGAATATTATTTTGTTCTGATGTAAATTTTTCTTCTGCTGATCCAAGTTGAGGTATCATGCTAGTTGGGTCTTGTACTGTCACTTCCGGTATCTGTGGTAACATTCCTGTTGGATCTATGGGTTGCCCTGGAGGTGAAACAGGTTGTGTGGCAGTCCCTTCTTCACCTGCAAAAGATTGATCTAAACTTTCTGCGGTGAATGTTCCAGGCTCTATTGGAATAATTGGTGTAGTTGTAGAATCACCCGTTGTACCTGTCGTAGGTGTAGTCGCCTGACCCCCGTCGCCTGTGCCTCCTCCACCGCCTGCACCTGTTCCTGTGTCTGGTGTAGTTGTCTGTGTGTCTACCACAGGTAAACCATAAGCAAATAACTCATTAAGATCTGTTAAGTAACTAAACTGTGTGGGGTCGTACGATACACCAGGATAATCTGCAATCGATGCAAGTAGTCTTGGGTCGGTATCTGTCTGTGTTTTTAAACCAGATACATCTAATTCTGGATCTACTAGATTTGGATCTGTGACTACTAATGATTTTAAACTTTCACTTGACATTATGCTAATCCTCTTTGTCTAAGTCTGATTGCTTTTTCTTCGTCACTTAACAAAGCATTTTCTACTTGAGTCAACCCTTGATTTGTAGTGGTGTTTACCGGTGCTTGAGCAAATAGATTAGGGTTTACATTTGCTGTGTTAAGTATACCTGTGGGCGCTTGTGAGGTATCACCAGTAATGCTTTCTGTATCTTGTGTTTCTTCTTTAGGGACATTATCTAACATATTAAAATTTTCAAAAGATTTTATTGTGCCATCTACTCCATCTGTTATTTGATCTAATGATAACAACTCTATAGTTTCTTTCATTAATTTAAATTCATTTTCTTCTTGTTTAGTTTGACTGTCACTAATCATCATGTCTAATAATTTTAGTGATGTTACTTTTATTTGATTTGCAGGAGTATTTGGATCTAATACTTTTACTATGTCATCAAGAATTTTTGGATTAGATAAAACACTAGACGTTCTTCGTGATAAAAGAATAAGAGGTACAGCAATTGTAGGTGCCGTACCAGTTCCAACAGTCATTACCGCTCCACCTATCGCAGATTTAGGTCCTCCTAAAACAAATCTTCTAGCCATGAAAGAACCCACATCAGGAATTTTTAATCCTGCATGATTTTTAGCTACAGCAAAAAAATCATCTAAATTTCTTAAAGTTAACTTAGATCCTTTTAACATTGTCTCCATTAAATCTCGTCCAGCCTCTGTTGTTAAACCTAAATTTTGTTCAAATTTATAAGGATCAAAAATTAAACCTACTTGATCTTTACCACCTTTAAATAAAGAATCATCATACGCTTTTTGTAATTTTGATCTAACAAATTTTTTAAATTGTTTTTCACCAATTAAAGATCTTAAATTAGCAAATACCTCTGGACTTGCTTTTCTTTTTAACAAAGCCTCTGCTAACTCTTCTGAAGTAATAGATCCTGGTTTTATAAAACCAGCAGAAAAAATATTTTTATCAACTTGTTTAAATTTATCTGATGGAGGTGATTTAAAGATTGTTTTACCAGGTATTGGTTTTAATGTTATCCCTTCTATTTTAGCTGCATCTTTTAAAGCTTTTGTTATAATAGAATTTTCCAAACCATTTGCATATACCTTGTCTGCAAATTTTAATTTCTCTGCTATATCAGATAAAATTTTATCATCTATTTTAGCTCTTTTAGATTTACTCATAGGGTAAACATTTTTAAGCAAATCATCTCTATAAGATTTTTTAGTTAATAATCTTAAATCTTTTTCTAAGGCAGATTTAATTTCACTTAAAACTTTAACATTACCAGGGTTATTGGCTTGTGCTAATTTAATATAATATTTAACACCATCTATTAAAGATTTATATTGTTTTGCGTCTATGTAATCTGGATATCGTTTACCTTTTTTTGCAAATTTATATAACGTATCTCTATTTCTAGGACCAAATACTTTTTCACCTGATTTTAAAGTTATGACTCCATCATCAACTAACTTTGTAAAAGCTCCTAAAGAGTTTTTAAAATTTTGTGTGGATATAATTGGAACCTTACCTAATTTATCTACTGACTTATAAAAATCATCATAAAAAAAACTTGATATGATTCTAAATTCATCAAAGGTAGATTTAGATGCTTTTGTCATGTCTATGCCTAACTTAGTTAAAGTTACGTTGGGACCAAAAGTATTTAAAGTATCAATTGCTTTATTGTTTAAAAAAGTTGCTTTTTTAGCTGCAGCTTTTTTTATAGGAGCTCCAACAAATGGAAAAACACCTATAACTTGACCGTATCCTTTTGATATCATATTACCAGCGTCGCTTAAACTTAAAGGATAGTTTAATCTTTTAGCCGAATTATATAACGAGTCATCTGCCTTACCAAAAAAAAGTCTTCTTGTTGCTGCAAGTAACCCAGGGACTTTTGCAAAAAAACTTTGTAGTATAGCCTCTCTTTGAAAATCTACTTTTAATCTTTTAGCTTGCGTTGTAAAATCAGTGGGCTCGTTCATTACAAAACTCTGCAGTATATCATATAACTGACCACCAGCGGAAGCACCCGCTGTCCCAGCTGCAACTGTTCCTGGAAGACCGAAAGCTGTTCCAGGTATTGCTCCAAAAACAGCACCCGTTGCTTCAAAAACAGGTCTACTTAAAAATATTTTATCTAAACCTTCAGCTTGTTCTGTTTCCATTAATTGAGGAATTATTGATTCAGTCTCTAAACCTTTTTCCACGTCACCTATACCTGGTGACACTTTACTAGTGTCGACATCTTCTGTCTCTATAGTGTCTGTGGTATCTGTTGTTGCGCCTAAAGCCTCTAAAATTGCTTTTTCTTCCTCTGGTGTAGGAGTATCTCCTTGAATTTCTATTTCACCTAAACCCTCTATATTAATTATACCCATGATTATTGCTCCACAAGTTTACCATTAACAATTTTAAATTTTTTTGGCTCTGTTAAACTTTTTCCTAACAATCTATTTTGATCATCTATATAAGTTTCAAATTGTCTTTTTATTTCTTTTAATTTTTCTCTAACCGCATCAGATCCTTTTAAACCAGTAAGATTGATTGCAGCTTTAGCCTCATTTAACATTTGATTAGTTATTCTTGTATTAGGATTCATAACTCTTGCAAATGCAGGAACAAGTATGTCTTCTAAAGCTTCTAATCTTGCAGTATTTGTATTAAGAAGAAGTTCTTCGCCACCAAGTTGTGTGATAGGTCCACTTAAATCTATGTTTAAATCTTTACCTAAACTCAATGTGTCAAAAGCAAATTTTCTAATTGCACCTATAGCTCCTGCTAAAGTAGGGTCTTCTGCAAGTAACTTATCTATTGTATCAAGATTTTTTAATTGCCTTGAGACAAAATTTGTTTGATTTATAATTTTATCTCTCTCACCTTTTCCTTGAATTTGATCGCCAGGAAGAATATTTTGTATTGTCGTTCCACCGCCACCAACTAAAGATATTTTATTAAAATCTTTTGAAGTTCTATCTATGTTTACTTGATAAGCTTTACTAGGGTCTAACTTGATTCCGCTCTCTATAAGTTTTTGTACCTCATCTCCAGTTAATAGTCTAAACCCATCTCTTTGTCTTACATCTTTAAATAATAAAGTAGACATAGCTGCTTCATACTCTGGAGTTCCAGGTATATATCCAGCTGCTATTAATTTCTTTTCTACATCTGTTCTTGTATCTTTAGATGGTTTAAGAGCTTGTCCCAAGACTGTTGATACAGCTGCTGATTTTCTTTTTTCTCTAAGAGCTCTTGTTTTATCATCATCGCTTACAAATTTTTTATATCCTATGCCTAAAGCTTGTATTGGATCTGCACCTGATGCAAGAGCAAGGCCAACCTCACCCAAAGGTAATCTTGTTTTAGGTAGAGGTGCAAACTGATCTTGTAGTCCTACTAACATGTCTATGTTAGATCTAATCTGATCTTCAGTCATGCTACCAAATTTATAGTTTTTTCTGTCAACTAACCCAGACATAATACCATCATTGGTAGACCCGCCTCTTCTAAACATTGGTCTTTTTAATATTCTGCTCATTATGGAGTTTTTCTACCTCCAAAAATTCTACCGTAGATATCAGCACCTGCTAATCCGACACCTAGTGCCTGCATCAGAGGACTAGGCCCTGCTGCTGGAGCTTCGGTTGGCATAAGTTGAACTGTACCAGCTCCAGGTGTTAATCCTGATATACCTTGACCAAACATACTTAATCTTCTTCTTGGATCTTCTACTGCCATTGCTGCTGCTTGTCTTTGTGCGTCTAATACCGCTTGAGTTTGTGCTTGTTGTTGTGCACCTAATGTGCCAAGACCAGAAATCTGTGCTCTAGCAAAGTCTTGTGCTGTGCCACCTAGACCCGATTGAAGTTGAGCGATACCCATTTGATTTGCAAGGTCTTGTTGTCTTGCAGTCGCTGCTTGTTGGAAACCCCTTTGTCTTAAATCTGCTAATACTCTCGCTCTGTTAGCGTCACTTGTCGCTTGAAACTCGGCTCTTTGTACACCCTCACGGCCACCACCAAATGCACCTGGAACACCTAGTGTTTGTGCTGCTAGTTGATTCTGTCTCATCTGTGCTTGTTTGTCAAACTCTGCAAGAGTTGTGTCTATAACTTGTTGTTGAAAAGGAGATGTGTATGCAGTTTGTTGTGCTGCTGTCATAGGTCCTGTTAACCCTGCCGCTGCGCCTGCCGCTGTTTGTGCTGCCGTTAAAAATGGTTGAAACGCTCCAAGTCCTTTTGTTGGATCAACTGCTTGTTGATACGCTGCAGCTTGTAATGGATCTTGTGCTGCAACTTGTGGTGCAAGCTCTGCCATACCAGCTCTTGTAATTTGAAACTGTTGTGCTTGTGCTTGTCTATTTGCAAACTGCTGTGCTGTTTCACCTGGTTGTTGTTGAACAGCTGTTGTAATACTTGGTATACCAGCTTGTCTAGATAAGTCAGTTAAAAATGTTTTCTGTGCTGCTTCTACAAACTCTGGTGGTAATGTTCTCTGTTCTGTAATACCACCTGTCTGATAACCTATTCTGCCACCATCTGCTTCTTTAACTCTAAAGATATTAGCACCCTCTCCTGTAGTGGTATCCATCATCATAGATTTAGATGGTAGATTTTCAAACATAAGAATAATTTCTTGAAGATCTTTATTTGTTATTCTTTGACCAGGTTTTCTTTGTTTTGCTATTTCAAGTGCTAGTTTAAGTTTATCTCCGGATACTTCCGTACCAGGCAAGCTAGGTAAACCCATTCTATCTTTGTTAAGTAGATAGCCATATTTCTGAATAATTCTATAATAAGAGTTTGCAGCTCTAGATGAACCAGTTCCCTCTGTTTTATCAAAAGATCTATTAATATCATTTATGATTCTCATTTTTTCATCTTCATCATCTATCTCAAATGCTGCATCTACTACTTTCATAGCTTGATCGTATAAGGATGGTAATATTCTTTTAGCTTCTATTTCTTCAGCTTTTTTCATATCATTACCACCAATAATAAAAACTTCATTTAAATCTGCTCTAGTGCTAGCTTCATCAGGTATCATATAGTCTTTACCACCGCCACCTGCTCTGTTTAAAAATAAATCTTTAAAAAAGTTTGGTTGATCATCAGATCTTTGTTGACCCGCTCTTCCTAGTAATGTAGCGATACTTTTACCTGCTCCGGTTACTGCTCCCAGTAAAGATCCTATACCTGATCTTCTTTCTTCTTCAGGCCCTGGTCCTATTGGAAACCTTTCTTCTTCAGGCTCTGCCATATACATATCTTCAGGGTAAGTGATAACTACTTTCCCGTCAACTACTTCTAATTTTGCCATTATACTACTCTTTTCTCTAATTTTTTCATTGTATCATACATCCTTTGTGCTCCCTTTTCAATGCTGCCGTTGCCTGCTCCTCGAACCGCGTCGGCAGTAAATACGAATTCGTTCTTAGATAACATGGCTGGCACGTCATCTGCTTTTTCTTTAATACCCACAGGCACAAATCCACCTTTGTCTCTGTAGTCTCGTTCCATAACTCCAGCTTTATTTGTTCTCATTATACCCACTGGCATGCTACCCATAGCATTTTTCTTTCTACCAGTTTCATATGGATCTGGATTTTCATTATTAAATTCTCTAGATAATTTAACATATTGTTCTAAATCTAAATCTTTTACCTCTAATCCATAATTAGCTTTTAACCATTTCATAAATCCAGTGCCGCCCTCATCAAAATTTACTCTGCCACCTTTTGCAAATGTTATTCCATAATCATCTGCCTCATCATCTGGTATTCCATATATTCTTTTACCAATATTATCTCCGTATATTCCCATGTCTCTATCAACTCTATTCATTACTGCTTCTTGATCTTCCGGAGACATATTTGCATACTGCTCTGGTGTAATTCCATATTTTTCAAAAGGCGCTACCATTGGTGCTATTGGTCCGGAGCCCATAGGCCCTGGAAGTTGCGGAAAATCATCTAGATAATTAGCTGGCAACCTAGCTATTTCTTCTTTACTAGGGAACTTTTTTTCTAAAAATTCATCACCCATCATATTGACTACTCTATAACCTTCAGGTGCAGGTTGTCCTGGAGACCAATTAATAGGTTTTGAATAATCAAAACCTACCAACATAGGATCTGTCATATCTTTTTTACTTGCAGTTGTAGGTGCAGGTGCAGGTGCACGTGTAGGTGTAGGTTGTAAATTTTTAAAAAAATCTATTGCTTGATCGTCTTGTCTTTCTCTAAGCATCGTATCTATATACTCTTTATTTCTTCCCGCTGCTCTTGCATTTTTAATCGCTTGTTCTAAATCAGGATTTAGTGTTGAAGTTTGTGGAAGCATTCCTGTTGGATCAATTGCTGGTTTATTTGTCGTATATCCTGATTTAGTTCTTGTTATACCAGTAGGTAATTTTGTTCTTGCTTGTTCTAATTTTTGGTTAATAGCAGCCTGATTAGCCAAGTTACGTTTTATATTTTCTGCAAGTGTATTAGCCATAGTAATACCACCAGTTTGATATCCTATTCTACCGCCGTCTCTAACATTGACTCTATCAATAAATGCTTGTTTTTGTTCGTCAGTCATAGATGAATATTCTTTATCAAATTTAAAATAATTATCAAAATATCCTTTCATTTTTTTACCAACATTTTCTTTTCTTCTAGCCATGTATTCTTCATAAGTTTCACCTTCTTGTTGAGGTGGCTCCTCTGCTAAGAATGCTTGATAGATATAAGTCAATGCTCCCGATACACCGCCAACTAATATCTGTTGTTGAACTAAACTTGGTAAATTTTTTAGTATTGGCACATTTTTAAATAATCCAGTTGCATCTTTTACTGATTTTAAGCCAACATTTTTTTTAGTGTCGCCAGTAATTTCTTTAATAAAATCTGTATCTTTTTCTTTTCCAGGTGTAAAAAAATCCTTAACAGCAGTTGTTCTATCAGGGCTTAATGGGGATGTAAGACCACCTTTAACTCCACCGCCCATAATATCTGTTGCTCCACCCAACGTTCTTGCTCCTGCTCCAAATGCAGTAGTAGCGAGCCCTTGTTTAAAAGCATCAGACAAACTGCCTCTTTGATCAAATCGACCTATACCTCTCATCAATCCTGCAATCGCTGGATTAAATGGTGCAACAAACGGTGCAGCTTTAACTGCAACACTTGCTAATTCATTTGGTATAAGTTTTCTAATTCTATCTTTAATTTTACTGATAATTCCAAAACCTGTTCTACTGCCCATAGGTATACCTGTATAACCACCGCCACCAATGGTCATGATCCCACCTTTATTACGCAACTGTCTTGGCATTTTTGCTCTATTAATCATATATATTAAATGTTGTTTATTTTTAAAAGGCAGGAATTTAACCTGAATTTACATTATTACTCGTTTTTCACAAGTAAATCAAGACTATGTTGTAACAGTCCTTGGTAATACTTCCATAGCTGAAAGTAACACATGTAGTCTATTTGCATGGCCAGCTGTGACTTTTACTATCTCTCCAGTCTCAACCACCAATGGATTTGTTAATATCTCAGTTGGAGTATTAGCAGATATGGTTTTTTGATGTGCAACACTAAAAGTAGCATCAGCAGATGTTACTATTTGTATTGTAATATTAGATCCACTACCGCTATCATCGCTTACTAATATAGATTTAACTATAGCAGTTGTTGCAGTTGGCACTGTATACAAAGTCGTTTGATCAGTGGATGTTAAATCTGCTTTTTTATTTACAAAACTATTAGCCATTATCCTCCTAAAAAGAAGATAGTCGCTTCGTTATCTTCTCCTTTTTCTTCTTGAAATGTTGTATTTAATTTTTCTATTAAACCATTTAAATCTCTAACTAAAGATAAAAATGAAATTTGATCATATTCTTTAGGTGGTTGCGTTAATGATTGTACTATTTTTGCCATTACATATCTCCTACATTAATTGTTTCTATACCTTCTTTTTCTTTATTTGCCATCATAGCAAAATCTTCTAATTGCATATTTGCTTCATCTGCATTAGCAGGAGTAGATTGTAAAAACATTGTTAATGTTGCAACAGGTAAACTAGCTAATATATTTAATCCTTTCATAGCTAAAGGGGTTAAACTTCCAGCTCTTGCTAAAAAAGTTTGTAACAAATCAATTTTAGCGGCGTTAAGTAATTTAGGATCTCTTATATTTACTTCGAGTGAACCTCCACCTAATTCTTCATATAATTTTTTTGGTATTGTTAAAGTTTTAACTTTTCCTTTTAAATCTTTAACAGTATCTCCAAGTGTACTACCTCCTCCTTGAGCCATAAATTTAGCAAATTTTTTTTGTGGAGTAAAATAAGTTCCTCTATTAATTCCAAAATCTAATTTAGATCTTGAAGGAGCTTCACCTCTATATAATTTAATTAATTCTACTATGCCTGCCATTATCTTCTACCATCTGGTTGATAATCAATTCTAAAAGTTCCAATTTTCCAAAACTGACCTGTGCTGGTATTTTCTACTTTTAAAGATATAGATCTTGCTCTTGCACGCGTATCTATCTTTTGTGTGCTGCTAGTTATTGTAAATGGTCCAAGAGATGAACTTGCTTGTGAATCATTTGGAAAATCTCTTAAATTTAATGTAACTCTTGCGTTACCTGTTTGTGATAAAAAGTCTGGTAACACTCTTCTTATTTTCATCATAAACTCACCATCACCTGCTAAACCTTGTTGAGTAGATGTACCATCTTGATTACCAAAAACATAATTTGTATCTGTAGTTGCAGTTGTGCCATCTTCATCATATTCTGTTGCATGAGGTTTACCAAACACAGCTGAATCTTGCCATGCTGTTCTTGCTAAAGTTCCTGTTGTCCATACTGGTCGCTCGGCACTTGAGTCTAGATAATTATACGCAACTATTCTATTTACTGTTCCTGAACCTGAGTTTGGATAAAACCAAACAACTTCACCAAACAAATTATTTAAACCTGCATTAATATGTTGTTTTGGTATAGTGTTGATATCGTCAAAGACATGGTCTTCAACTAAACATGGTAGTGATTCTAATCTACCAGCATATCTAAAGAAACCATTTTCTGACATCCAATACGCTGTACCATCAACTTCAACAGCTGCGTTCTGTCCAATCAATCCACAGTTTGTACCAACTTGTTGAAAAGAGAAAGTAAACGGTGGACCAACAAATCTCATAGTAAACAACGCTGTATCAGTCCAAACATAAATTGCATCTCTACCTCTAATCGCTCCTACAATTTTAGATCCATCTGCAAGTCTTTGTGTACCTGCAGTATTAGTTGCACTGGGTGCATACGTGTTAATGTCTTCTTGAGAAGAAAATCTTACAAACATGGGGTCTTGTGTAGAAGAAGTTCCTATCGTTGTTTCTGTTCCAAAAAACACTAAGTGTCTATCTGGAGTAGATACTAAACTAAATGCAGATGCAGTAGGTGCCCCTGATATAATTGTCGCTCTTGTTGATACAGAACCATTTGAATCCCATTCAAAACTTTCACCACCATTTATTGTTGCAATTAATTTATTACCAAAATTATCTAAAGACCATAAACCAGGAGCTGTAATAACGTCTCCCGAAGCCGCAGCGTTCCATGCAAAAAAGTTTGATGCATCGGTTACGGTTGCGCCTGAACTATGTGACGCTGCAGTTGTGCCTGATGCACCTCTAGTTAAACCAGATAAAGTTCCACTGCTATTACCAGTGTACGTTATAAGCTCACTATCTATTAATACAGTTCCTGATGATGGAAATGATGATGAGCTTGCCATTGTTAGTGATGTTACACTTGTATTTATAGAAGATGATAATGTAGACGTAAATTGACCGGACTTAAATCCACTCCAAGGTCCAAGTCCATATCCAGTGGATGCAACTTCAACCGCTGGTCCAACTGAATAATAATGTTGAACCCTAATACCACCAGATGTAGTTGCACCAGATCCTGATTCATTTGATCCAACATCTATTGTAAGTGTTGTTGATGTTGGTATAGATTGCACCATAAATTTATTGTCATCAAAATTAGAAGATGAAAAGTTAGAATTAGTTATAGACGAAAAATTATCTAATAAAATAATATCAAATTTATTTATATTGTGTGCAGAGGAAAAAGTTAAAGTTACAGTAGAAGATCCGTTTGTAGTGGTAAAGGCACTTGATAATGTCGTAGTCGATTTAATAGGATGTATGTCATAAAATATACCCCCTGAATATACATACAAAATTCTATTTGTACCTAATGCTGCATACTTAATACCTGAAGTGTTAATAAAGTGATGAATTGCAGTATTTCTACCTGTAATATCTACAGATCCTAATTGTGACCAACCGCCTATTTTTTCAGGCGAACCATACCTAAATCTTACATTGTCACCATTAACCCATTGACCTTCACCACCTGTTGCAGTTACTTGTTTATTAAATCCTGGTGCAAATTTTAATTTTTGTAACATAATTACCTCGCTGTTGTTGGGATTCCTGAAGATGAGACGAAAGGTGATTCTGCAAAACACATATAAATATATGTTTGACCTGAAGAATTTTGACCAGCATCTGTTGTAATTACTTTAAAACCATTTGATAATATATCTATTCTATTTACACCACTTTCTGCGGCATTATCATGTGGTTGTAAAAGATCATTATCTCCATTATACCCTTCTCTTTTGTTATCCTGTAATTGCCACCCTTGAACTGCTGTGCTTTTTTGCATAACAAACGCAGGTTTAAATCCTGTGTAAATAAATGGGCCATCTGTACTGCCATTTCCTGTGTAGCTTCCAAACTTGCTGTAGCCTTTTTTTTCTGCGAAGCAGTAGGCTATCTGATCTTCTCCATTGGGATTTACACCATTACTTGCACCAACACTAAATACAGAAGATGTAGGTGCTGTGTCATTAAAATGAGTATTATTATCTTGTACAGCATTAGTGCCATCTAATCTTATAGATTTATCTTCAGGTGCAGTTGCATCATTTCCAACATGATAAACTACCCAATTTTCACTTCTATCTAAAGTTTTTACTAAAATCCATTTTGGCACTGCACCAAGTCCATGACCAAGAGTTGTAGCACCACCATCACCTGTCCATTTAACAATACTAAATCCACTTGTAGTATTTGCAGAAACACTTGTATTTGTGTCTCCATCAGAGTTTGATGATGCAGAGCCACCAGCTAACCAATTCCATGCTACATAAGTTTCTGAACTTGCATTTAATCTTGCAGATGTTCCTATTGTAAATCCATCAGAATCAAAACTTTTTAATGATTCTGTATTTGTATCTTCTGCATTATTACTATTTGATGCAAGTTGTTTTGTTGCACCTCTTACTGAATCATAAAGACCATGAAATTGAGTTGAACTTCGTCTTTTTACCCAAACCCAATCTGGTTGAAATCCAATTCCTGTTATAGCAGTATCTGTAGTATTATTTCCTGTATAAAGTTTAGTATTAAAATAATCTGTTGGTTTATCTATTGTTGTGTATGCCATTAAAGGTCTCCTTTAATTTCTTTGCATGAGTGTAACGAATGTAAAGCCATTATCCATACTCCGCTAGGTTTTTTGAATTGATTGCATAATATCCTGAAGGCACTGCATATTCAAAATTTCCATATCCATTGCCATCTGAATTTCCTGAAGAAACTGAAAAAGTATTTGTTGCACCAAAATTAAATTCTAATTCACTACTTCCAGAAACCCCAACTGCGTGTCCAGCATAAATTGTTACAGGTGCGGCTAAAGCTGTTGCATTATTAGTTACCCAACCACTTCCAGATGTGGGGTCTCCCCCTGTATCAGATGAATTATAATCAAACCAATCTCCATTTATTCCTACATATAATTTTGTATTATCCATATCTAAAGCAAATCTAATAATATCTCCTGTTGAATATGAATTAAATCCATCTACTTCTGTAGTTGAGCCATCTACTGTTATAGAAAATCTACCACTTGTTACGGAAGTAAATTCAAAACCTGAATAACTGCCTTGTATTGAGCTTGTTCCTGTTACACTTTCATAAGCTGCAAGTCCAACTCTTGTTCTATCTGAACCAGCATCTCCAGTCATTTTAGCTTCCCAATACCACTTACCATTTGATAACATTATTGAACTGCCATAAAGTCCAAATGTTCCTGAACCACTTTTATCTATTTGTAAATTACCTTGACTTAAAGTAAAATTACTTGCACTAGGAGTATTTGGCATAAAAGTAACTGCATTATTAGTAGGTGTATCCGTGCTTTGATCTATTGCGGCTAGTCCTGATGAAGCAAAATCATTATTATTACCTGATACATCATTTCCTAAAGTTCCACTATCTTCAAAGTCTAAATAAAATCCATTTGTACCAAAGGTTAAACCAGATACATCTATCGGCTTCCAAATGTTTGAGTCTTCATCAAACTCTCCAAATGATGTTGGTGTTAGTTGTTGACCATCAATATAAACAAATTCTGCCATGTATCCATCATAGTAAGGATTAGTTTGCTCACTATCTTTACCAATAGCATTTAATTCTGCAGCACCTAATTTAATATCTAAATTTTGATCTGGATAATCTGTTTGACTAAAACTTGAAATCTGTGATCCATTTACATACATCTTAACTCGGTTCGAAGCAGTTCCTTGAGAAGTGTCATACGCAATTACTATATGATACCAAGCAGACGGATCTCTAAAAACTTGTGTTGTTTGCACATGAAAAGAATCTGTGACAGCACGAAAAGTTAAAGTATCACCGCTTTCAAATCTTATAAAATGTCTATTTGAAGAACCAGCAGTAAATATTCCTTGTTCAGCAGCTAACTCCCCTCTCTTTAACCAAACAGATACTGTACCAATATCATGTGAAGTACCATCTGTTGAAAATGTTTTACTTAAAAAAGCACTATCACCATCATCAAACCTACATGAGTTGGCTACTTCATATACTCCAGTTGATAATGTATTTGCTCCAAGAATAATAGGCATTAAGACTCCAATCTTGGAAGCTCACCTAATGGTCTTGCGAATGAACCATCCTCTTGTTCTGTATATTTGTATAAAGTTTCTAAAGCTGGTGTATCACTAGCATTTGTAATAGCTGTTTCCATCTCGGCTGCTTTAGTTCTTACTGCTGCTCTATGAGTTGTAATAGATGATGGTACTGCTGTACCTGCATCTGCTTTTCTTATTACATACCAATCTGTTCTTTGAAGCTCTCCTGCAGCTTGTGCTTTTATAGTTTTAATTAATTGTGTTTTTAATCCTTCAACTGCAACATCACCTACATCTTTACCTTCTGGTATTTTACCATCATCCTTATCAGCTTGTGTATATAGAGTATCTGCATGTGCTTTAGCTGTAGCTGTGCCCCATGATCTAGTTACTTTACCATCTGCAAATGCAAAAGATTCATTAGTATTAATATACCATTTTTCATCTTTACGATTTGTGCTATCTGTTTCTACTTCATAGATACCAATGGCTTCCCTTTCAGACTTAGTCCATAAAGTAAATATAGCTTTTGGATATTGATTATCTCCAATTGTAATACCTTTATTACCACTAAAATATTTTGTTATTGATCCTGATTCTACTAATGCAAACATATATTATTAATTACTTCCATTGTATCTAAATACAAAAAGATCTCCTTTTGATGCGGTTGTTGTTAACGTCGGGGCTGTGTCCGACGCAAATTCGTATGCAGCGTTCCAAGTCACAGTCCTGCTACCTGTGCCATCTTGAATAACTAATATACTTATAAATGCTCCTGCAACTCCACCTGAAGCTGCTCCAATTGTTCTATTAGCGCCAAGTGTTACTTTACAAACAGGTTGTGTTATTGCATTCCAAGATATTGTTGAAGCGTCTGTTAAAGTTGCTTCTGCATTGTAAGCAGCAGCACTAAATACAGCAGCGCCTGAATTTGACATATCTAAAGTTAAAGATGTAACAGCAGATCCACCATCATCACCTTTAAATATAATATCTTTATCTTGCACACCTGCAGTTATTACAGCGTCGCTAGAACTATTTGTAAATGATATTATTGTCGTGCCACCATCTTTAATATTAACATCAGCACCGTCAGCGTCTAAATTAATATCAGCAGCAGCATCAACAGTTAAATTATTAGCACTAATAGTCATGTCAGTGCCATCACCTTCAATTTTTTCAGAATCTCCACCAAAAACTATTCCAACATTATTTGGAATATGTACATCTGATGTAGCTGTTAAATTAATTTTAGCACTTGATGCTATTGTTAAATCTGTCCCATCTCCTTCAATTTTTTCACCATCGTCACCAAAAGTAACACCTATGTTAGCACCTACGTTAATATCTCCGCCAGATCCAACTGTAATAGATAAATCAGTTCCGTCAGATTCTATTTTTTCTGCAGTTGCAAAAGTTAATCCAACACCTGATGGTATGTTTACATCAGCGACAGCTGTTAAATTAATATTATTACCAGCAATAGTTAAATCTGTGCCATCACCTTCAATCTTCTCACCATCATCACCAAAAGTTAAACCAATGTTTGCAGGAATATTTATGTCACCATTTGATCCTACTGTAATGCTTAAATCTGTTCCATCTGATTCTATTTTTTCTGCAGTTGCAAAAGTTAATCCAACACCTGATGGTATGTTTACATCTGCTGTAGCTGTAAGATTAATATTATTTCCTGAAATTGTTAAATCTGTGCCATCTCCTTCAATTTTTTCAGCATCATCACCAAATGTTAATCCAACATTAGCTGGTATATTAATATCTGTTGTGGCTGTTAAATTTAAATCGTTAGACGAGTTAATGGTTAAATCTGTTCCATCACCTAACATTTTTTCACCAGCGTCTCCAAATTGTACAAAAGAGTTATTGCCTAAAATAACGTCATGATTAAAAGTAGCTGATCCAGCATCTGACATGTCTAATGTTAATGCTGTGATATCTGAACTACTATCTGTGCCCTTAAATATAATATCTGCATCACCTGCTTGTGCATCAATTGTAATATTTCCTGAAGAAGTTGCAATTGTTACCGCTCCATCACCTGTAGAAATATCATCCGCTGCTACACTAGCACCACTTTGAAAATATGTTTTTAATGTTGTGACATTAGTCATTCTCATTGTGCCACCATCATTTACAAGTAAACCATCTCCATCTGCAACTGCTGTAGTTCCTCGTGCAGTGTCACCATCTATTAAATTAATTTCTGCTGCTGTTGTAGTTATTGTTGTACTAGCTATTGATAATGCATCTGTTTCTAATGTTCCATCAACATCTACATCACCTGAAATATCTAATTCAGTTGCTATTATTTTATCGTTAAATGTTGCAGCACCTGCCGCAGACATATCCAAAGTTAACGCTGTTATTGTGCTTCCACCATCATTACCTTTAATTAAAAAATCTTTATCTGAAACTTTAGTTTCTAAAATTACATCACTAGATGAATTATGAATACGAGCCATTTCAGTGCCATCATCTTCATAGATAATACCACTACCTGCGGTGCCAGCATCAAGAGTAATACCACCAGCAGATTCTAAGTTAATTGAGTCAACTGCTGTACCATCTGAAACAATATCTAAATCACCATCAGAGTTTGAACCTATATATAATCCAGAATCTCTGAATTGTAATCTCATTGCAGCATTTAATAATAGAGCTGTATCTGCAACATGAGTAAGTGATACATCTGAATCTGCACCAAAATTCAATACTGCAGAGTCACTTAATAATTTAACATCATCACCAAACACTGCATCTTTTGCTACAGATAATCCACCATCAGTTTGTAATGATCCATCTGTTGTAGAAGTTGCTTCAGTAGTATCATCTGTTTTTACAATACCACTTGCTGTAATTGTAGTAGCAGTTAATGCTTGTGCAGCAATCGTACTACCTGATTGTGCTGTAAAAGTATTTGCTGTAAATTGAAAATCATCTGCTCCAGCTATTTTAATATCTATTTGATCATCTGTATCTGCTGTAATAGTTGTATCACCATCAGCATCTAGAACTAATTCTCTTCCCTCCATGTCTAGATTTCCACCAAATCCTGCATCAACAATATTAGTTCCATCTGAATAAACTAATCTTGTAGTTTTTTCTGATACTCCAAAAGTAATACCTGTTCCTGATGCTGTTTTAAATTGAACAGTGTATGCACCTGATGTGCCGTTAGTTACAATGTAAACTTTTTCTACTGAATCTGGTACAGTTACAATGGAATTACCTGTTATTGTACCTGTTAATTTTATAACAGCGTGTCTAGCAACTGATGTTGATTCTGTTGCATCACCATCTGTAATACTTAATGCCGTTGTGCCACCGCTAGTTACTGCTTGTTCTACGTAACCAGCTATTGCTTTTTCTACGATTTGTAAATTAGTATTAGTTTTTGTTCCCCAAGTACCGGCATTTTCGCCAGTTGCCATTAGTTCTATACCAAGATCTGAAAATGATGATGCCATAATTTAATCCTTAAGGTGAAGGTGAATTAACTGGTATTCTGACTGTTCCGTCTGTGTAGTCATCTCTTCTTCTTCTACCTATTTGTTCTCCTCCAAATTTTTGTACTTCTTGTTGATACTTTTGTTCATATAATTGCAGCATGTCAGCTGGACCTTTTAGAAACCCGTAAGCTTCTGCTAGACAACAATATAGCAGACCATTTGGAAAATTCATACTAATATAATTAGTATCATCATTTTCTAATAATGCTGGCGCTGCATTGTAGTGTATTTTGTATGCAAATGTTGCACTTGGTGTTGGTGATACAATAATAGATCCAGAGTTTGATGAGCTTTCTCCAGTTGCTCCTGTATCTAGCATTGCATAATATTTTGGTGTTCCAGTAGATGTAGTTGCTGAAATATATTCTTCTAAAAATGTTAAATCTTTTTTTTCTAAGTAAGTATTAGCACCCGTATAAGTAGATCCAGTTGCAGTATAAACCTGTACTGCTCTAACAAATACAGCTCCTGCTGGCACAGTTACAGTGCCTGTTCCAGATGTAAAATTACCTGTAGATGTTTTTCTATCTGCATCAATTGGAACGTCTCTAAAAATTCTATATTGTGCATTTAATATTATGTTTTCTAATACACTGTCTGATAACACCGTAGAGCTAACTTCCGTATAACTTCTTATTTGTGTTTTTAATCCTGATGCACTTAATCCTGCCATATTACGCTGTCAATGTTGCTGGACCAGCCGAACAACTATTGCCTCCTCCTGATATACCACCTGTTGTAGCAGTGTTTGTGTCTACAGTAAAGTGATAGAAATTTTCTGTGTTAGTTATGTTTCCGCTTGAATCTCTCTTACCGACTGTAATAGAATATCCTGCAGCTTTTGCTAAATTAGCTCCTGTAACACCATCAAAACCAACTGGGTTTTGAAAAGCATCTGGATCTGATGTTGTATAAATTGGTCCTCTAAATCTTACAGTGTCACTTGTTGATCTACCATGAGATTTTTCAAATACATTTATAATACCTGATGATGCTGCAATCGTTTCAAAAGGATCAGGTCCCAAGGGTCTAGCAACTTCATTTTCTGTTCTTGCAGGTCTTGCATCTCTTAAACCTTGAGAGTCACCCGCTCTTGATCTTAACTCTAACTGTGGATGTTTTTCTTCATACTCAGATTTATGTACAAAATGACCATTCCATTCTTTAACCATCTCGTTATATGGAAACTCCATTCCTGATCTGTCTGATATTGCTTTTGCGTGTTTTCCTCTTATAAATGCCATTATGCTCCTGGATAATAAGTTTTAGGGGTTATGATTGTACTAGAAGAAGATCCATCTTCTGCTAGTGCTCTCGCTAATTCGTCTTCATAATATAGTTTCATAGCTTGTATTCTATCTGGTGCATACTTTTGTGCTAGATAAAATGCTAAACCTGAAACCATGCATGGTACAAATCTGTATGGTATATCTGTTGCATCAGTATATGTAGAGTCTACATCTTGTATTCTTTTTACAAAAAATATATGCATATCTTTTGATGCAGCTGTTGAGTCTGGACAAGGATAAACAGTAACAGTTGTTTTATCAATAAATCTTTGTACAAAATATTGTGATGGTGTGCCTTTAGATAATTTTCCAGATAAACTAGAATAAGTTGATCTGTCAATTTTTGTCATTGCTGCATCAGATTGAGTAGTTTGAGTTCTGTTTTGTCTAAATGTTGCCTCTAATACATCCGCTATACCATACGTGCTTGTTCCACTTGTACCACCAACTGTAACCGCTGATGTGCCGTCAGCACTTGATCTAAAGAAAGTATACTCTGCTTGACCTTCAATAAGATCAATATTTGTATCTCCTACTTCCCAATAGTGTAAACCTCTGTTACCCCACTCTTGAAATAGAATATTAAGTGATCTTCTCGCTGATCTTAATTGGTATCCAGAAGTTACTTGTGAACCGATACGCTCGTATGCCTCTGCAATAATTTCATCAACTGCAAAGCTTTTGTCAAAAGTAACTGTGCCGGAAGTTGTGTTGGCCATTCGTTACTCCTAATAAATTTTTTGAAATTCTGCTATAACCGTATACATATTACCAGAATCTTCATCTAATCTAGCGTAAGAGTCTCCTCCATCTCCACCTTGACATGAATACCAAACTCTAAGTAATCCTAAATGAGCTACTGCAGTCCCATCTGATCTAGCAGCTAGTGCTGATACATCTCCAAAAACTGTAGTGCCACCTGTTCCGTCTGATTGGTTTACTATTTTAATAACTACTCTGTTATCGTTCTGTTGTAGAATAGTTGGTCCTGTTACTGTGTCTGCCATGTTTCCCTCCTTAATTAAGAAACTGTGAGGGCCGAAGCCCTCACATTAAGTATTATTATTGATCTGCAAATGCAGGTGCGTCAGCACCTTCTTGGTAACCCCAAATGTAATAGTTTGTACTATCTTTAGCTAAAATATTAATCTCAAATAAACCAAAGTCTGTAAGAGTTAGCTGTGAGTTAGAGTTCCCATCAGAATAAACTGATACGTTATCAGCGTTTGAATCTAAATGAACAATACCACCAATAAAGAAATTAGTATTTCCTGGTGTTACAATAATTAGATTTTCTGCTTCTTCTGCAGCACCACCATAGATTAATTTAAAGTGTGCACCAGCAACCGGCGCTGGTAATGTAATTGTTCTATTGCTTCCAAGTGCAGGAACTACAAGAGTTCTTCCGCTATGTGTTGCATTATCAAGTGTTTTGTCCTCATCTCCTAATGCAACTGGCCCATCACCCATAGTGATGATTTCAGTAATCGCTCCAGTAGTCGCGTTTTTACTGACAGTTTTTAATGTACTTTCAGATCGTACTGGACCTGAAAAAGTTGTAGTTGCCATAATTATATCCTCCTAGTTTTCTGAATACTGTCTCTAGGCCGTCGACTATACTCGTCAGTATTCTAATAAATTGTATAGTGTGTTTTTTATACAACAGTTTTTAGTAGAGTGCAAGAGAGTGTGTAGTGCGGATGATATTTTCCAACGATGTAGCTTTTTATTAAGTAGCTACAGAAACTTGCGGAGCTGCTCCTTCAACAGTATTCTGTCTGTGGGCAATAGCTGCTTCTTCCAGCTTAATCTTTGTAATGACTTCTTTAACTTTGTCATCAATTCTGACCATCTCAAGAGTGTATCTACCATTAGACAGATGCTCCTGTTCCCACTTCAACTCCAAGGACCTTTTTTGTTTGTATAGGTCTTGTATCATCGATAACCTCCTCATAGGTTA
>LUMU01000190.1_pt1 | contig 28331 bp, 25 predicted proteins | sample 729751 | NCBI WGS metagenome assembly LUMU01 (sample SAMN03860300, study PRJNA289734) | marine metagenome | biome: seawater column; feature: ocean; material: water; isolation source: Red Sea water column Station 192 - depth 100m | place: Saudi Arabia: Red Sea | collected 2011-10-15 | depth 100 m
GGTGGGGCGGGGCGGAAGCCCGAGCGTCAGGTGCCTCGCAACACGCGGCGCTGGATCTTGCCGGTGGCGGTGGTGGGCAGCGCGTCGGTGAGGACCACCCGCCGCGGCACCTTGTACGCCGCCAGCCGCTCGCGTGCGAAGGCGACCAGCTCCTCGGGGCCGACCTGGGCGCCCGGCACGAGCACGACGTGCGCCACGACCGCCTCGCCGCGGTAGTCGTCGGGCTCCCCCACCACCGCGACCTGGTGCACCGCGTCGTGCCGGGTGAGGACGTCCTCGACCTCGCGCGGCCACACCTTGTAGCCGGAGGTGTTGATCTGGTCCTTGAGCCGGTCGACGATGTAGACCCAGCCGTCCTCGTCGACCATCGCGCCGTCACCGGTGCGCAGCCGACCGCCGGGCATGGTGCGAGCCGTCGCCTCCTCGTTGCGCCAGTAGCCGGGCACGATGCTCGGGCCGGTGATCTCCAGCTCGCCGTGCTCACGCGGGCCGAGCGGCTCGCCGGCGGGGTCCAGCACCCGCACCTCGACGCCGGGGTAGGGCTTGCCGATGGCCAGGGAGCCGGTGACCGGGTCGACGGGGGCCCGCTCCCCCAGCGGGACGGCGATGCAGGCCGAGGTGGTCTCGGTCATGCCGAAGATGTTGTGGATGTAGAGGCCGAAGGAGTCGGCGAAGCGGTCCACGGTCGCCGGCGGCACCGGCGCGCCGCCGGACCACAGGTGCCGGATGCTCGCGAAGGTGCCGCGGTCGGCGCCCTCGGCCTGGGCGAGGCCGTGGTAGACGGTGATCGAGCCGGTCGTGGTCGTGACGCCGTGGCGGCGGCAGGCCTCGACGATCTTCTCCGAGGAGGTCCGCCCGACGAGCACGACGGCGGAGCCGGCCAGCAGCGGGGCGGCCGTGGTGATGACCGCGCCGGTGATGTGGAAGACCGGGGCCACGCACAGCACGCGGTCCTCGGCCCCCAGGCCCATCTGCTCGCGGACGCCCGCCGCCACGGCGAGGACGTTGGCGTGGGTGTTCATCGCGCCCTTGGGCGGGCCGGTCGTGCCGGAGGTGTAGGTCAGCAGGGCGACGTCGTCGGGCTCGGTCGTGACCGTGCTCGGGGTGCTGCCGGCGTGCTCGGCGACGACGTCGTCGAGGGCGGTCACCCCCGCCGGGACCACGGGACGGTCGGCGGTGCCGGTGTCGGTGGTGGCCCAGACGGTCTCGACGTCGGTGCCAGTCGCCGCCTCGGCCAGGCGGGCGCACAGCGAGGAGTCGGTGACGACGAGCCGGGCGCCGGAGTCGCGCAGCAGGTGCCGCAGCTCCTCACCGGCGTACATCGGGTTGAGCAGGGCCACGATCGCCCCGCGCCGCCAGGCGGCGAGCAGCGTCGTGAGCGCGTCGGGGACGTTCTGGAGCAGCAGCCCCACCCGGTCGCCGCTGCCGATGCCGGCGCGCTCGAGGCCCACGGCCATCGCGTCCACGCGTGCGTCGAGCTCCTCCGCGGACCACGCCGCGTCCTCGTGCAGCACGGCGACGCCGCGCGGTGCCGCGGCCACCCGTGCGCGCCACGCTGCGTCCAGACCTGCGTCCAGACCGGCGTCCAGACTCCCCTGTGCGGACTGCATCTCCCGAGCCTCCTGTCCCTCCCGAGACCGAGCGATCGCTCGGTCGGACAGGGAGACTGTGCCAAGGCTCACACCGCACGTCAAGACCGTCGACGCCTGGTGGCAGGGTGAGGCCCATGGTTCTCGGGATGCCGGTGGAGTACTTCGTCCACGAGGTCGCGCGCGTGCTGGTGTACGCCGCCCTCGCGATCGTCTGCGTGGAGCGCTGGCGCGACGGCGCCTGGGCCCGCACGGGGGCCGTCGCAGGTGCGCTGGGCGCGCTGCTGGCGGCGTACTACCTGGGCAGCTACCTGATGTTCGTCAACGGGCACACGGCGCTGATGGACCTGCGCGAGAGCCTCTCGCTGGACCGGTTCCTCACCTGGGCCGACCTGCTGGTGCTCGGCGGGCTGTGCGCCGCGGTGGTGCTGGGTCGCAGCCGCCCGCCGCGGTCGACCGAGCAGCCCGCGGGGACCGTGGGGTCCTCCGCGGAGTAGCCCTCAGACCAGGTCGAGCATCTTGCGGCGCCGGCCCTCCTGGGCGGGGTGGTAGGCCTGGGCGACCTCGCCGGTGCCCCGGACGCGGAGGGCGCCGTCCTCGGGGCCGGCGTACATCACCGACCCGCGCGTGAGGCGCAGCGTCTCCCCGTGGGCGTTGGTCAGCTCGACCTCGCCACCGGTGCAGACCAGGATGCGGGCGTCGATCTCGGGCAGCTCCACGCCGTCGCGGTCGGCCTGGGAGGTCTGGCACACCGCCAGCCCGAACTCCCCCTCCCCGGGCTCGAAGACGTCGGTGCTGGTGCCGACCAGCTCGGGGCTGACCCGCGCCAGGCGCGACATCTCGGCGTCGATGCTGGCGACCACCCCGGCGGGGTCGAGGTGCTTGGGGGTCAACCCGGCGCGCAGCACGTTGTCGGAGTTGACCATCACCTCCACGCACATGCCGCTCATGTGGGCGTGGATGATGCCGGCGCCGAGGTAGGCGGCCTCCCCGGGCTGGAGCGTGAGCCGGTTGAGCAGCATCGACACGATCACCCCGACGTCACCGGGGTAGTGCGGCGCGATCTCCACGACCGAGGCGTAGGCGCGCTTGATGTCCAGGCCCAGGCCCAGCCGCGCGTGGCAGAGCGCCACGACCTGGTGCACCTCGTGCACCGACGGCGGCTCCATCAGCAACCGCTCCAGCATCCGCACGATGCCGTGGAAGCCGGGGGTGCGGGTCAGCTGGTCGACCATCCGCTGCGCGACCGGGTGGTCCAGCGGCGAGAGGATCCGCAGGATCTCCGCCGTCGGCCGGAACCCGACCAGGGTGTCGAACGGCGTCAGCGCGTAGACCATCTCCGGCTTGGGGTTGGCGTCCTTGTAGAGCCGGTGCGGCGCGTCCAGCGGGACCCCGGCGGCCTCCTCGGCCTCGAAGCCCTTGCGCGCCAGCTCGGCGTTGGGGTGCACCTGGATCGACAGCGGGCGGGCCGCGGAGAGGATCTTCATCATGAACGGCAGCTCGCCGGCGACGTCGGAGAGCGGCACCTTGCCGTGCGCGCCGTCGACCATCGCCGGGCCCAGCGGGTGGGTGCCCATCCACACCTCGGCCACCGGCGCGCCGGTCGAGGGCCGCGCCAGGAAGAACGGGATGTCCTGGGCCGTCCCCCAGGCGTAGTCCTGCGTCGGGCAGTCGAGGAGGTGCATGGGCACGACCCTAAGGTCCGCGCGGATCCCGCGGATGACGATGGGGTCAAAAGTGAAGGCCGCCCCGATCACGGGACGAGCCGGGTGCCCCCCTTTACGATCCTGGAGGGCACGCCCGTGCCCGCGGGCGAGCGAGGGGGAGCGGGATGAGCGTCGAGCAGACCGACCGTGCCTTCCAGCGCGCCCTGCGCGAGCAGCTGGCGCGCAACGAGCTGACCTTCGCCCACGCCCCGATCGGGCAGGCCATCGTCGAGCTCGACGGCTCGTGGCGGCAGGTCAACAGCGCCCTGCTGCAGATGCTGGAGTACGACGAGGCCGACCTGCTGGCGATGACCTTCCAGGACATCACCCACCCCGAGGACCTCGACCTCGACCTCGGGCTGCTCCAGCAGACGCTGGACGGCGAGATCACGTCGTACCAGATGGAGAAGCGCTACTTCACCCGCACCGGCCGCACCGTGTGGGCGCTGCTGTCGGTGGCGCTGGTGCGCGACGAGGACGACCAGCCGCTCTACTTCATCTCCCAGATCCTCGACATCACCGCGCACAAGAAGCAGGTGCAGGCGCTCCAGGACTTCACCGCGATGCTCGCCCACGACCTGCGCACCCCGGCGGCGGTCATCGCGGGGTTCGCGCAGCTGCTGTCGACCGGGCCGTACGACGACGAGGTCACCTCGATCGCGCGGCGCATCGAGCGCGCCTCCACGACGATCGTGGACCTGCTGGAGAACGCCCTGACCACCGAGTCGATCGACTCCGGCCGGCTGACCGCGCGGCCCACGGCCGTCGACGTGCGCGACGCGGTCACCACCGCGGTGCAGGCGGCACTGAGCGCGGCGGAGATGAACGAGCAGCAGCTGGAGGTGGACACCTCCGGACTCGTCCCCGCCGTCGCCTGGGTGGACCCGGTGCACCTCGAGCAGGTGATGACCAACGTGATCGGCAACGCTCGGAAGTACGGCGGCTCGCACGTCCGCGTCAGCACCCGGGTCGCCGACCGGCGCGTGGAGATCCTCGTCGAGGACGACGGCCCCGGGGTGCCCGTGCGCTTCGTGCCGCAGCTCTTCGAGCGCTACAGCCGGTCCCAGGAGGCCCGCACGAGCAAGCAGCGCGGGTCGGGCCTGGGGCTCTACATCGTCCGGGACCTGCTCACCGCCAACGACGCCACCATCGACTACGAGGAGTCGGCCCTCGGGGGTGCTGGGTTCCGGGTGACCCTGCCGGCTGCGTGAGGCCGGCCCGGGCCGGGATACGACGAATTCGATCTCACCCTTACTGCGCAGTAAGGGTGAAATGGAATGCGGAGTAACCCCGCTGTGCGACCCCTGTGACGCCAGTGACGCCTGAGGCGTCAGCCCCGCGAGGCTGCGTACGCCGCGATGTCAGCCAGCGCGGAGGGGTCGTCGAGCGCTCCAGCGGCGACGACGTCCTCGGGCGGGGCACCACGGAGGATCTTCTTGACCGGCACCTCGAGCTTCTTGCCCGACAGCGTGCGCGGCAGCGCCCGGACGACCTGGAGGGTGTCGGGGACGTGGCGCGGCGACAGTCGGCTGCGCAGCACGCCGGCGATCCTGCGCGGCAGGTCCTCGGACGCCGCCACACCAGGCGCGAGCGACACGAAGAGCACCAGCTCCCCTGCCCCGCCGGCGGGGTCCTCGAGGTGCACGACGAGCGAGTCCTTCACCTCGGGCAGCTCCTCGACGACGCGGTAGAACTCCGAGGTGCCGAGCCGCACTCCCCCGCGGTTGAGCGTGGCGTCCGAGCGCCCGGTGATGACCAGCGAGCCGCGCGAGGTGACGGTCACCCAGTCGCCGTGCCGCCACACGCCGGGGATCTCCTCGAAGTACGCCGAGTGGTACCGCGACCCGTCCTCGTCGCCCCAGAAGCCGACCGGCATCGACGGCATCGGGCGGGTGATCACGAGCTCGCCGACCTCGTCGACCACCGGCGACCAGTCGCCGGCCCCGAGCGTCGACTCGGCGTAGGCCTCGACCCCGATCCCGGGCAGCCGGGCGGAGATCTCCCCCTCCCACACCGGGGTCAGCGGGGTGACGCCCACGAAGGCGTTGCACACGTCGGTGCCACCGGACATCGAGCCGATCTGGGCCGTGGACGACACCGCCTCGTGCACCCAGCGGAACCCCTCGGCCGGCAGCGGCGCACCGGTCGAGCCGACCCCCCGCAGCCGCGAGAGGTCGACCGCGGAGCCGGGCGAGAGCCCCTCCTTGCGGCAGGTCATCAGGAACGGCGCCGAGGTGCCGTAGTAGGTCAGCTCCGCGTCGGCGGCGAGCTCCCACTGCGACAGCAACGACGGGTGCGCGGGGTTGCCGTCGAAGAGGACGACGGTCGAGCCGACCAGCAGCCCGGACACGAGGTAGTTCCACATCATCCAGCCGGTCGTGGAGAACCACGAGAACCGGTCCTCGGGCCCGAGGTCGGTGAACAGCGCGAGCGCCGCCGCGTGCCCGAGGGTGATGCCGCCGTGGCCGTGCAGGATGGCCTTCGGCAGCCCGGTGGTCCCGCTGGAGAACAACACGTAGAGCGGGTGGTCGAAGGGCACCGGCTCGAAGGCCACGACCTCGCGCAGGTCGGGGTGCAGGTCGGCCCACAGCACGGTGTGGCGGGAGTCGGTGCCGGCGGGGCCGGTCGAGGCGGCGTCGAGGTAGGGCAGGTGGATCACGCCGGTCACCGACGGCAGCGCGGCCAGCACCTCCTCGACCTCGGTCTCGCGGGAGACCGGCTTGTCGCCGTACCGGTAGCCGTCGACGACCAGCAGCACCGTGGGCTCGATCTGGCGCGGTCGCGAGCAGCAGGACCAGCGTCTCGCCGATGTTGGGCGCGTACGCCGCCACGCGGTCGCCCCGCTCGACCCCGAGCGACACCAGCCCGGCCCGGACGCGTGCGACGTCGAGGCGCAGCTCGGCGGCGGTCCAGGTGCGCTCCTCGCGCGACTGGGACCGCGAGACGACCACGACGTCGTCCTCGGCGCGACCGGGCAGCGCGAGCATCGCCTCGGCGTAGTTGGTGGTGACCTCGGGGAACCACACGGCCCCCGGCAGCCGCTCGTCGGCCAGCGCCACCGTCGGCTCGGGCGAGGCCGGCAGCCGCAGCTCGCGCCAGACCTCGAGCCAGAAGGTGTCGAGGTGCTCCAGGCTCCACCGGCGCAGCGCCTCGTAGTCACGCCCGAGGTCGACGCCGTAGTCGGCCTCCAGCCGCAGCGCGAAGCGGCCCAGCCGGGAGTCCTCCCACGCGGCGGGCTCCCACAGCACGGGAGGCACGGTCTGGGCCGAGGCCGGAGGGACGGTCCGAGATGTGTCCTCGCTCACCGGACCACCCTAGAACGAGGCGTGGACACCGGGTCAGCCCGCCTCAGCACCTACCGTGGTTGACGTGGACAACCGGGGGACCGCGTCGGCCGCACCCGGTGGTCGAGCAGCGAGGAGCGCCAGCGACGAGCGGGCGTCGAGACCACACCCCTCAGCGCCCCGCCCCCTCCTCCTCACCACCCTCGCCCTGCTGACCACGATCACCGCGATCACCAGCAGCCTCGGGGCGCCGCTGGTGCCGAGCGTGGTCGACGCCTTCGACGTCCGCCTCACGACCGCGCAGTGGAGCCTGACGGCCGCTCTGCTCGCGGGGGCGGTGAGCACGCCGGTGGTGGGCCGCTTCGCGGCGGGGAGGGTACGCCGCCCGACCATCCTCGCGGGCCTGGCGACGGTCCTGGCCGGCACCGTCCTGGCCGCGGTGTCGGTGCCGCTGGGCGTGTTCGGTGTCCTCGTGGCGGCCCGGGCGCTGCAGGGCATCGGGATGTCGCTGGTGCCGCTGGCGATGGCGGTGGCCAGGGACGAGACGACCGGCGAGCGGACCTCCCGCGCGATCGCGCTGCTGAGCGTGACGATGGTGGCGGGCGCGGGCCTGGGGTACCCCCTCACCGCGCTGATGGCCGAGCTCGGCGGGCTCGTCGCGGCCTACCTGCTCGGCGCGGTGCTGACCGGCATCAGCCTGCTGATGGCGTGGCGCTTCGTGCCACCGGCCCCGGGCGACGAGCGCGGCCGCGTCGACTGGGTCGGGGCGGCGGGGCTGACGGTCGCGATGCTGGCGACGCTGCTGGCGATCTCCGAGGGCGAGGTGTGGGGCTGGACCAGCGCCCGGACGATCGGCCTGGGGACGCTCGGGGTGCTCGGCCTGGCCGGCTGGACGACGTACACGCTGCGCAGCAGGTTCCCCCTCGTCGACCTCCGCTTGGCGGTGCGCCCCGGCATCGCGGCGCCCAACCTGGTGGCGATCGTCGCCGGCCTGGGGATGTACTCCCTGCTCACCCTGGTCGTCGTCCTGGTCCGCGCCGACTCCCCGGGCTTCGGCCTCGGGGAGAGCGTGCTCGCGGCCGGCATGGTGCTCGTGCCGTACTCCCTCATGTCGGTCCTCGGCAACCAGCTCGCCCGCCTCGTGCTCGCGCGCGTGGGCCATCGCGTCCTGCTGCCCGCCGGGAGCCTGATGTTCATGAGCGCCACGCTGGCGCTGGCGGTGTGGCACGACCACCTGTGGCAGGCGCTCGCGGTGATGGCGCTCGGCGGCCTCGGCTCCGGCTTCACCTTCTCCAGCCTCGCGGTCCTGATGGTCCCCCACGTCCCCGCCGCCGAGACCGGCTCGGCGATGGCGTTCAACCAGGTCCTGCGCTACCTCGGCTTCACCGCCGGCTCGGCGGTCTCGGTCGCCCTGATGGCGGCGTACGGCGGTGGCGACACCGGCTTCGAGCGGGCCCTGCTCACGCTCTCGGGCGTGTGGCTGGTCGCGATCGGCGGCGCGGTCCTGCTCGATCGGCGGACCGTCGCGGGATACGACGAATCAGATCTCACCCTTACTGCGCAGTAAGGGTGAGAACTAATTCGTCGTATCCCGACGCTGCCGCCGCCGAACCCGCCAGCCGTCCACAGCCCCCACGACCAGCGGCCGCATCCACAGGCTCCCTCCACTCGCCCCGGAAGGCCCCGCTGATCGCCGACGCTCGGGAGCATGACCCGACGCCCGTACCGTTCCATCACCAGCCAGCTCACCGACGACCATCTCGCCGCGTATGCCCGCGCGCACGAGGCGGAGCTCCGAGGCGACTGGGAGACCGCCGCCAGCCAGCACCTCTCGGTCCCGTTCTTCCAACGGTCGACGCACGGCCAACGCTTGAGGATCCTGGCCGGCCTCGGCGACGCCGCGCCAGGCTGGATGGTCGCAAGACACCTCACCGAGGTGGCGCGTCGACTCCCGCGTCGCGAGGACCACGCGATCCCTACGGCGATCGAGCTCGGCGTCGTCGTGGGTCACCCCGGTGGCGTCGACGTCTCCCGGATCGGGTGCGAGCACCCGGAGCAGGTCCCCGCCTACCTCTTCGCGCGCGACTGGGTGACACGCCAGGCAGACGTCCACGAGGGCGACGCGCTCGCCGACCTGCTGGTCGCCGCCGCTCCCGAGCTCGTCGACCGCTCCGGCGTACGACGCTGGGCCGGCGCCCCGATGGGCGGCTTCCGCGTCGGGGAGACCCGGGGCGAGTCCCTGGCCCTGGTCGATGCTGAGTCCGGGGAGGAGCACGAGGTGCTCGACCTCGGCCTGACCGAGCAGGTCCCGCCGGGCAGCCACGTGCTCGGTCGGCTGGTCCCGGTCGAAGCAGGCCCGGGCACGGCCCTCGACTGGCGCCCGCTCCCCATCGACGAGGTCACGGCCAGGGCCGTGGCCCGGAGCCCGCACCACTGGATCGAGATCCTGGCGACCCGGTGCCGCGCCGGCCGCATCCCGACGGGTTTCTCCTACCTCTCGGAGTCCTCGACCACCAGCGACCTGCCGCACCAGTCCTGGACCTCCCTGCTCGGCCTCGGGCACGACCACGACCTCGGGCGTGACCGTCAGGGGCCCGACCGCGTCATCGGCCAAGCCGTCGACGCGGCGCTGCGGCTCGCCGACCGAGGACGCGAGCACGTACGGACGCACAGGCACACCATCGCCGACCTGATGCTCGACCCGCACCTGACGCCGGAGCGGCTGGCCCGGCACGCCACACCGGCCAAGCGAGACCGGTGGCGAGTGCTCGCCGAGTGCCTGCCGCCGCACGCCGCCGCCCGAGCCGCAGAGATGCTGCTGTGGTGCGAGGTCCCGTCCGCCGGCTGAAGGGCGGCTGCGTACGGCCGGGGCGCGAGACGAAGCCGATCACTCGACCGACCATGGCTCAGGCCTCGACCGGCCACCGATCACTCACCCAGGCCCAGTCGACGCGCTCCTGCTCGAGACGCACCCGATCGCCGTAGCGGTCGGTCACCAGGTCCTCGTAGACCCCCCGCTCAGCCGCGGTCAGTCGCGTCAGGTCCGCCGTGGTCGGCGACGGCTCCGCGACCCAACGCTCGCGGTGCTGCAGCAGTGTCTGCTCGTCCATCAGGAACGACCTCGTCTGCGGCAACCACGCGCGCAGCTGGTCGAGGATCGCGAACCCGTGGGTGTCGAGGTCACCCCAATAGTGCACGGGCACCTTCGCCAGCCAGGGCAGCCGCCCGGCACGGGACACCCGGAAGCCCTCCCCGAAGATCGTCACCCCTCGTCGCGGGACCGGGACCGTGAGGAACGTGGTCTCGTTCTCCACGATCACAGCCGAGGCCACGTCGAGGTCGAGCGCCGCCCACTCCTCCACCGGGGCGGTGACGTCGCGCAGCGGCCCCTCCCCCCACTCGGCGCCGAGCCCCCCAACCCGGCCAGGAACCCGTCCGTCGACGCCGACACCCCGAGCACCCCGGCCAGCAGACCTCGATGCCGTTCGACGCACTTGGTGTCGACGCCGGGCGCGGTGATCTCGCGCAACCGGCGACCGCTCCCCCGCTCAGCACGCAACCATCCCAGAGCGGACAGCACGAGCATCCACTCCTCCTCGGGCACCGCCAGCGCGGCGTGCGGATGACCCAGCACCCACGTCAGCACCTCGGCGTCGGCTCGCACGAGCTCCACCCTCGAGCGCCAGGCCTGCACGTCGCCCTCGACAGCGAGCGTGCGCCACGCCTGCTCCCAGTCCGTGACCACGACGGCTACGGGGAGCTCCGATGCGCCCACCGTCCGCGCTCCCAGTGAGCGTCGCTCGATCTCGAACCGGCCGGGCGCCTCGCGCTCCCACGCACGGCTCCAGGACCGCACGGCCTCCAGGTCCTCACCGAGCTCACGGGCCGACGGACCGCGCAACCGCACCCGGACGGGCTCGAAGGCCTCCCCGCGGGCGTACGCCGCCAGCAGCGCCCCCGACCGCCACCGTGGCCGGAGCCGAGCGGCGACGACGTCGGGAGTCGACCACGTCGCGCGGTCAGCCATGACCGTCGCGACGCCGGCGGTAGTCCTCCACGGTCAGCGTCTGCACGCGCGAGTCGCGACCGTCGCGATTCTCCACGAACCCGATGGCCGACACGTACGGCTCGATCACGTGGACCTTCTGCAACGGGGTGACGATGAGCAGCTGGAGCCCGAGCCGTCCGAAGAGGGACAGCGCGTAGCGCGTCGAGAGGTCCGACCCGCGTCCGAAGGCCTCGTCGATGACCGCGAACCGGAAGTCGCGCGACGCCGTGGTGCCCCATTGCAGCTTGAACTGGTAGGCCAGCGACGCCGCCAGGATGGTGTAGGCGAGCTTCTCCTTCTGTCCGCCCGACTTGCCGTCGGAGTCGCGATAGTGCTCGTGCTCGACCCCTGTGTCGCGCTCCAGCTCGGCGGCCGAGAACGTGAACCACGTGCGAACGTCGGTGACGCGCCGGGTCCATGTCTTGTCGCTGTCGGCGTGGCCGTCCCGCCCGCGGAACCGGTCCACGATGCGCTTGACGTCGAGGAAGCGCTGCTCTGAGTACTGGTCGCTGTCGCCGTCGAGCGCACCGCGGGTCACCGCCCGGAGGTCCTCGCGGAACTGACGCACCTCGGTGTTCACCGTCGGCTCCACGAGGAGCTTGATGAAGCGGCCCGGGGAGTAGTCGATGGCGTGGAGCGACTCGTTGATGAGCTCGACGCGATCACGGATGTCGTCGGCCTCGCGCCGCAACCAGGTGGCCAGCCCGGCCAGGTCACGGATGGCGTTGGTGTTGAGCTGGCGCTTGAACTCGGCCTCGAACTTCGGCAGGTCGTCACGGCGGACCCGATCGCGGAACGCTCGGTACTCCCCGGCCGCCGCGATGGAGGCGTCCATCTCGGTCGTGAGAGCCGGCCACTGCGCCTTGATCGCCGTCATCTGCGTCTGCGCCGACGTGGCGAGGCCGTTCATCTGCAGCTGCAGCCGCTCCATGTCGGCGGTGAGCGACCGCGCCACGTCGCCCGCCCGCCGGTCGCACTCGCCGGGCTCGGTGACGTCCACCGCGCGCGGGGCCAGGGTGGGGTACTCCGCGCGAGCCAGCGCCACGACCTCCTCGCCCGCTGCGGCCACGAGGTCGCCGGCGACGGCCAGGTCACGGGCGCTGCGGTCGCGATCGGACTCAGCGACGCGAAGACGTCCGTCGACGTCGGTGCGTCGCTCGTCGAGGTTCGCGATCTCCTCCTCGACGGCCGACAGGGCACGGTCCACCTCGGCCAGTCGCGACGAGCCGGCCAACAGGCGCCGGCGCTCCGCCTCGGCTGCCTCGGCCTGGTCGATCGGAGTGGCGACGTCGACCTCTGTCCAGGACCCGAACTGCGCGACGTTGCTCAACGTCTCGGCCCGCTGACGCACCGCGTCCCTGTCCGCCTCGACGGACTCGACCTCGGCCTCGGCAGCCGTCAGCGCCTCCTGCAACCGGTGCAGCTCCTCTGTCAGGGCCTCGATCTTGCGAGCGTTCGACCGACCGAGGACCCACGAGCGTGGGTCGTCGACCCGTCGCCGGTCGTCCTTCTCGTGGCGGGCGCCGGCACGGACCTGGCCCTGCCGCGTGACCGCGCGCTCGGCCTCGGCCAGCTCCGCCACCGAGTCCACACACCGGTGGTCGGCACGGCGTCGCAGCTCTCCGGCCAGGAAGGTCTCGAACGGCCCCGGCTCCAGGAGCAACGTGTCGACGAGGCGCAGGTGCATGCCGTCCGCATCGGGCTGCACGCGCACCTGACGCTCGGGGACCCGGTGGTAGACCAGGCGCGCACCCAGGTGGTGGCTGTCGACCCAGTCGGCGACCTGCCGGTAATGACGCTGCGGCACCAACAGCGACAGTCCGAACCCCCGGAGCACGCGCTCGGCGGCACCCCGCCACGAGGAGTGCTCCTCGGCGACCTCGAGAAGCTCTCCGACGAAGGGCACCTCGTCCTCGGCGAGCCCCAGTTCTGCGCACAGCCGCTCGCGCAGGCGAAGGCTCTCCCGGGGCAGGTTGGTCGGTCGTCCGGCCAGGCTGTCCAGGTCGGCCCGCACGTCGGCGACCTGCTCGCGGACTCCGGCGCGACGACCCATCGCCTCGGCGAGTCCGGCGTCCAACGCACGCAGCTGCGGGGCGGCCTCGTCGTACGCGGCCCGCGCCTCCACCGACCGTTCGTGGAAGGACTGGCCGTCGACGACCTGGTCCAGCCCCGCGTCCTCCAGCAGCCGCGCGTACTTCTCCGACCGTGCCCTGCGTTGCTCGGCCAGCTCGCGCAGCTCCTTGACCGTCTGCTCGAGGTCGGCGACCCGGTCACCGCCTGCTGCAGCACGCTCGCCGATCAATCTGGCCTGCCGCGTTCGCGCCTGCTCCAGACGTGAGGTGATGCCCACACGTTCGGTCGCGAGGGCGTCCAGGGTCTTCCCCAGGGAGGTCTGCCTCTGCTCGAGCAGGCCGATCTTGTGCTCGGTGAAGAACAGCGCCACGGCATCGCGGCGGCGACCCGTCGCAGCCCGCTCCTCGGCGAGGGCATCGTGCTTGTCGCAGGTGATCAGCAGGGGGTCCAGGGCCGCCAGCTGGTCCTGGGCACGGCGCACCGCGTCGTGGGCACGCGTGAGGTCCTCGACGTGGGCGACCACCTGGGCGATCCGCTCGGTCGGGTCCGAGGGCTCCAGCATGTGCGTGCGCACGAAGTCGTTGAGGTTGCCCACCGACTTCATCGAGACGGTCTGGTGGAAGAGCTCCAGCGCCTGCTCCGAGGCGATGCCGAGGAGGCGCCTCATCCGTTGGCCGTACGCCGGGAAGTCCTTGTCGACGCTGGCGCCGGCCTCGCGCAGGCGCCGTCGCAGCGCGTTCAGGTCGGTGCCGAAGCCCGCGAAGTCCCGTTCCACGGCCAGGTCGCGCTCGGCGGTGACGAAGAACCGGTCCGGTTGTCCGGCCCGATCACGCTGGGTGAAGACCTGGGCCAGGGTGACCGGCTCCGGGGCGTCGTCGTTGGCGAAGACACCGAGGATGACCGAGTAGGAGCGGTGGTCGCGCAGCCCCACCGGTCGCGAGGTGCCCGTGCTCTCGATGCGCTCGGACTTGTAGTGCCCCTCGACGTAGGACCTCAAGGAGCGCTCGCGCGACTCGGCGCCGGCGGCCTTGTTGTAGGAGATGCGGTGCGCCGGGAGCAGCAGGGTGGTCACGGCATCGACGAGGGTGGACTTGCCGCTGCCGATGTCGCCGGTCAGCAGGGTGTTCTCACCGTCGAGGTGCAACGCCCAGACACGTCCGTCGAAGGTCCCCCAGTTGAGCACCTCGATCCGGTGCAGCCGCCACCCCACGCGCGCCGCCGACGGCCCGTCCAGCTCCAGGGCCGAAAAGAGACCGTCACTCATCCCGCGCACCTCCGGCGGCGCCGCGGTAGTCCTCGAGACGGGCCGCGAAGTCGGCGAGCGTCTGCGCGTCGACGTACGCCTTGAGGACGCGGCGGACCTCGAAGGTGTCGCGCTGCCCACGCAGCCGGCGCAGGAAGCCGAGGTCGACCACCTTCCCGATCGTGGTGTCCACCTGATCGACCTGGCGCGCCTGGTTGGGGGTGTCGGCGAGGAAGAGCGACACCATCTCCGCGATCTGGTCTCGGGTCAGGATCAGCCGTGGCTCCTGGGACGTGGACTCCCACTCGACCATCCGCTTGCGCAGCAGGACCAGCATCAGGCTGACGGGGTAGGAGAGGCTGCGACGCTTGACCAGGCGGGGCAGACCGTCCTCCTCGTCACGGGCACGGAGGTAGGCGTAGCCCTCGGTCTCGTCGACGACGACATCGACTCCGATCATGTCGAAGTGGTCGCGCACGGGCGCCCCGTGGCGCAGCAGGGTCTGCCACACCTGCTCCTGGGCTTCGCGGTAGACGACTCCGCGCATCAAGGTGATGACCGCGACGGAGGCTGCGGTCTCCTGCTCGGTCCTCATCGTGGCCTCACGATCTCACCACGGTGGCCTGCGGCATGCGCACGGTCCGCGTGCCGACCCGGTCGTCGTGCCACGAGACGGTGATCGTGCGGCTCTCGTCGAGCTCGACGCGCAGGTCCTCGTCGGTCAGGGCGAGGTAGCCGAGGAGCTCCGCGAGTCCGTCGCGCAGGGGGTAGAGCTCGATGACCTCGTGGAGCAGCGCCGAGCTGCGGGAGGGTACGACGGCGCGCAGCTGCTCGGCGAGCCGGGCGGTGTCCACGAACGTCTGGTCGAACAGCCCGGCTGTGTCGATCTCCTCCACCTCCCCCGTGGGGATCCTCGAGTCCACCTGGCTCGCGGGACGGACGTCGTAGAGCGGCCGCTCGAACGGCAGGCTGAGCTTCACCTCGGTTTCGTCGACCTCGAGACCGACCGCCGGGGGTGCCGCCCGCAGCGCCAGCGCGGAGGCCTCGATCTGCCGGACCAGCTCGAGGACCCGTCGGTTCTCCAGCCACACCTGGTCGTCGAGGAAGCGCCGCAGCTGCTCGGAGAGCGAGCGGACGACCGCCTGGGTGCGCTCGGCCGCGTCGTACCAGTCGTGGTGCGCACGGCGGGCCCGCGGGTCGACGTCGATCTCCTCGAGGGCTTGGACCTGCTCCAGCAGGTCGGCGAGCTCGTCCTGGCGCTCCTGGCTGAGCAGGAAGTCGTAGAACGCCTGGAAGCTCCGTCCCTGGTCGGAGCTGGCGATGTCGGCGCGGTCGGCCACGAGCGTGGCGAGCAGGTCGCCCTTGCCGCCGTCCCAGGTGGCGATGCGTTCACGGGCAGCCCGGTCCAGCGACCGGAAGTTCTCCTCGACCTCGCGGAAGTCGGCCAACAGCTCGCGTGCCGTGCTGGCGAAGAACTGATAGCGCTCGCGCAGGGCCGCTCCCTCCATCACCCGCACGCGCCCGGCCTCGACCTCCTCGATCTCGGCGTCGATCTCCGCGCGACGGCGGCGGAGCTCCTCGAGACGGGTCTCCGGGTCGGCTTGCGCCCCATGGACGATCTGGCGCAGCAGGTCGACCAGGGTGTGCAGCCGTGACTCGGTGCCGATGCTGGGACGCGCTCGGAGGGACCCGACCCAGGCGTAGGCCTTCTCCAGTGCGGGGGTGGCGTCGTAGTGCGCCTCGTCGCCGTCGGGCGGGTAGAAGCGCCGCAACCAGCCGGCACCGGGCGCCGACCAATCGTCGAGGTAGGTGGCCGGCGACCCGGTGTACCTCTCGCCTTCCGCCAGCTGCTGGTTGGCCGCCCACAGGAAGTCGTCGAGCGCCTCGGTCAACGCAGCCTGCGGGCGAGCACCCTCGTTCTGCTCGACGAAGAGGCGACCGAGGAACGCCAGCACCAGCGGCGCGTTGCGAGCACGGAGCAGACGCCAGGCCGGGCTGGTGTCGGCGAGCATCCGGATCTCGTCGAGCTCCATGCCACCTCCCGCTGCCGCATTCCCAGGGCTCCTGTGCTGCGGTCGAGGGTAGGGCGTGGCGGCGACAGTCCGCCGGCCACCCGCTGCGCGACGTCAGGAAGGCCGCGCACGCCCCAGCTCGTAGGTCACCTCGAACCACTCTGCCACGTCCGCGATCTCGAGCGAGTGGTCGAGGCCCACAGCCCGGACGAACATGTTGGCGTGCACGGTCGGCACGTACCCGAGGTCGATGCCGTTGAAGTCCAGGAACGCCACGGCGGCCGCCCAGGCTGTGCGCTTGTTGCCGTTCTCGAAGACCTGACGAGCGGCCATTCCGTGCAGCAGCGCCGCGGCCTTGTCGAACATCGACGGGAACGCCTCGAAGTCGCCGTATCCGGACCAGGGGCGTTCCAGCGCGGCAGCCAGCCCCACAGCGTCCAGGAGCGCGTGGTTCTCGCCGGTGTCGGCGCAGAGGACCTCGTTGTACGCCGAGACAAGAGCGACAGTGAGTCGGCGGGTCACCGCGCCAGACGCTTCAGCAGCTCAGCGTCACGCTTCATCACCTTCGCCAAGGCAGCCATCGCCGTAGCGTCGTCGACGTCCACGACCTCCTCGCGCTCCTCACGCTCCTGGTCGCGGATCTCGTCGTCGCTGGCCCGGTGGCTCATGTCCTCCACGGTACGCCGCACGTCCGACGACGACACCCGGCTTTCCACAGCCCCGGCCCCACACCGCCAGCCGCCGTACGTCGTTCGACGGATGCCACGGGCGCCGCGCCGGCCCTAGGGTCGACCCGTCGCCCAGCCCCAGGAGCCCAGGAGGACGCATGCGGTACCGCCAGGCCCTCGCCGGCCGCACGTTCGAGTTCGACGGGCTGGTCGACCTGCTCGGCAGGGCGAGCCCGGCCCGGTCCGGGGACCGCCTGGCGGGGTGCGGGGCCCAGAGCGACGTGGAGCGCGCAGCGGCGAGACACGCGCTGGCCGACGTGCCGCTCACCCGCTTCCTCGACGAGCACGTCGTCCCGCCGGAGACCGACGACGTCTCGCGGCTGATCCTCGACCGGCACGACACGGACGCCTTCGCGCCGATCCGCTCGATGACCGTCGGCGAGCTGCGCGACCACCTGCTCACGGTCGCCGTCGCGCCCGACGCCGCGACCACGCTCGCCCGGCTGGGCCCGGGGCTGCTGCCCGAGATGGTCGCCGCGGTCTCCAAGCTGATGCGCAACCAGGACCTCGTGACCGTCGGGGCGGCGTGCCGCGTCACCACCGCGTTCCGTACGACGCTGGGCCTGCCGGGCCGCCTCTCGACCCGTCTCCAGCCCAACCACCCCACCGACGACCCGGCCGGGGTGGCGACCTCGGTCCTCGACGGGCTGCTGCTGGGCTCGGGCGACGCGGTGATCGGCATCAACCCGGCCTCCGACAGCCCGGAGACGGTCACCCGACTGCTGCGGCTGCTCGACGAGGTGCGCGAGCGCTACGAGATCCCGACCCAGTCGTGCGTCCTCACTCACGTCACGACCACGATCGACCTGATGGAGGCGGGCGAGCCGGTCGACCTGGTCTTCCAGTCGATCGCCGGCACCCAGGGCGCCAACAACGGCTTCGGGGTCACGATCGCCCAGCTCGCCGAGGCGCACGCCGCGGTGCAGGAGCTGGGGCGCGGCACGGTCGGCACGCAGGCGATGTACTTCGAGACCGGGCAGGGCTCCGCGCTCTCCGCCGACGCCCACCACGGCACCGGCGGTCGGCCCGTCGACCAGCAGACGCTCGAGGCCCGCGCCTACGGCCTGGCCCGCGCCTTCGACCCGTTCCTGGTCAACACCGTGGTCGGGTTCATCGGCCCGGAGTACCTCTACGACGGCAAGCAGATCGTCCGCGCCGGCCTGGAGGACCACTTCTGCGGCAAGCTGCTCGGCCTGCCGATGGGCGTCGACGTCTGCTACACCAACCACGCCGAGGCCGACGACGACGACATGGACACCCTGCTCACGCTCCTGGGTGTCGCCGGGTGCACCTTCGTGATCGCGGTGCCGGGCGCCGACGACGTGATGCTCGGCTACCAGTCGACCTCCTTCCACGACGCGCTCTACGTGCGCCGGGTGCTCGGCAAGCGGCCGGCGCCGGAGTTCGAGGCGTGGCTGCAGGGCGTCGGCCTCGCGGCGCCGGACGGACGCATCCTCGACGTCGACCCGAGCCGCAGCCTGCTCAAGGAGCTGGTCCGGTGACCGAGCAGACCGACCAGCCGACCGACCGGCCGAGCGGACAGCCGAGCCCCGACTTCTGGGCGGCGCTCCGACCCACCACCACCGCCCGCGTGGGCTTGGGTCGCGCCGGCGACTCCGTGCCCACCCGCCGGCTGCTCGAGCTGCAGGCCGCCCACGCCGTCGCGCGCGATGCCGTCCACGCCTCCCTCGACGTCGAGGCGATGACCGCCGCGCTCGCCGGGCTCGGCCTCGGTGACCCGGTGCCGTTGACCAGTGCGGCCCCCGATCGCGCGACCTACCTTGCGCGCCCCGACCTGGGACGTACGCCGGCTGCGCCCCTCTCCCCCGCCGACCCGATCCCCGCCGACCCGATCCTCGCCGACCGCCCAGGCCGTCCCGACCTCGCGGTCGTGGTGGCCGACGGCCTGTCCGCGCTGGCCGTGCACCGGCACGCGGTGCCCCTGCTCGAGGCGCTGCTCCCCCTCGTCCCGCAGCTGGAGGTGGCGCCCCCGTGGTTGGCGGTCCAGGCCCGGGTGGCGATGGGCGACCACGTGGGCGCCCATCTCGGCGCGGCGATGACGCTGGTGCTGGTCGGCGAGCGGCCGGGCCTGTCCAGCAGCGACAGCCTCGGGGCCTACCTCACCTGGGGCGCCCGCCCCGGCACCCCCGACTCCGCCCGCAACTGTGTCAGCAACATCCGCCCGCCCCACGGACTCGACCACGCCACCGCCGCCCGCACCCTCGCCTCGCTGATGGAGGGGGCCCGGCGGCTCGGGGCCACCGGCGTACGCCTCAAGGACCGGCCGGACGCCCTGACCTGACCGGCCCCGGCCCGACCAGCCCCGACCAGCCCAGCCCCGAACAACCCCGCACAACCCCGCTCCGACCCCGACCCGCGGCGAGTGAGATCAGCCCGGCCACCAGGCCGGGGTCCGCAGCCGCGCCTCGGTGTAGGGCGAGGGGTGCACGATCCGCTGCCGGTTGTCCTGGATCTGGAACACCAGGTGCGCCATGGAGATCGACGGGTCCGGCGTCGCCAGCGGGTAGGCGAGCGCGGCCTGCCCGGCCCCGGCGAAACTGTAGGCGCCGTTGACGCCGCGGTGCACCCCGTGGCGCAGGCTCTCCGAGACCGACCCGAAGTCGCGCGGCGAGTCGGCGGCGGCCCAGGCCTGCGCGAGCAGGCGCACCCGGTCGTAGGCGATGCCGGCGTGCGAGCGGCCGGGCGGGACGGCCCACTCGCGGCGGTAGGAGTCGATGAAGCGCCGCGCGACCCCGTCGGAGTAGGTGCCGGTGGTGGTGGCCCACAGCAGCCCCTCGGCCGCCGGCCCCATCTCGACCCGGAACCGCGGGATGGACGGGGCGTAGAGCGCGTACAGCAGCGTCGGGGACGGGTCGGCCTGGAAGGACCGCACGAAGGTGCTGGTCTCGTGGGTGAAGTAGCTGCCGATCATGACGGCCGCCGGCGCGAGCTCGGCGACCCGGCGCCCCTGCTCGGCCCACGCCTCCTCGCCGCTCACGTCGTCGACGACGTAGTCGAGCTCCCACCCGGCACGCTCGGCCATCCGCACGGCGCGGTCGATCCCGAGGTCGCCGAGCTTCCAGCGGCCCCGGACGATCGCCAGCGAGCGCGAGGTCGTCTCGAGCTGGCCGCTGTCGCGCAGCTCGGTGAGCGCGTGCACGAAGCCCGGCCCGTAGTTCGTGTCGCTGGGACAGATCTGGAAGATGTGGCCGTAGCGCCCGGGGTTGTCCTCGACCAGGCGCACCATCGACTCCAGCGTCGCTGCGTGGAGGTACGGCGCACCGTGCTCGGCCGCGATCTCGTGCGCGACCTGCTGGTCGCCGAGGTACCCGGACACGAGGGCGTCGACGTCGCGCCCGGCGAGCTCGGAGAACGCCTGCTCGATGGAGCCGGGGTCCTTGATGTCGAGGTCGACGTTGACCAGCTCGACCTGCCGGCCGCCGATGCCTCCGCGGGCGTTGAGCTGGCTGATGGCCAGCTGGCTGGCCCGGATCATCTCCTCGCCGTCCTCGGCGATCTCCCCGGTGACGGGGAAGGCGCTGCCGAGCAGGATCGGGCGGCGCACCGAGCGGCGCCGGCTGGGGACGCTGGGGCGGGCCGGCGTCCCGGGTCGCAGCAGCCCGCCCACCAGCGGCGCGGTCGGCGCGGGCTCCTCCTCGGAGCAGGGTGAGGACCTCCAGCTCGCGCTGGGTGATGCCGTACGGCGGCGTGGAGTCCTCCAGCCAGGTCAGCGAGGTCCGCGCACCGGCCCCGCCGCTGCGGATCGTGGCGAAGGCCAGGCTCCGGTCGGCCGCCCGCCAGTAGAAGGAGATCTCGTGGTGACCCTCGAGCCGCCCGGCCCGGCGGGCCAGGGCCACCAGGTCCTCCCACGACCGGGTCTGCGCCCCGGCGACGTCGAGGCCCCGCACCGTGGTCAGCTCCCCGTGGGCGTCGAGCACCACCTCGTGGGCGGCGGCGCGGTCATGGGGCGTTCGGGCGTCGGCGAGCACAGGTCCTCCCATCCTGGGCGTCGGGGCCCGAGCCCCGGACCAGGCTAGGCCGCCGGTCCGGGGCGTGGGGCCGCTGTGGTCTCCCGAGTCCGAAAAGTGAGCCGCCCGTGACCTCAGGACCGTCGCTGGCGCGACCAGGAGTCCAGCGCCACGGCGAGCAGGACGATGGTGCCCTTGGCGATGAGCTGCCAGTTCTGGGAGAGGTTGAGGCTGTAGAAGAGGTTGGTCAGCGTCGCGAAGATCAGCAGGCCCACCGCCGAGCGCCACACGGCCCCCTCGCCGCCGCGCAGCGAGGTGCCGCCGACGATGACGATCGCGATCGCGTCCAGGGCGATGTTGGCCCCCACGTCGGCCTGCCCGACCCCCAGGCGCGAGGCGTCGATCGTGCCGGCGAAGGCCGCCAGGGCCCCGGTCATCACGTAGACGCTGGCGGTCAGGTCGGTCACCCGGAGCCCCGAGAGCCAGCCGGCCTCGTGGTTGCCGCCGATCGCGTAGATGTTGCGGCCGTAGCGGGTGGAGGCGAGCAGCACGCCGCCGATGACGAAGGTGACCGCCAGGATCAGGATCGGGGTGGGGATGCCGGCGACGCTGGAGCGTGCCAGCACCTTGAACTGCGGGTCCGAGACGATGAACGGCGCCGAGCCGGAGTAGAGGTAGGCCACGCCCGAGATCACCGAGGCGCTGCCGAGCGTCGCGACGAACGGGTTGATGCCGATCCGTGCCACCAGCAGGCCGTTGACCAGGCCGCACACCAGGCCGGCCCCGAGGGCGGCCAGGATGCCGAGGGCGGGTGAGCCCGTGGAGATGGCGACGCCGGCCGAGACCGTCGCGCCCAGGGCGTACGTCGCCCCCACCGACAGGTCGAAGCCGCCGGAGATGATCACGAAGGTCATGCCGAGGGCGACGATGCCGACGGCGGTGTTCTGCAGCAGCAGGTCGCGCAGGTTCTCCGGCGAGACGAAGCCCGGGTAGAGCGCGGTCGCGAGGACGACCAGCCCGAGCAGCGCCAGGATCATGGCGTAGCGCTGCAGCAGCACCGCGGCCGAGAGCCGCTGGGTCGGGCTCGGGGCCGGGCCCCCGGCCACGGCCGGGGCGGGGTCGAGGTCAGTGGACTGGTTCATGGTTCTCTCCTGAGCTGAAGCCGTGGTGGACGACGGCGTCGACGGTGAACTCGGGGTCGTCGGCGGGGATCTCGCGGACGACGCGGCCGTGGGCGAAGACCAGCAGCCGGTGGGCGATGGCCAGGACCTCCTCGAGCTCGGAGGACGTCACCACGACCGCGGCGCCCTCCTCCGCGAGCCGGACCAGCGAGGTCAGCACCTCGGCCTTGGCGCCGATGTCGATCCCGCGGGTGGGCTCGTCGATGAGGAAGACGTCGGGGCGGTGGCCGGCCCACTTGGCCAGCAGCACCTTCTGCTGGTTGCCACCGGACAGGTTGCGCACCGGCTCGCCGACCCGCGCGCGGTTGAACGCGAAGAACTCACCGGTCTCGCCGGTCTCGGCGGCCTCCGCGTCACGGTCCAGGAACGGCTTCCGACCGGCCGCGGACCGGCCCAGCCAGTAGTTGCTGGTGGCGTCCATGCCGAGGACCAGCGCCTGCTTGCGCGACTCGGGGACCAGGACGACCCCGGCGTCGACGCTGCTGCGCACCCGGCGCGGCCAGTCGCGGTCCTGCCCGTGCAGGCGCATCCGCCCGGTGGAGGACGGCTCGGCCCCGGCCAGCGAGCGCAGGAACGTCGTCCGCCCGGAGCCGACCAGGCCCCACAGGCCGACGACCTCGCCGGCCCTCACCGTCATCGCGATGTCCTCCAGGACGCCCGGGAGGCAGACCTCCTCGACGTGGAGCACCTCGTCGCCGATCGGGTGCGTGCCGCGGTCGGCGAGCTTGTCGACGCTGCGGCCGACCATGTGCTCGATGAGGGTGGGCCGGGTCCACTCCGCTCGCGGCGCGCTGCGCACGACGGCGCCGTCGCGCAGCACGGTGATGGTGTCGCTGAGGTCGAGGACCTCCTCGAGGTTGTGGCTGACGAAGACGATGGTGGTGCCGCGCGCGACCAGCGTCCGCAGCACCCGGTAGAGCGTCTCGCGCTCGTGCTCGGCCAGGGCCGCGGTCGGCTCGTCGAGCACCACGATCCGGGCGTCGCTCTGGACGCCGCGCATGATCTCCAGCATCTGCTGCTGGGAGACCGACAGGTCGCGTACGACGGTGCCCGGGGGCACGTGGACGTCCAGCTCCTCGCACAGCTCGAGGTAGCGCCGGCGCATCCATCGGCGGTCCAGCAGGCCGCGACGGCTGCGGGTCTGCCCGAGGAAGACGTTCGCCTCGGCCGAGAGGCCGGGGATCATCGTGAGCTCCTGGTAGACGGTGACCAGGCCGAGCTCACGGCTCTCCCGCGGGTCGCCGCCGCTGAGCCGGCGGCCGAAGACCTCGACGGTGCCGTCGTCGGCCGCGAGCCGGCCGCTGATCATGCCGAGGAGCGTGGACTTCCCGGCTCCGTTCTCCCCGACGAGGGCGTGCACCTCGCCGGGACGGACCGTGACGTCGGCGCCCTGCACGGCGACGGCTCCGCTGAAGACCTTGCGTGCGCCCCGGCAGCGGATCGCCGGTGCGTGGGTGACCGCGTCGGGCGCGGTCGTGGTCGCGACGGGCATCGGACCTCCTGGAGGTGGGCTGGGTCAGGTCGCTGGTTCGGGTCGCCGGACCGGGCTCGGTCCGGTGGAGGGCCGTGCCGGTCACCGGGGACGGCGTCCGGTGACCGGCATCGCGAACGGCGTGCCGGGCAGCGAGTCGGACTCGGCGAGGTTGATGAACACCGGGACGTCCTCGCCGGAGACGTAGTCGGCGACGGCCTCGATGGCCTCGCGGGTCTCCTGACGCGGCAGCATCATCACCGAGCTCTCCAGCCCGCCGGACTCCAGCTGGGACAGGGCCCACTCGTCGCCGCCGAAGTCGTAGATCTCGACGTCCTTGCCGCCGACGGCCTCGACGACGCCGCGGGTCATGCCGGAGAAGTTCGACATGATGATGTCGATGTCGGGGTTGGCCTGGACGATCGTCTGGGCCGCGTCGAACGCCTTGGGGGTGGTGTAGTCGGTGGTCTGCTGCGCCACGACCTCGAAGCCCTCGGCGTCCTCGAAGGCCTGCGCGGCCTCGAAGAAGCAGATGGTGTTGGCGTTGAGGTCCGGGCCGGAGACCAGCCCGATCTTGGCGCCGTCGGGGTGGGAGTCGATGACGTCCTGCACCCAGTCCTGGTAGACGTCGAGGGTCTGTCCGCCGACGTAGGTGATGGTGCCGGGCTGGTAGGTCTCCTCGCCCAGGCTCGTGGCGCGGCCGCAGATGGGCAGGTTGAAGACGGAGACCAGCACGTCCTTCTCGGGCGCCTCGGTGGTGAGGATGTCGCACACGAGGTTGCCGTCGTTGGGCTCGACGACGAAGGCGTTGTACTTGCCGCTGGTGAGCGCCTGCTGCATCTGGTCGTACTGCGTCTGCGCGTTGAACTCGCCGTCGAAGACGTCGAGGTCGGCACCGAGCTCGTCGGCCACGGTGTTGGCCTCGTCGATGGCGGCCTGCAGGTAGGAGTTGCTGCTGCCGGCGGAGAAGTAGGCGATCTTCAGGTCGGCGGGGTCGTCGACGGGAGCGGCGATGATCTCCGCGTCGGTGTCCCCACCGGTCGCGGTGTCGGTGACGCCGCTGGAGCAGGCCGCCATCGACAGGCAGGTGGTCACGGCCAGGGCCGCGACGCGAAGGGTGCGGTGGGTCTTCATGGTGTCCTCACTGGGTTGCCGGGTGCTCCGGCGCTGGGGTGGTGGATCCGAGAAGGTGGCGGCGACGCTGCCGTCGGGGGGTCTGAGGGTTCTGAGGGGTTCAGAGCGGTTCTGGGGCGGCTGGGTGCGCTGGTCGCTGGCGTCAGTCGGTCCAGCAGTCGTAGATCTCGCTGAGCGAGGCGAACCAGACGCCGTCGTGGCCGGCCATGTGGGTCAGCAGCCGCTCCATGCCGAGCAGGTGGTGGGCGCGGCCGATGGTCTGCGGGTGGACGGTGATCGCCAGGACCGGGTTGGTCTCGCGCTCGTAGGCGAAGTCGAAGTGGTCCTGGAAGCGCTGGAACATCACCTCGGCGGAGCCGAGGCCCTGGTTCACACCGGGGATGTACTCGCCGACAGGGAAGTCGTCGAGGTACCACGAGACGGGGAACTCCAGGATCGGGCTCTCCGGGCCGCGGACCGACCCCTCCTCCCAGCGCACCTCGACCGGGCGCGGGTGGTAGGGCTGGAAGTCGCGGCCCATCAGCGAGGAGTCCCACTCGAAGCCGGTCTTCTCCAGCAGGGCCAGGGTGTGCTCGGTGAAGTCCCACGCCGGCGAGCGGTAGCCCCGAGGGCGCTTGCCGACGTGCTTGAGGTGGCCCTCGATGGTCTGTTCCATCAGCCGGACCTCGGTCTCCTCGTCCAGCGAGGGCACCGACTCGTGGAAGCAGCCGTGGGCGGCGATCTCCTGGTCGGCCTCGAGGATGGTGGCGAAGGCCTCGGGGAAGGTCTCCATGGAGTGCACCGGGGTGCACCAGGTGCCGGTGATGTCGAAGCGGTCGAAGAGGTCCAGCACCCGGGGGACGCCGACCTCGGCGCCGAACTCGCCGCGGGAGAGGTAGCTGGGGCTGGTCTTGCCGAAGGTGCCCATCCAGACGGAGTGGGCGTCGAAGTCGCAGCCGATGTTGACGGCGATCTTCTTGCCGGCGGGCAGGGTGAGAGGCATCGCGGGTCCTTTCGCAGGGCGCAGCAGGTGGTGGCGCGGGTCGTGGGGCGAGCGGGCGTCGGTCAGAGCGAGACGTGGGCGTACGACGCGTAGAGCTCGCGCCGCCGGCCGCGGTCCTTGTGGGTGGTGGCCGCACCGGTGCGGCGGTTCTCGTGGAGCAGGTCGAGGTCGAGCTCGTAGCCCACGACGTCCTCGACGTTGGTGGCGGACTCGGCGAGCACGCCGTCGGCGGGGAAGACGAGGTCGCACGGCGAGAGCACCGACGCGCGGGCCCAGCCCGGCGAGAGCGGGGCCTCGAGGTGGGAGACGGTCGGGCAGTGCACGACGTACACCTGGTCCTCGATGGCCCGGGCCGCGGCGCAGTGACGCACGCGCCAGAAGCCGGCCTCGGTGAAGGTGTAGGACGGCACGAGGAGCACCTCGGCGCCCATCGCGGTGAGCGTGGTGGCGACCTCGGGGATCTCGGCCTCGTAGCAGATGGCGATGCCGACGGTGACGCCGTCGACGTCGAAGACGGCCAGCTGGTCGCCCTCGGCGGTGTCCCAGTCGGCCTCGGCCGGGAAGATGTGGGTCTTGGAGTGCCGGTGCTCCTGGCCGTCGGGTCCGAAGAGGAAGGCGACGTTCTCGTGGCCGCGCTCGGTGGCCACGAGGTGGCTGCCGGCGAGGATCCACTGGTCGCGTCGTGCGGCCTCGCCGGCGAACAGCTCCCGGTAGGCCTCGGTGTGGTCGGCGATGCGGGTGAGCCGCTCGATGCCGTGCGAGCGCCACTCGGGGTCGAGGGTGAACAGTGCCTCGGTGAACAGCTCGGGCAACACGACCAGCCGGGCGTCGGCGACCTTGTCCAGGAGCGAGCGGGCCTGGTCGGCGAAGGCGTCGAAGGACGAGACCTCGCGCATCTCGAACTGGGCCGCGGCGACGCGGAGGGTGCGGGTCATGGGTGTCTCCTGACGGGGTGGTGGGTGGGCGGTCACCGGTGGGCGGTCACCGGTGGGCGGTCACCGGGCGAGCAGGCCGCCGTCGATGACCAGCTCGCTGCCGGTCACGTAGCGGGACTCGTCGCTGGCGAGGTAGACGCAGCCCCAGGCGATGTCGTCGGGGTCGCCGCCGAAGCCGAGGGGCGTCAGGCCGATGACCTCGGCGTTCTTCTCCTCGGCCTGGCGCTCGGCGAGGGGGGTGCGGATCCAGCCGGGGATGACGGTGTTGGCGCGGACGCCGTCGCGGGCGTAGGTGACGGCGGTGTTGCGGGTCAGGCCACGGACCCCGCCCTTGGCGGCCTGGTAGGCGGCCACGCCCTCGGAGCCGACGACCCCCCAGGCCGAGGAGAGGTTGATGATCGACCCGGACCGCTGGGCCAGCATCGGCTTCAGCGCTGCGCGGGTGCCGAGGAAGACGCCGGTCTGGTCGACGGCCACGACGCGGGCCCAGGCCTCGGCGGTGACGTCGGCGATCCCGGCGTAGTCGATGACGCCGGCGTTGTTGACCAGGATGTCGAGGCGCTCGTCGCGCTCGAGGATGTCGTCGACGGCCTCGGCCCACGCCACCTCGTCGGTGACGTCCAGGTCGACGTAGGTGATCTCCTCGGCGCCCTCGACCGACAGCTCGCCGGGGGCGGGCTTCTCGACGTCGGCGATGTAGGTGAACGCGCCCTCGGCCGCGAAGCGGCGGGCGGTGGCCAGGCCGATGCCCATGGCACCGCCCGTGACGAGGGCGACCTTGCCGCGGAGACGGCCGGTGCGCTGGTTCATGGGGATCCTCTCGAGGGGAACGGTCGGGTCAGCAGGGGTCATCGGGGGGCAGCGGCGATCAGCGGGCGAGGTAGCCGCCGTCGACGGGGAGGTCGACGCCGGTGATGAAGCGGGCCTGGTCGGAGACGAGGAAGCACACGGCGGCGGCGACGTCCTCGGGGTCTCCGCCGACGCCCATGGGGGTCGCGTCGAGGAAGGCGCCGTTGAGCTCGTCGGTCTGGCCGAGCGTGAGCGGGGTGCGGATCCACCCCGGCAGCACCGCGTTGGCGCGGATGCCCTCGCGGGCGTAGGACACCGCGGCGTTCTTGGTCATCGTCAGGACCGCGTGCTTCGACGCGTGGTAGGCCGCGACGCCGGGCACGGACGTGGCGCCGCAGATGGAGGAGATGTTCACGATCGCGCCGGAGCGGGCGGGTCGCATCAGCCGCAGCGCGTGCTGCATGCCGAGCAGGACGCCGGTCTGGTTGATCCCGATGATCCGGTTCCACTCCTCCAGCGACAGCTCGTGGAGCTGGTCGTAGCCGGAGACGCCGGCGTTGTTGACCAGGATGTCGAGGCGCGGCGTCGGTGACGTCGTGGGAGCGGGTCCGGATGTGGTCGCCGAGGTCGGACTGGTCACGGACGTCCGTGGCCACCACGGTGGCGCCGGCCTCGGCGAGCGCGGTGGCGACGGCGTGGCCGATGCCCTGGGCGGCACCGGTCACCAGCGCGACGCGCCCGGTCAGGTCGTGCATGGGGAGCTCCTTCGGACTCGCGGGCCGATCGGTGACCGGCGTGTCCGAGGACGGTAGGAATCCGCGGGCACCCGCGGCGTCCGTCGATCTACGTATCCCGACCGGGTGATGTGCCCCCCACCGCCGGTCGGGCAGGCGAGCGCCAGCGTCAGCCCGCCCTTGATCAGCCAGTGAAACCGCGCCTGAAGCACGACGAGCGCGACGAGGACGGCGACGAGGGCATAGCCTACCGTGAGCGTGATGATCGTCTGGGTCATTGCCGCACGACCTCCCCCGACCCGAGCGACATATCACCGCCGGGCGTGTTGGTCTTGGTCTGCCGGGTGAGCGCGACGAGCGATTTGGGCCGGTTGTTGAGGTCGATGATCTCGTCGTCGTCGAGCGTGAAGCGGACGGTCGTCACCTCTTCCCCGGTGCCGGTCAGGTCGGTTTC
>LUMU01000108.1_pt1 | contig 27176 bp, 29 predicted proteins | sample 729751 | NCBI WGS metagenome assembly LUMU01 (sample SAMN03860300, study PRJNA289734) | marine metagenome | biome: seawater column; feature: ocean; material: water; isolation source: Red Sea water column Station 192 - depth 100m | place: Saudi Arabia: Red Sea | collected 2011-10-15 | depth 100 m
CGCTGCTTCAGAGAAGTTCGATGTGTATGGTGAAGTATCATTCATCACTGATGAAGATGCTGATAACGCATACGGCACCAAACTTGGTGTCAAATATAACTTCTAATGAAGTTTAATGAACTATGGTTAGGGGTCTTCGGACTCCTTTCCATTTTCATTTTTATAGAGACTCTACATATGTATGAACATCAGCACTGTAGAGTTTGTCCACCATGTGAATTAGAGAACTACTAATGGCACAACAAAATACAGGAGGATTTGGTACAGCTAATCCAGTACCTTATTCTCCAGAAAACGTAGACATCAAAGATCCAGTGGATACTAATCCTAGTGATGCACAACCACCAGGAGTTGATGAAGAACCAGATTACAATTCTTTAGAAGAAGCTCTAGCTGGTTAATTAGGAGGAGCGGCACCTCAGAGTCGGACCGCTCTTTCATTGGCTTTAGCCCTCCAAGGAGGATACCTTTAGCCGTCTAGACGGTGGGAAAGACCACAACAATACAAATTAAATATCGCGCACAAAATTTTACGATCGTAAGACAGTTAACTATACAAACTCTTATTAGATAAATGGCACAACAGGCAACGACTGCTAATGCCAATGGTCCTATTTGGGGTGGTGCCGCTAATGGTGCTGATACCACAACTGCTGCCAGAAGAGAACTTTATTTGAAGTTGTTCTCTGGTGAGCTGTTCAAAGGATTCCAACGCAATACAATTGCTAGGGATTTGGTAACACGCCGTACCCTCCAAAATGGTAAGTCATTACAGTTCATTTTTACAGGCCGTACGAAGGCTGAGTTCCACGTACCAGGTCAGTCCATATTAGGTAACGACGAGAAGTCACCTCCAGTAGCAGAGAAGACCATCACTTGTGATGACCTCTTAATCAGTTCAGCATTCGTGTATGAATTAGATGAAACTCTGGCCCACTACGATTTACGTGGTGAAATCTCTCGTAAGATCGGTTATGCATTAGCCGAGAACTATGACCGCCGGATCTTCCGTGCGATCACAAAGGCTGCTAGACAGCCAGCACCAGTTTCTATGAGTAACTTCGTAGAACCAGGTGGTAGTATTGTTAAGGTTGGAGCTGCTAACAGCACCGCCGCAACTGATGCTTATGACTCAACTAAGTTAGTACAATCCTTCTTCGAAGCAGCTGCTATCCTAGATGAGAAAGGAATCAGTGGTGAAGGTCGCGTAGCCGTCTTGAACACAATATTACGAATTGATACGTAATGTATCAGGTAACGGTCTAATCAACCGTGACGAGCAAGGCACCGGCCTACAAAACGGTAATGGAATCATCTCGATTGCAGGTATCACTATCTACAAGTCGATGAACATTCCATTCCTTGGCGACTACGGTGTTAACCTAGCTAATCTACCATCAGGTGCTGTATCTAACATCGGTGAGGCTGACTCCAAAGGTAGCTTTATTGGTGAAGATATGGAAGATATGCGTGCAAACAATACACCATCTGGACAGAAGACTAGAAACAACTACGGTAACTCCGACAAGTTCGGCGGATCCTGTGGTTTGATCTTCCAGAAAGAAGCCTGTGGTGTGGTTGAAGCAATTGGACCTCAAGTACAAGTAACTTCAGGTGATGTATCCGTGGTTTACCAGGGAGATGTTATCCTAGGACGCTTGGCAATGGGAGCTGACTTCCTTAACCCTGCTGCTGCAGTTGAGCTAGTAGCTGGTGTTGATGTTTCCGCTAACTGGAACAATACACAAGTTTCTAACGCTGACTTCACTTAAGCTTATATTTTTAACCAACATACGGGGAGTTCTCACGCTCCCCTTTTTTTTATTCATAAAACTTTATGGCTTCCACAACAATTGATATCGAGACCGAACTCTCCGCAGTAAACTCAATCCTGGGAGCTATCGGTCAGTCACCTGTTACACAAGTATCAGGTAATACTAACCCAGAAATTTCGTTTATTTATAATTTACTACGTGATGCTAATGTTGACGTACAGAATGAAGGCTGGCACTTTAACACAGAAAAACACGTAAACTTCAAACCAGATAGTTCTAATAAAATAAGCATACCTACTGACGTATTGAAAATGGATGTGTCTAAAGGATGGACACACAGACAATATGATGTTGTAAAAAGAAATGGTTATTTATATGATAAGTTTGATCATACCGATGATTGGACTGAAGCCGCTACAAATGGTATTGATCTAGATATAGTTAAATTATTCACATTTGAAGACTTACCTTCTGTATTCCAAAGGTATATAATACTAATGGCATCAGGTAGAGCTGCTACACAGTTAGTAGGTAATCCACAATTAGTACAATTACTAGCTCAAAGAGAAGCTTACGCGAGAGCAGCTTGTATGGAATATGAATGCAACCAAGGTAATCATTCTATGTTTGGGTTCCCTGAAGATACTGTTCATACCACCTACCAACCTTACAGAGCGTTAAGAAGATAATGGCAGGAATTTCACAAACTATACCTCATTATCATGGGGGAATATCCGAACAGCCGGACCAGTTAAAAGCACCAGGCCAAGTAAAAGATGTAATCAATGCTATACCTGACATAACTTATGGATTATATAAGAGACCTGGTAGTAAAAGAGTAGGTCAATTAGAAGCCTCTGGACAACCTGACAATGCTGTACCAGCTGGTGGGTCTTGGTTTCACTACTATCGTGATGAAACAGAAGGTTCTTATATAGGGCAGATAGCTGCAGACGGTACTCCTAGAATTTGGAAGGCATCAGGCCCTGGCGCAGGAGTTGAGCAGACAATAGCTTATGGCTCTTCATTCAGTGCAAACGCGACTAACTTAAAAGCTTATCTAGCTTCTGCAACTCCAGAAAACATACAGCTAACAACAATCAATGACACAACATTTGCTGTTAATAGAGGAGTCACTGTAGGTACTACAGGTACTACTGCTATAGCACCTCATTCTCATTATGCATATATTGAATTATTAAGAACAGAGAATGGACGACAATACGGGTTAAATATTTATGACAACGAGACGACTACTACTTACCACCGTGTTACAAGGATAGAACTTGATTCAGATACTTTAGTCGAAGGTAGCGGTCCTCAGGGACATTGCCCTGGTATTGGTACAGAAGTCTTCGAAGGAACAGGTGGTACGATTTTTAGGATAACAGTAACAGGAAGTGCAGGTCAATGGACTGGAGGAGACGGTGATGATGGCTCATCATATACTTGTTCTTATACTAGAAACTTAGAGTTACTGCATGGAGGACATTTTACAAGTGCCCCTGGCGCTCTTGGTACTCATACTATGACAGATTCAGCAGCTGGAGACAGGGAGTTTGTTGTATCAACAGCTAAATCAGAAGCGTATCCAATTAAAGCTAATATAGGAGCTGTTCGACCAGAACCTACACCATTCGATGCTCAAACTGCTGTCACTTCAGATACCGTTCTTGGAGGGATGATCTCAGCAATGCCTGCCGGTATTGATGCAAAAATAATAGGTAACGGACTTTATCTTCAAAGAGGAACTGCTTTCAATGTAGAAATTGTAGATCAAGATCTAATGAGAGTCATGACAAAAGAGGTCAATGATGTATCTAAACTTCCTATTCAATGTAAGCATGGTTATATAGTCAAAATCAGTAACGCACAGATGTCTGATGAAGATGACTATTACATGAAGTTTGTAGGTGAGAATGATAAGGATGGTCCTGGTTCTTGGGTAGAGTGTCCAGCTCCTGGTATTGTAAAGAGCTGGGATAAGTCTACAATGCCTGTTACTATTCAAAGAACTTCGGTAAACAATAGTAATGTTGCTACCTTCACAGTAGATAGGTTTAATTGGATTGATAGACAAGTAGGCGACGATACTACTAACCCATTTCCTAAACTAGCAGGTACTTGGAATGGTAGTTCGTTTGATAATCCTAGAAAAATTAACAAGATTTTATTCTATCGGAATAGATTAGCGATACTAACAGGCACAAACGTTTTAACATCTCGACCTGGAGATTTTGGTAATTTATTTGCTGATACAGCCTTAACTGTTAGTGCTATAGACCCTATAGACATAGCGTGTAGTACAGAATTCCCTTCAGATTTATTCGATGGCATTGAAACTAATACAGGATTACTTTTATTCAGTACAAATCAACAGTTTCTATTGGCAGCTGATGATGCAATACTTAATCCAGATACTGCAAAATTAAGAAGTTTATCTACATTTAATTATAATAAAGTTATACCTCCTATATCGTTAGGAACTACAATAGGTTATATAGACAATTCCGGTAAGTACAGTCGCTTCAATGAAATGGCTAGGATACAGAGAGAAGGTGAGCCTATAATTGTAGAACAAAGTAAAGTTGTACCAAGGCTGCTGCCTAAGAATCTTGATTTAATAGCTAATTCTAGGGAAAATTCTATAGTTCTATTTGGTCAGACTGATTCAGATATAGTTTATGGGTATAAGTACTTGACTATGGGTCAGGAGAGGATGCAATCTTCTTGGTTTAAATGGAAGTTTAATAACCCTATTAAATATCATTTCATCATAGACGATCAATACTTCTTCTTAGATACTGATGACTTTTTACAGAGTGTTAACTTTATACAATCTGATTCCGATCCAAGTTTAGATGAGAATAATGTTAATTTCTTAATACACTTAGATAATTATACAACTGTTAATGGTGGGACATATACTCCAACTACTAACTTAACCGAATTCGAGAATAAGACTTGGATACCAAAAGTCACGACTCCTAACGGTAAACTTGTGTTAATTGACACCGACCCAACTACTTTAAGAATTGGTAGGTATGCTGAGTGTACTGTTCTAACCGGAGCAGATAACGATCACTTCACCGTTCCTGGTGATTGGTCCAGAGAAGTTACTTCAATAACTGTAACTAATGGTGGAAGTGGATATACTTCTGCACCCACTGTAACCATATCTGGAGGCGCAGGGTCAGCTGCTACTGCTACTGCCACAGTAGAGGGTGGAGCTGTAACAGCTGTAACTATTGACAATAATGGTTATAATTACACTTCTGCACCTACTGTAGCATTCAGCGGTGGTGGTGGTTCTAGTGCTGCAGCAACAGCCGCTATACATACTGGAGAATTTACTATAGGTTATCTCTATGATTACCAAGTAGACTTCCCTAGAGTTTACGCTACTAAAGCATCTGGTGGAGGTACTGTCGCTGATGTTAATGCGTCTCTTATATTACATAGAATTAAGATGAACTTTGGTAGAGTTGGTCTGATTGAAACTACTTTAAATAGAGTAGGTAAAGATGCTTATAATGAAGTGTATGAAGCTACTCTATCACCAACATATCAAATATCTGATGCACCATATTTAGATGAAGAAATACAAACTGTACCAGTATATGATAAGAATATAAACGTAGATATAACACTCAAATCTTCTCATCCAGCCCCAGCTACACTGAGGTCTATGTCTTGGGAAGGTGACTATTCACCCATGTTCTATAGACGTGCATAAATACATTCACCCAATTACGTTGGAGGCTGCTATGGAAGTGGCCTCTAACCTACGCCCTGATGACCGTAGAGAGGTCGAAGAAGGTCATGGGGTAGATCCATTCACAATGATAACATCCAAGGCTCAGGAAGGCTCCTGTGTATATTTCAACGTGCCTAACGGCAAGACTGCCGGTATGGCTGGAGTCGATCCTGGAGGGCTGATATGGATGTTAACAACACCAGCAATAGAAGAGTATCCTGTCACCTTTGCGAGAGAATCAAAGAGGTATGTTGAAAGACAAAAAGGTTTACTTTGGAATATAGTAGATGAACGGAATACCGTCCATTTAAAATTGCTAAAATTTTTGGGCTTTAAATTTTTACGGAAAATTTCTCACGGCCCAAACCGATTGTCCTTTATAGAATTTTGTAATGTCATTCTTTGATTATTTCGACAACACAAAAAGCGGCAGAGAGCAAGCCAAGCATAGAAATAGATTGGCTCGTTACCGTCATTTCCAAAACGCCAATAAATATGCCAATAAAACAAAGGCATTCAAAACTGGAGAAGAAGAAAGGGTAGCAGGTACTCAACGTAATATGGCTACCGCTCATCGCAAGGTGTTAGCGATAAGAGGCCAGGTAAATAAGAAAAACGAAGAAGCATATATAGCTTATAGTAAATCCCGTAGAGGGCCAGGAACAGGTAGATCTACAAGATACAGTGGTGGACGTGCTTATGAACAGCTTTTAAATACTCAAGCAAAGTTAGAAAATGCTGTATCTTTAGCAGCTGGTGAAAGTTTATCTTTACAGAAACAAGCGATAGGAAGAGCAGATTTAGCAATGCATCGTAAAAATGTAGGTGCATTAGGTATTCCTGCTGCAGCACCGCTTATGGAACCCTATCAAAAGGAGAATAAATTCATGACATTTATGAACGCTACTCAGTGGGCATTCCAAACTGGAGCTAATATAGCTACTGCTGGTCAAACAATGGGTCTTTGGAAAATATAATCATGGCAGATCTTAATAGCGCTTACATTCCATCCCTTGCTCAATCATTAGTACCTGAAGTTAATAAACAGATTGACGAAGATACTAAAATGATGCAGAGGCACTTTGATGGGTTAATCAAAGGTGAGGCAGATAGAAGAAAGAATAACTGGAAGAGTAATGTTGATAAGTTTCTAGACAATGTAAAAGGTATCCACGAATCTACAGAAACAATAAAAGAAGTAGCTGAAACAGTTCGCAATGAAAGAGAATATTTAAACCCAGAAGCTTCTAAAGAATACGAACAGTGGGAACATAAAGTAAGCTTATTAACCAAAGCTGGTGGTAACATGAAGGCTTTAGGTAAAGCCGAATTGGAGAACCCAAATGGTGATGTAGATACAGGTGTAAAATTAATACAAGGTGATAGGGTAAGACAAAGTACAAGTAAAACGTTAACTAACGGAGCTGTAGATTTTGTACCATATCAATCCCACGCTGCTTCACGATTAGCAATTGTTACACCATGGTCAAATGGTAAGGAAGTTCTTTTAAATAATGCGACTTCTTCTCAAGAATACGATTATATTCAAGGAGCAATACGGTTCGCTTATTTAAGACAATTCAGTGGATACAACAGGAATCAGTTGAAAAAATACTTATTCCCTGCTATGCAAAAGGCTGAGCTAGCTGAGAAGAAGAAGTGGCTAACAAGTAGAAAGGAAGCTGTTGTCGCTGAAAACGACTGGTATGATAAAGAGAAACTTAGAACTGATTTAGATGCTAGAGGTGGTATAGCTGTTATAGATTGGATCAATGAAAATAGAGAATACTGGGGTGGGGATCCTAAATATCAAAGAACAGTAGCTGTTGGTAAATTAGTGACTATGCTTGAGAATGATGATATATCAGTTCAACAAGTTCAGCAAATATTGAATCAAGAATTCTTTGCATGGGATGGTAGTAAGCAAACTGTTTATAACCCAGATGATCCTAAGAAAAAACCTTACTGGCCTGAATTTGAAAAACTTGCTGCAGCATTAGAAAAAAAGAAAGCTAACAAAAGTACCGAGGAAGCTAGAATAGCAAAAGCGAAACAGCAAGCATTTGTACTTGGAGCAAACGATCAAGCAGTAGACAGGATTAAACAAGGATTACCTATAGACGAGGATTTCAGAAGAAAGATACAGCAAGATTGGGTAGAGACATTCCCTATGTTACCTATGCCTAGAGAAATAGGTAGTATGCTAACTACAGGTGAAGCAGATGATGATGAGCAAATCAGAGGTTTATTTGAACGTTATAACCGTGGAGATGTTCCTAAACATGAAGATTTCTTTGGTATAGATGATCCACAAAAATTAGCTAACGCTTTAAATCAAATGGGAATCACTCGACCTGGAGAAGGTTTAGATTCTAAGAAACTTAATCGGGATATAACAGCTTGGGTCAATCAAAAAACAGAAGAAACCGACTTAACTACTGCAAAAACTGATACTTACAACACTATACACGATAATGCTACAGCACATTTTATGTCGGAATATACTGCAGCAATTAAAAACGGCCAAACACCAAAACAAGCTTACGATGAAGCTAGAACCGTAGTCAAACGTAATATAGAACAAGGTGAATACAGAACTTATAACAAATCAGAATACAACGAAAACGCTCATCTTTCTACTACAAAAAGTTTAACAGCCTTACAAACTGATCCATCTATTTGGAAAAGAGAAATATTACCTGGTTTTGAGAAGGAAGCTGAAGAAGTTTATAAAGCTTTACAAGACGGAGAACCTCTACCAACACAACCTTATAGCAGCTTGTTATATAATAGAAGAGGTTTGAAAGGTTTCAATCATAGACAAGTAGCAGCTGTTCAAGCTAATATATGGGCTAAACAGAATGGACTACCTCCAATACCTCTACCTGAATCTAGAGTTGATACAGCCTTAAAGACTAAACCTGCAGGAGTAACTAAAGCTCTTAATAACGGTGACGTTCATAAAGCGTTAAGTATACTGGATCAAGGTGACGGACCTCTTGAAATACTAGAAGCTTTAACACGTTCAGAATCGGTTAATAACGGAGGCTATGACGCTGTACAAACAACTGATGGCTGGAAGGATACTAATAATATTTTAGATAAACCTCTTTCACAGCATTCTATTGAAGAAGCATCATCATTAGATTTGCTTGGACTAGGAGCTTATGGTATGACAAAAACTGAAATAGAAGAAGCTCTTCCTTTCAGTGGTTTAACAAAAGACAGTGAGCTTACAGAAGAGAACCAAAGAGCACTGTATGCAGGATTAATATATAGAAATCTTTACATAGCTAACAGTTATCAAACATTATCACAATTTGATTCTAATCCACTATTTTCAGATTGGAGTGCAATGAATATTAGCGAAGGTGATGCTCTTCTAATATTAGATAAGTTCGGTCCTGAGGGTCCGTATAATCAAAAACAGTTCTTACTCAAAGCACTAACTAATTAATTTACTACGGTAAACAAATGCCTTATAATGAGACAAGTGGCGGGAGCGTTAATCCAGAACTATTAGGTCAAGAGATTGAACAAAGTGAAGAAAGGCTTGAACTCCGTAGAAAGAGAGAAGAAGCTAATGCACTTGCCCAACAAAACGAAAAGGAAACGGAAGCTCAGGCATTAGCAGAGCAACAGGATCCTAGAAATAAAGAACAATGGGGTATAGGTGGAGTCGCTAAAGAACTTCAATCAGTATTAACAGGAGGCTTACAAGATACAGCATCTTCTATTGTCACTTTCCCTGAGCGTACATTAGACGCTCTTAATGGAGAGATGAAAGCAGCAGGTGCTGATTATCGACCTGACTGGGATCCATTCACTGATTACGATAACCCAATTGAAACAAAAACGTGGTGGGGAAAACTACTACGTGGAACTGTACACTTCGGTTCCTTAGCCTTAGTACCTATAGCAGGACAACGTGCTCTAGGTTTTAAAATAGCAAACAGCTTTGTACGTGCAGCAGGTATTGGTGCTGTGTCAGACTTGATCTCTAAGGAATCAGATGGACACAACGCATTAGGCGCTATGCGTGACTCATATGGCTTTATTGATACTCCCTTGTCTACCAAGGAAACCGATCATCCTATAATGATGAAGGTGAAGAACATACTTGAGGGTATGGGTATTGGTACAGCGTTTGATGGAGCAGCTATATTATTAGGTAAAGGGTCAAAACGTGTAGTAAATAGTGTACAAGCTAGAAACAAAAGCATAGCTGATCAGACTATTGAGAAAGGTTTGCAAGAGCTAAAGGATGGTCATAAAGACTTCCGTGGTGCTAAGAACAAACCGATTGCTAAAAAACATCAAGCAGCTTATACTTCAAAAGAACCTGCTTATGATGCTAGACAGAAACTAGTTAGAACTAGAAAAGATTATGGAGCTGAAGAAGGTTCCACAGGTTCAGTAACTACACCTAAACAGCGTGAGATTGCAGCAGGTAAGCCTGAGTATACAGAGGAGATGGCAAGAGCTATCCTTAAAGACTTAAAGAGTTCTCAAGCATTCCAAGCTGATGAAATAGCAATTAAACAAGGAAGGACTACATGGTTAGATACATACGGTGACGCTGTTGGGTTCCATCAACGTACTGTATTAGGTAGAAGTGCAGCTGATATGCCAACTGCTGAGTACCTCCAAGAGTTCCTTAGAGGACAGAACGTATTTAAGAAAGTAGATCCTAAGACTGGAGAGATCTTTGAGACTAATATAATGTCTCGTGATCAATTGATAGCTTCTGACTTACTTCAAGGTACACTACTAAAACAGCTTAGAGATACTGGTATAGCCGGTAGAGAGTTAGCAGATATAGCTAACCTTGATGATATCGATGGACCTGCACAGCAGATTCTAGATACAATGCTTACATTATTAGCTGAAACTAAGCGTAGTAAATTAGCTATGTCTGATGCCTTTACAGGGCTATCCCCTGCTAAAGCTAAGAAAGCTTTAAAAGAAGCATTAGATGAAGATATGGCGGCTAGTAGAGAATCCATTACTTCTGTTATTAAATTAGCTGGTAGATCGGAAGATGATAGTTTGTTGAGAGGTTTATTTGAAACTTTCTCATCTATGGAAAGCATGAACAACCTAGATGACTTCGATGCATGGGCTAGAAAGATGATCCATGGTGGTAATATTGAAGGTAAGATGAAGACTGGAGCTATGCTTAGAGAGCTTCAAGGTATGTTTATACATAGTATATTGAGTGGGCCTAAAACAGCACTGAGAGCTATGATGGGCACCAGTACAGCGACATTCTTACGTCCTTTCTCCACAGCAATTGGTGCTACAATGAGGTATCCATTCACTGGAGACAGCGCTACGATAAGATCAAGCTTGGCCTCAATGCACGCTATGATGGAAGCAGTACCTGAGAGTTTAAATTTATTTAAGACTAAACTTAACTCTTATTGGAGTGGTGAGCTATCTACAGTTAAGACTAGATTCTCAGAATATACCAAAGGTGATGAGAATTGGGAGATATTAAGACGATTTGCTGAAAGTGATAGAGCAAGTGCAGGTGATAAAGCAGCTTTTTATATAGCTAATATGGCTCGTGCAGCTAATGATAATGGTTTATTTACCTACTCTACTAAGCTTATGGCTGCTACTGACGACTCTTTCTCCTATATTTTAGGTAGAGCAAAGATGCGTGAGAAGGCTATGAGGTCCGCAATGGAGGCTCAGAGTGCAGGTAAGGCTGTAGATATTACACCAGACCTAATTAGAAAGTATGAGGACGACTTCTATAGTCAAGTATTCGATGCTGATGGTAATATTAAAGATGATGCTGTTAATTTTGCTGCTAAAGAGGTTAAGTTAACTAAAGATTTAACTGGTTTTGCGGCAGGTATGGAGCGAGTATTTAACGATACTCCATGGGCTAAACCTTTCTTCTTGTTTGCAAAGACAGGTGTAAACGGTATCCAACTAACAGCTAAGCATACTCCTGGCTTTAACTTCCTTGTTAAAGAATTCAACGATATAGCTTGGGCTAAGGCAGATAACTTAGATGACGTTGTAAAATATGGCATTAATACTCCAGAAGAATTAGCTAATGCTAAGGCATTGCAGACTGGTAGACTTGCTATAGGTGGTAGCTTAGTTAGTATGGCCACTTGGTCTTGGATGAACGGTAACCTTACAGGTAACGGTCCAACAGATAGACAAAAGCGTCAAGTTTGGATGGATGCTGGTTACAAACCTAGAAGTATGAAAATAGGTGGTGTATGGGTAGGCTATGACTCTATTGAACCATTCAACCAAATCTTCTCTATTATTGCTGATGTAGGCGATCATAGTGAATTAATGGGTGAAGAGTGGACTGAGAAACAACTGCAATCCGTTGCATTAGTTATGGCACAAGGTATTGCAAGTAAGTCTTATCTTGCTGGTATGCAACAATTTGTAGATTTCTTTGCTGGTAAGCCTGGTCAAGGTGAACGTATTATTTCTAATATAATGAATAATCAGCTACCTCTAGCTGGTTTAAGAAATGAACTTGGTAAACTATTCACACCTTATACACGTGAATTAGGTTCTGGAATTGATCAAGCAATTAGAAATAGAAACTTAGCGTTTGAACAATTAACAAGCGATAAACTTCCTATTAAATACGATATGCTTACAGGCAGACCTATTAAAGAGTATGATTTTATGACAAGACTCTTTAATGTATTCAGTCCTGTTCAATTAAATCTAGATCAAAGTCCAGGTAGAAAGTTCTTATTTGATAGTGGTTATGATCTGAGACAATCTACATACTATTCTCCTGATGGTTACGATCTTTCTGATTCTCCTGAAATTAGATCTATGTTCCAAAAAGCTATAGGAGATCAGAACTTAGAACGTCAATTAGATAAATTAGCTGCTGATCCTAGGATGCAAGCTTCTCTTGAAGAAATGAATCAAATGATCAAGAGCGGTAGACGTGGTGACTTTGAGGCTAAAGATTTTCCACATAATAGAAAGATTAGACAAATCTTTGAAAGGGCTCGAAAGAGAGCTTGGGCTAAGATTATGAATGATCCGACTATACAGACTGAAATTGCAAAGCAAGATGACTCGCAACGGAAACGCTTAAAAGTAAAGCGTAAAGGTCTAAACGACTACGAACCCATTCTAAACATATATAAATAATTATGGCAGACACAATTACCTCAAAAGAGTATAACGGAACGGGTTCGCAGAATACCTTTGTTTATACTTTTCAATCATATCAAAAAGAAGACGTCAAAGTTGAAATTGACGGTAACGAACAAACACAAGGAACTCATTACCAAATAGATAGTTATACCGCTGCAGGTGGTACTATCAATTTTCAGGTAGGTGGCGCAGCCGCTACTTATTATAACGGATCTTCTACAGTAACTGCTTCTCCACCATCTGGTACTAAAAACATTAGAGTTTACCGCGATACAGATATCTCAACAGGTAGTGTCGGTGTACACGAACCTAAAGCTACTTATGTAGCAGGATCTTCTATTAAATCAGCCGACTTAAATAATAACGCAAAACAAGCGTTATACGCTATATATGAATTAAAAGATCAAGAAGTACAAACCACTGATATAGCAGACGGTGCTGTAACGCGAGATAAGATAGCAGATGATGCTGTTGATGGATCTAAAATAGCAGACGATTCTATTAATTCAGAGCACTATGTAGCTGATTCTATAGATTCAGAGCACTATGCTCCTAACTCTGTAGATACAACAGCTTTAGCAGCTGATGCTGTAACAGGAGCTCAATTAGCAGATAATGCAGTTGACTCTGAACACTATGTAGACGGATCTATAGATACAATCCATATAGCAGCCGGAGCTATTACCAATAATAAGATGGCTAATAATTCCGTCGCATCTGGTAATATAGTTAATGGTACAATTGTTAATGATGATATAAGTTCTTCAGCAGCAATTGAATTTACTAAACTTGAAAACTTAGATAGTGCTAAGATTCTAGTCGGTAATGGGTCGAATAAAGCTACTGAAGTTGCAGTATCTGGTGACGTTACCATTTCTAATGCTGGTGTTGTTACTATTGGATCTGGTGTTGTTGAAAACGGTATGATGGCTAATAACTCTGTTGCCTCTGGTAATATAGTTAATGACACCATTCAAAATACAGATATCAATACTGGAGCTGCGATTGAATTTACCAAACTAGAGAACTTAGATAGTGCTAAGATTTTAGTAGGTAATGGGTCTAATAAAGCGGCAGAAGTTGCAATGTCTGGTGACGCTACCATAGATAATACTGGTGCAGTTACCATTGCAGCAGGTGCTGTAGAGACTTCAATGATAGCAGCCGATGCTATTGACGGAACTAGGATAGCAGATAATGCTATAGGAAGTGAACATATTGCAGCAAATGCAGTTACTCTTACAGAAATTGCTGACAACTCCGTTGGGAACGGAGCGATGGCTGACAATGCTATTAATACAGCCGAGCTAGTTGATGATGCGGTTACAGTAGCTAAAATAGACATGCCGCGAATTGAAACATTAGCTGGTATGGAGTCAGGTACTGCTTCTGTTTTAGCAGGTAGTGGTGTTTCTGCAGGTACTGCTCTTACGGCCAACATTGATGAACTTAACCTATTAGATGGTAAGAGTATTGTTACAACAATTGGTGCAAGTCCTACTGATGTCCAGATTCCTACAGCTCAAGCTGTTGATGAAAGGGTTATAGACTTAGTAACAGATGTAGGTGGTTTCAGACCTATAGCTAATGAAACAAGCTTCCCTGCTACTAACCCAGACCCTGAAGATAATGCAGGCACTATTGTTAGTATCAAGGCACTCGCTAGTAACCTTACTTCTAATGGTAGTGGTGTAGCAACAATTGCTAACGGTGCTGGATCAGGTAATACGGTTACTATCAATGGGATGGCTAATAATGACACCATTGAAGCTGGTAAAGGTATATTAGTTGAGACAACATCTACATTACATACTTATACTTTCCACAGAGAAACTTTAGCACCAGCTGATGTTACGGCTGCACAGACCGCAGTTAATGACTTTAATGAAAGATATCGTATATTAGCATCTGGTACAAACATCAATACTGTAGGAAGTCTAGACGACGGTGATTTACTATGGGATAGTAACGTCGATAAGATGAAGGTCTACGATGCTACAGCTTCTGCATGGAAAGAAGTTACATCAACTGGAGAATTTAAGTATCTATTCCTCTGCCCTTCAAACGGTAGTGGGGCACCAACTTATGGTGGTGCGTCATATGACTTAAGAGAAGGTAGTAATTCAGGTAGTGAAGCTAGTGTAACTAATGCAGCTCAATTACTTGTTAGTATCAACGGTGTAATACAAAAAGCTAATACTGGAACAAGTGCTCCTTCTGAAGGATTTGCGATGGTAGATGGTAATAGTATTATATTTGGATCTAATATAGCTTCTACTGATAATGTATTCATTGTACAAATAGGTTCTGCTGTAAGTATTCCTACACCAGGTGATGATACAGTATCTACAATTAAGATACAAAACCTAGCTGTTAATTCTGATAAGCTTGCATTAAATGCTGTAAGTACTGCGAAAATAGCAGATCAAGCAGTTGACCTTACTAAACTACCTCATGGTGATGGTACTAGTAATGGTAAGTTCTTAAGAAGTAATAACGGAGCTGATCCTACATGGGAAACTGTAGCTACTGATCTAGCTGGTGATAGCACACCTCAATTAGGCGGTGATTTAGATGTTAATGGTAACGATATTGTATCAACATCTAATGCTAATATTGATATAGTTCCAAACGGTACAGGTGATGTAACGTTACAAGCTGACACAGTACAAGTCGGTGACAGCAATGCAGATGTAGCTATCACAACTAATGGTACAGGTGATTTAACATTAAGTACTAATAGTGGTACTAATTCAGGTACTATTGAAATAGAAGATGGTGCTGATAATGATATAGTTATCACACCCAACGGTACTGGAGATGTCATATTAGATGGGCTTAAATATCCTCAAGCTGATGGTTCAGCTAATCAAGTTTTAAAAACTGATGGATCAGGACAGTTATCTTGGACTACAGTTTCTGGTGGAGCAGCTTTAACAGTAAGGATTTGGCTATTGGAGTTACAGGTGAAACTGGTTGGGCTAGTGATGCTACTTCAGTACAGATTGGCGGATTAGGAGCAATTTGGGGTAAAACAACTCAAAGTGCAGGTGCAGGGATTGAAGTAGGGTATAACGTATATGACGATAATTCCACTGGTAATGCTTATATCATTACTGATGAAGCAACTAAGTATAGACAAGACGATGGTCATCATTACTTTTATACAGCATCTTCAGGTACCGCAGATGCGGCGATAACTTTTAGTGAAAGATTAAAAATTGCTAATGACGGCTTTATTTCTATCGGTGGTGATGCAGATACTGGAGTCTTTTTACCATCCGGTAATAAATTTGCTGTTAAAGCTAATAACTATGAAAACTTTTCCGTTGAATACAACCGAATTATGTGTATGTACAACGGTAATTCTTCAGGAAACCACGCTAGATTAAATTTCCAGGACGCTAATAGTGGCGCTAACGTTATGATTTACCAAAATCAAACCGTTGGTAATAATGCTGTTTTCCATAGATTTGAACATAACGAAGGTGTAGTTGGGGATATCTCACAAGATGGGTCTAATATGCACTATGGTGGTACTTCTGATTACCGTAGGAAGCAAGATGATGTAGCAATAGATAATGGTATAACTAAAGTTAAACAACTTAGACCTATACGTTTTAAGTGGAAAGACGATACAAGTCGGGTAGTTGATGGATTCCTTGCACATGAAGTAGCTTCTGTAGTACCTGAAGCTGTAAAAGGTGAGAAAGATGCTGTAGTAACACAAGCTATGGTTGATGCTGGAATTTATGAAGAGGATAGATTAGGTAAAGAAGTTCTACAACAATTCGATCCAGGTAAACTTATACCCGTACTTACAGCTGCATTAAAAGAAGCAATTACTAAAATTGAAACATTGGAAACTAAAGTAGCAGCATTGGAGGCAGGCTAAATGGCATTAACACAAACACCAGAAGAAGGTCTTAAGGTCAGTAATGCTCCTTCCGATGGTAAATTTTTACAATACAAAGATAGTACGGACAAACTGACTTGGGCTACGGCTGCTGATGGTACTATGAGTAACCTAGTTGAGGATACCACCCCTCAACTTGGCGGAGATTTAGATATCCAAGCTAGAAAAATAACAACTAGTACTACTAACGGTAACGTTGCCATAGAACCAAATGGTTCAGGAAAGACAATAGTAGGTACTGGAAGTGCAATGGCTGTAATTGAAGGTAATGATTCTGCTAATCAGCCAATTTATCTACAATCTAGTCACGCTAAAGTTTTTGTTGGAAGTGGTGCGAATGGTTCGGTTCAGTTACATGCAGATGGTACTGGTACTGTTGATTTAGTTTCTGATTCAAGAAAAACAAAACTTGGATTAGGTACTTCTGAGGAAACACTCACTACCCATATGTCAGGTGCTCATATAAAAATTGAGCCAGCTGGTACTTCAGGTAACATTACAGTTAAATCTGGAGCCGATGAAGATATAGAACTTAGTCCAAACGGTACTGGTTCAGTTAAAATTGATGGTCTTAACTACCCACAATCTGATGGATCTGCGGGACAATTCCTAAAGACTGATGGTTCAGCTCAGCTAAGTTGGGCTACTGTTTCGACTTCAGTTACTACTACATCAGGTACAGACAACTTTACTGTAGCTGACGGTAACCTAGTTATAGCAACATCTGGTCATGGTATTGACTTTAGTGCCGGAACTAATAATGCTGGAACAACTAGTGAGCTTTTGGATGACTATGAAGAAGGCGTTTTCACGGTTACATCTGGTACTACTAACCAAACTTTCCACAGCAATAGTGATCTACTTACTTATATAAAAATCGGATCTTTTGTATTTTTTGGAGGTCAGATAAGAGTAGATGATGCTGGAGATTCAAGTCATGTTCAGTTACATATTAATAATCTTCCTTTCCAAAATGATGGAGGAGGTGAAGGTAGTGCTGATGGTAGGTGTGCTTTTAGTACGGGAGGTATGACTAAAGATGATTACAATGGTGGCGCAAACTATTACGATACGACATGGTGGAGAAATATAAGCATTGGTGGAACTACTTTGTTAAATTATCGATCTATTGATACTAACAACAAATGGTTCTATGGTTATGTAATAGATGACGCTTATGTCAGCGTAACTGGTTCATATAGAACAGACGATTAATTATGGCATTTACAGAAGAAACAACCTATCGAGTTGAGGTTCTACCTCCTCATTCTAATATTGCTGTTAGAGAAACTTTAATAGTTAAAGAAGACGGTAATATATTAAGTACACAAAATAAGAGATACATGTTCCATCCAGGAGATGATGTCAGCAATTTTCCAAGTCAAGATGTGAAAGATGTAGCAGAAGTTATATGGACTGATAAGGTAAAAGCAGATTTTAAAACATATTACGATACCTTATATAGTGATCCTTTAACATCTAGTACGCCTGGATTAGACCCAAGTAACGGGAGGAACCCATAATGGCTATTACAAAAGAACAACAGTACAAAGTTTCTGTCATCCCTCCTTATAAACAAATAATAATTAAAGAGCGCACTACTGTTAAAAAAGATGGTAAGCAGCTCTCAAAGAGTACTAAACAGTTTTTAAGGAATCCAGGGGATGATGTTAGTAATGATTATATTGATGTACAAACTATAGCTAATAAGCTTTGGACTACAGATGTAGTTAATACATATAAAGCATCTCTAAGTTAATGTCCATCAAAATTCCTACGCCTGATCTACCTAAAAGTTTATACATCCCCCAAATGTACCTAAAACAGCCTGTAGCAGACGTTCCGGCTTATAAGCCTATAATCATCCCACCGAGTGATTTGGAGCGTCCTGAAGGCACTAAGGCGGAGGAGAAGGACACTGCAGAGGTAGCACCCGCACCGAAGTTAGAAATACCTGTATTAGATATACAAATGCCACTCCCTACGGCAGAAGTAATGGTTACTGCTGTTACTGCTGCTTTAGGAGCTGTAGCTACCACTACATTGGCACAACCTTTATTCGAACAAATCAAGAAGTTTGTAACTAAACAACTTAATAAACGCATTGAAGCATGGAAGAAAAAAAGGAAGGAAAAAGTCTCCTCGGTAAGTTAAAAGATGCCGCTGAAGACCAAGAACACCAGATCCAAATCCTTGGAACATTCGTCAGGCTTGGCGTTGTTGTTTGGTCTGGCTTCATCATAACAATGAATTACATAGAATTACCTATGATAAAGAAAGCTGGTAACTCAGATATCACGTTCGTGGCAAGTGTGTTTACTGGTGCATTGGCCACTTTTGGCTTGTCTACAGGTAATTCTAAAGATAAAGGAACACCCGTCAATTGTCCTATGGCTAAAAAGAAGGAAGAATGAACAAATGGCTATTACTCTTCCTACTGTTATCCCCCTCGGTAGCAAGAGCAGAGTTAGTTACTCCCCAATTCACCCAGGGGTCGATGAACTCAACGACAACAACAACTCAAGATATAGAAGAAGACATAACGATAACAACCTACGGATCAGCATTGAACAAATGGTCTGGGGACAATATAACCCATACCTCAACTTCATCAGGTGGTATAGCCGATTCAGATTCGGTATTCAACATGACAACAGCTGGTTCAGATTTCTCTTTAGAGATTATAACAAGAGCAGCAAGTCAGGTATTAGAAGTAACAGAGATCGAAAGAACAATCGAAACTACTGCTACTACTACCTCCTTATCGGTCTTCTCGCAATAGGATGTACACCTGCTTATGCAGAACCAGAAGTACAGAATACCTCAAATCCAGTTGCTGCTGCTACTGGTAACGTTACAAACCAAGCTGTACAATTTCAAAACAATGGAGCTCCCAGCAGACAAGTATTAGGCCCAAATGTCAGCTGTAATGGTGCAACTATGACTTTCAGCCCATTCTATATGGGTAATCATGTCACACCATTCGATGATGTTATGGATCAACAGAGCTATACCGTCAGTGAAAACTGGGGAGCACAGATTAATTTCATGGTGCCATTAGATGGTTCTATGATTGAAACTTGTAAAGCACTAGGTAAGAAACAATTAGCAAAGATGGCTCTAGACTATGAACTAGTTAGGGCTAAAGAATGTGCAGCATTACAACAGAAAGGTTTCATGATACGTCCTGGTACACGTGTGTATCATATGTGTAGTGATATCATTCCTATCGCTGCATTCAAAGCAGAAGTTGCTAAACAAATAGCAGCTTCTCAACCACCTCAACCGCCTAAACCTTGGTGGCAGAATCTTAATCCTTTTAAAAAATGAGTAAATTATCAGAAGCTGATGAGTTGATTTTAGCAGATACTCCTAGTTTTCAAAGAGAAGCTCGTCGAAAAGAGCTCGAAGCTAAATACACTAAAACAAAACCAAAGAAAACCACTACCACTAAAGACAAATGATCGTATTAATCAAGCCTATCCTTTTCGCATTCATTAAGTCCACCGCTGTAAAACAACTGATTGTTGATCTACTCGAAGGACTGGTTTCATCCACTGAGAATACATTAGATGATCAAGCCGTAGCGGCTATAAAAGCAGCACTATTTCCTGGTATAAAGTAAATGGGTTTAACATCACAAACTTATGATGAATACTTAGAACAACAAAGAAACCAACCTCAAATGAAAGTACATCACCGTAGTTCTCCTGGTCCAGATACTAGAACACCGTGGGAACGTGGTGGTATGTCCAAATCTGAATATAATAGTCTGCCTCAAAAATACAAAGACATGTTAAACTAATGAAGAAAGCCACTGAAACCCAATTCAATGAATTACATAGCCTTGTCACAGAAGAATTCCTGAAAAGGGTCAAAAGTGGCGAAGCTTCCACTCAAGATCTCAAAGCAGCCTGTGAATGGTTAAAGACAAATGATATAACAGGTATTGCTTATGAAGGAAGTCCATTAGATAAACTGAATAAAATGCTACCTAAAGTAGATCCTGAACTTGTCCAACGGAGGTTATATGGCACCCAAACGGTCGCGTAACCCTGGCAAGACGTCCCGTTACTATCAATCCAAGAAAGGGCGGAAGTCTTATCTCAAACAGAAACGTAAACAAAAGAAGATTAATAGTACGGCAGCCAAGAGGGCATACCGTAGGCTGTTATCCCGTATGCGGCGTAAGCTTGGCATTATGGGTAAAGGTGGGAAGGATGTCTCACATAGAAGAGGCAAATTAACACTTGAAAGTGTCAAGAAAAACAGAGCGAGGGGAGGCGCTAAGAGGAAGTAACTATGGCAGATCAAAGAACAGCAAATAGAAGAAGATTAGGACGGCTATCACAACAGGATTGGAGATCTGGCGCACGAACAGCTAGGCCATTCTTATTTAAAGTAGATGGTGGTAATATACCTAAACTTCGTGACAATGAATCTAGTAAAAGTTTTTTAAAACGTATTAAAGATTGGGAAAAGTTTACAGGTAAAACTTATCCAAAGTCAAAGCAGTTAAATCAAATAAAATTACGTGGTACAGGTGGTAATAAAGACTATTCTCAAGGCTCAAACTGGGCAGATGAGAAGAAGGAGTGGGTAAGTGAAACTGAAGCAGCTCTACAGCAAGATCCAAATCTAGCTGAAGATATGAGGAAAGAAGCATTCTTAGCTAACCCTAACGAGAAAAGAGACTATGGACCTGGTGGACCTATACCTACAAATCAGGAAGAACTTAACAAAGCTGCAGAAAATGAAAGGTTAACTAAGCAGAACAGAATAAATAATGCTTCCTCCATCTTAAAAAAGGCAGATAAAGATGGCGAAGCTTTAGAAGTTCAAAATGACGAAGTTGCTGAGAAAACACAAGAATTAGTTAACACAGCTCGTGCTGAAGTTGCAGCTGCTAAGGAAAATCTTAAAACCAACGTCTTCACTAGGCATTATAAAACTGGTAAAAGATTAGGCGTCATGACTAAAAGGCAACGACTTGCTTATGAAAAAGAAGCAGGTACGAAAACCTTTGAAGGTCAAATGGAAAAGTATGGATTAGATCCTAACGATCCTAGACGTGAAACTAAGTATACCAGTAAATCTTGGAGAGCTAAACAAGATCTCTTAATTAAAAAACAAGAGCAGACGAATAAAGAACAAGTCCAGATTGGTGGTAATAATAAAGAGAAGCCAGCTTAGGAGGTAGAACATGTCATATGTTGAACAACTCCGTAGGCAGAAACAACTAGAACACTACCAAGAGAATGACCCTTGGGGTAAAGAGACAGCTGATAAAATAGAAGCCTTTGGTACTAGCGTTGTCGAAGGTGCTATAGATTGGTGGAAACGAGAATCAGCTGATCAAGAAGGTATTAGAGATGATGCTTTACGTTCAATTGCAGGCGGTGTTAAGAACGTTGCTAACTATTGGGAAGAAGCAAGAACAGTAGATAACTGGTGGAATCCTTTTGAATTAATAGAAGCTGGAGCTGCACGTACCGTAGAAACTGGTCTGAAAATAGCAGGTGCTGGTGGTTACTATGGTGGTAAATTAGGTGGAGCTGCAGCGGAAGGATTAGGAATAGACCGTCGTCTAGGTGCTTGGGGAGTCGGATTTGCAGGTGATATGCTTGCAGGTTACGGTGCTGGTAAGGCTTTTAACATTGCTAGAACTACAACTAATTATGTAAGACTATCACCATTCCAACGTGCCTTACAGTATGGCAGTACATCAGGTGCTATGGCATCAGAACTTGCACATACTGGTATTGGTCTCAAGAAAGGTTTAACTGAAGGAGAACGTAGAGCCTTTGATAGAAGAATTCGTAAAGCAGGTAGGGCTAAACTTCAATATGGAGTTGAACCAGATCAAGCTAGAGTTAATTTACCGAAAGATCAGCTACCAGATATACGAGATGATATAACAAGTTGGGTTAAAAATGAAATAGATTTCCTTGAATCACAAGGTTTAACTGGTTCTAAATTAGAAAAAGCTATTAAGAAAGCTACCAAAGAGAACTGGACTGATCAAGGTCTTCACTTTGACGGGGTTGAGTATCGTGTCGGTGATGGCAGTCTAAAAGATTTAGTTAATAAAGTACCAGATGCAAAGGTTGAGATTAAATCTCAGCAAGGTAATAAACTACGAGCACTAGCTTCTGACCCAACTAAAGATCCTCAAGTTCAAGAATTATTTAAAATTTGGGATGAAACTGGAGCAGTAGATCCTGAATTTAATCTTGAAGAATACGGTAAGTATATTAGAACAGGAGCAGCTTGGGAAGATAAAATGACTGTTGATATGGCAAAGCATTTCGGAGGTGCTGAAGCCAAAGGTACTGCAGTTAGTGATTGGGTTATGAAACCTGGTGCTTTAGATAAAGAACATGCAAGATCTTTAGCTAATAAAGGTAGTAATGATTTCTTAGCTCAGTTCTTTGGCAGCCGAATGCTTAACCGTAGTCAAGGTAAATTCGATTCATTTACTTCTGAAGTTATGGAGATCTTAGGAGCTCCAACTAGTAAACGTACTGCAACAAATAGTAGTACAAATCCTTGGAATGCTAACTTAGAATCAGCTAGCAATTGGGCTGCTACGCAAATGCAAAGGAAACATGGTATAGTAGGTGAGTTTGGTAATGCAACTACTACATGGGGCCGTAATCCTTACTATAATCCAGCTGACACATTGATGCCTTCAGATTGGCTTAGGATTCAACAGGCTTTTGCTAAAGTCCCTGATGGGGCTTCTAGGCATTTGCAAGAAGAAGTTGCTATGAAGGTTCTAAGAGAAAGAGAAATCTTAAACGCTTGGCATAAGGCAGATTTAGAACGTAAATTAAAGATTCCTAAAGCAGATGCTCATGCAGCAATGGTTGCTTATCTAGAAAAGATATGGGAGATAGATGTTCCTAAATCTAAAAAACTTATAGATAGAATCGTAGGCGAACAAGTTCTTAAAAGGGTTCTAAAAGAAAGATTTACTATTTTACCATTTAAAGATAAAGCAGGTAAACTTCATCCTGGACAAGGAAGAAGAGTACCTAATCAACTTGTTAGAGGTGTAGAAGGTTTAAGTATTGCTAAACCTGGAGCTAAACTTAATAAAGAAACAGGCCGCATTGCTAGTAAAGTAGAAGCTAGAGGCTTACCTTCAACCCCATCTAAACAACGATTTATTGATTTAGGTAGAGATGAGTTAAAAATAATCCCACTTAATGAGAAAGATCAAATGTTTGAATTTGTTGAATCAACCCTTGAGCGTTTAGAAAAAGGTGAAGAACTTAATAGAACATTCGGCTTTCGTCCAAACGATCCTAGAAGGTTCAACCCTGCCTCTCCAAGGGGCTTAGATCAAGGTATATGATAAAACATACATGACTGATACTTTAACCGCCCTACAGGACGATTTCAAGCTGTTTCTGCAAGCATTATGGGAGCAGCTTGATCTACCATCCCCAACAAGAGCACAATATGCTATTGCAGATTACCTTCAAAGCGGTCCCAAGCGATTACAAATCCAGGCGTTTCGTGGAGTTGGTAAGAGCTGGATTACTGGCGCTTTTGTTTTATGGACTTTATTTAATGACCCCGAAAGAAAGATAATGATTATATCAGCCTCCAAAGAGAGAGCTGATAACATGTCAATTTTCCTACAAAAACTAATTATTGAAACTCCATGGCTAAGTCATCTTCAACCCAAATCAGACGATTCCAGATGGTCTCGAATAAGTTTCGACGTAAACTGTTCTCCACACCAAGCCCCAAGCGTAAAGTCGGTGGGCATAACTGGACAGCTCACCGGAAGTCGCGCAGATTTGATGATATTGGACGACATAGAGGTTCCTGGAAACTCCATGACGGAGCTTATGCGTGAAAAGCTTCTACAACTCTGTACAGAAGCAGAATCCATCCTTACGCCGAAGAGTGACTCTCGTATTATGTATCTCGGGACTCCTCAGACTACTTTTACTATTTATCGTAAGTTGGCAGAGCGTAACTACCGTCCGTTCGTTTGGCCAGCAAGATACCCAAGAAAAGGTTCATTATCAAAATACGACGGATTACTAGCGCCACAGATCCAAGAAGATTTGGATATGGGTGCAGAGGAATGGGGTTGTACTGACCCTGATAGATTTGATGATGAAGATCTTATACAACGTGAAGCTTCAATGGGTAGGTCAAACTACCTGTTGCAGTTTCAACTAGACACGAGCCTTAGCGATGCGGAAAAATTTCCTCTTAAGATGTCTGATCTGGTCATCACTAGCGTTAACCCTAGTACAGCTCCAGAAAACTGCATATGGTGCTCCGATCCAGCGAACGTCATCAAAGACTTACCAACAGTCGGGTTACCTGGAGACTACTTTTACTCTCCGATGCAGTTACAAGGAGAATGGACCCCTTACACCGAAACAATTTGTAGCGTGGATCCCTCTGGAAGAGGAACAGATGAAACAGCTGCCGCGTATATATCCCAAAAGAATGGGTTCCTATACCTCCATGAAATGCGAGCTTATAGAGACGGATATTCTGACACCACACTCCTAGACATCCTTAGAGGTTGTAAGAAGTTTGGTGTAACAAAGCTAGTTATTGAGACTAACTTTGGTGATGGTATGGTTTCAGAACTGTTTAAAAAGCATCTACAACAGACAAAACAACATATAGACGTAGAAGAAATTAGAGCTAATGTCAGAAAAGAAGATCGTATCATTGATTCGATGGAGCCTATTCTTAATCAACATCGTCTTATATGTGATCGGTCGGTTATTGAGTGGGATTATGCATCTAATAAAGACGCAGCTCCAGAAGAACGTCTTCAGTATATGCTGTTCTATCAGATGTCTAGGATGTGTAGAGAGAAAGGAGCTGTTAAACACGATGACAGATTGGACTGTTTGGCCCAAGGCGTCAAGTATTTCACAGATGCACTCTCCATCTCCGCTAATCAAGCCATTGTAGACCGTAAAAGACAAGAATGGAATGATATGTTAGAGCAGTTTATGGATGATCCACAGTCTTCTGCTAACCATATGGTGCTTGGTTTGAACCTAGAACAGCGTCAAGAAGCTAATTTAAAGAAAGGTAAAAAGGTACACCATACCTGGACTTGACACCGCCTCTAACTATACAGGGGGAGAGAAGGGTGGACTCGCCCCCTATGAGGAAGATGATCTACTTCGTAGACCACTTCCTCTTCTTATATTATCTATTTTCCCTTAAAGAACATAATAATATACCTAATACACCTACTCTAACATTAATAAACCATCCATGACCGCCCCTAAACAACATAAACAACGTTATTACTATATATTCTGGAGTATTGCTACGTTAAGTGTAGTGATTGGACAGATAAACGTATTTAATGCCTATAATCGCTTATCAGAGAACTTAGAGATCTTATTAATTGAACAAGCAAGAGAAAAAATACTTAAAGCTTCAAAAGAAAGCTCAGAAGTGTGTGACGAGAGAAAAGGCACAGAAGATATTGCAGAAGGTAATTAAAAATGACAATCGATACCCAAGGGATGTCAACGGGTAAAGGTAGTGGTCCAGAACCTGGTAGGGTATACCCTCCTTTTAAACCGAAAAAGATGACTATCTTTAATGAACAAGAACGTGAGGAGTTAAAAGAAATATTTAGAGAGGTACTTAATGAAAGTACTGGATAATTTTTTACACGAAGAAGACTTTAAACCGATACAGTCCTACTTCTTAAATAGCTTACCTTGGACTTATTTAGATTATATTGTAAGTACTGATGAGGTGGAAAAGAAGGATAAGAATTGTTTTCAGTTTATTCATACTTTCTATAGTGCTAAGGATCCGTATTTAGAAAGAAAGGCTTCCGAACATTCACATATTATTAAACCTATATTATTTAAACTTGCTCCTTGGCTTGTATTGCGTGTTAAAGCTAACTTACGACCTTTTACACCTGAACATGTTCACAGTGCCTTTCACATCGATCTGAAGGACGTTGGACAGCTTACAGCTATCTACTACCTAAACACGTGTAACGGTTATACAATGTTTAAAGATGGGACTAAGGTTGAGAGTGTTGAGAATAGAGTGTTGATTTTTGATGGTAGTGAATTGCACTGCGGAGCATCTTGCACAGATGAGAAAGCACGATTTGTTTTGAATATAAATTACTTACCTGGAACATTAGACGATGGCTCCAAGTATATTCCTGATGAGAAAACGTGTGGTCTTCCTACCCTGTTAAATTTTGGCAAAAATGTCTGAAGTCATAGCCTTATTGAGAACGGTTCGCAATACCCCCCATGCCCCCCTTCAAAAGCTGAGAACCCGCTCGATGCTTCGCATCTCGCTCCATTTAATGATGCATAACACGTGATGTACGGCCACTAAATGTGCAACAGTGGCGGCGATTAAGCGAGCGCGAAGCGCGAGCGGATGTATTAGTGTTGCTTATGTATCAAATTGTGTGCTCATCTGTGCGCGTTAGCTATCATTATTTCATAGTGTAACAATATCGCTCGGCTTCGCCTCGCTCGCTGCGTGTCGTGCTATAATTAATATGTAAACAAATGAGGAGCATTTATGC